>ERZ1673693.117-NODE-117-length-114361-cov-61.321952_pt1 | contig 114361 bp, 85 predicted proteins | sample MGYA00580223_ERZ1673693 | MGnify/ENA primary metagenome ERZ1673693 (study PRJEB41218, sample SAMN15661741) | gut metagenome | host: Homo sapiens | place: Canada: London | collected 2015-08-20/2019-03-30 | study: EMG produced TPA metagenomics assembly of...
TTTCAGCCTTTATTATTTATGGTGCAAATCTAAAGGACTACACGGAATGAGCGGACGAACGCGGATTTTAATTTTTAATTATTCATTTTTAATTGAATTAACGTGAAGCATTATCTTTCACCCTATCTTGTTGTATATCAATGAAAACACCCGCATTGAAAGCGTGAACCCAATTTCTCCTTTTCTTCTTTTAATCCGTGTTCCTCCGTCCCTCCCTCTCCGCTTCGTCCGCGTATCCATCCTTCACCCTCCTAAAATGTCACTTGGCGGTCGTAACTACCTACTTTACTCGCGTAACATAGGTAGTTGCTCGGCTAAACGGTTGCCATCATAGGCTAAAACACTAATTGACGGCATTCTGTAAAGTGATTACTGATAGGTAAACAGGCTACCTTGGCACATAGCTGACTTCTCAATCAAAAAAATTCAAATCCCAGCTATCCATCCATTCTACATAAGGCTTGCCGTCTTTGAACTGAACCGGAAGCCAAATATAACGAGCATCACTGGGCTTCTTTGGACGCCACATGTCTGCCATAAATATATAAGCATCTTTCTTTCCAGGCAATCGAAGTACAAAAGTACTTTGTCCTCCAAACGTCAGTTCCGAATTGGGACCTACACATGGATTGGAATGTTTCGTCCAAGGTCCCCAGATACTAGGTGCCGAAAACATTCTCGCTTCATTCGGATCCCAACCAGTACAGCCTGAAGCAATCAGCCAATAAGTTCCGTCTTTCTTGAACAGAGCTGGCGCCTCATTGTGTCCTGCCGGATCTACACGTACATACTTCCCAGTATGACTTAAAAAGTCATCACTTAATTCTGCAATATGCAAGGTTAAATTATCCTCTGAAGAAAAAATGTGATATGCTTTCCCGTCATCATCTACAAAAAGTTGCATATCGCGTGCCATCTGTCCTCCAGCCAAGTCTCTTTTCACAAACAGTCCTTTTTTGATTGCCTCCCGCCAGTCCGGAGTCCACCATTTTGCAAAATGCTCAATATCCAGTGTATCGAAAACCGCCTTCTGCTCGGCTGTCATATTAAAAGGCAATCGGCCTGCATTAGGACGTAAAGATTTTAAATACTTAAATGGGCCAGTAGGAGAATCGCTCACTGCTACAGCCGAACGGGCAGCCGTATAACCCTGTCCTTTCAATTCAAGGTGGAACCACATAACAAATTTCTTTGTCTTCTGGTTGTAAATCACCTTAGGACGCTCCATAACACACCCCTGTATAAGATCACTAGTCGTGTCATTCTTCTCTACCGGCAATACAACACCTTCGTTTTTCCAATCCGAAAGATTCTTTGAGGAATAACACATAATTCCTACCATTGCCGCATTGGTTGAATCGGCCTTATGCTCCCCATACCAATAATAAGTATCGTCATAGAACAAGATACCACCGCCATGAGCATTGATATGAACACCTTTATCATCCGGCCATATTTCCCCCGACTGAATAACTCCCTTTTTCTCCGGTTGTGAGCAGGAAAGCATCAAACATAAACCGAAGATACACCCACTTAATAGTTTTTTCATATTTGTTTGTATTTAATAAAGTTAATATATCCGCATTTAATATTCAATTACACCCCCTGTTATTTGCGCATCAGTATAACTGATTCTTTGTCTGGTATTATATCAAGCAATAACTTCCCATTCCTAACAGAACAAACTTTCTCGGAAACAACAGTGCCATCTGATACAATCTTATAATGTACCTTATGCCAATCAGCAGGTAATGTACATTCAATTGTCAATGGAACGTTATATACCTCAGGATCAAGCCATGTAGAAAAACGATAATATATGGTATCTTTTGAAACAACCGATTTGCATACCCGCAGATTAGACCGTTCTGCTGCATAACGAACAATTTCAGATAAAGGTGCCGGCCATATCTTCTTTTGTTTGCGCAAAGCGGATAAATAGTTGCACACCTTTTCAAGCCATTCTGTTGTAGCAACTTCATAAGTGTCGGATGTATGAAGAAGCTTAAAAGGCAAGGTCTCATGTATGCATACCACTCCAAAGCCACCGTTCAAATGATTAATTTTTTCTTTCAACTCCAAGAAACTTTCCTTTTCTTTATCCAGCGAACGGGGATATTTCCACGTCAACAGATCTGAGTTAACCAAAGAACATTTTCCGTCATTTCCAATGGCTGGATTAGCTAATCCTCCACAATATCGACCGGCAATAAAATGCATCAACATCACACTGTCTACCGCCTCGTTGTGTATACAATATGGATAAGCATGAGTGAAGCATCTGGTTGCAGTAAAAGATTCAATATTCTTTTTGTCTTCTTCCAACTCTCTACATAGTTTTTCTTGTTCAATAGCAGCCAGATTGGGATGAGTCAGCGAATGGGAACCAATTTCATGCCCGGCTTTACTCATCTCCAAGAAATCTTCTTTAAAGCCATAACGGCCTATCGCTTGTTTCTCGTGTTTGGAAACTAGATTATTTGAGTTTACATAGAAAGTTCCGTGAATATTATACTTTTCCAACAAAGGGTAAGCATAATCATAATGAGCTTTGAATCCATCATCGAAAGTCAAGGCAAATGCCGATTCCGCATTGCCATACCAACGAGCTACATGAATATTGTTCATACTATCGATACGTTCATATCTAAAATTAGGGAAACGATGAAATGTCAGATAATTCGCGTTATGTTGACTGTCTGCATGCCCCGTTTCATCTTCCCAAGCTGTACGCGACACTGCAATTATATCATCACCCTCAAACTGCCAGTCCAGATACTGAAAACCATGATACTGAATATCCGGATGATGAAGAAGGGTATCTTTTATATCCCAATGAACCAAATCCTCAGAACATGCCAGCACAATAGTATTACGGACTGCACACAGATTTTCTCCTTCAGTCCGTTCATTTGGCAATACATAATTACTTAATGTCCAATAGCGGGCAGAAATACTATCATAACGAATAGTGAACTTTTTACCGGCACCAGGGAAATAAATGACATCTTTTTGCGGGTCAAACGAAACCGTTTTTCCATCGGAAGAAACAGATACTACGGCAGCACGGTCATCTTCTTTCAGATCTAACCTCAATACATTTTTTACCGAGCCATCGGAAGCTACAACCGCATTACCTTCCAGCCAAGTGGTTGAAGGATATTGTCCTGCAACATGAGGTAACTCATTGCTAAACGTCCACGAAGAGGCATCCAGCCAGTCAGCATTCTCCTTTGCAGACATTATAAATGACCGGAACGCTCCCCATCCCCAATATTCTTCACCTTGATTTTCCATTGCTTTCCAGAGTCGGCCATTGTGAAAGACGACTGGTGTAGGTGCCGTATGATAGTATCCACTTCGAAGCAGTCCTGTTTTACTATCGGTTGGAGAAGTCCATGTGGTTCCGCTATCCTTAGAACGAAGAATAACTATGTCACCATATCCCATCACACATTTAGGCTTTATACCCAAAAGATAAACCTCTTCTCCATGTATAAACAACTTTGCCCATGTCAACGAATCTATTTGGCAGATTTGTTTCCATGTTGTACCCTTATCATCGGAACGGTAAATACAACTATAAGAAATAATGCCTCCAAAAATATCATGCGAAGCCAAATAAGTTCCATCTTTTAGAATCGTAATACTTGGTGAACCTACAAAACGTTTTGAAGAGGCCTTGGAATTATATATCACATTGCCAGGGGGCAACTGCACATCTTTCTTGAAAAGCGTATTATTTTCCAACGGCGACTTCCCATCAGCAAAAGTTAACACAAAGAACAATCCAAATACCAATAATATTATGTATTTCAAATTCACCTTAATATTCATATCAACGTATATTTTCTATTAAAACTTTTCAAGTTCTTCCTAAACTTTATGGAATTATATTAACCTCTTGAAGAGCTGGTTTTAAATGCCCCCCATAAACTTTAAGTTTTACTTTTCCTTTTTTATTACCTGAAGCTACAATTACAACTAATTTCCCATTAAACACCCTCATATAAGAGGATGCAAACGAAGTCTGTTCTGTTGGATCTCCGTTGCAAACAGCTTTTATGTGTCCGTTTCCCTCAACATCAAAAAACAGCAACGAATTTGCACGAGGACACAAATTTCCATCCTTGTCCAATACTTCTACTGTAATAAAAGACAGATCCTTGCCACCGGCTTTTATTGTAGAACGGTCGGCTGTCGTACGGATTTGCCAAGGTGCCCCTGCCGTTTTGATGATTTGGCTTTCGGCTACATTCCCCTTTTCATCGTATGCCACCACTTTTATCTCACCAGGTTGATAAACGACATCAGACCACATCAGACGATAACGTTCATATTTACTCGTCTTTTGTTTTTGCCGTACACCATGGCTTTCCCCATTAACAAACAATTCTGCCTTTGGATAATTGGTATAACAAAATATAGGCACTTGTTTGCCAAGTCGCTCCTCCCAATTCCAATGAGGTAGCAAATATAATACCGGTTTATTACTCCATTTACTCTGATAAAGGTAAAAACGGTCTTTTTTTAACCCCGCCAAATCAACAATCCCAAAGTACGAGCTCCGTGCTGGAGTCGCTTCATTATAAGGAGTGGGTTCACCCAAATAATCAAAGCCAGTCCATACAAATTCTCCCTGTATAAACTCACAGTCATCCTGTTGCTCGAACTCTGTATCAGGAGTCGAAGCCCAACCTGGATATTCCAAATCGTACGAAGAAACATGATAATCTTCATAATAGGCCCCTCGATTCTCTTTTACCGGAAACTTGTATTCTCCACGTGAACTAACTGTAGATGCGGTTTCACTACCGTACAATATAAAATCGGGATATTCACGATGTTTATTGCGATAGTCATAAGGTTTATAGTTGAATCCCACTAAATCGACAGCTTCAGCAAGACCATTCTTAATAGCGGCTGAATGATTGTTGAATCCGGCAGTAACTGGACGCGTTGGATCTTCACGTCTACAAATATTAGCCAACTTACGCGCTATTTCACCTCCCCATGTACAATCTTGTTCTCTCACTTCATTTCCAATGCTCCACATAATGACACACGGATGATTACGATCCCTGCGTATCATTGCAACCAAATCACGTTCTGCCCATTCATCAAAATAGCGGTTATACCCGTTAGCATATTTGGGGATACGCCATTCATCAAAAGCTTCAACTTGTACCATAAGTCCCATCCGATCACACAGATCCAAAAGTTCTGGTGCCGGAGGATTGTGAGAAGTACGAATAGCGTTACAGCCCATTTCCTGCATCATTTGTAATTGCCTCTCCAAAGCACGGACATTGACAGCAGCTCCCAATGGTCCCAAATCATGATGTAGGCAAACTCCTTTCAACTTCGATGGTTGCCCATTCAGGAAGAAGCCTTTATTTTTATCAAACCTTACACTTCTAAATCCGACAGAGGTTTCATAACTATCAACTAACTCTTGGCCACAATACACATTCGAAACCAATTTATATAAATAAGGAACATCTGTACTCCATAATTTAGGCCTCTTCACTGTTATCTCCTGATTGAATTCAAGCCGATCGCCAGCCAACGTTTTTACTGAATGAGTTTTACCTATCATCTGTCCCTGTGCATCCAACAATATATTTTCCAACCTAACGCTTTTCTCCGTACGCGTATAATTCCGTAGTACAGTTTTGATACAGGTTTTCGCTTTTTTTGCATCTACTTCAGGAGTCGTAACAAAAACTCCCCAATGATCAATGCAAACGTTATTTGTCGTCACTAATCGTACATGGCGATACAAACCACTTCCGGCATACCATCGGGATGATTCGGGTTTGTTTTCCAAACGTACTACAAGAACATTTCTACCTGCATAATTCCATTTATCTGTCAAATCAAAGGAAAAAGACGAATATCCATAAGGCCATTCACCAACATAAGAACCATTCAAATAGACTTTCGCCAAGCTCATGGCGCCATCAAACTCAACTCTGATCCGTTTTCCTTTCATGGAAGGTTCTGAAACAATCTCCGTACGATAATACCCAACGCCGAACATAGGAAGTGCCCCCGTACGCCCTGTACGCAACATAGGAACTTTCTCTCCATCTTCAAGCACCTGTACAGTCTGCATATCAATACGCATATCAAAAGGACTGCCGATAGCCCAATCATGGGGAACCGTCACATGTTGCCATGACGAATCATCATAGTCCGGCTTCACAGCCTCTGGTATTTCACCAAGAAAAAAGTTCCATTTATCCAGCTGCTTGACTTCACGTGCCTGCACAACAACCTCAAACATTAACACACTCAAGCATAAAAATAATCGTAATAATTTCATAAAATTCCACCTTTATATACAACTATTCTCAAAAAATGTCACCAGTTATCCAATCTGAAAGGAGACAAAGGCGTCCCCTCCCGATTACAGACATTACAAATAGGATTGGAAGCCCAGGCATATCTTACCGAAACGGGCTGTGCAACCCTGGCAGATGATAGAATTATCACATTATGGCTTATCGTGACTTTATCGGCCGGATAGAACTGTCTGTTCTCACCAGCAATATAGAAGCCACGCGGCGACCGTCCATCTGACGTTCTCAGCACAGAATTAGGATTTGATACATGTATCACGACCTCATTTCCCTTCACCTCGTAATCTTTCAGCAAAGGACCTGTTGCTATATTTTTTTCGCCATAAACCAGATAAGCTGCCTGATCGTATAGACGGGCACCAACAGTACGTTTATTACGCGGATGTATCTCGCTCACGCTACCCACATCGATAATTGTCGCCATCCCCGTATTGCTTACTTTCAGCGTATGGAGCTGTGCATCCCGAAGATAAGCCCACTCGTCATCGAACTTGAAAGATTCGGGCTTCCTGTAATTGGCCAGTTGTACATAAAGAAATGGTAAATTACCCTGAGCAAAATTAATTCTCCAATCATATATCAGCATCGGGAAAATCTGTCTGTACTGCAAAGCACGTGCTGCATTGTTTTCGCCCTGATACCAGATAATCCCCTTCATCGAATAATGGCGGAAAGGATGAATCATCGCATTGTATAGAGTTCCCGGTTTAGATTTATATGGAGGAAAACTTGGGAATTTCTCATCAATATCTGCCGACATTTTCCATCTGTTGTCCAACTGGAATATCGTTTTGCCCGAAGCATCGGCCAAGGCTACAGATTGTCCGCTTGCCCCAATCTTGCCCGTTCCCCAAAAAGAGCATAAGCGAACTGCAATACAATTACTTCCCTTCTTCAGAAGTTTCTTTTTTACCGCAAACTTAGTTTCAGACAAATGGTTATTATGTGAGCCTACATATTTCCCATTCAAATATACATCGGCCGCACCGTATACCGTACCTAACGAAAGAAAGACGTCCGTGCCAGGAACACGATCCAAAATAAACTGTTTCCTTATCCAAAAGAAACCGCCGAAATATCCCAATCCCATTCCCCAGACATCCATTGGGTAACGTACTTCTTTCCACGACGAGTCATCGTAGCCCGGCGTATGAGCCGAAACGGTCAAACCTCTGTTCGAGTTACGAACAGCATTCCAAGCCTGCTGGTAGTCGGCATACTCCTTTGCCCAGTCGGCAGTCGTATCGGCTTCTATCGTTTCTATTTCCCGACTGAAATCCGGGTGAATTTTCAGCATCTCTCTGCTTGTCCATGCTTCTACCGGAGTCGAACCCCACGAAGAAGAAATAATGCCAACCGGTACATGCTGTTTCTCAAGCACCTGACGGGCAAAATAATATGCGACACCTGACAGGCGAGCCACCGTAGCAGGAGAGCAGATTTCCCACTTGCCGCGAACGTCATCCAACGGATAATTCGAAACATTAGTAGCTACATTGAAGAACCGAATCTCTGGATAATTGGCCCGATCTATCTCATTGCGGGCATCTTCTACTCCCGACATGGAATACTCCATATTCGATTGTCCGGAAGCCAGCCAAACTTCGCCCAACAGTACATTATGAAATACAAGGCTCTCTGTCCCCGCCTGCACTTTGACATCAAAAGGCTCTCTGCTTTCTGCAGTCAGAGCAACTGTTACTTTCCAACTGCCGTCCGAATCTGCACGACAAACCCAACTCTGGCCAAGCAATCCAACAGTCACTTCCGAAAGCGGTGCCGCGTTTCCCCAAAATACCAGTTCCTTGTTACGCTGCAAAATCATATTGTCGCCAAAAACAGAAGGCATGCGCAATTCGGACGGGTACAAGGCATATACTTCGAAAAACAAAAAAAACAGCAAACATGCTACCTGCTTTGCAGGCATATGCATTTTTGAGTACTTCATATCCATCAATATTCTGTAAATCAAACAATTATTTTAAATAATACTCACCAGGACAAATCCTTTCTCTCGAAAAAGTAGAAACGGCCTTTCTGGTCACCCACAATCAGGTCTAATGCTTTTTCCACCTTAGCCAATAGGCATACACAATTCTCCTTTTTTATGATATAACCTTCTAATTACATACTTACTGAGCTATATACCTACTTTCGTAAGAATTGCGCAACAAAACCTTTCATCGTCCGTCCCCCATCCGGAACGATGTGGCGGGAAAGCCTTCGCGGTTATACAGATTAACTGCCGGATTCGGACTCCAGGCATGTCTTGCATAACAAGGAGCCTGAACAGAATCGCTCCAGACTATCACATCGCAACCCTCAATCACAGCCTGGGCAGACACGTAACGACCATCTTTACCAGCGACCTCGAATGTGCGCAATTCGTTTCCGTCTTTGCTGACCAAGCCTGAACCTACCGTCTTGGCATTGAATGTGAGGCGGATTTTATTCCCTTCGATGCGGAACGATTCGCACACTGGTCCCTGAAAAACGCCGTCGCTTTCTTTGTAAGCCAATTCTTTTGCCCGGCTGTACAAACGTTCGCCTACTACTTTCTTATTCTTGGGGTGGATGTCGTAAGGATCGCCTACGTCGATCGACACTGCCATGCCCACGTCGGGCCAGTCCAACGACTTGGCCTGTGCTTCCCGGAAGCGTTGCCAGTTGCCACCGTCAATGTTAGGTAACTGCACGAACAAGAATGGCAGAGAACCCTGCCCGAAACGGATGCGCCAGTCGTTGATCAGAATAGGCTGCATACGTTCGTACAAATCGGGATTACCGGAGTTACCCTCGCCCTGATACCAAAGGAAACCTCTCAATCCATAAGGAACCAGAGGAGCAATCTTTGTATTGTACATGCAAGTGATGTTGTTGGAATATCCTTTGCCAACGGGCAGCTCAGGCTCGATATTTCCATTGAATTTCCATGTACCGTTCAGTGCTACGTCTACAGTCTGGTCCTGCGAATATAGCCGGGGTGTACTTGCCTCGTCGCCCAAACGACCGTAGCCCCATTCGGAGAGCAGCCTCACCGCTATCACATTGCGTCCTTTTTTCAGTAACTTGGCCGGTATACGATAGGTCCGGACACCGTCCCATTCGGATCGTCCTACCTCTACTCCGTTGAAGTAAGTCACATCGCTCCGGATCACCTTGCCCAGATGTAGCATCAGATCCTTGCCCATAGCCTCTGCGGGAAGTTCGATTTCTTTCCGCAGCCACAGCAGCTTATAGCCACCCAACCCGACACGGGCGGGATATACCGGATAGGGAGCCGTCTTCCAAGACGAATCATCGTAACGTCGCGTATGCACTCGCTGTTTCAATCCGGCATCCGACGTACTGACAATACGGGCTCGTTCTTTGTCTTTTTCTATGCCCAGCTGATGCAGGCTTGCCCAATCTTCATCACTATTATAGATTTCTTCAACCACACGATTCCTGAATTCGGGCAGGGTATGAAGCATTCCGGCACTGATCCATGCCTCGCAAACGGTACCGCTCCACGAAGTGTGAATGATACCGACAGGCACTTTCCGATCGATATGCAAGGCACGGGCAAAGAAATAGGCCACAGCCGAAAAATCGCCGGCTGTCTGAGGCGTGCACACCTGCCAAGAGCCTCCGCTAAGATCCTGCAATGGAGTACGGCTTACTACATACGGGGTAGCAAACTCGCGTATGTCTGGATAGTCGGCATGCTGTACTTCCTCGGCTGCATGCTGTACCGAAGCCAACCTAAAATTCATATTAGACTGGCCAGAAGCTAGCCAGACTTCTCCGAACATGACATTCGAATAGACCTTTTCCTTGCTGCCGCATCTGACCTTCAGTTCGTAAGGTCCACCAGCCGTTTTTGGTGCAATCCGTACAAGCCATTTACCGGTTTCATCTGCCACACCGGTATAACATCCGCCTGCTACCTCGACCGTCACCTGGGTACCTGGAGATGCCCATCCCCATACAGGGGCATAAATGCCTTGTTGCAGCACCATATTATCCGAAAAAATGCGTGCTACCCTTAACGAATCGGTCCAGGCATAAGAAACCTGACATGACAGGAACAAAACCAAAAAAGTGAGAGAAAGCTTGAACTTTTTCATAATCAATAAGTTATTTGTTTTCTTTTTAAATCAAAAAACGTTGTATGAAAGCTGTACGAGCCGTGCAAGTGTTGCTCGCGAGCCGTGCAAGTGTTGTTCACGAGCCGTACAAGCGTTGCTCACGAGCTATGCAAACACCCTTTTTCAGGCCGGTGCTTAATGTAAGCTATCCGAAACACCATCACGGAAATTGCAGAAGCGGTGGAACGTTATATAATTGGCGTTGTGCTGACTGTCAGCATCACCGGTTTCGTCCTCCCAGGCTGTACGGGAAACGGCAATAATATCATCGCCCTCGATCACCCAGTCCAGATATTGAAAAGCATGTACCGCTACATCCGGATGGTGGAGGACAACTTCTTTCATGTGCCAGTTGCGCAAGTCGTCCGACCACGATAACACTACCGTATTGCGGATTCGCTCCACATTCGAACTCTGCTTCAGTGCATCTTCCTGTACCCAGTTGCTCAACGTCCAATACTTGTCGCTGACCGCGTCGTAACGGATTGTAAACTTTTTGCAGGCTCCCGGCAGGGTGATGAAGCCCGAACGGGAATCAAAGCTGGCCTTTGTCCCATCAGGAGAAATGTCGACCATCGCTGCTATATTGTCTTTCCCGTAGTGTACACGAAGAATGTCTTTCACATTGCCTTTACGATCCACTACCGCATTGCCTTCGAGCCAGTCACTTCCGGGAATGCCCTCTCCCGAAGGGAACGACAAATAATTGGAAAACGTCCAGTTAGAAGCATCCAACATGTCGTCGCCCTCTTTTATCGACATCATAAAGGCACTGAACTGCCCCCATCCGTCGCTTGTAGCATGTTGCTCCATGGCACGCCAAATCCGCCCATTATGGTAAATCACCGGCACCGGGGCACAATGATAGTTTCCTTCTAAAAGCAATCCGGATTTTGAATCTGTCGGGGTAGTCCATGTACTGCCTCCATCGACCGATTTCAGTACTACCGCATTGCCGTAGCCACCACGGCCTACCCGATAGCTTCCTATCAGGTATACGCCTTCTGTTCTTTCAAGCAAAGTAGCCCAGTACAGTCCGTGTATTTCTGCGATACGCTTCCATGTCTGCCCCTTATCGTACGAACGGTACACGAATGTGATGGTACGGGCATTGTCACCGAAATAGTCGTGCGAAACCAGATAACTGCCATCCTTACGACGGATGATGCTGGGCGAACCGATGAAGTGTTTCGTAACTGCCGGCGAATTATGAATGACCACTCCCGGAGGAGCATCGAAACAACCATTGGCATTCCTGATGCAATTCTTCGGCCTACAGTTTTCCTGCTCCTGTGCTCCAACATTTGCTGATCCTATAAATAGTAAACAGAAAAGACAGATACTTCCTATAATCTTTTTTCTCATAAATGACTTTATTAACATCTGTTTATGGCATTACTTCTGTTACTTCAGCCCGTAGTATCTACGTAGCTGAAGTAACAAAAACAAGATTATTTACGTCTGAAAGATCGTTACATGCCAGTTTTATCAGTTCTCCTTATGATACGAGCATTGTATACAGGACCAGTCCAATTTCCAGGCACACCTTCGAAGCGCACTGTAATCTTCTCTTTTCCTTTACATACCTCATCGGGCAGCTGATAAGCCACTTCGTAGAACTGGCCAGGTTTGTCCTGATGCAGATGCTGTTTGGCCAGTAACCGATTATTTACATAGATGTTAAATTCAAGATGTCCGGGTTCGCCTCCCCAATAAGTCACATGCAAATCGTGTTGGACATCGGGCAAAACCTTCATATCGAATTCAAACCATCCGCCTATCCAGGCTGCCCTCCATTTCTTCTTATGCGAAACACCATTTCCTATATCCTTTCCACGCAGGTTATGATCTCTCTCAGGCTGCATCTCACCCAGTGTTATGTAATCGACCGTTATTTTGTCCAACTCTTGCAGGCGCTTCAGTTCTTCTCTATAGGCAGCCTGATAAGCCTCCCAGTCTGCTGCCGTGAACAAATCCCAATAAACCATATAGTGCTGATGGTGCATCTCGTAGAAAGGTATCAATGACATTTCACGGGGATTACCTACGTTCTTCGTCTTGAAACGCAGAGGATTGTCAGAAACTTTTTCCAACCATTCTGCCACTGGTCTTCCGTCATTAACCAGTACCGGAATATCCTTTTCCAAATCGGGTTCTTCCTTACCCAGTTCACCAGCCAGCAATACAGGACCGTAGAAAATTCCGACTCTATTCTCATTATCTGGCATCGCCTCTGTATAAGTCTTCATCTGGAAACTGATTTCCAACCGGTCTTTATCTTCCCAAGTGCGTTCCAGCGAAACATAACTGCCAGCCGAAGCCTTAAACGAAACCGATTTGCCGTTAATCCGCACTTTCATATCGTCGGCCCACTCGGGGTAACGCAACCGGAAGACAACAGCTTGCGGCTTATCCGTACTTACGGTCAAAACTGTCGTACCGGACGAAGGGATGTCAGTTTCTTGCGTAATCGTCATGTTACGTTCCTTCCACGTCAGACAAGAAGGAATGAATAGATTTACAAAAAGACTGGAATCGGCACCTTCAGCATAAATGAAGTCTCCATATTTCACATGATTTTCCATACCCGAACCCGTACAGCAACAGAAAGACTGGTAAGGAGACAGATATCCGCGAATGCCCCCTGAAATCAGTGGAGTATAGTAACTGCACATTCCATCATCAGGATTCTGCGAGCCCAATATATGGTTATACAAAGCTTTTTCGTAATATGCACTGTATTGTGGAAGAGAATTCCAAGAGAACAGATGGCGGGTCAGTTTCAGCATATTATAGGTATTGCATGTTTCTGTGTTGGAACCACTCAGACGATCGTTCAGCTGTCCCGGAGCACCGAAATGTTCACCATCGCTGTTTCCTCCATTCACGTAAGTATGGTTATCTACAACTGTTTTCCAAAAGAAAGAGGCTATCACTGAATCGCGCTTACTGCCCGTCAGTTCGTACAACCGTGCAGCACCTATCACCTTAGGTACCTGCGTATTGGCATGCTTTCCCTCCAGATCGTCCACCTCGATGGCCAGTGAGTCCATGATAGCCTTATGATTGTCGAAACGTTTGGCCAATGCCAGATATTTATCATTACCTGTAATGCCAAAAAGATTGGCCAATGCTTCGTTCATACCTCCAAACTCGCAAGCCATTACCTTTTGCATTTGTTCTTCTGTCAGATGATAGAAATTAGTGTACATCCAGTCTGCAAGTTTTTCTGCGATGTTCAGGGCTCGCTCATTGCCTGCATACTGGTAGACATCTATCAGTCCAGCCAGAACCTTGTGCATTACATACAAAGGCACCCAGCCTCCATTCAGGTCGAATCCCTGCGAATAAATATTTCCCTTGGCTACTTCAGCAAAAATTCGCTTACCTTCCGGAGTAGCTGCAAGGTAGCCGTTGCCATTGGCTTGCTGACAAGCGTCCAATTCGTCGATAATATAGTCCAGAATCTTTTTAAAACGTTCGTCGCCCGAAGTGGCATAATACATGGCACAAGCTGACAGATAATGACCCAATGTCTGACCGGCAACACCCAGACTTTCCCAGCCTTCATATTTGGGAGCTTTGGGCTTCAATCCAGCTTCCTGTCGGAAGCCGCTCAAGAAACGGTCAGCATCTAAACTCAACAGATATTCAACATCTTTCTCTTCAGCATGTTTAAAAGCACCGCCTGTCACAGCCACTTCATCCTTTGTAAAATACTTGGTTTTCATCACCGGAGAATCGATCTGCACTGCCACCGGACGACAAGACACAAACGATACCAGCAATGTTGATGTATAAAATATATTTCTGATATTCATAGTTACTATTTATTATTTCTTAGTTCATACATAGTTTCGCCTACCGTGCGTGCGGCACGTACAAGTTCCCAATTCGGAGAATCGTACACATTGACAAAGCCTATCTGATAATTCTCTCCATCACCACGGCCGGTTACAGCCTGGTCGTTGTACTGGAACCAATGGGTCCCGACAATCCAAGGATTCTGCACTGCATCCTGTACGTAGTGCTTGTACAAGTCTGCCCGGTTTTGCTGATTGCCGCCATAACGTAACCCGCCATGCAACAGGCCACGGTCCAGTCCCCCGAAATGAAACTCGCCGATGATCATCGGAAAATCCATCTTCTCGGACGGACGTAAAGAATAGGCTGAATAATTATAACGGTTGAAGCTGACTATATCACAATATCTGGCCGCAATATCCACAATCCATCGTTGACCAGCATTGCCCGCATAATCGCCATAATTAAACCTGCATCCTAAATAGAGCTTATGAGGTGCTTTATTTTTCAGCGCATCCTTAACACTACAAAAATAAGCATTTGCCATATGTCTGGTGAAGTCAATCAGATCTTCTTTGGCACCGGCATAACAAGAGTCATTCTTCATCCAGTCGTCCCACGTAGCAAAGTTACTTCCCCAGACTGTATTCAATTCAGCCAGTGAAGTATATTTTTCCATCATCCGTTTCCGGAATTCCTGCTTTGCATACGGATAACGGCCTTGCAAAGTCAATGTTGCCAGATAGGTGTCATTGCCCCAACCCAATTCGTTGTCTACAAAATAGCCGATACACCATTCGTCGTTGCGGGCAGACGAATTCTCCACCGCTTTTTCAAGACCTTTTTGGAAATCCGGAGAAAAAGGATCTTGTATGAAATGTCCGTATTGGGTATGAATCACTGCTGTATAGGGTACTTTCCGTGTGTTGATAACTTCCTGATTAGACCAATTGGCTATGGTATTGACATTCCAGCTCTTTAAGCGTCGTACGGCACGTTCTATCATTTTGTCTTTATAATCTACTCCCCATTTGCGGCACATGTTCAGTTTCCAGTAAGATACCTCTTTTCTACCGTCGCGTTCGGATACGAACAACGAAGAATCAACTCCGGCAGGTAGACTGAAAGGACGATAAAACTTTTCACGTCCGGTTATGTTGGTCTCGTCACCACCTGCTACGCAAGTAATGCCATGCGACCAGAACAAATGTCCCAACGGATCGACCAACCACCATTTCCCTTGATATTTTTCAACGCGGAAATGGCCGCTTGCCGCCAGTTTCGGGCCAGTAGCCCATCCGCCGTACATATCCCAATCACTGTTACTGGGGTGTTGTTCCAAGTCACGCATTTCTTTTTTGTCGGCTTTGACAATATCGCTAGCTTTTGCTATCTTCCCAGGATAATTTGCATGAACATATTGTCCGAACTCATCGACAAAAGGAAGTAGGGCATCATAGTCTTTGCCTGAATACTCTTTGAAAGGCTTTTGCAATGTAATGCTTTTTATTGCAAGCCGGTCATTGGGGTGTATACGGGGAAAATCGAGCGAAAAGACTCTGATAGAGTCCGGCTGATAACTGCACCACAACCTGGTGGCTCCCCCAGGTAATCCGTTCATTTTAGGGAAAAGCTTCAACTGTTCCTCCGGATAAGTTTTGCGTAATATCAGGGTTTCGATGACTTTTGTACTTCTTGCCGGGATGTAACCGGCTCCTGTACTCCAATAATCTCCATTCAAATGGCACTCGACAAACAGCTCATGGTCGGAAAGATTCTGAATTTCGCAGGCCAAATGGATGAAAGGAGAAAAATCCCAAGCCTCCGTTCCTGAAGAAAAAGCGAGACTTGCTCCGTTGCGCGTGGCTGTCCATTGCATTTTTCCCTGTTGCTGGCTTTTTTCTAGGCCGGAAGCTTCAATCTTACCTTTTTCCAATATTTGTCCAAGAAGATTCTTGCTTCTTTCGCCCGCATTAGCCCAGCAGGTTACCAGCATAAATATATATATAAGTATCTTTTTCATTTTTGTATCAGTTTAGTTATTAGGTAAATAGAAATCGAATGGGGCATTCCGGTCGCAAGTCATTATTCCAGCTTCATCTACCTTTAGTTCGGCTACCTGAATGGAAGAACGGCGATAGATGTGAGGTAGTACACCGGCTTCGTCTACTTTGCCGGCTTCGTTTCCCCAACCTCCTTCTTTCCCCCATCCCGGATGGGTGAAATAGAACACATAAGCCTTGTCGCCGGCAACAACGACACATGGGTGGCTGGCACGTACGTTATCTTCTTTGCGTGTTCCTCCTTTCTGTAGAATCACTCCTTGCTTTTCCCACTTATCGGCATCTTTCGAACGATAAACTCCTAAACCGGTCCACTGGTCTATCAGCATCCAATAATACTGCTTATAAAAGAATACGAAAGGAGCTTCGTGAGGAACATCGTCGATTGTCACACCCGGTACATTCGTCCAATGATACAAATCATCGCTAACAGCCTCAACTGTATAGCCGATTCGCCCGTTTTTATACCACATGCCCCAACGACCATCGGGTTTCTGATAGACAGTAGCATCGAGTAGTGGATCATTATCGGCTAAAGGAATCAGTCCGCGGAACTTCCAGTCCCATAAGTTCTTACTTGTATAATGGGCTATTTTGCCAATGCCCGACCATGTTTCGTGTATGCCTTTAATGTAAGTGACGAACAGATGGTACTTCCCTTTATGCTGTATGACATGGGGAGCCCAGAAAGTATTGGTTCCCCGCTCGAACTCTAAGTCGAGAGCACCGGCATATTCCCAGTTCATCCCGTTGTCGGTACTGACTGCCACTCCAATGTGAGTACCATAGCACCAGTTGGTGCCTTGTGTGGGAACGTTGGCACGCCGGTTGGTGTAGAACATATACCAGGCTTTCTCCTTCTCATTATATATCACCACCGGATCGGCCGCCCCATCGTGCACCGGATCTCTGAACAACGGTGCTTTGGGGATTCGCATTTGGGCCTCCCGATTTTCTTGTGCTTGCATGGTAGTACTTACGATAAGTATTGCTATGAAACCTATTAAAAACTTCCAAATGTTCTTTTTCATCGTTCTCTGTTATCTAATTCGTCTTTTTACTTAAAACCTGGAAAAAAGTATTTGCTGCTTGTATCTCTGCAAAAGACATACAACATTTTTCCAAATATATCTTTGTCTCAGTCCTGCTTTTTTTGTCCGGCAAGATACCTGTCTGTGCAGGCTACGTACCGTGCAAGTGATGCTCACGAGCCGTGCAAGTGTTTCACAAATGTAATGCAAGTGTCGCTCGCGAGCCGTACAAGTGTTGTTCACGAGCCGTGCAAGTGTCGCTCACGGATGGTACAAGAGGTGTTCACGGACCGTAGCCGAAATGCCCGTGAACATTCTTGTATTCAGCTTATTACAGGTGTGGATCCGACCTGAATACCGTAAACGGATAAAATCAAATCTCCCATCCCGGATTTTGTTTCAGCTTTGCATTCTTGTACAGTTCGCCCTGAGGTATTGGATAGAAATACATCTTATCGTTCCAAATACGATCTGATGTAGTAGTATATTCATAAGAATATCCTTCTTCTTCTTTCGTTACAGCTACTCGCTTGATTTGAACAGTCTCTGGACCGATTTTCCAGCGGCGGATATCCCAGAATCGATGATCTTCAAAAGCCAGCTCGGCCATCCGTTCTTTACGCAACGCCATCCGGAATGCGTCTTTTGTTGCTACCTTATCCAATGTCAAAGGGGCAATATCCAAGCCAGCTCTGCCACGTACCATATTGATAGCTGCCAGTGCCGACAGATTCAGATCGCCTTGTGTCGCATCGGGGCCATAGGCCTCGTTCATGGCTTCTGCATAAATCAACAGAATTTCGGCATAGCGGAACAATGGAATGGAGTGTCTGGCACTAGTCGTGCTGTTAGCTGTCAGGCTAATGCTGGTATTGACAAATTTGCTGAGATAATATCCGGTTCTGGTAGCGCCTTCCTTGGGCAGTCCATTCAAACCGTTATAGGAAACGTCTACTGTCTTTCCGTAAGCGGTATTCCCACCATGACACAGCACCGTATAAGCCAGGCGCGGATCGCGATTGGCATAAGGGTTGGCTGGGTCAAAAGTACAGCCGGCTTTCATATCATAAGCATCCACCAGATTCTGAGTTGGACAGTTTCCTCCGTTACCACCTTCCAATCCAATGGGGAAGTTCAACCTCTCAAGTTCATTGGTATCGCCCAAACGTCTTACCAGAATCATTTCGGCTTCTTTGTAGTTTTCGGCACCCAGCAGTTTATCGAATGATACCAGTGAAAGATTCCATGAAGGAGCCGCATCGATGATGGCCTTGGCTGCCTTAGCTGCTTCAATCCACTTTTGCGGATCGGTACTTGCAGCCGGATTGTTTAAAGGACTTGCTGCATACAGCAGTGCGCGGGCTTTCAGAGCCATGGCAAAGATCTTCGATACACGTCCGGTCTCATTGTCATAATCGGCGTTGTAAATAGCCGGAAGACGACCTTCTGCCGTCACTTCATCACACTCTTTTACAATGAATTCAATGATATCCTGATAGCTGACCGGAGCTTGATTGTTTGCCTCTTCTTCGGTCAGTACCGTTGTTATCAGCGGTATGTTATTGTAGCGCTTTACCAACTCAAAATAGAAATAAGCACGCAAAGCCTTGACTTCCCACTCCAGATTCCGGTATTTACGCATCATCTTAGCATAATCCTTCTGGAATTCGAATTCCTTCCAGTCTTTTCCTGTACCATGTTCCAGATAATCATTGCACGAACGAATGGCTTTGTAGTAATGTCCCCATACGTCGTCGACCGTGCGCCAGGCACTCCAACTTCCATCGTAGAAACGATCTATTCCCGAAGTAGGCCATACATATTCCGACTCGTCACATCCCGAAGAACGTAAAGCTCCACCGACATCGTTCAGTCTGCCAGGAAGATAAGCATATATTCCGGTTACAAATTCCGTGTTCGACCATGTTGTATTGAACAACTTATCCTGATCATAATCCGAGTTTTCGTTATAATCCAGGAAATCGCTGCAAGAAGACAACAACAAGGCCAAAACTGCTACAACAAATGTATATTTTTTCATGACAATGTTCTATTTAATTAAAAACCTAATAAGAAACCAACCTGTACCGAAGCGGGTATAGGATGAGTTGCTCCCATCGCTTCTGGATCGCAGACCTTAACATGGTCAGACAAGATGAAGTCGGAAGCTCTGACATATAATTTAGCAGACTCCAAAGGAGTAGAAGCCAACAGTTTCTTGGAAAACTTATAATATAATTCGGCATGACGCAACTTCAGGAACGACAGATTCGTTAGCCACAACGTGTTATCGTTGAAGTTATTGGCATTGGTTCCCTGAGAGAGTCGCGGATAGCGTGCATTAGGATTCTCGGGAGTCCAGCGGTTCTGATAATAATGTTCCGAAATAGAAGTGTTGCCGGTCAGAGGACGGAACAAACTGGGAGTATTGGCAATAGCAGAATAATTGCCAGTGCCTTGTACCAGTGCGTCGATACCGATGCCTTTATACTCCAATCCCAGATTAATCGAATAATAAATCTCTGGAATTTGCCAGCTATAACCGATGGCCTTACGGTCGAACTCGTCGATCATATTGTCTCCATTCAAATCCTTAAATTTGATATCTCCCGGTTTTACAGGCGACATATTCTGCTTAGGGCTATTGGCAATGTCTGCCTCATCTTTGAAAAAGCCGATTGCCTCGTATCCGTAAATCTGTCCAATCGAGCCACCGGTAGCCTTCATCCATTCATACGGATAATAAGCTTCGCCCATTTCCAATATCTTATTTCGGTTGAAAGTAAAGTTACCTCCTACATTGAACTGAAAGTCCTGAACCGACTGATGATAATTGAGCCCTATCTCAATACCCTTATTCTCTACTTTACCTATGTTCTGGTAAGCGTTATTGGCTCCCAATACAGCAGAAACATCACCCGAAGTCACCAGCATGTCACTTCTCTTTTCCTTAAACAGTTCCATTGTGAAGTCGATAGAGTTCAGGAAAGAAGCATCAATACCCACATTAGCCTTAGCAACCTTCTCGTAACTCAAATTCATGGCAGGCAGACGACCTTCACCCAAGCCGTTGGCTCCGTTGTATTCGCCTCCGATGAAATAACCATTGGCCCAACCATATTTATGATTCCACATCAGGGCTTCCGGGAAGAGGTCGGTACCATTCAATCCCCACGATGCGCGTACTTTAAGGAAGTCAATTGCTTCAATATCTTTCAGGAAATTCTCCTCTGACACGATCCATGCGGCAGATACAGCCGGGAAATTGCCAAAACGTTTGGAAGGCGGCAGCAAATTGGAACCATTTCGAGAAAAAGCTACATCAGCAATATATTTGCCGGCATAAACATAATGAGCATGACCGAACAGATTGATACGGTTGCGTGTATTATGCTGCCCGTTAAAAATGCTCTGTTCGCGCGAAGCACCCAAAGTAACATCCAACTTATGTTGTTCCCAACTATTGTTATAGTTTAGTCTTCCCCACAGGTTGAAACGGCTCCACTGATTGCCTAAAGAAGAACTAAAGGAGGCCGAGGTACTTTCACCTTTAATCACATAATCGTCTGATGAAGAAGGATTAGGAACATTAGGAACGGCATAAGCATAATTCATTCCGTAGTTGTCCCAATACTCGCAAAAATTATCGTATGCGATACGCACATCAGCCGAAAGTCCCTTTAACAGAACATCAAGATTCTGCTTTATCGACATGTCTGAAAACAAAAGACGCTGATGGGCACGTGCATATCCCTTAGCAGTGACCTCGGCAACCGGATTCCTTGTCCAGATGTCACTGCCTCCCCATTCGCCATAAGGAGTCTTTATCGGGAAAGCAGCAGAAGGTGTATTGTACAACATGCTGATCAAATCATTCGTCAATGGATTAGGACGGTTGTGCTCTGTAAGCATTCCGCTCATTTTAAAAGACAGCAAAGTTGACTTGGTTAAATCTACATCGACATTCGTACGGATATTCAGCTTCGAATATTTCCACTGAGAAGAATAATCTTTCACAATGTTATCTGGTTTAATGAAACCTCTATACGATAGATAGTCTACTGTCGAAAAATATCTGGCAATCTTTCCACCACCGCTCAACGTCACATAAATATTGTCGGTAGAGCCTGATTTACTCAATACTTCGTCCATCCAGTCTACATTGCCATAATGAGGATCGCCGTTTTTGAACGCTTCCAACTGAGCAGGCGTATACAAAGGGGACAAACCATCGTTCTGCAAAGCCTCGTTCATGGCCGATGCATAAGTATAACCGTCCACAAACTTCGGCAAACGATTCAGCATGTTGAAATGATGTTCGTAACGGATGTCGATATCTATTTTCTTCTCCGAACCGGTTTTAGTAGTGACCAGCATTACACCATTTGCTCCTCTCAATCCGTACAAAGCAGTGGCGGCAGCATCCTTCAGAATCTGTACACTCTCGATTTCTTCTTTGGTAATCATACTTAAATCACGTTCAAGCCCATCAACCAGTATTAATATCGAATTATCACGGGTCGAATTCAAACCACGAATCATGGTAGTAGGAGTACTTTCCCAAATCGTTCCGCCTTTCTGAAGAACGGTTAATCCCAATCCTTTTCCGTACAATGCATTCAGAGGATTGGTAGCTCCGCTTTTCATAATCTCATTGTCTGTTATTTCCGATATTGCAGCCGAAGACTCTTTTGAGTTCACAGTCACGCCATAACCTAAATTCAGCAGTCTGTTTTCTTCCGCTACTCGCAAACTATCTTGCTGCGCATTCACTACCGGACAGGTGAATACCAGTGCACATAACAAGCTATATACATTTTTCATAATCTACAATTTTATTGGATTTATCAAGGTTACCAACCCGGATTTTGTGTCAAATATCCTTTGTTCATTTCTATAAACGGGAAAGGAGACAAATACCATTTCGGAGTAAAGAATACGGTTCCATCTTCTCCATCCTGCACGAAACGCTTCTTCACAGTAAACTTCTCGTACGAATAAGTCTGATTATCCCCTCGACGAATACGAAGACCATGCAAAGGTTTACGGAAACTATCGCTCATCTTCCAGCGGATCATATCGTAGTAATGTACTTCTTCGGCACCAAATTCTCTTGCCCGCTCATCCAGAATCTCTTTACGCATTTCTTCTTGTGAGAGTCCTTGCCTAAGACCCGGTAAATTCACTCTCGCCCGTACATAGTCAATGTATTTGTATGCTTCACCCGTACGTCCTACTTCATTCAAAGCCTCGGCAAAACTCAAGTAGATTTCGGGTAAGCGCAGATAAGGCCACTGATCTTGTTTACCTGCCATTTTATTTTTGTCCAAGATATATTTATAAATACCAAAACCCGTAAATGCCCATCCATCACTTGCAATATCCGTAGCAGGACCTTCCCGTCCGCCAATCCATAATTCTGCCACATGGTCTGCACCAAAATCGGCATTATTCACCAAACAGTTTTCATACAAACGAGGATCTCTGTTGGCAAATGGATCTTCGGAAATATACGTATCCTTATTCTGTTCGTCCCAGAAAGATGAATCAAAAGGTGTGCCGTCACTATAAGGGAAAAGATCTATATATTCCAGTACCGGAGTCATCGCTCCGTACGAACCATACGATTGTAAATAGTAACAGTTCTGGTCCCAGTACCAGGAAACAGTAGCCCGTTTACGAGTATCAATCAGCAATTCTCCGTTAGCACGTCGATAGTAAGCATCTTGATAAGCCTGCCGCGGATTTGATGAGTTCTGAACCAGATCCCATGGCTTTCCTTCTTCTTCGTTACGCTTCATAAACAGTTCGCAAGCCGAAACAACATCTTCCCATAACGACATGTCTTTTCCACCAAACCAAACATGCTGTTCTGTAACCGAAGGTGCAGAAGAATATTCTGGGAAATATGGCTTATCATCATTGAACAACGGACTTGCTCCAAATAACAGTACCCGTATTTTTAACCCCAAAGCTGCCGCGCCGGTAAAACGACCGGCCCATTGTTCCTGTTCATTAGAAGGCAACGCCCAAGGCAGTACAGCATAAGCTTCATCGCACAGACCTGTAATAAAGTCCATTGTTTGACGAGCTGTACCACGAGGTAACTTAAAATCATCATTCGGATCAAAAGCCTTAGTTATCAATGGTACGCCGCCATAGTTACGGAACATGTCAGCATAATGACAAGCTATAATCATTTTGGCTTCTGCTTTAAGTCTCTCTTTTTCTGCATCGTCTATACCGGGAGTTTGTCCGATATTCTCGATGAATAACCAGGCTTTACGAATGCCTGTCCATTGACCTTCACCATTGGAATAGGAATAAATCGAATTGGCATAATCAGAAGTAGAATTAAACTGTCCAGAATAATACAAACCATTTACTCCGTCCCAAGTTAATCCGCTCGTAAAATGGTCAGTTAACGCATCTACAGCTCCCATTCCCATACGGTTTTGCCCCCAGTCTAAAGGACGTCCGTAATACAGCGACGTATAGGCGTTCCATAAAAAGCCACGAGCAAAATTGGGATCATTAAACACCACATCCTTGTCTACATCCACACTCGGTGCTTTCTCCAAAAATGCATCACCTACTTTGAAAGTATCGACACATGAAACGAAAAGCCCCATCAGCGCAAGCGACAATATATTACATATTTTCTTCATATTGATCATTGTTTTAGAAACTTACATTTAAGCCAAAGTTAAACACACGCATTACGGGATATTGTGGAGTACCACTTGACAATGACTCAGGATCTGATATTTTCAATTTATCAAAAGTCAATAAATTATATCCGGTCATAAACAAACGCATTTTCTCCATACCGATCTTCCGCATAAAAGGTAACTGGAAGTTATATCCGATTTCAATGTTCTTCAATCGTAAGTAGCTTGCATCTTTTATCCATAAGTCCGAATCACGGTAGTTGTTTTTTGAGCCGTCCAAACTCGCACGAGGCAGTTCAGCTGTCGCGGCTGTTTCCGGAGTCCAACGGTTATCAAACTGATACTGCAACAACGAACGATCATAAGTGTCACCTAACGGCACACGGAATGTTTCATACAATACGCGAGAAGTTTTGGTTGCGCCAACCCACAACATGCTAAAGTCGAAACCTTTGTATTCGAAACCTAACGTCAAACCAGCATTCAACAGTGGATAACTTGGATAACCAATGGCTGTCTTGTCGTTATCATCAATTTTGCCATCCGAATTTAAGTCTTCGTATACTACATCACCTTCTTTCAGAACATAGCTGTGATCGGCGACGTTTTCCATTCCTTCGTAATAGAAGCCTCGTACTTTCAGTCCGAAAGGTTGACCAACAGGATGTCCTGTTTTTAATGTATATTCATATTCGGAAGGAACTTCGTCCTGATATACAATCTTATTTTTGGCATATGACATGTTCAGATTAACCCAATATCTGAATTTATCAATCTTATGATTCCACTTCAAGCTGAGTTCGGTACCCTTGTTGGACACTATTCCTAAATTCAATACAGGTAAGTTCATCGCATGAATAATAGGGTCGGTTTGTGCTTTCGTTAAAATATCGGTACGCCGTTCATAAAAATAATCGATACTACCAGACAATTTTTGATCGAAGAACGAAAAATCAATACCATAGTTTTGTTTGGCCGACTTTTCCCATGTCAATCCCGGATTACCGAATGTACTTTCGTAAGCTCCCGGCGAGAAATTGGTTCCCGTACCAAACTGGTAACCACCGCCAATGAAATAACTATTAGGCAGATACAGGAAACGATCCATAAACCCATCACCACGCGGATAATATCTGTCATTACCAACGACTCCATAAGAAGCACGTATTTTCAGGAAATTGACAATAGGGTTATCTTTCAAAAACTCTTCCTGAGTCAGTACCCATCCAGCAGATACAGCAGGAAATAGGCCATAACGATTGCCTGGTGCAAAGTTTTCCGAGCCATTATAGCCTACATTTCCTTCAAGCAGATATTTATTATCGAAATCGTACGTTACACGCCCCACTAGTCCTACATATCCACGCGGTATGCCGGGATAGTTACTATTCGGATAATACATTTTACTCTGATTATACAAGGCTAAAGCTGAAAAATGATGTTGCCCGAAATCACGTTTCCAATCGAAGCTGGCTTCCGCATACCAGTCTCGCGCTTTGCCAAAACTTTCAGCATAACCAATCAAGCCTTCTTCGCCGTTCTGGATGAAAACAATCTCATTAGGATCACTTCCTGCAGGATGTCCCATCCAAGTAACATCTTTCCGATACCATGGCTGGTAATTCTCTATTGACGTAGAGTGTTCTTTAGTGTGGTCATAAGTACTGTTATAGGCAAATTTTATTTTAAACTGCAAACCTTTTGTCAAGAAATCGAGCTTTTGGGTTAATGCCAAGTCTAAATTCACTACATTGGTTGTTCTTGTACCATATCCTCGGCCATATATGTTTCCCAAACCATCAGACAAACCAACCGGAATGTACTGAGAATTGCCTAATACCCACTTCCCATCTACAATACCAGGCCCAGAAAAAGGTGTTGCCCAATAAATTCGACGGAACAGCTGGTTGATATCATCTCCCGAACGGGGATAATTCCGTTTTTCCACACGTCCGCCCATATTGATATTTACAAGTGTTGACTTGGTAAAATCTACATCTAAATTGGCACGATAGTTATAACGGTCGTAATTAAAGTTAGCATCGTAACGGGTGTCGTAATTTTCAAAAAATCCTTTTTGATCCAGCATACCCATCGAAATAAAATAGCGTACTCGGTCCGTTCCACCTGATATATTTATATTACCTTGCGTTTGTGGTGCGGAAGACTTGAACAAAAGTTTCATCCAATCTGTGTCTGGATAAATAAGAGGATTGGAGTGGGTGCGGAAAGCTTCGACTGCTTCAGGAGTAAATTTGGGGTCCTTACCGTCATTTGTATATGCCTCGTTCAAATAGGTAGCATAATCATAGCTATTCGTAAATTCAGGCATTCGAGTCGGAGTCTGAATACCATACGAGAAAGATGCATTAATTTTTGCTTTTCCTTCTTTCCCTCGTTTGGTTGTAACAATGATAACACCATTTGCACCACGGACACCGAAAACCGCCGTTGAAGAGGCATCTTTTAAAATTGTAATATTTTCAATTTCGTTAGGGTCAATTTGAAAGAAACTTCGTTCTACCCCATCCACTAAATATAATGGCTTGGCATTCATCGAATTCAAAGTAGTAATGCCTCGAACAAAAATATCAGGGTCATCACCGCCCGGTTGGCCAGACATCTGTACCGAAGAGACTCCGGACAAAACTCCCGAAAGCATATTACCGATACTGGCTGTAGGAGTTTTTGTTAACTCGGCCGTATTCACGGAACTTAAAGCGCCTGTCAACGTCACCTTTTTTTGTGATCCATAAGCTACTACTTGAACTTCCTCCAATATATTAGAGGAGTGTAATACTACATCATTGAACACTTTCTTTCCTTTCATCGGAATCTCTTTCGTATCCATTCCGACAAACGAAATAACTAATACTCCATTCAGATCATTAGTTTGGAATTTAAAACGTCCGTCAAGATCTGTTACGGTACCCGTATTTGTTCCTTTTATAAGTACCGCTGCCCCTATCACCGGTTCGCCAGCATCATCTCTGACCATACCCGAAACGACTGTACTTTGAGCAAAAGCCACAGTTACAGAACAGGCACATAACAACCCTACTATAAGCATTCGAATGATACGAAAATCAATAGTCGGGCTTTTCTTCCTTAAATGCTTTTCACATTTCATACATTCAATTATTAAAGGTTATTACATATTGTTGTCAACAACAAATGCAAAGTAACTTAATGGCAGATTTTCATATTCCAATATATCTTCAAACAAGTCGGAAAAACAATCAATCTTCCTCTTGTGAATGAATTTCAGACATGACTGAATGAATCTTCCTCCTCTTCCAAACTCAAAATTCCAACATTGCATTTCCATAACAGAAAAAGCTATTTTATTATTCCAAAGCTTAATAGTTTTCATTATATTTGCCCTAACGAAGACTGTATACATATTATATTAATAAATACAATAAGTCCTTTTGTAATGAAACGATAAAAATTAGAGAGACATCACTTTGTATTGCATTATTCATAAGAATCCGGCTAAAAATAGAAATGCTATCGGAATCCACATCTTACATTATATCTGCTACATGAAAAATTACGTTTTGATACTGCTCTGTTATTTCCTTGTTTTTTCTTATTATCTATCTGCTAATGAGGGAAAACAAGTATTAGATTTTAAAAGTCTTCCTTTACATATCAATATACCTACCGATGTACAACAAATCTATCAGGACAGGGAAGGTTTTTTATGGTTTGCTACACGTAATGGTCTATGTCGGTATGACGGTTACGAACTTAAAACTTTAAAATCCAATTTCTACACTCCCGATGCATTAACCAGTAACGATGTACTGACAGTACATGAAGATTACAATCACCGGCTATGGATTGGAACAACTAACGGACTAAATATATTGAACAAAAGAACTGGAGAGATTTTTAATAAACTAGGAGCGTTAAACTATGAGCGTATTCAAACAATCCTAATGACAAAAGACAGTACAGTTTGGATTGGTACGCACGACTGGCTATATAAATTTAAGAAATCAGATAAAGAAGACATATCATACAATGATTTTGCAAGAATCCGGAAGCTGGATGTAAAATCACTAGTTGAAGCACCGGACAATCAAATTTGGATTGGAACCTGGAGTAATGGCTTATATCGGTATGTCACAGCTACTGACAGTCTAATCTCTTATCCTGCATTTAATCCAATGAATTCTGCTTATTGTGTTTTCAAAGATAGCAAAGAAAATATTTGGGTAGGCACTTGGGGATACGGATTGTACAAGGTACATAACCCTTATGAAACGGGAAGAGTAAGTTTTGAAAGGTTTAATAATGATAAATCTAATGATAAAAGCCTAATCCACGATCTGATTCATTCCATATCAGAGGATACCAACACCGGTATATTATGGATTGGCACAGCAGAGGGACTAAGCTGTTACGATGGAAAAGAATTCCACAACTATGCTCAAAATGGTATTCCCAATCGATTGCCCAGTAACGAAATTATTACTACATTCTATGACAGAAATGGAATCATGTGGTTGGGCTTTCTTGGTGGAAGGGTATATTGGGCTAAACTACATGAATTACAATTCAAACATTACCAACCTATTCTATCTAGTAATCTAGGGACTTCCAACAATATTCAAAGCATAGAGATCTATAAAGACGAACTTTGGCTTGGTATGGAAAAACATAACTTTTCCATCTATAACCTTGCAACCCATTCATATTTACCCAAAGACATATTTAAGCCTTTTTTTGCTACGGCAGGAAGTATTTACAGTTTTCTGAAGCGGAAAAACAAAGATGAATTATGGTTAGGCAGTTGGAATGGAGTTTACATTTATAATCCCAATAACAAAATGCAACCAGTAAAACACCTTTATTCTGCCAATACTCCTGGTTTTTTAGACAATATATTCTGCCTATTCGAAGACAACAAGCAAAATATTTATATAGGAACAGCTGACGGATTATGTATATATGATAAAGATGGAAAGGTCCGCACATATAAAAACCTAAATCTTTCTGTTGGTAATAACTATTCGCATACCATCTACACAATTGCACAAGATAGCCTCGAAAATATCTGGATTGGTACTGCCCACAATGGAATATTTCGGCTGTCTGCATCTTCCGTAAACGGCCAATGCCAATTTATTCCGTACACTACCAATAATGATAAAATAAACTCTAACGAAATACAATGCATTTTTGTCGATCACAAAGGACATATATTAGCAGGAACTGATGGTGGGGGATTAAGCCTTTATGATTCTCAAAAAGATTCCTTCATACCCATACATACCCGCTACAATTTACCTGGAGATATGATATGCAGTATTTTAGAGGATAATCAGCAAAACTTATGGATGGGAAGTAACGTAGGACTTATACGACTCAATTTGAATGATTCTTTATCGGACAGTAAACATCGTATTTTCACGACATATGACGGACTACAAGACAACAAATTTTCCCGAGGAGCAGCCTGTAAATCTGCTACAGGTGAAATGTTCTTTGGCGGTCCGCAGGGTTACAACGCTTTTTACCCAGAAGATCTGACCACAGATATATTTAAGCCACAAATTGTTATTACAGACATTCAAATCAAAGGAAAAAACGTTAACAGGCAGCCTGCAAAAGGTAATGTTACTGATTTTACGACTACCGAATTCCTAAAAGAACTCAGATTGAACTACAAGCAGAACGAATTTACCTGTAAAGTTTCTGTTCTCAATTATTATAATCCCGAGAAGAATGAATATGCTTACCGCTTAGAAGGGTTGGATAAAAGTTGGCAATATCTTTCAAATGGTAATAATACCATTTCATACCCCAACCTCAACAGTGGTAAATACACATTATACATAAAAGGAAGCAACGGAAATGGAAACTGGAGTGAAGATCAGAAAATACTGACCATTACAGTAACTCCGCCATGGTGGTTAAGCAAAACTGCCTATATTCTTTATGCCATAGCGATAATCATACTGACAATATCTATCATATCTGCCATCAAAAAGAAAATAAGAAAAAAGCATCTGGAGCATATCAAAGAGCTGGAACACAAGAAAAACGAAGAACTCAGCCGAGCCAAATTACAATTCTTCACCAACATCACACACGAGTTGCTTACACCGCTTACTGTCATTTCTGTAGCTTTGGACGAAATCAAATCATCGGGTACCCCTGAGTATTACGCCATTATGGAAAACAATATCAATCGTCTGAAGCGTTTGTTGCAACAGATATTGGAATTTAGAAAAGCGGAATCAGGGAACTTAAAGCTGAAAGTCTCGCAAGGTAACATTACATCGTTCATCATGGACAGTATCAATAGTTTTCTTCCGATAGTCCGAAATAAAAAAATACAACTTAGTACGGACATAAAGAAAGAGAATATCATAGGTTATTTTGACCCAGACAAACTGGATAAGATTCTATATAATCTGTTATCCAACGCTTTCAAATATAACCGTGAAGGAAACACTGTAAAAGTCAGTGTCACTCCTAGTGAGTCTGAAAAAGAGATTATGATAACGGTTAGCGATGACGGAGACGGAATTCCACAAGATATTCTGAAAAACCTGTTCAAGCGTTTCCAAGAAGGGAATTTCAGGAAATATGGCACAACAGGTCATGGAATAGGTCTCTCCCTAACCCAAGAGCTCGTAACACTGCATCACGGAAAAATCAGTGTCGAAAGTCAACAGGGGGCTGGAACAACCTTCTATATCACTCTGCCCATTGAAGAAAGTTCATTCAATGAAGAGGAAATAGACCGTAATGTTCTCGTATCCCATAGTGATAACGGAAACGCTAACTGTGACATTGAAGGAGCAGTTTCCGATATCATGGGCACATCCGACGAAAACGTCAAAAAGGAAGGAACAATTTTATTGGTAGAGGACAATGAAGAGTTATTGACACTAATCTCGGATGCCTTGTCGCATACTTACCAAATATGCAAAGCTCGCAACGGGCAAGAAGCCATCGAACAGCTAAAGAACAACAGTAATATCAAAATCATTATCTCGGACATCATGATGCCGGTAATGAACGGCACCGAACTTTGTCAATATGTAAAAACTCAGGAAGAATTCCTACACATCCCTGTAATCCTACTTTCGGCTAAAAACAGCGAAGCTGATATGATAGAGGGATATGAGGCCGGTGCCGACGATTACATCACAAAGCCATTCAGACTACCGTTACTTATGGCAAAAATTAAAAGCTTGTTGAAAAACAAAGAATCGCTGTTGCAAAACTATACAAGCTCTATATTCTTCAAAATGCAGAAAACAGAAATAGACTCAACCGACAAAGAATTTCTGCAAAATGCTATAAACTGTGTATACGATAACCTCGACAATGCGCAATTCGACCAGCAAATGTTTGCCGAAATCATGAAAGTCAGCAAGTCGACCCTCTATCGAAGAATCAAGAAACTGACAGGCGACAATCCTTCAAATTTCATTTCAGACATTCGTTTGCAAACTGCTTACAAAATTATATCAGATAACCCGAATATCCGAATATCAGAGTTGGCATACACCACAGGCTATAACGATCCTAAATATTTTAGCTATTGTTTTAAAAAGCGGTTTGGTATATTGCCCAGCGAAGTGCCATCGGACACTCCTTCTTCATCCAATACACTGCCATAACAGGTTGCTTTCATAAAGCTTCCTGTCCCAAAGCTACAATCTTTCAGGTATGGATTATACGGAGTTACAAAGTTCTTTCAATCACCATTCTGTGCAATCCATACCTGAAAAATAACAATGATCCACAATTATTTGTAGGACACTTACCATTCATTTCTGGGACACTTGCACGGCTCGCGAGCAATGCAAGTGTGGCTCGTGAGCCACACAAGTGTCTCTCGCGAGCCGTACTTGTATCATTCAGCGATGGTGGGGGATTGGAATAGGCAGAAAAGAAAAATCAGATAGAAATCTTGCGATAACTATCTGATTCTCTTAAGAGCGGAAGACGGGGCTCAAACCCGCGACCCTCAGCTTGGAAGGCTAATGCTCTATCAACTGAGCTACTTCCGCAAATTTATGTGGGCAAAGATGGATTCGAACCACCGAAGGCGTAAGCCAGCAGATTTACAGTCTGCCCCATTTGGCCACTCTGGTATTTGCCCTTTGGCTTTCGAGCTACTCGGGTGAAGCACCTTTGTTTCTCAATTGCGATGCAAAGATACGACTATTTTTGTAAACTCCAAGCGAAATCTATCATTTTTATTGCAGTAATTGCACATTCGTCGCCTTTATTGCCTAATTTTCCTCCGGCGCGGTCCTCGGCTTGCTCCATTGTATTGGTCGTAATCAGGCCGTAAATCACTGGTACATCGCCACTTGCGTTCAATTGCGCTATGCCTTGGGTTGCTCCCATGCAAACATAGTCAAAATGTGGCGTATCTCCGCGAACTACGCAGCCCAATGCAATAACTGCGTCCACTTCGCTATATTCGATCAGCTGGCTGGCTCCGAAAGTCAGTTCGAAACTGCCCGGAACGGTTTTGATGAGGATGTTTTCTTCTTTAGCTCCGTGTTTTTTCAGAGTTTTCACGGCACCTTCGAGCAGTGCGCCCGTAATGTTGTAGTTCCACTCGGAAACGACGATGCCGAATTTCATTTTCTCGGCATTGGGTACTGAGTTGAAGTCGTAGTCGGAAAGATTGTGGTAAGCTGTTGCCATAGATATTAAAATGTTATGGTTTTGAGTTTGGTTTAAGGCGGTTTGTATAAAGCGAAAGCACGGATTACACGGATACCACGGGGACTTCTCCTTTCCGTGTTTTTTCCATGTATTCCGTGCTTTCGGTATTTCTTATATATAAGGTATATATGCTTCGCGCAATTACTTCTTCATGAACTTGGCTTGCTCGATGTACTTATCGATGTTCATGGATTGGTAAGAACGGAAGTATTTTTCCTTAATAGTGGTGTAAGCGTTGATGGCATCATCGTACTTGCCTTGCTTCACCAGGATTTCTCCGGCCTGTTGCAGATAGATGGGGCTGATGGCGTTGCTGTTGGCCTCTTCGGCTGCTTGCAGCAACAGCGATACGGCTTTGTCCAGCTGACCCAGCTGAGCGTAGCAGTTACCCATAGCACCTTTCATGGCGGGAGCTACCAACTGGTCGTTGCCGCTGAAGCTGTCGAGTGCTTTCAGAGCTTCTTCGTATTTGCCCAGGTGAGCGTAGCAAAGTCCTGCATAAGCCTTGGCCAGGTTAGCAGCGTCAGTTCCGCTGTATTCTTCGGCCACTTTCAGGAAGCCTTTGTAACCGATGCTGTCGCCGTTGAGGGCTTGTTCGTACTTGTCGGCTTCGAAATATTCCTGTCCTTTGAACAGGGCAGCCTGTGCTTTCTCTTCACGAGGTTGTGCATACAGATTCTTGTACATCACTACTCCGGCCACGATGATGACGATTGCCAGCACGGCACCGATAATTGCTTTCTTGTTTTTGATGAGGAATGCCTCTGACTGTGTCAACGCATCTTCCACGTTCAGGGCTTCGTTGGTCTTTTTTTGTTCTGCCATTTTTGATATATACTTTTTGTTATTATTCTTATGTAGGGAATTCGACCCGCAAAAGTAAGTTTTTTATAGTTATCGGCGAAATTTAGCGGCATCTTTTTTTGTTTTGCTGCTGAAAACCTTTATTTTCGGCCCGCTTTTCCGCAAGAAGGCCTATCTTTGTACGTCAACTTAGCGATAGATTTACATGATACTTAAGCGCATATCGATACTCAATTATAAGAATCTGGAGCAGGTCGAGCTGTCTTTTTCGCCCAAGCTGAACTGCTTTTTCGGACAGAACGGCATGGGCAAGACCAACCTGCTGGATGCCGTCTATTACCTGTCGTTCTGTAAGAGTGCAGGCAACCCCATCGATTCGCAGAACATCCGCCACGATGCCGACTTTTTCGTCATTCAGGGGTTCTACGAAGCAGCCGATGGAAGTCCGGAGGAAATATACTGCGGCATGAAGCGCCGTCAGAAGAAGCAGTTCAAGCGCAACAAGAAAGAGTATACCCGCCTGTCCGACCACATCGGCTTCCTGCCGCTGGTGATGGTGTCGCCTGCCGATTCGGACCTGATTGCCGGGGGAAGCGACGAACGCCGCCGCTTTATGGATGTGGTCATTTCGCAGTACGACAAGGAGTATCTCGAAGCCCTGATACGCTACAACAAGGCACTGGCTCAGCGCAACGTCCTGCTGAAAAGCGAAACACCCGTCGAGGACGAGCTGCTGCTGGTTTGGGAGGAGATGATGGCACAGACGGGCGAAGTGGTATTCAGAAAGCGCGAAGAGTTTATCCGCGAGTTTATTCCCATTTTCCAGAACTTCTATTCGTTCATTTCGCAGGATAAGGAGCGGGTGGGGCTGACCTACGACTCGCACGCACGCGACGCCTCGCTGCTCGAAGTGCTGAAGGCCAGCCGCGAGCGCGACCGCATCATGGGCTATTCGCTGCGCGGGGTGCACAAGGACGAACTGAACATGCTGCTGGGTGACTTCCCCATCAAGCGCGAGGGCTCGCAGGGGCAGAACAAAACTTACTTAGTGGCACTGAAGCTGGCGCAGTTCGACTTCCTGAAGCGGACAGGCTCGACCGTGCCGTTGCTGTTGCTTGACGATATCTTCGACAAGCTTGACGCTTCGCGCGTGGAACAGATCATCAAGCTCGTGGCGGGCGACAGCTTCGGGCAGATATTTATCACCGATACCAACCGCGAACACCTCGACCGCATTCTGCACAAGGTGGGCAGCGACTACAAGATGTTCCGCGTAGAGCGGGGCGAAGTATCGGAAATGGAGGAGGACGAAGTATGAAACGGAACGATGCCGAACAGATAGGCAAGCTGATACAGCACTACCTGCGTCAGGAGTGCCTGGAGTCGCCGCTCAACGAACGGCGGCTCATCAACGCGTGGCCCGAAGTGCTGGGGCCGACCATTGCCTCGTACACGCGCGATCTTTATATAAAGAATCAAGTGCTCTACGTACATCTCACCTCGGCTGCCCTGCGGCAGGAGCTGATGATGGGGCGCGACCTGCTGGTGCGCAACCTGAACCGCCACGTCGGTGCACAGGTCATCACCAATATTATTTTTCGTTGACCTGATTTACGTTGGTTTTGTTAAACAATGTTATAAGTTGGGCCTATAAAGGTTACAACTTATGTGTCTGATTTTGTACCTTTGCACCCGCAAATCAGCAGGAAAAAGAAAGTCAGAATGAAAATACGTTTTTACCACATCGCCATCCGTTATCAGAACAAGATACACGACTTCCATGCCTGGGGTGTGGCTGCTCTGATTTAAGACCTGTCTCTTCCGTCCGACGGGCGGAAGCATTTCCCATCCGATTTCAATTTCTTATTCAGGTTTTGCGGACTGTCTGGCGACAGGTCGTGTCGTCTCGTGCCGGCAGGAGGACCGGTGCCTTGTCCGTACAACCGTAACCCTTAACTTCAATTATTACATGTTTATGAGTTACAGAAAAGGACTCATGGCGCTGTGTGTGGCAGTGCTGTGCAGTCCGGGCCTTTACGCCCAATCCGCTTCGTCGGGCCGCCTGTTGAGCGTCGATGAGATGTTCCGCCTGGCCGACGAAAACAGTAAGAGTATTCAAACCTATTCCACTGCCCGCGAGGCTGCCGACCAAGCGCTACAGGCCGCCAAGGCACAGCGTCTGCCCGATGTCTCCGCCAGTCTGTCGGTCAGCTACCTGGGCGACGGCCGCTTGTGGAACCGCGACTTCAGCAACGGCACCAACATTCCGATGCCCCACTTCGGCAACAATTTCGCTCTTGAGGCGCAACAGGTGATTTACGCCGGTGGTGCGGTGAACAGCAGCATTGCCCTGGCCGAACTGGGCCAGCAGATGGCAGGACTGGACGCGCAGAAGAACCGTCAGGAAATCCGTTTCCTGCTGATAGGCTACTACCTGAACATCTATAAGCTGGGCAATCAGCGTCAGGTTTTGCAAAAGAACCTGGAACTGGCCGAACAGGTAATCCGTAACATGGAGGCACGCCGCAACCAGGGAACTGCCCTGAAGAACGATATCACCCGCTACGAGCTGCAACGCGAAACGCTGAAGCTGCAGCTGGCGCAAGTGGAAGACGCCCGCCGCATCATGAACCATCAGCTGGTGACCACCTTGCATCTGCCGGCCGGCACCGAGATTATTCCCGACACTACGCTGCTCTCGTCCGACGTGCCCGCGCTGGCCGAAAGCGACTGGCAACAGATGGCCCTGCAAAGCAACCAGGCCTTGCAACAGAGTGGCCTTTCGGTCGAGATGGGCAAGCAGAAAGTGAAGCTGGAGCGTTCGGAGCTGCTGCCCAAAGTGGCGCTGGTAGCAGCCGAGCATCTGGACGGCCCCATCACCATCGAAGTACCTGTGCTGGACAACAACTTCAACTACTGGTACGTAGGCGTGGGCGTGAAGTACAATATATCGTCACTCTTCAAGAACAACAAGAAGCTGAAGCAGGCACGTCTGAACGCCCGCAAGGCGCAGGAAGAACACGAACTGGCAGCCGAGCAGGTGGAGAATGCCGTACAGGCTGGCTACGTGAACTTCCTGACCTCCTTCACCGACCTGCACACGCAGGAGAAGAGCGTACAGTTGGCTGACGAGAACTACCGCGTGACCAGCAACCGCTACGACAACGACCTGGCCCTGCTGACCGACATGCTCGATGCCGGCAACATGAAGCTCAGTGCCGACCTGGCGCTGGTGAACGCGCGCATCAACGTTGTCTATAATTATTATAAGATGCGCTACATCACGCATACACTCTAACCTTTCTTATTTCATATATTCAACAAACCATAATACTTAAAGTCATGATTACAAGAACTGCAAAGAAACTGATATACAACATCGTCATCATCGGCTGCCTCGTGGCAGGGCTGGTTTACGTCTGCTCGCGCTTCCTGCACCTGGGCCGTGTAGAATATACCGACAACGCACAGGTGAAGCAGCACATCACCCCCGTGAATACCCGCGTACAGGGCTTCATCAAGCGCATCTGCTTCGAGGAGTTCCAACCCGTACACAAGGGCGACACGCTGGTCATCATCGAAGATACTGAGTTCCGCCTGCGTCTGGCACAGGCCGAGGCCGACCTTGCCAATGCGCTGGCAGGCAGCAAGGCCACTACGGCAGGCATTGCCACCACGCAGAACAACCTGAGTGTGAGCGATGCAGGCATCGAGGAAGCCCGCGTGCAGATGGAGAACGCCCGCCGCGAACTGACCCGCTACGAGAAACTGCTGGGCGAGGATGCTGTCACCCGTCAGCAATACGACAACGTGCGTACCACTTACGATGCCGCCAAGGCGCGCTACGACCAGGTACTCCGTGCCCGCCGCTCTACTTCGCTGGTAAAGGATGAACAGACCCACCGTCTGGATCAGAACGAAGCGGGTGTCCGCTTAGCCGAAGCGGCTGTAGAGCTGGCACGCCTGAACCTGTCATACACCGTTGTGCTGGCCACCTGCGACGGTGTGACCGGCCGTAAGGACATCCACGAAGGCCAGTTGGTTCAGCCGGGACAGACACTGGTGGACATCGTCGACGGCACCGACCTGTGGGTAGTGGCCAACTACCGCGAGACACAGCTGCCCAACATCCACGAGGGAGCCGAGGTAGAGATTACGGCCGACGCCGTGCCGGGCATTGTTTACAAAGGCACGGTAGAGTCCATCTCCGATGCTACGGGAGCCGCCTTTTCGCTCATTCCCCAGGACAACGCTACGGGCAACTTTGTCAAGGTAGAGCAGCGTGTCCCCGTGCGCATCAGCCTGCAGGGCAATCGTCCCGAAGATTTGCAACGACTGCGTGCCGGGTTCAATCTGGAGTGTGAGGTGAAATATTGAGCAGACTATGGGAGCACCGATTCTTAACGGGCCGTTCACGATGCCCATGTTCCGCGAGTTTGTACCGCGCAAGATGCAGCCGTGGATTTATGTATTCTTTGCCGTTACCTTCCAGCTTTCCGGCGGGCTTTATTTAGGCGCACTCAACCAGATGGTGGGTGGTATGTCGCTGATGCGCGAGGACCTGATGATGTGCCTTTACGCCAACCTGGCGGGTATGGCCATCTACTTCCCGCTGCTGTTTCGCATGAAGTTCTGCTTCACCAACAAGACGTTGCTCACGGCCGCCGCGCTGGGTGCGCTGGTGTGCAACCTGGTGGCACCCTACATCACCTTTCTGCCCCTGCTGTGGGCGGTGTGCTTCATCGAAGGCATCTGCAAGATTCAGGGTACTTTCGAAGCCATGTCGAACATACAGCTGTGGATGACGCCCAAGCGCGACTTCACCGTCTTCTTCCCCCTGCTGCACATCATTATCCTGGGCAGCATGCAGCTGTCCGACCTGATGACTACCTGGTTGCTGCACCACTATCACTGGACGTGCATGCACCTGTTCATCGCCGCCCTGATGCTGGTGGACCTGCTGATACTGACGACCTGCGTGCGCCACTTCCGTTTCATGAAGAAACTGTCCCTGCTGGGCATCGACTGGACGGGCGCGCTGCTGTGGGCGGTCCTGCTGTTGCAGATTGCCTACCTGTTCGACTACGGCGAGTTCTACGACTGGTGGAACAGCCCCGTCATCTGTACGCTGACGTGCACCATCGTGCTGACGGCTTACGTCAGCGTCAAGCGCATGCTGGCCATCCGCCATCCTTTCTTAGAGCCCAAGATGTGGACCTACCGCTATCTGTTGCCCATTCTGGCACTGATTACGGTGGTCGAAATGATTCTGGCTACGGAGCGTGTGCTGGAGGAAAGTTTCTACGAAGGGGTGATGCACTATGCCGAGACCGTCAGCGTGCAGTTGGACTGGCTGACGCTGGTAGGCATTCTGGCAGGCTGTCTGTTTGCCTACTGGTGGATGCACGTGCGCCGCTTCAACTACCTGCGGCTCATTATCGTAGGTGTCATGGCGCTGGTGTGCTACCTGGCAGGTTATTACTTCCTGTTCTCGGGCGAGATACACCTGTCGCAGCTCTATCTGCCGACGATGTGCCGCGGCTTCGGCTACGCCATACTGAGTGCCACGTTTATGGTTTGCTTAGAGGAGATTATGACCTTCCAGCACTTCTTCCAGGCGCTCAGCGTCTTCAACATGCTCCACATGGTGGTGGGCGGCGTGCTGGGTTCGGCTCTTTACGGACGTGCCCTTTCCTACTACATGACAGACAACATGGCCCGCTACGGCAGCGCCATCGACCGCGTGTCGTTCAGCAGTTCGCCCTTCCCGTTAGGTGAATATATGGAGACGTTCGTTTCGCAAATGATGGAAGTCAGCATCCGTCAGATATACGGATGGGTGCTCTACGGCTGCATCCTGTTGCTGCTGTTGTTCCTGCTCTACGACATGCCGGTGCGGCGTTATCTGAAGGAGATGCCCAGCTGGAAGAGTGTAGGGCGCGACGTCAAGAATTCCTTCTTCCGCTTCCGTTCGTTGCCCGACGAGTGACGGGCGCATGTCGGCGGAAGACTGCATTTGTCTTTGTGTTTCAGTTAAGGCGTTTCTGCTTGCAAAAAGAGCCGGAAACGCCTTTTTTGTAACATGCCCTCCCGCTGAATTCCTCGAAACAGATGCCGGAACTGCATAAAACGGCGCTAAAACCGCATGAATATACGCTGCGGATGCCGGAATTGCATCTTTTTGCCGTCTGAAACGCTTGTGCGGAACGCGCTCTGTGCTTGTCCGGTTGCCGAACAACGCTTGTGTGGCTCGGCAACAATGCTTGTGCGGCTCGGCCGGAAGGTATGTTATAGGGAGGAACAAAGCTTTCGGCGGGGCATTCGGGCGCTTTTTTCGTCTGTTTTGGTTGTAAGTATTTCGCTATCTGTTTGGCTGATAGACGAATAGTGCGTGTGCGCTTTGAAAAAATCGGCTGCCTGTCCTTCCGGTCGCAAATACGCGATTCTCGCGGACTTGGGTGTGCAAAGTGTCAGAATGATAGTTGGCCCGTTTCTCCTTTTCTTCCGCCCATCGGGCCGTTTGTCCGAAATAATATGTATATTTGCGGATATTCTCCGGATATTTATTCGTGGGAACGAAGGCTTAAAAACGGAAGCACTATGAACATACTTATCCTGAATGCCAGCCCCCGTCCCAACGGAGGCATTGCGCGCATGTTGCAGGCCATGGAGGAAGAGGCCCTGGCGTACGGAGCCCGGGTGGTGAACCTGCGTGTCGCCGACCTGAAGGTGCGTCCCTGTACGGGTTGCATGACCTGCCGTACTGCCCAGCGTTGCACCTTGCCCGAAGATGACGCCCAATGCGTGGTGCGCCTGCTGGGCGAATGTCAGGTGCTCGTCATCGGTGCCCCCTGCTATTGGGGCAACATGCCCGGCACCCTGAAAGTACTGTTCGACCGCATGGTTTATGGCCTGATAGAGCAAAGCGGCACCGGACTTCCACGCCCGCTGCACGCCGGCAAGGACGCCGTGCTGGTGTCTACCAGTACCACCGCTTTCCCCTTCAACATCCTGTTCCACCAGACCAGCGGCACCATACGCGCCCTGAAAGCCATTCTGAAGTGGAGCGGCTTCCACATCTACCGCCGCATCGAGCGGGGAGGGGTGCGGCAGAAGCCCGTCGGCGAAAAAGATTTGAATCGTTGCAGGAAAGTGATGCGGAAGTTGTGCAAATAATCACTACCTTTGTGCCCTTGCAAACCGCGATGTAACTGTCCGGTTTTATAGGTTTTTGCCGTTTGCAGGTCCGTGCCCCCTTGCGAGGCTCCGGCTTGCAGGCCGAAAAACGTATCAACTTAAGATTATTGACTTTATGATATCTGTAGAAGGACTGAAAGTAGAATTCAACGCCACGCCGCTGTTCGAGGACGTGTCCTACGTCATCAATAAGAAAGACCGCATTGCGCTGGTCGGTAAGAACGGAGCCGGCAAGTCCACCATGCTCAAGATACTGGCCGGACTGCAGCAGCCCACGGAAGGCGTGGTAGCCGTTCCCCGCGACTGTACCATCGGCTATCTGCCGCAGGTCATGGTGCTGAGTGACTCGCGAACCGTGATGCAGGAAGCCGAGCTGGCTTTCGAACACATCTTCGAGATGCAGGCCGACATCGACCGCATGAACCGCGAGTTGGCCGAACGCACCGACTACGAAAGCGAGGACTACCAGAAACTCATCGACCGCTTCACCCACGAGAATGAACGTTTCCTCATGATGGGAGGCACCAACTACCATGCCGAGATAGAGCGCACGCTCCAGGGCTTGGGATTCAGCCGTACCGACTTCGACCGCCCCACGAGCGAGTTCTCCGGCGGATGGCGCATGCGCATCGAGCTGGCCAAGCTCCTGCTTCGCCGCCCCGACGTGCTCCTGCTCGACGAGCCCACCAACCATCTCGACATCGAGTCCATCCAGTGGCTCGAAAACTTTCTGGCCACCCGTGCCAACGCCGTGGTGCTCGTCAGCCACGACCGCGCCTTCCTGAACAACGTCACCACCCGCACCATCGAAATCAGCTGCGGGCACATCTACGACTATAAGGTGAAGTACGACGAGTTCGTCACCCTGCGCCGCGAGCGTCGCGAACAGCAGCTGCGTGCCTACGAAAACCAGCAGAAGCAGATTGAGGACACCGAAGCCTTCATCGAACGCTTCCGCTACAAGGCCACCAAGGCCGTACAGGTGCAGAGCCGCATCAAGCAACTGGAGAAGATAGAACGCATCGAGGTGGACGAGGAAGACAACTCCACCCTGCGCCTGAAGTTTACCTGCTCCAGCCGCAGCGGCAACTATCCTGTCATCTGCGAAGACGTAGCGAAAGCCTACGGCGACCACGTTGTCTTCCACGACGTCAACCTGACCATCAACCGTGGCGAAAAGGTGGCCTTTGTGGGCAAGAACGGTGAGGGAAAATCCACCCTCGTGAAGTGCATCATGGGCGAGATAACCGACTATACCGGCCGCCTTACCCTGGGACACAACGTACAGATAGGCTACTTTGCCCAGAACCAGGCACAGCTGCTGGACGAGAACCTGACGGTGTTCGACACCATCGACCGTGTGGCCGTTGGCGACATTCGCCTGAAGATACGCGACATATTGGGCGCTTTTATGTTCGGCGGTGAGGCCTCGGACAAGAAGGTAAAAGTGCTCTCCGGCGGCGAACGCACCCGTCTGGCCATGATCAAGCTGCTCTTGGAGCCGGTGAACTTCCTCATTCTCGACGAGCCCACCAATCACCTGGACATGCGCTCGAAGGATGTGCTGAAGGAAGCCATCCGCGACTTCGACGGAACAGTAATTATTGTCAGCCACGACCGTGATTTTCTGGACGGACTTGCGACTAAAGTCTATGAGTTCGGCGGTGGAGTGGTGAAGGAACATTTGGGAGGCATTTACGACTTTATACGGAGTAAGAGTCTTGAGAGCTCTACAGGCCTTACCCCCGACCCTTCAGGCCTCACCCCCAACCCCTCTCCCAAGGAGAGGGGAGGAAGATTGGATTCCCTCTTTGTCTCCAATAATAAGAAGAATGCCGCTACTACTCCCCTCTCCTTGGGAGAGGGGTCGGGGGTGAGGCTCTGGCAGGAACAGAAGGAACTCAACAAACGCCTGAAGAAGCTGGAGCGCCGCGTGGCCGACTGCGAAGCCGAAATCGAACAGACCGAAAGCGCCATCGCCATTCTTGAGGAGAAAATGGCTACTCCCGAAGGAGCCTCGGACATGTCGCTCTACGAGCAGCACCGCAAGCTGAAGGAACAGCTCGACCACGTAATGGACGAGTGGGAGACAGCATCGACAGAGCTGGAGGAAGCCCAAAAGGGAGCCTGATGGCCGCCGGGTGAAGAACGGAAAACAACTTTATAAAACAGTATAACAATGAACATGAAACATTTTCTTCCCGTTGCAGCGATCTGCCTGCTGGCAACATCGTGCAACACGGGCAAGCAGACGGCCGAACAGACAGCCGGCATTCAGCTTGCCAATCTGGATACCACGGCTCTGCCGGGTACCGACTTCTATCAGTATGCCTGCGGTGGCTGGATGAAAAACAATCCGCTGACCGACGAATATTCGCAGTATGGTTCGTTCACCGTGCTGGCCGAGAATAACCGCAAGCAGATTCAGGGCCTTATCGAAGAACTGGCTGCTTCGCAACACGAAGCCGGCAGCGTGGCACAGAAGGTAGGCGACCTGTACAAGATTGCCATGGACAGCGTGAAGCTGAATCAGGACGGTGTTGCCCCCATTCAGGCCGAACTGAAGGAAATCGGTGCGCTGCAGAGCAAGGAGCAACTCTATCCGTTGCTGGCACAGCTCTATAAGAAAGGCATCGCAGCCTATCTAGCCCTCTACGTGGCAGCCGACGAAATGAACAGCAACATGAATGCTGTACAGATAGCCCAGTACGGACTGAGCATGGGCGACCGTGACTACTATCTGCTGGATGATGAGGCTACTACCAAGATTCGCGAGGCTTTCAAGGTGCATGTGAAGAAGATGTTCGGTCTGGCCGGATATTCTGATGCCGACGCTGACCGTGCCGTGAAGGTAGTGATGGACGTAGAAACCCGTCTGGCACAGGCTTTCCGCTCGCGTGTCGACCTGCGCGACCCTCATGCCAACTACAACAAGATGTCGATGGAAGACATCAAGAAGCAATACCCCACCTTCGACTGGGATGCTTATCTGAAAGGACTTGACCTGAACGATGTGAAGGAAATCATCATCGGCCAGCCCGCTTCGCTGGAGGCTTCGGTGAAGATTCTGGACACACTGCCCCTGGCCGACCAAAGCCTGTACTTGCAGTGGAAGCTGATTGATGCCGCTGCTTCTTACCTGAACGACGCGATGAAGGAGCAGAACTTCGACTTCTACAGTCGTACAATGTCGGGTACCCAAGAGATGCAACCCCGTTGGAAGACAGCTGTCGGCGTAGTAAGCTCTACACTGGGCGAGGCTGTCGGACAGATGTATGTCGAAAAGTACTTCCCCGCTGCTGCCAAAGAGCGTATGGTGACCCTCGTGAAGAACCTGCAGGAAGCACTGGGACAACGCATCCAGAACCTTTCGTGGATGGGCGATTCGACCAAGGTGAAAGCCCTGGAGAAACTGGCTACCTTCCACGTGAAGATAGGTTACCCCGACAAATGGAAAGACTACAGCTCGCTCGAAATCAAGAACGACTCGTACTGGGCAAACATCGAACGTGCCAACCTGTGGGGACACGCCGAGATGGTGGCCAAGGCAGGCAAGCCCGTTGATAAGGACGAATGGCTGATGACGCCGCAGACCGTGAACGCTTACTACAACCCGACGACGAACGAAATCTGTTTCCCCGCCGCCATCCTGCAGCCGCCTTTCTTCGATATGAATGCGGATGACGCCTTCAACTACGGTGCCATCGGTGTGGTTATCGGACATGAGATGACACACGGATTCGACGATCAGGGTCGTCAGTACGACAAGGATGGTAACCTGAAAGACTGGTGGACCGAAGAAGATGCCAAGAAGTTCGAGGAACGTGCCAATGTGATGGTAGCCTTCTTCGACAGCATCGAAGTGGCTCCGGGCGTACACGCCAACGGCCGCATGACACTGGGCGAGAACATTGCCGACCACGGTGGTTTGCAGGTAGCTTTCCAGGCCTTCAAGAACGCTACTGCCGCTGCTCCGCTGGCAGTAAAAGACGGCTTCACACCCGAACAGCGCTTCTTCTTGGCTTATGCCGGTGTATGGGCCAACAACATCCGTCCGGAATATGTGCTGCAACTGACCAAGATTGATGTACACTCGCTGGGCGAATGGCGTGTGAACGGCGCACTGCCGCACATCGGTGCCTGGTACGATGCCTTTGGCGTGACCGAGAAAGACCCGATGTTCGTGCCGCAGGCCGAGCGCGTCTCTATCTGGTAAGCCTGAGCAGACGATCAAATAACTCATAGAAGAACGCAAATTACGCGGAGAAACTTCGGTGTCTTCACGTAATTTGCGTTCTTTTTTTATTCCGTTGGGACTATTACTTCTTGTATTGGCCGGCCTGCTTGTCTGGTAGTGAAAAAGGGCGGCAGGGATTATTCTTCATTCAGGATTTTCAGGAATTTCTTTTCCTGCACCAGATCGTCGCTTGTCATCCGTGGGGTCGGAATGTTGCACATCCGTATCACGTCGCCTTCCTGACAGGTGTAGTTATAGTAAAGGCGTTCTGTTTCGTTCAGCTCTTCATAAGACTTCAGTTCTCCTTTCTGCGTCAGAAAGTCTTCGCGCAGTGTGTGTTCCGTCTGTTTGACGAAAAGAATCCGGCGGGCAATGGGGTTGAAGTTGTAGTCGAAACAGGTATAGACTCCACGCAGGAAGGGAGGCCGGTCGTACATGGGGATTTTCAGGCAGATGTTGAACAGGGAAAGCAGCGGCGGCTGGCTTTCGTTGAAGCAGATGTAAAGATGGCTGAGGCTGTTCATCATGGCAAGTCCCCAGTGTGTTGAGCCATGGGCATTGATGTGGCCCACTTCTACGTAAGATCCGTTTTCGGCAGGAGCGATGAAGTAGGGCTCTATCTTCAGTGCATTGCTGTTTGATGCAATGCTGTAGCTGGTGTAGATGCCGCAATAGTTGCTGATGTTGTTCACGCTGCTGCGTATGTTCTGCTCCATCGATTCCAGAAACGGGTTTACGCTGCCCGGCTTTTCTTTTACCACGACTTCTATTTCGAAGAGTTCCTTCTTGATTTGCGGCAACAGGCTGAGCAGTTTCTTTTTAGAGAGGTTGTTGACCCAGATCAGTGCGTTGTCCAATGCTTCCCTGTCGTCCATTCCCTTTTCCAGATTCTTGAAATATGTGGGAAAAACGGTTGAATACATTGCCGAAAGTACGCTGGGGGTAAGATGTGTTTGCTCGGCTATTTCTTTCATTTTTACGCCTTTTTGTCGCAGGAGGGTGATTCGTTCGTATATCTCTTTTAGTTCGTTCATGGCAGAAATTGGTCTTACAGGTGTAAATGTAAGGAGAATTTAGGAAAGAGCGGTCTGTTTGCAGGATATATTAACGATTAGTCTCGGAATCTTTTGTTTTTATGGGCTTAAATGCCTGTCTGTGACTATGGAGTATTACATCCCGGTTACATAAATATTTCTGAATTATTTCGCGTTTATTATTCCTTGTTTATTCATTTTTTGCCTTGTCGGACTGCTCTACTTTTGCAGTGTCAATCGGTTGCAGACAGCCGTTTTGCGGTAAGCCTATTTGTACGGAAAGGCAGATGGCTTGTAACGGGTTGCACGGCAATAATAACTAAAACTGAAAATGATATGAAACTGAATTTGAATAAACTGGTCGGAAGCAGTGATGCGGAAAGGTCTATGCCGGACTGGCTTTTTATCCTTTGGGTTGGTGGAACGGTACTGTTGTCTTATTCGCTGGTCTATGCTTTGCGTAAGCCATTTACAGCGGCAGAATTTGAGGGACTGAAAGCTTTTGGAATGGATTACAAAGTGGTGGTAAGTATCATCCAACTTGTCGGCTATGTGTGTGCCAAGCTGCTTGGCATTAAATTTATTTCCGAACTGCGCCCGCAGGACCGTCTGAAGTTTATTGTAGGCTCGGCTGCCTTGAGCGAAGTTTCACTGGTGGCATTCGGTTTGCTTCCTTTGCCTTATAATGTGATAGCCCTATTCTTCAATGGACTTTCCTTAGGCTGTATGTGGGGAGTCATTTTCAGTTTTCTGGAAGGACGTCGTACAACGGATATCTTGGCCAGTATTATGGGAGTGAGCATGGCACTCAGTTCGGGAGTGGCTAAGTCGATGGGGCTTTATGCCTTGAATACTTTCAATGTCAGTGAATTTTGGATGCCGGCTTTGATTGGTGCATTGGCTTTCCCTTTGCTTAGCCTGATGGGATGGATGATGACTCGTTTCCCAAAACCTACACAAGCAGATATTGCTTCACGTTCTGAACGTTATACACTGAACGGGCAGCAACGCTGGAATTTGTTCAGGCAATATGCTCCTTTGCTGCTTCTGCTTTTTGGAGCGAATCTGTTGCTTACTGTACAGCGTGATATCAAGGAGGATTTTATTGTTTGCATTATCGATGTAAGTACTATTTCTTCGTGGCTTTTTGCCAAAGTGGATGCTATTGCAACTTTAATCTTGCTGGGCCTGTTTGCGCTGTTGGCTTTCTCGAACAATCATTTGAAGGTGTTGTGTACATTGCTGGGGCTTTCTTCGTTGGGCGTAGCGGTGCTTGCTTTGCTTGGTTCGGGACAATGGCATGTATCCACAGGACTTTGGCTCTTCCTTCAGACATTGTGCATTGATATTGCATATCTTAGTTTCCAGACTATTTTCTTTGAACGTTTCATTGCTTGTTTTAAGATCAAAGGTAATGTGGGATTCTTCATTATAACCATCGACTTTATCGGTTATGCAGGAACATTGTTCTTGTTGCTTTACAAAGAGTTGGGGGCTGCCCATGTGGATTGGAGCGTATTTTATAATCAGATTTCCGTGGTTATCGGTATCTTCTGCATCGTAGCGTTTATCACATCAGCTATCTATATGTTGCAAGCCAAGCGTGTGGCTGGAAATGAAGAAGGAGGTAAACGGAGTAATCTGAATGCAGATATGAGTATTCGTAACTTTTCGTTGGGTTAATTGGGGAAACTGAGGTTTTATTGGTGTTTTTGAACAAATGATAAATAAATAATGATATGAAAAAGATTGAATGTGTTATTATGGATTGGGCTGGTACTTCTGTCGATTACGGATGCTTTGCTCCTGTAGCAGCCTTTGTGGATAGTTTTAAATCGATGGGGCTGACCGTTACGCCCTCTGAAACGCGTTCTCATATGGGGCTGACTAAAATAGAAGAAATCCGTGCTCTGTTTTCTATTGATCATGTACAGGATGAATTCCGTCGGAATTTTGGCCGTGATTCTGGTGAAGCTGACGTACAGGAGTGCTATAAACGTTTTCAAAAGATTCTGTTTGATACGCTTGAGGATTATTCTCTTCCTATTCCGGGCGTAGTGGATGTTGTTAACCGGCTTCGTGCGGATGGTATCAAGGTAGGTTCTACTACCGGATATACCAAAACTATGATGGATGTGGTAATTCCTGCTGCGGCAAGTCATGGTTATGTTATAGATAATTGTGTTACTTCGGATAATTTGCCGGGAGGACGTCCCCGTCCTTTTATGATTTATCAGAATATGATCGACTTGAATATAGGTTCACGTTTCTCGGTGTTGAAGTATGGGGATACTATTGCCGATATAAAGGAAGGTGTAAATGCCGGAGTGTGGACTGTTGGTGTGGTTTTGGGCAGTAATGAACTGGCACTGACTGAAAAAGAAGTGAAGGAACTTCCTGACTTGCAATTGAAAGCCAGGATGGCACAGGTACGCAATCGGATGTATGCCGCCGGAGCTGATTACGTGGTAGACAGCATTGCCGAACTCCCTGCATTGATTCAGGATATTAATGAAAAACTGGATTGTGAATAGTTTTTTGAGAAATATTTTAATTGCTAATTTATAATATAAAAATATATCGTTATGAGACCTTATTTACTTTTGACCCCTGGCCCTTTGACTACTACTGATACAGTAAAAGAAGTAATGATGAGCGACTGGTGTACGTGGGATGAAGATTATAATATTGGTATAGTCGAAGTAATCCGTAAAGAACTGGTAGAGATAGCCAGTAGCCGCCCTGAAGAATATACGGCTGTATTAATGCAAGGTAGCGGCAGCTTTTGTGTAGAAGCGACTCTTGGCTCTGTAGTGCGCCCTACAGACAAACTCCTGGTAGCTGCCAATGGCGCTTATGGCAAGCGAATGGGAGTGATATCGGAATACTGCCACATCGATTGCCATGTGATGAAGTTTGAGGAAACGGAAGCGGTAGACCCTAAGGTATTGGACGAGTATCTGACAGCTCATCCAGAGACAACTCATGTTGCAGTGGTTCATTGTGAAACAACTACTGGAGTCCTTAATCCGCTTGAAGAGATTGCGGCAGTTGTCAAACGGCATGGGCAGGTGCTTATTGTAGATGCCATGAGCAGTTTTGGGGGAGTACCTATTGATATGGCTAAAATCGGTATTGATTTTATGATAAGTAGTGCAAACAAATGTATTCAGGGAGTTCCGGGGTTCGGATTCATTTTGGCTCGGCGTTCTTTGTTGGAAAAATGTAAAGGCGTTGCACGTTCGTTTTCACTGGATTTGTTTGACCAGTGGGAAACAATGGAGAAGGGACATGGCAAATGGCGTTTCACATCACCTACACATGTGGTACGTGCCTTTTTGCAGGCATTGAAGGAATTGAAAGCTGAAGGTGGTGTTGCTGCCCGATATGGCCGCTATTGTGAAAATCATCGTACGCTGGTCGATGGTATGCGTGCTTTAGGTTACAAAACTTTGTTGCCCGATTCGCAACAATCTCCAGTTATCACTTCGTTTTATTATCCTTCGGCAGAATTTGATTTCAAAGACTTTTATCAGAAATTAAAGGCTAAAGGTTTTGTTATTTATCCGGGAAAAATCTCTCAGGCAGATACTTTCCGTATAGGAAATATCGGGGATGTGCATCCTGATGATTTTGTCCGACTGATTGAAGCTATAAAAGAGACAACTGTTTGATTTTAAAACGTTGGCCTGTATCGGTAGTACGCAGATGGCGCAGCTGGACTAGATAATATCATATATCCTTCTATCTGTTTCATCATACATTCATTAATAAACGGAAATGAACATGTTTTATGCAGACTTGCATATTCATTTCTTTGCATGCATCTGGTTATCTTTGCGTCATTTGCGTACTTCTTTCTACTAATCCTTTCCTCTCTCTTTTTATTTTTAATCCTTATTTTGAGATTTATATGAAGAAGTTTATCTTTCTTCTACTTCTTTGTTTGTGTGTGCCTGGGTATAGTGTGGCGCAATCAAATGTAAGCCTTGTTGATACGGCTACCTGTCAGCGGCCGTTGTTACATATCTCAAGAGACGTAGAAACACATATGAACATGTTGTTCAATACAGGATTGGTTGCAGACATTTCTCAAAATGGCTTCACACAGATGACGGCCCGGATGAATTATTTGAAATGGGAGTTGAAGGGGAAGATTGATGACGATTTTAGTTTTCACTTTCGGCAGTCACTTACTAAAAGTGCTTTATCTGCTACTACGGATAAGGCTGTTCTCTCGGTAGATTATGCCAATCTTAGTTGGATGGTGAATCGGAAGTTCTCATTAACGTTCGGTAAACAGTTGCTTTGTTTAGGCGGATATGAGTTCTGGATGAGTGGTTATAAAGTGAAAGAATTTAGTCTTTTCAATGACTACATGAATAATTATGGTACGGGTTTCACAGCTCAATTACGGCTGAACGATTGTCGTAGTTTATCTTTTCAGGTGGTGAACAGTAAGACGGGAGATGATGAAACATTCTGTTATGGTCGTCCGGAGGGAATAGAGGCTTCTAAAATTCCCTTACTTGCGACAGTTAATTACGAAAGATTTTCACCTTCTCGGGAATGGCAGCTTCGTTATTCTTTTTCTTTGGGACAGCAGGCTGCACATCATGGAATGTTTTATTTTACTAGCGGGCATGTTTTACGTCGCAATGCTCTTTTAGCTTATCTTGATATAAATTTTTCTTATGAAGGAATAGACCATAAGGGATTGGTTAGTCAGACGCCTGTTATTATTGATAGAACACCTGTAACAGCACGCCATGCATACTATTTTTCGACAATATTTAATGTTGATTATCGGTTTTCTCCTCATTGGAATGTCTTTTTAAAAGGCATCTATGAACAGGGAGGGGTAGCAAGCAGAAATGCTTATTACATGCGGGGAACTTATTTTCATGAATGGCAGGCTCAACTTTGCGCAGAATTTTATCCTAAGCCAAAGTTGGATCTTAAATTTTATTTGCTTACTCAGTGTAGACAACGTTATATTAATCATCGTGTTATAGAAAATAATGCTGATAATTGGAACCGTCAAAGGCTGGTTTGTGGTGTTGTGTATGCTATCCCTGTATTCTGAACTTCTTGATATTATTAGCAAAATGTAAAATTCTGATTAAAGAGGGGGGTAAGTTGGGTAAGCAAGATTTAAGTTACGTGAATCAAAGTAAATATTACACTTAATGTTAAAATAATGATGCTGTTACGAACAAAATTTGTAACTTTGCGCCATTATAGATTTAATTTGCGCGTAATTTAAATAACTGAATCATGTCCGAAACAAAAAGAATCAAAACAGCTTTGGTATCTGTATACCATAAGGAAGGTTTGGATGAGATTATCACCAAACTGCATGAAGAAGGTGTAGAGTTCCTCTCAACAGGCGGAACTCGTCAGTTTATCGAATCTCTGGGTTATCCCTGCAAGGCAGTGGAAGACCTTACCACATATCCCTCTATCCTGGGCGGCCGTGTGAAGACATTGCATCCGAAAGTATTCGGAGGTATCTTGTGTCGTCGCGGACTGGAGCAAGACATGCAACAAATCGAAAAATATGAAATTCCCGAAATAGACCTCGTCATCGTCGACCTGTATCCGTTCGAGGCCACTGTGGCCAGCGGTGCCGACGAACCGGCTATTATCGAGAAGATCGACATAGGCGGCATCTCACTGATCCGTGCGGCTGCCAAAAACTACAACGATGTGGTTATCATCGCTTCGCAGGCACAGTACCAGCCCTTCCGCGACATGCTGATGGAGCACGGTGCCACTACTTCGCTCGAAGAACGCCGCTGGTTTGCGAAAGAAGCCTTCGCCGTTTCTTCGCACTATGACTCGGCTATCTTCAATTACTTCGACGGTGAAGAAGGCAGTGCCTTCCGCTGCTCGGCCGGTAATCAGAAGACTCTGCGCTACGGCGAAAATCCGCATCAGAAAGGCTACTTCTACGGCAATCTGGATGCAATGTTCGACCAGATACATGGTAAGGAAATCTCCTACAACAACCTGCTCGACATCAATGCTGCCGTTGACCTGATTGATGAGTTTGGCAACGACATCACTTTCGCTATCCTGAAGCACAACAACGCCTGCGGTCTGGCTACACGTCCGACTTTGCTCGAAGCTTGGAAAGATGCCCTGGCTGGTGACCCCGTATCGGCTTTCGGTGGAGTGCTCATCACCAATGCCGTTGTCGACAAGGAGACAGCCGAGGAAATCAACAAAATCTTCTTCGAAGTCATCATCGCTCCCGATTATGACGTGGATGCCCTCGAAATACTGGGTCAGAAGAAGAACCGCATCATCCTGGTACGCAAGCCTGCCGAATTGCCTAAGAAACAGTTCCGCTCGCTGCTGAACGGTGTGCTGGTACAGGATCGCGACCTGAAGATCGAAACTCCTGCCGACTTGAAAGTGGTGACCGAAAAGGCTCCTACCGCTCAGGAAATCGAAGACATGCTGTTTGCCAACAAGATTGTGAAGAACAGCAAGTCCAACGCTATCGTGTTGGCTAAGGGCAAACAGCTGTTGGCAAGCGGTGTAGGACAGACCAGCCGCGTAGATGCTCTGAAACAGGCCATCGAGAAGGCCAAGAGCTTTGGCTTCGACCTGCACGGTGCCGTGATGGCCAGCGATGCTTTCTTCCCCTTCCCCGACTGCGTCGAGATAGCCGGCAACGAAGGTGTTACAGCCGTCATCCAGCCGGGCGGAAGCATCAAGGACCAGCTGAGCTTTGACTACTGCAACGAACACGGAATCGCTATGGTGACTACCGGATTCCGTCACTTCAAGCACTAATCGATAATGAAGAACGAAGAGTGAAGAATGAAGAATTTCCATGCGGCGCGTAGTTGCCTACCTGAATTCTTCATTCTCCATTCTTCATTCTTCGTTTAAATAGATTCTTCATTCTTCATTTATAATTCTTCATTTATAAGATGGGATTTTTCTCTTTTACACAAGAAATAGCGATGGACCTCGGCACAGCCAACACCATCATTACCGCTGGTGGTAAGATTGTGGTGGACGAACCTTCGGTAGTGGCCTTGGACCGTCGTACAGACAAGATGATAGCCGTGGGCGAGAAGGCAAAGCTGATGCACGAGAAGACCCACGAGAACATACGCACCATCCGTCCGCTGCGTGACGGCGTGATAGCCGACTTCTATGCCTGCGAGCAGATGATTCGCGGACTTATCAAGATGGTGAACAACCGTAACCGTCTGTTCTCGCCTTCGCTCCGCATGGTGATCGGTGTTCCTTCGGGCAGTACCGAAGTCGAGCTCCGTGCCGTACGCGACTCGGCCGAACACGCCGGCGGACGTGACGTTTACCTCATATTCGAACCCATGGCAGCAGCCATCGGTATCGGTATCGACGTGGAAGCTCCCGAAGGAAACATGATTGTTGATATAGGTGGTGGCTCTACCGAGATTGCTGTTATTTCGCTCGGCGGTATCGTATCGAACAACTCTATCCGCATTGCCGGCGACGACCTGACAGCCGACATTCAGGAGTACATGAGCCGTCAGCACAACGTCAAAGTCAGCGAACGTATGGCCGAACGTATCAAGATACACGTAGGCGCCGCCCTTACCGAACTGGGCGAAGACGCTCCCGAGGACTATATTGTACACGGACCGAACCGCATTACAGCCCTGCCTATGGAGGTGCCTGTCTGCTATCAGGAAGTGGCACACTGTCTGGAGAAGTCTATCTCGAAGATCGAGACAGCCATTCTGAGCGCGCTTGAGAATACTCCTCCCGAACTTTACGCCGACATTGTGCACAACGGTATTTACCTGGCCGGTGGTGGAGCCTTGCTTCGCGGACTCGACAAGCGTCTGACGGACAAGATCAACATCCCCTTCCACATTGCCGAAGACCCCTTGCATGCCGTAGCCAAGGGAACGGGCGTGGCGTTGAAGAACGTTGACCGCTTCTCGTTCCTGATGCGGTGATTTGTAAATGAATTAGTGAATGGATATTTGATAACACATCTGTCGGTTATCAACTATCCATTATCCATTGTTAATTAGTATAGAACTCGTGCGGAATCTACTGAACTTCCTTCTTAAATACAATTACTGGTTCCTCTTTCTGTTGTTGGAGGTAGCCAGTTTTGTTTTATTGTTCCGCTTCAACCACTACCAGCAGAGTGTGTTCTTTACCTCGGCTAACGAAGTGGCGGGACGCGTCTACGAGATATCCGGAGGCATCAGCTCTTACTTTCACCTCAAGTCGGTGAACGAAGACTTGCTCGACCGCAACCTGCTGCTTGAACAGCGTGTGGCACAGCTCGAAAAGATGCTGCGCGACAAGGGAGCCGACTCGGCGCGCCTCTACAGTTTAGAGCACATGGAGGCAGGAGATTACCGCATCTTCAAGGCAAACGTTATCAAGAATACGCTGAACCGTGCCGACAACTACATCACCCTTGATCAGGGTGCATCGGCAGGTATACGGCCCGACATGGGAGTGGTCGATGCAAACGGAGTAGTCGGCATTGTCTACAAAACCTCGCCTCACTATTCGCTCGTCATTCCGTTGCTCAACAGCAAGTCGAGCATCAGTTGCAAGATTGTGGGCAGCGAATACTTCGGCTACCTGAAGTGGGAAGGCGGTGACTCACGCTTTGCCTATCTGAAAGACTTGCCCCGCCATGCCGAGTTCAACTTGGGTGATACGGTGGTGACAAGCGGCTATTCGGCTGTGTTTCCGGCCGGTGTCATGGTGGGTACGGTGGACGATATGTCCGACTCGCACGACGGGCTTTCGTACCTGTTGAAGATAAAACTGGCTACAGACTTCGGTAAGGTGAGCGACGTACGCGTCATAGCCCGTAACGGTCAGGAAGAACAAAACAATTTGGAGGTAGAAGAAACGAATTAATACACCATTGGTACACAATTATCTTCATAAAATAGGATGGTTCGTCGGCTTGCTGTTGTTGCAGGTGCTGATATTGAACAATATGCATATCGTCGGATATGCCACTCCCTTTCTGTACGTCTATCTGATACTGAAGTTCGAGTCGGAGACTTCGCGCAACGCGCTGATGCTGTGGGCTTTCTTTTTGGGTCTTGCCATCGATGTCTTTTCCGACACGCCGGGTATGAATGCTGCGGCAACGGTTTTTCTGGCCTTTTTGCGTCCGATACTGTTGCGTCTGTTCACACCGCGCGATACGGTCGAAAGTTTTGTACCGGCTGTCCGCACCATGGGTATTTCGCCTTTTCTGAAGTATCTTTCGTTCAGTGTGCTGGTCCATCATGCCGTGCTGCTCTCCATCGAATTCTTTTCGTTTGCCCATTTGGGCACGCTGTTGCTGCGCATCCTGTCGAGCAGTGTGCTTACAGTGGCGTGTGTCATGGCGGTCGAAGGTATACGGAAAAAGCGGTAGCAGTCCGTCGGCCTGATCGTACATTTACTCAATTATCTATTTACCCATTCGTTCAATGAAGGACTATCAGTTAGAGAAACGGAAGTTTGTAATCGGCTTGGCGGCAGTGATTATTGTATTCATTTATATCCTGCGCCTCTTCGACCTGCAAATCATGACAGATGATTACAAGAAGAATGCCGACAGCAACGCTTTCCTGAATAAAATACAGTATCCTTCGCGCGGAGCCATCTACGACCGTAACGGTAAGTTGCTTGTATTCAACCAACCTGCTTACGACATTACCTTCGTACCCCGCGAAGTGACACAACTCGATACGGCCGACTTCTGCCGTGCCCTGAACATCACGCGCGAACAGTTCGACAAGCGCATGAAGGATGTGAAAAACCGGTGGATGAATCCCGGATATTCGAAATACACCCATCAGACTTTTATGACACAGCTTTCGTCTGAGGAATGTGGTGTGTTTCAGGAGAAATTGTTCAAGTTCCCCGGTTTCTACATACAGCGTCGTACCATCCGGCAATACACCTACAACTCTGCCGGACACGTGCTGGGCGACATCGGTGAAGTATCCAAACGGGACATTGAGAAGGACGATTATTACATTCGCGGCGACTACATCGGTAAGCAGGGAATAGAACGTTCTTACGAGACCTACCTGCGTGGCGAAAAAGGCGTGGAAGTGTTGCTTCGCGACGCCCACGGCCGCATTCAGGGGCATTACATGGACGGTCAGCTCGATCGCCCTTCCATTCCTGGCAAGAACCTTACGCTGGGTATCGATATCGACTTGCAGATGCTGGGCGAACGGCTGTTGCAACATAAGATTGGTGCCATCGTAGCCATCGAACCCTCTACGGGCGAGATTCTCTGTATGGTATCGTCGCCCTCGTTCGATCCACATATACTGATTGGCCGTCAGCGCGGAAAGAATCATCGCCTTCTTCAGCTCGACAAGCGGAAGCCTTTGCTGAACCGTGCCATTATGGGAGCCTATCCGCCCGGATCGACATTCAAGACGACACAGGGACTCACTTTCCTTCAGGAAGGCATCATACACGAAGAAACAACGTTGTATCCCTGTTCTCACGGTTTCAGCTACGGTAGTTTGCATGTAGGTTGCCACGGACACGCTTCGCCGCTTTCGCTGGTGCCGGCCATTGCTACTTCGTGTAACTCGTACTTCTGCTGGGGCTTGTTTCGCATGATAGGCGATCGTAAGTATGGTTCACCCCAAAAGGCTTTGACTGTCTGGAAGGACTACATGGTTTCGCAGGGCTTCGGTTACAAACTTGGCACAGACTTGCCGGGCGAGATACGTGGTTTCATCCCCAACGCCAGTACGTACGACAAAGTTTACCGCGGCTCGTGGAATGGACTTACCATTATCAGTATCGCCATCGGGCAGGGTGAAATTCTGGCTACACCTTTGCAGATTGCCAATCTGGGAGCTACGATTGCCAACCGTGGTTACTTCATAACGCCCCATGTGGTGAAGGAAATACAGGACAACGAACTAGACAGTTTGTATCGCACCCGCCGCTATACGAGTATCGACCGCAAGTATTACGAAGATATTGTAGAAGGTATGCGGGCAGCCGTTACGGGTAGTACGGGTAGTGCTACCTGTCGTATGGTCGGAACCATTTTGCCGGGTGTAGAAGCTTGCGGAAAGACGGGAACGGCGCAGAACCGCGGAAAAGACCACTCCGTCTTTATGGGCTTTGCACCGATGGACAATCCGAAGATAGCCATAGCCGTGTATGTAGAGAACGGTGGCTTTGGGGCTACGTTTGGTGTGCCGATTGGTGCAATGATGATGGACCAGTATCTGCATGGTAAGCTGTCGCCCGAGAACGAGAAACTGGCAGAAGATTTCAGTAATCGGGTTATCTATTACGGCGACGAAGAACGCTAGGGGAAGCCAGGCCTCACCCCCGGCCCCTCTCCCAAGGAGAGGGGGGAGAAGTGGGATAAGAAGCTGAAGAAAGGCATAGGTGCAACTTAAAAACTAAAAAGAACTTAGAAACTCAAGATTTGACTATGATAGAGAATTTGGCAACAAGGAGGGACAGCATCTGGAAGTCGCTTGACTGGGCGACGATTATCGTCTATCTGCTGCTGATTGTATGCGGTTGGTTCAGCGTGTGCGGGGCAAGCTACGATTACGGCGACCGCGATTTTCTGGATTTCTCGACCCGTGCAGGCAAGCAGTTCGTCTGGATTATCTGTTCGTTCGGACTTGGGTTTGTGCTGCTGATGCTGGACGATACGCTGTACGACATGTTTGCTTACCTTATATATATAGGCCTGATGTTGCTGCTTATCGTCACCATTTTCATTGCGCCCGATACGAAAGGGTCGCGCTCGTGGCTCATATTGGGGCCTGTCAGCCTGCAGCCGGCGGAGTTTGCCAAGTTTGCTACGGCTCTGGCACTTGCCAAGTACATGAGTGCCTATTCGTTTACACTCCGGAACTGGAAGAAAGTGTTGATGGTGGCTTTCCTGATACTTTTTCCAATGATGCTTATTATTCTGCAGCGCGAGACGGGTTCGGCACTGGTTTACCTGGCTTTTTTCCTGATGCTCTATCGCGAGGGAATGCCTGGAGTAGTGCTGTTTTCAGGGATCTGTGCTGTCCTTTATTTTGTAGTGGGCATCCGCTTTGCCGAAGAATGCATAGCCGACACGCCGACACCGATTGGCGAGTTTGCTGTGTTGCAGATGGTGTTGCTGTTTGCTGCGGGGATGGTGTGGGTGTACGAGAAACGTTGGGTGCCGGTACGCAATATGCTCATTGGTTCGGTAGGAGGAGTGCTGCTGGCATTCATCGTGTCGGAGTATATCGTTCCTTTCAACCTGGTATGGGCGCAGTGGGGGCTTTGTGCGCTTGCCGTGGGCTATCTGTTTTATCTTTTTCTGAGTGAGCGTCGCTGGTCCTATCTGCTGATAGGGTTGTTTGCTATGGGCTCCATCGGCTTTCTGTATTCCAGCGATTATTTCTTCAACAAGGTGTTGGAACCCCACCAACAGGTGCGTATCAAGGTGGTACTGGGCATGGAGGAAGACTTGGCCGGTGCAGGATACAACGTCAATCAGTCGAAGATTGCCATCGGTTCGGGTGGTCTGACGGGTAAGGGATTCCTGAACGGCACACAGACGAAGTTGAAATACGTGCCCGAGCAGGATACCGACTTCATCTTCTGTACAGTAGGTGAGGAAGAGGGCTTTGTTGGCTCTGTTTTTGTACTACTACTGTTTTTGATACTGATATTGCGTCTTATTGCGCTGGCCGAGCGTCAGCAATCCCCCTTCGGGCGAGTGTATGGCTATTCGGTGCTGAGTATATTTCTGTTCCACCTCTTTATCAACATCGGTATGGTGCTGGGACTAACGCCTGTAATCGGCATTCCTTTGCCGTTCTTCAGCTATGGTGGTTCGTCGTTGTGGGGTTTTACGATTCTGCTGTTTATTTTTCTGCGGATTGATGCGGGTAGGAACCGCCGGCTTGTCTGACAAGGCGGATGCCGATGTCGTTGATGCCCGGTAGTGTTTCGTTGGGCAGGGTATGGATCAGTTTGAGGTGATAGGTGCCAGCACTGTCGATGCGGATGGTACCTGCCGGAAAGCGTGTCTGATACAGTCCACCCCAGCCTTCGCCTTTCCAGTGTCCTTGGCGGTCGGCCAGAATGTAGTGCAGGCTGTCGGTTGCCGTCTGGCTGATGCCCGGGCCGCAGTAGCACAGTCCTAATCCGATATCCTGATACGGGTAACGGTTGGTGTTTCTGATTTCGATGTCGAGCCTGTAGTGCGTTTGCGAGTCGGGCACGGCAACGTCGAACACAACCGTGTCCTGCTTGTTCCAGCCTTCGCTGGGCAAGGAGTGGAAGTTATGGTATACAGCCTGCTTGTCGCATGCGCATAGGGCGCATACGGCAAGCAGTTGTAACAGATTCCGGCAGAATGCCGTCGGATTAGTTTTGCGACGGCTGTTCATTGTTGCTTTGAGTTGGTTTGGCTTCCTGCCGTGGCTTGGGCTCCTGCTGGGGTTTTGCTTCCTGGCGGGGCTTGTCGCCTTGTTGTTTTCTTTCGCCTTGCTGGTTCTTCTCCTTCGGCTGGTTCTTTCGGGACTGCTGTTGCGGACGTTCGCTGCCAGCGGGTTGCTTTTCAGCTTTGGGGGCTTTTTCGCCTTGAGGGGCATTGCCCTGCTGCGGCTGCGAAGCGGCTTCCTGCTGTTGTTTAGGGCGGTTGTTGCGTCCGTTTTTACGCTTGTTTTCACCCGATTGACGCTTGTTGTTTTCGCCGGTTTCGCCGTTGTTGGGCTGCTTGGCCGGTTGTTTGGCGGCTACGGCTTCGGTCTGCTCGGCGTTTTGTGCGCGTGCGGGTTGCTGCTTGGCTGGTGCGGCAGCCTGCTGTGCGTTGTCCGGCTGACGGTTGGCATTGCCTTTTTTCTTCTTCTTGCGCGAGTTTCCGCCGCCGTTGTTCTCGCCGGCTTCTTTGGCTTCGGCGTTGTTGTTGCCTTTGGCTTTGCGGTTGCGGTCGAAGCGGGTCAGGCTTTCCTGTTCGAGCAGGTCGGTTGACTTCTTGCTGTCGTTTCGGTTGGCTTCTTCGTGCAGACTGTCTGGCTTGATGCCACGCTTGTTCATGCCAATCACTTCGAAGGCACGGCGGCTGCTGATGGTTACCAGGTTGGCCGGGATGCTCTTGTCGGTGGAGTAGGTAATCTGATTGCTCAGAATGTCGGCCTTGAAATAGTAGAAGAGACCGTCCTTGGTTTCGAGTTGGATTTCCTTCGAGGGCAGGCGCTTCTGGGCTTCTACGTAGCAGTCTACTTCGTAGTTCAGGCAGCACTTCAGCTTGGCACACTGTCCGGCCAGCTTCTGCGGATTGAGGGAAATGTCCTGGTAGCGTGCGGCGCTGGTCGATACGGAGACAAAGGTTGTCATCCAGGTGGCGCAGCACAGCTCGCGGCCGCAGGGACCGATGCCGCCTATACGTCCGGCTTCCTGCCGGGCTCCGATCTGCTTCATCTCGATGCGTACGCGGAATACTTCGGCCAGGACTTTGATGAGCTGGCGGAAGTCAACACGTTCGTCGGCTATGTAGTAGAAGATGGCTTTGTTGCCATCGCCCTGGTATTCGACGTCGCCTATCTTCATTTCCAGCTTCAGGTCGAGGGCTATCTGACGGGCACGGATCATGGTGCTGTGCTCGCGGCTCTTGGCTTCGTTGTACTTCTCCATGTCCACGGGCTTGGCCTTGCGGTAGATGCGCTTGATGTCGGCCTCGGACTTGAGGTTGGCTTTGCGCATTTGCAGGGGCACGAGTCGTCCGGTCAGGGTTACGACGCCGATGTCGTGGCCGGGAGTAGCCTCTACGGCTACGATGTCGCCCTTTTCGAGGGGAATTTTATTGCTGTTGCGGTAGTAACCTTTGCGGGTGTTCTTGAACTGCACTTCTACGTACTCGCTTTCTTCGGCATTGCCGGGAATGTCGGCCAGCCAGTCGTAGGTGTTCAGCTGCTTGTCTTGTCTGCCGCAGCTTTTGCAGCAGAGGTTTCCGCTTCCGTTATGTAGTTTGAATTCATTCATATCGTTTGGTTGAATATAATGTTAGTTTTCAGGTTCTCAAGTGTGCGGGGTGTTGCTTATCCCGTTTTCAGCAGAACGATCATCTTCAGTGCGAAGTCGAAAAAGACCATGCGCGGGTTGACGTTCTGTTCGATGTGTATCTGCGCTTCGGTCAGTTCGTGAACGATGCCCATGACGTTGCGCTCGTTGACGAAGGGGGCAAAGCGTGTCGAGAAGTTCTCTTCCTGTAGGGTCATGTAGTTCATGTCCGGTCGGTGGAAGTTGTAGATGAAGTTCTCGCGTATCATGCGCTGGCAGTAGTCCAGAAAACTTTTCTGGCGTTCGCGGCCGATGGAGGCGAGTTGCTCGCTCCATTGCTTCATCTCACGTATCTTGCGCTGGTAGGACAGCCGCATCAGGCTGACGAACCAGTTGAAAAAAAGTTCGTTCTCTTCGTTCAGTTGGATGGCTTCGAGCGCCTTGATGAAATCGCCGCCAGCCAGGTGGGCTATCTTTTCGCTGTCGACGGGTTGCACGCCGTACTTGCTTTGCAGGGCAGCGGCAATGTCGGCCTCGCTGATGCGGGGAATGTTGATGCGCTGCGTGCGGCTTTGTATGGTGGGCAGTATCATGTCCGGCGTTTCGGTGATGAGCAGGAAGACGGTGCGTGCGGGTGGCTCCTCGAACAGCTTGAGCAGCTTGTTGGCACAGGTTTCGTTCATCTTTTCGGCCATCCAGACGATAGTCACCTTGTAGCCTCCCTCGCTCGACTTCAGGCTAAGCTTGCGGATGATTTCCTCGCTCTCCTGTGTGAAAATCTGCGCCTGCTTGTTTTCGGCATCCATGTCGTCCAGCCAGTGGCTGAGGTAGAAGTAGGGATTGGCGATGAGCTGCTGCCTCCATTGGGGCAGAAAGTCGTTGCAGACGGACACTTTGGGACTCTTGGCCTTGTTGACGATGGGAAAGATGAAGTGGACGTCGGGGTGTACCAGTTTTTCCCACTTCACGCACGAAGGGCAGGTGCCGCAGGCATCGGTGGCGGTGCGGTTGGGGCAGCACAGGTAGCGTGCATAGGCCAGGGCGAGGGGCAGTTTGCCGCTGCCCACGGGGCCGCAGAAGAGCTGTGCGTGGGCGATGCGTCCTTCCTGCACTTCCTGTATCAGGCGTTGTTTTACCTGCTCTTGTCCGATGATGTCGTTGAAACTGAACACGTTATTTAAATCCTTTTTAGTGAATGAGGCATGTCATTTCAGCTCCTTTTATGGGTGGATTCCAAATTCTTCATTCCTCATTCTTCGTTTTTCATTTATTAATAAATCTGTCTGGCCACTTCGCGGATGCTGTCGGCTGCTCCTATCGAGTAGAAGTGCAGGCTGGGCACTCCGTGGTCGATGAGCTCGCGGCATTGCTTGACACACCACTCGATGCCCACGTGGCGTGCCTCGTCGTCGTTGGTGCACTTCAGCAGTTCGTGGGTCAGCTCTTCGGGCAGGTCTACCTTGAAGGTCTTGGGTATCATGCTGAGCTGCGACAGCTTCTTGAAGGGCTTGATGCCGGGAATGATGGGAATGGTGATTCCCTCCTGGCGGGCACGCTCTACGAAACTGAAGTACTTGCGATTGTCGTAGAAAAGTTGGGTGACGGCATATTCGGCGCCGGTCTCCATCTTCTTTTTTAGCCAGTACAGGTCGGTCTCCAGATTGGGGGCTTCTTCGTGCTTCTCGGGGTAGCAGGCTACGCCGTACGAGAAAGGCGTGCGGGTGATTTTCATCTCCGACCCGTCGACGAAGATACCTTTGTTGAAGTTGTTGATCTGCTGTTGCAGTTCGACGGCGTGGGCGTGTCCGCCCGGTTCGGGCACGAAGACAGACTCGTGCTTAGCCTTGTCGCCGCGCAGCACCAGCAGGTCGGTGATGCCGAGGAATTGCAGGTCGAGCAGTTGATACTCCGTGTCTTCCTGCGTGAATCCGCTGCACAGGATGTGGGGCACAACGGTGATGTTGTACTTGTTCTGTATGGCGGCAGCTACGGCCACGGTGCCCGGGCGGCGGCGCAAGCGGTTGCGCTGAAACAGTCCGTTGCCCAGTTCTTTGTAGACGTATTCGCTGCGGTGGGTGGTGATGTTGATGTATTTGGGGTCGAATTCACGCAGCAAGTCGATGGTCTCGTACAGTTTCTCGATGCCCGTGCCTTTCAATGGCGGCAGTATCTCGAACGAGAAGGCGGTCTTCTGCGTGCTGTTTATCAGGTCGATTACTTTCATCTTCTTTTCTTCTATTTCCTTTTGTCTGGTAACAGACTTGTACATTGGGAACAAAAATACGAAAAAGAAACGAGAAAACCATACGACTTCCCTACTTCTTGCTTCCGAGGCTTCCGGCAGGCATGTTTGCAGGGCGTTTGAGCCACACAAGTGTTGCTCGTGAGCCGTGCAAGTGTTGCTCGCGAGCCGTACAAGTGTCTCTCGCGAGCCGTGCAAGTGTCCCACAAATGCCATGCAAGTGCTACTGAAAAGCGGTTCGGCTGGGGTGGAAAAAGAGGCAAAATACTGCTGCGGTAGAAATAATATTGTAAAATTTTGCCGATCCGGTTTTTCTGTTTAGTTCAAAATAAGTCCGGATAGTGTCGCGTTTTGACTGTTTAGTTCAGATTTCGGATTTTTCAACGTGTTTTGCTCCCCTTTCAGGGGCGAAAAAAAAAGGTTTCGAATTGCTAATTTTTTGGAAATTAGTCTATCTTTGCAAGGTCTAGATTTCTCTGCTAAATGGTTTAATGGCAGTGAAAATAGACGTTTTGTGTATGCGAAGAGCATTTTTTGGCAGCATTGTTCCGTTATGGAATTTTAGAGGAGAGTTAGTTGTTTCAAATATAAATAATTATGAAGAAGATTATTCTATTGTTCGCCATTCTGCTGGCTTGCGTATTCGAGTCGTATGCGCAGAAAACAGTATTTAAATTTCGTGATGCACAAGCACGTGCCGGTAATGCAGAAACTGAGGTTATTGTAAAGCCTACCGTAGTGGATGTAGAAATACAGAAAGATAACGGTAAATCTAAAAAGATCGTAGATACTTGGGTATTGAGCAAAGAAGAAGTAGAAATAGGAATGGAAGGGAAACTGGATAATATCCGTGCGTGGGGCACTTATCTTTCCGTTCAGAAACATCAGTGCGATGTTATTATGGGTGCTACGTTCAAGGTAGAAGATGATGAAGCATCTAAAGGATATACGGTAACTGTTGTTGGCTATCCGGGAGTGTTTACCAACTGGCATCCTGCTACCAAGGAAGATTTTGAATGGATACAGATTCAAAAGTCTACAGGAGGTAATGAGGAAAGCAAGAAAGCTCCCATCGTAAAGAACAGAAATTAATACGAACTTAAAAACATATTACAATGAAAAAGTTATTATCTATTATTGCTGCATTGTTAATTTGCATGGGCACTCAAGCTCAAATAGTTTCATCTCGTAGCTCAATTGTAAGAACCGAAAAACAATCAAGTAACACACAGTGGTTTGTACGTGGTGGTATGAATCTTATGAATTTGAGTGGCGATGCTGCAGAAGATCTGAAATCTAAGATGGGGTATAATGTAATGCTCGGCTTTACTAAAAATCTGGGGGCTCAAGGCGCTTATTGGGGAATGGACTTTGGTTTGACCTCCAGAGGATTTAAAGTAGAGGGTGAAGGCGATGACATTAAAAGCATTGCTCATGCAGTTCAAGTTTCTCCTTTCACATTTGGCTGGGAATTTGATGTGACTGATGCGATTTCTATTGATCCCCATATCGGTGCGTTCGTATCTTGCGACTATACAAGTAAGATGAAGGGTGATGGCGAAGACATCAGCTGGTCTGATTTCGCTGATTACAGTGAAGTAGATTACAACCGTTTTGATGCAGGTCTTAACTTGGGTGTAGGAGTATGGTACGATCGCTTCAACCTTGACTTCAGTTACCAACGTGGATTTATTGATGTATTTACCGATCTGGATGGTGTAAAATCAAGCAACTTCATGATTCGTTTGGGTGTAGCTTTCTAATGCAATATTAAACTCTAAATCATAACATTCAGCGTTCACACCTGCGTATGTCGGAATTGTTTTGAAGCATACGCAGGGTGAATGCTTTTTTTATTTAAGGCAATGATTAAAAGACATTTTCTTATAATTATATGTTTACTTGCAGGATTTGTTTCTGCATCGGGACAAACATTCAGCGAACTAAAAACACAGTACCCTGTCAGTGCGGATGGCGAGAACTATGTCGTAAGTGGATTTATACCTTTCAGTGACATGTCGGATGAGACTATTTTTGCCAACACTTTATTATGGACCATAAATAATGTGTGTCCGGAGTTTAGAAAGGGCATACATGAACTGAATATAACGGCTAAAAGCTTTTATTGCGACTGGGTGTTGGGCTCAAATGCCGATTCCCAACAAAAGAATGTATATTACTGCAAGGCCAAATTTCAAGTAAAAGAAGGGAAACTGATCTATTTCCTTTCTGACATTCTTATCGAATCATCAGTTTTAATGATGAAACGCCAGACACCTATGGAAAAATTAAAGCCTGAGAAGAAGGAATCGCATAAGGAAATAGTGGACGACTTTGTTCTGTCAGAATCGCAAGTCTTGAATAAACTTTTTGATTTCATAACTACCAATAAACTGAGTGCCATTACTCATTGGGATGATATTGCTATCAGCCGTCCCGTGAAGGGAATGACCGAAGAAGAATGTCTTATGGCTTTTGGAAAGCCTCGTTCTGTTCAAGAGAATAATGGTGAGGTTCAATGGATGTATTCAGGTTCGTTCTATCTGTTTTTCCGTAACGGTAAGGTAGAAACAATTGTACGATAACTAAACGGATATTCAATCAAGAAGAATATATGTTTGTATTCTTTTTGATATACTGTGTGAAAGAAATGCCGGAGGAACATACTCGTTGTTTCCCGGCATTTTGCTGTCCGGATGTGGACTGGGAGTGTCGCCGATCCCGCATCTTTGCTTCATGTGTTGTAAAACACTTCTTCGGATGTTGCTTTTCTGCGCGAAAATGCAGTTCTTTGCATCAGTATAGTTCAGCACAGATGAATCGTGGAATCCGCTGCCAGAAAACAGTCGGAAACCTCGATGAACACGATGTGGAAACAGCTATGTATCTTTAGCAGAAATAATGAAGTAACAACAATCTAAGAACCATGAACAAGAACAGTAATCAAACAAAAGAGTCTATTCTCAGCAAGGACGGAGTCAGTTATCTCATTCCCTTTATACTTGTAACTTCCTGTTTTGCCCTGTGGGGTTTTGCCAACGACATTACCAATCCTATGGTGAAAGCTTTTTCCAAGATATTCCGGATGAGTGTCACCGACGGAGCACTGGTGCAGGTGGCCTTCTATGGCGGATATTTTGCCATGGCCTTTCCGGCTGCCATGTTTATACGGCGGTTTACTTACAAGGCCGGCGTACTGCTGGGACTCGGACTGTATGCCTTGGGCGCGTTTCTGTTCTTTCCCGCCAAACTGACGGGCGATTATTATCCTTTCCTGATAGCCTACTTCATCATGACCTGTGGACTTTCGTTCCTCGAAACGAGTTGTAATCCGTATATCCTGTCAATGGGTACTGAGCGGACGGCCACACGCCGTCTGAATCTGGCGCAGGCTTTTAATCCGATGGGGTCACTGTTAGGTATGTTTGTGGCAATGAATTTCATTCAGAACCGTCTGAATCCGATGGATACCGTCGAGCGAAGCCAACTGACGCAGGCCGAGTTTGAGCAAGTGCGCGATTCCGACCTGGCAATACTTATCGCTCCTTATTTGGTGATTGGGGTCATCATTCTGATTATGCTGCTGGTGATACGCGCGGTGCGCATGCCGCATAACGGCGACCAGTCTCATTCCATCGATTTCCTGCCCACGTTGAAACGCATTTTTTCCATCCGTCATTATCGCGAGGGCGTGGTGGCACAGTTCTTCTATGTTGGTGCACAAATCATGTGCTGGACGTTTATCATCCAGTACGGTACACATCTTTTCATGTCGCAGGGCATGGAAGAGCAGGCAGCCGAGGTGCTTTCGCAAAAGTACAACATCGTGGCTATGGTGATATTCTGCATCAGCCGTTTCATTTGTACCTTTATGCTGAAGTATCTCAATCCGGGCACGTTGCTGAAGGTGCTTGCGCTGGTAGCTTGTGTACTGACTCTTGGAGTCATGTTCCTGTATAACATCTTTGGCTTGTATTGCCTGGTGGGCGTATCGGCCTGTATGTCACTGATGTTCCCCACTATTTACGGTATAGCCCTGAACGGCTTGGGCGACGATGCCAAGTTTGGTGCCGCCGGACTGATTATGGCCATTCTGGGAGGTTCGGTACTGCCGCCGGTACAGGCTGCTATCATCGACTGCAAGGTGCTGATGGGTATGCCTGCTGTCAACCTGTCGTTTGTGCTGCCGCTGGTGTGCTTTGTGGTGATTGTAATTTACGGCCACCGCGTAAGGCGCATCCGTTAGAAGGCTGGGTGCGGGCGGGGCATGGCCTGTTCTTAAAAAGCAAGGGTAAAATTCGTTCCCTTTCGGGGAAAAACGCTACCTTTGCCGATTAAAGAAAATCAATACGTTATGCCATTAAATTTACCCGATAAGCTGCCTGCCATCGAGTTGCTGAAGGAGGAGAACATCTTCGTCATCGATACCTCCCGTGCAACCCAGCAGGACATCCGCCCGCTGCGCATCGTCATTCTGAACCTGATGCCGCTGAAAATAACTACCGAAACGGACTTGGTGCGCCTTCTTTCGAACACCCCGTTACAGGTGGAGATACAGTTCATGAAAATAAAGAGTCACACCTCGAAGAACACCCCTATCGAGCACATGAAGGCGTTCTATAACGACTTCGAAAAAATGCGTGCCGAGAAGTTCGACGGTATGATTATCACCGGTGCGCCGGTCGAGCAAATGGACTTCGAGGAAGTGACTTACTGGGACGAGATTACCGACATTTTCGACTGGGCACGCACGCATGTCACTTCGACTTTGTATATCTGCTGGGCCGCGCAGGCCGGACTTTATCACCACTATGGCGTGCCCAAATATCCGTTGGACAAGAAGATGTTCGGCATCTTTGCCCATCGGCCGCTGCAACCGCTCCATCCCATCTTCCGCGGATTCGATGATATGTTCTACGTGCCCCACAGCCGCCATACCGAAGTCCGCAAGGAAGACATTCTGAAGGTGCCCGAGCTGACACTGCTCTCCGAATCGGAGGATGCCGGCGTACACTTGGTGATGGCACGCGGAGGTCGTGAGTTCTTCGTTACCGGACATTCCGAATATTCCCCGCTGACTCTGGATACCGAATATCGCCGTGACCTGGCCAAAGGCCTACCCATAGAGATGCCCCGCAACTACTATGTGGACGATGATCCCGAAAAAGGAGTCCGTGTGCGTTGGCGTGCTCATGCCAATCTGCTGTTCTCCAACTGGCTGAATTACTTTGTATATCAGGAAACTCCGTATAACATCAACGAAATAGAATGATCAGACAACGGAAAATCGAACTGCTGGCTCCCGCCAAGAATCTGGAATGCGGGATAGAAGCTGTAAACCATGGAGCAGATGCTGTCTATATCGGCGCGCCCAAGTTCGGTGCGAGGGCTGCTGCCGTCAATTCGCTGGAAGACATTGCAGCTCTGACGGACTATGCCCACCTGTATGGCGTACGCATCTACGTGACGGTGAACACCATCCTGAAGGACGAGGAACTGGAGGAAACAGAACGCATGATCGATGCCCTGTACCGCATCGGTGTAGATGCACTGATTGTGCAGGACATGGGCATCACGCGGCTCAACCTGCCACCCATTCCGCTCCATGCCAGTACGCAGATGGACAACCGTACCCCCGAGAAAGTACGCTTCCTGGCCGATGCCGGTTTCAAACAAGTGGTATTGGCGCGCGAACTGTCGCTGCACGAGATTGAAGGCATCCACCGTGCTTGTCCCGACGTGCCGTTGGAAGTATTCGTACACGGTGCGCTGTGCGTCAGCTACAGTGGACAGTGCTATGTCAGCCAGGCCTGCTTCGGACGCAGTGCCAACAGAGGCGAGTGCGCGCAGTTCTGTCGTCTGCCTTTCAGCCTGGTCGATGCCGACGGAAAGGTGATTGTCCGTGACAAGCACCTCCTGTCGCTGAAGGACCTGAACCAAAGCGAACTGCTGGAACAACTGTTGGATGCAGGTGCCACTTCGCTGAAAATCGAAGGCCGGTTGAAGGATGTGACCTACGTGAAGAACGTCACCGCAGCCTATCGGCAAAAGCTGGACGAAATCCTGGCACGCCGTCCGGAGTATGCACGTGCTTCGTCGGGCCGGTGTCATTATACGTTTACTCCCCGTCTGGACAAAAGTTTCAGTCGCGGATTTACCCACTACTTTCTGCAAGGACGCGAGCGCGACATCGCCTCGTTCGATACCCCCAAGTCGCTGGGCGAGGCGATGGGAACAATGAAGGAACAGCGCGGCGGCTGGATCAGCGTGGCGGGTGTCAAGCCTTTCCACAACGGCGACGGCGTCTGCTATCTGGACGAACAGGGTCGTCTGCAGGGATTCCGCATCAACCGTGTGGACGGCAACAAACTGTATCCGGCGGGCGAAATGCCCCGTATACGTCCGCGCACGCCGCTCTTCCGCAACTACGACCAGGACTTTGAACGACTGTTGGGACGCAAGTCGGCCGAACGGAAAATCGGCCTCGGCTGGGAGTTGGCCGATACGCCTTGGGGATTTGCCCTGACGGCGACCGACGAAGACGGCTATCATGTTACCCTGGGATTTGCCAGCGACAAGCAGCCGGCACGTACCCCGCAGGCCGACAACCTGCGCACACAGCTGTCCAAGCTGGGCAACAGCCCCTTCGAAGTGGCAACGGACAAGAAGACGGGTGCGCCCGACATTGCGCTGCGTTTGTCGGACAACTGGTTCATTCCCTCGTCGGTGCTGACCGATTGGCGCCGTCAGGTGGTGGAGCGGCTGACAGCCGTACGCCGCGCAGGTTACTGTCGCGAGCTGGCGGTGTGGAAACCTACCACTCACCGTTTCCCAGCCACTTCGCTGACATATCTGGGCAACGTGATGAATGCCGCTGCTCAAAGCTTTTATCAGGAACACGGACTGCAGTCCATTGACCCGGCGTTCGAGAAACAGTCGGTGCCCGAGGCTGTGCTGATGTTTTGCAAGCACTGTCTGCGCTACAGCATGGGCTGGTGTCCCACGCATCAGCACGGTCGTTCGCCCTATCGCGAGCCCTACTATCTGGTGGGAACCGACGGACGCCGTTTCCGGTTGGAGTTTGACTGCAAACGGTGTCAGATGAAAGTAAGCCTGGCTTCCGGCCCCACTTCCAAAGAGAGGGGAGAGTGAGAAAGGCCAATGAAAATGTATTGAAAGAAAGAATGAAGCATGAGGAATGAAGAATTTGTAAAGGGAGAACGCATACTGAAGAGCATACTGACAGGTGGCCTGAAAAAGGTCGGCGAAACTTTGTGTGTCCTTTCCCATTCTTTGTGTACCCGGATTGGGTATATATTTTTTTTATTCTTCCTTCTCTCGCTGTCTTCCTGCCACTATCCGCGCATTGCGCTCGATTCGGAGGAACTGACGGGACGTCAGCGCGATTCGCTGGCCTGCCTGTACAAGTACAACTATGCGTGGAACACCAATCTGGAGCTGCGGACCGACTCAGTGGAGCTGGCCTGCCTGCCGGTGAAGGACAGTTACAAGACGCTCCACAAGGGCGACCGTGTGGTAGTGGCCGAGTTTGCCATTCATCCGGCCGACTCGGTGGACTCGGTATGGGTGAAGCTGGCCCACACGCAAGAGGTGCAGGGATGGTTGCGCCAAAGCGACATGAAGCGTGCCTTTGCGCCTACCGACAGCATTTCGCAGGCCATCTACCTGTTCAGCGACACGCATGCATCCTATTTCGTCATCGTATTTGCGCTGTTCGTAGCCGTGTGGCTGTTCCGGGCATTCCGCAAGAAACAGCTGAAACTGGTCTACTTCGACGATATCGACAGTGTATATCCGTTGTTGCTCTGCCTGCTGATGGCCTTCAGTGCCACGATTTACGAGTCGATGCAGGTTTTTGTGCCCGCAACGTGGGAACACTTCTATTACAATCCGACGTTGTCGCCCTTCAAAGTGCCGTTCGTGTTGTCGGTGTTCCTCACCAGCATCTGGCTGTTCCTCATCGTGTTGCTGGCCGTGCTCGACGACCTTTTCCGCCAGCTTTCGCCAGCAGCTGCCGTATGCTATCTGTTGGGGTTGGCTTCGTGCTGTATCTTCTGCTATTTCTTCTTCATCCTGACTACGCACATCTATGTGGGCTATCTGTTTCTGGCTGTCTTTGTCTGGATATTTGTACGCCGGTTACGGCTCTCACTGCGTGCCGACCGCTACCGTTGCGGCAACTGCGGAGGTAAGATGATGCACAAAGGTGTATGCCCGCATTGCGGAGCGGTGAACGAGTAACGACAACCTTGTTTCGGATGCTCGCTTTTTGAGTACTTTTCAGTTTTAATCTTCTGATAATCTGTTTGTTATTTCCGTAAACTGCGCAACTCTGTTGTGCCCGGTTTGTAGAACACTTGTGTGGCTCGTGAGAGACACTTGTACGGCTCGCGAGCAACACTTGCACGGCTCACGAGCCACACTTGTGTTGCTCAAACGGTTTGCAAGTGGCTTGAAAAGGGTAGATGTGGCGCAGGTGGACGGCGGGCAGAAAACACAGATTCCCGCCTGCAGCCGCAAGCCCGGATGGGGGTAACGACGACAGGCGGGAACCTATGAAATGTTTATTTTTCAGAAACGGCAGCGCAGGTCGATGCCTATCTGTACGGGGCGTCCCATCTGGGCGAAGCCGCGGCTCATGGTCTCGAACCAGAAGGCCTGATAGCGGGTATTCAGCGCATTGTTCACCCACAGGGCTATCTGTCCGTTGCCTTTGTTCAGGCTGATGCGGCCGTTCAGGGTGCCGTACAGGGCCTGACTGGCGTTGTTTTCTTCAGTCCAGTAGATGCGTCCGGCAGCTTTGTAGTGGGCATTCAGGGTGATGTTGTCCAACCAGGCACCTTTCTTCAGACCGACGATGTATTGGGCACCGATGTTGAACGTGTGCTTGGGCACGAAGGGCACGTAGCGGCCGTTGTAGTTCACTTCGTCGCTCACGACGTAGTCGGTGAATGTGGCGTAGGTGTAGCCGTAGCTGCCGTTCAGCGTCAGGTCGTTGGTCAGCTGGGCGCGCAGGGCTGCTTCGGCTCCCATGCTCCGGCTTTTTCCGGCATTCACGGTGATGCGTCCCAGTCCGCTGGCGGCGAAGCGCGAAATCTGCTGGTCGCGCGTGTCCATGTAGAAGGCGGCAAGGTCGGTCTGCAAGCGTCCGTCGAGCAGGGTGAGGTGGGTACCTACTTCGTAGTTCCACGAATATTCGGGGCGGTAGAGGGTGGCTTGTCGTACGTCGGTTTCGGCTTTCTGTGCCATGCCGTTCAGCATGCCGATGATTTTCTGTTTGGTGGCGTCGTCTATCATGCCCACGCCTTCGATGACGGGGATGGTGGCCGATGCCACGTCGCCCATGTTGGCGCTGCGCATGTCGGTCTGCAGCAGGTCGCTGAACATCTGTATGTTGTAGCCGCCCGAGCGGTAGCCTTTGGAAACGCTGGCGTAAATGTTGTTGCGGCGGTCGAAGTCGTATTGCAGGGCTACCTTAGGCAGCAGCTGGATGTAGTCGTGATTCAGCTTGCCGCGGTAGCTGAGGCTCTGGTCGAAGCGGGTTTCGGGCACCATGGGGATGACGCGGTCGCCCGGTGTCAGCTTTCCGCTTAGCGAGTAGGTGTGCGAATAGGTGCAACCGGTGTTGTAGTCCAGCTTCAGACGTTCGTAGTCCATTCGCAGACCCAGTGTGAGCGAGAGACCCTCGGCACCGAAGAGGTCGTTGAAGGTGGACTGGTGGAAGAGGGCGGCGTTCAGCACGGGTGTGTCGAACACGCCGCTGATGGGCAATGTGCTGCCGCCAATCACGTCGCTGAACACGAATTGCATGGTCATGGGACCTTGCGAAATGGTGGGCAGGTAGCGGTTGGCATTGTCGTTGGTCATGCTGTTCAGCCATGCCATGCCGTCGCTCTGGAAGGTGACGGGGGCATCTGTGTGCAGCCATTGGTAAAAGGCACTGGCTCCCGTTGTCCATTGCCAGCGGCGACCGGGCTTCGACTTCAGTACCAGTTCTTCGCTCAACGTCTTCGAGTTCTGCTTTTGCATCATGGTGTAGATGTTCTGTTCGGTGAAGTCCTGATCCAAGTCCATGTGGTCGTCGAGCAGCTGGAAGCCCGTCACGCTGCTCAGCACAAAGTTGTCGGCCTGGTGCTCCAGGTTCAGACCGCCGTTCAGCAAGTTACGTTTGTAGCCGCTCCGGTGGTTGTAGGCGATGCGGCCGATGTAGTCGGCACGGTCTTCCTCGCCTTCGGTCACGCCGGTATATTCGTAGGGATATCCGCCCTGATGGGTGTATTCGTAGTTCAGGGTGAAGTCCAGTTTCAGGTTCTCGTTGGGCAACAGGATGGCGCGCAGGCGTCCGCCGAACTCGTCGTCCTTGTCCACCCGTTCGTTATTGAGTGTTGCGTTCTTGAAGAACCCGCCCTTGTGTTCGTAGAAGAAGTTGGCCGAGAAGGCAAACTGCTGGCTGATGCGGTGGTAGTGGCTGACGCTGGCCTTGTAGTTGTTGTAGGTGGCGGCGCTCAGCGTGAGGTCGGTGCCCTGATAAGTGAAGGGCGATTTGGTGAAGACACGTATCAGTCCGCCCATCGTGTTGCGTCCGTACAGGGTACCCTGCGGGCCACGCATCACGTCGATGCGTTCGATGTCGGAGTAGTTGAAGTCGAAGGCCGACTTGTCGATGAAGGGAATGTTGTCCACGTACAGTCCGACGGCGGGCGTGTTGATACGCGAACCGATGCCGCGTACGTAGACCGAAGTAGTCAGTTTCGAACCGTAGTCGGGGATGAACAGGTTGGGCACAAGGGCCGACAGGTTCTTGACCGACTGCACGGCGTTGTTGCGCATGTCGGCCTGCGACAGCGATGTGGCCGAGAGGGCCTGTTGGCGCAGCCGGCTGTTCTCTTTCGGTGTGGCGATGACTACTACTTCTTCGATATCGACCACTTTGGTGGTGTCCTGTGGAACTTCTTCTCCGCGGACTGTCTGCGTTGCTCCGATGGCCAGCAACGCCAGTACGTTCAGGATGATTTTCTTCATGAGCTGATGTATTGTCTATTCAGGCCGCAAAGTAAAGGCAAATCGGCGGAACGTGCAATCCTCACTTATGAGGAAATCGGGGCGGGTCAGATGGCGTCGGCTTCCACATAGCCGTGCATCACGGCATAGATGGTAAGCCCCGAGACGGACTTGATGCCCAGCTTCTCGGTGATGTTCTTGCGGTGGCTGATGACGGTGGTCAGACTGATGTTCAGCCGGTCGGCTATCTCTTTGTTGATGAGGCCTTTTACCACCAGTACCAGTACTTCGATTTCGCGCGCTGTCAGTTCGTGACCGGCGGGCATGTTGGCGGGTTTCTCTCCGACGGGCATGGCAGGTGCAGGCAGCTTACCGGGATGCCCGTGTTTGTGTCCGTGGCCGTGCAGGTGTACGATGCTTCGTACAAGGTCCTTCTCGGGCTGGCAGATGTTCAGTGTCAGCACGCCGGCCAGTTGCGGGTTGCCTTCGCCCGCTGCCAGCACAATGGTTTTGGGACGCCGCGGCAGGAAGAAAACCGTATGCTCAAAATAGACCTGCGCCGAAACGAAGTAGTGCGCGTACATGTCGGGCGTGTCGTCTGCGAAGGCGGCAAACGAGGGGAACATGCGGATGACTGCACCCGGTATGAGCTCTTCAAGCAGGCCGCACAGGCCTAGGCTGCTCAGTGTGTTCGGGTCGATAATGGCGATTTCGGGCGAGGGCATACTTTGGAATTAATGATTGATGTGTCTGCAAAGAACGTCATTTTTGCGGAAACCGGCAAATGGCAGAAACAAAAATACCGGTGACAGGCTGATAAAGAATTTCCTCTAAAGCTGACTGACATTCAGAATCGGGTGGAAAAAAGAACATAATTGTTTGCTTTTTGTGCATTCTTTAGTATATTTGTATAATCTTTGTTGCTTATCACAATTAAGACGCAAAACTTATTATTTACTTAAATTTAATATCATTATGTTTAAAGCTCCTTTCTCTTTCGACGGACGTATTCGTAGAATCGAGTATTTTCTGTCTGCCGTTATCAGTTCTGTTTTTGGTGGTATAGCTATGGCGCTGGGTGTAGGAACCATGTTTTTAGGCGCGGCTTCCAATTCGGCTGGCGGTTTTGGTTTTGGTGTGCTGATTGGTTTCGTTGTCCTCATTGCCGATGCATGGTTCGGTCTGGCGCAGGGCGTGAAGCGTCTGCACGATGTTGACAAGTCCGGATGGTTCATTTTGCTGGGTCTTATTCCGCTTATTAACATCATTCTGGGTCTGTACATGCTGTTTGCCGATGGTACGGTAGGTCCTAACCAATATGGTCCCGACCCGAAGAACCGTATGCCTTACCAGCAACAGCCCTCTTCCATCAACGTAACAGTGAACGTAGGTGGCGAAAAAACAGCCAGTCAGGCTTCGCAGGCTCCTTCTTCAGCTCCCGCCGAAGGAGAAGAGGTAAAATAACGTTCCTTCTGAGGAATTAAGAATATCCGCAACTATCATTCGCAAAGGACAGGGCAATACGGGGTTTATCCGTTGCCTTTCCGAAGCTTTGAAGGAAGTTGCGGATATTTTTTGTACAAGTACTTTATAGACTGTATATTTAAAGAACTCCGCAATACTGTGCTGCCGCCTCGGCACACCGCTCTCCGTCTACTCCGGCAGAGACGATACCGCCTGCATAACCGGCTCCTTCGCCGCAGGGGAAGAGGCCGCGAAGGCGGACGTGTTGCAGGGTGTCGCGATCGCGTACAATGCGTACGGGTGCCGATGTACGGGTTTCGACGGCTATCATCACGGCTTCGTTGGTCAGGAAGCCGCGGGCATTGCGGCCGAACTGCTGGAAACCTTTGGCCAGGCGGCCGGCGATAAATGGAGGCAGCCAGAAGTGTAGGGGCGAAGCTATCAGTCCCGGAGCATACGACGACTCGGGCAGGTCGGCACTGAGGCGGCGGTTCACAAAGTCGGCCATGCGCTGGGCTGGTGCCGTCTGACGGCGGTTGCCCTGCTGCCAGCAGAGGCGTTCAAGGTGTTCCTGCAGGAAAAGCATGTTCAAAGAAGAACCTCCTTCGCCTGTCTGTAGTAATTCTTCATTCTTCATTCCTAATTCTTCATTCTCCAAGTCTTCCGGTCTGATTTCCACGACCATTCCGCTGTTGCTCCAGCGCGAGCCTCGGTTGCTGGGACTCATGCCGTTCACCACAATCTGTTCGGGACCGCTGGCTGCGGGCACGATGAAGCCACCGGGGCACATGCAGAAGCTATAAACGCCACGGCCTTCGACCTGCGTGACAAAACTGTATTCGGCTGCGGGCAGATACTTGCCGCGTCCGTTTTTGTTGTGATACTGTATCTGATCGATGAGGTGGGCGGGATGCTCCAGTCGCACACCTACGGCGATACCTTTGGCTTCTATCTCTACGTTGTTGGCGGCCAGCCAGCGATAGACGTCGCGGGCAGAGTGGCCGGTAGCCAGGATGACGGGACCGAGGAATGTCTGTCCCGTGTTGGTCTCGATGCCCTTTACTTCATCGCCTTCGATGAGCAGGGCGTCCATACGGGTCTGGAAGTGAACTTCGCCGCCGCACTGAAGGATGGTGTTGCGCATGTTCTCGATGACGCGGGGCAGTTTGTCGGTGCCGATGTGCGGGTGTGCGTCCACCAGAATGGAGGTGGATGCGCCGTGCTGGCAGAAGACGTTAAGTATCTTGTCCACATTGCCGCGCTTCTTGCTACGGGTGTACAACTTGCCGTCAGAGTAGGCTCCTGCGCCACCTTCGCCGAAGCTGTAGTTCGACTCAGGGTCTACCGCCTGCGTGCGGCTTATCTGGGCAAGGTCTTTTTTGCGTTCGCGTACGTCCTTGCCGCGCTCTACCACAATGGGGCGCAATCCCAGTTCGATGAGGCGCAGGGCGGCGAAGAGTCCGCCGGGGCCGGCACCTACGACGATGACTTGGGGGCGACCTTCTACATTGTTGTATACGGTGTGCTGGTATTCGTCGTTTTTGGGCACTTCGTTGACGTAGGCACGTACGGTGAGGTTGACAAACACTGTCCGCTGGCGGGCGTCGATGCTCCGCTTCAGGATGCGGGTGGCGTTGAGGGTTTTCTCGTCAAGGCCTTTCTCGTATACGAGGTAGGCTTTCAATTGCTGTTCGTTAGCGGCTACTTCGGGTAGCACTCTGATGTTATATTCTTGTATCATATTGTTTTATTAAACGCAGATTAACGCAGATTATCGCAAATTAAAGGACATATCTTCTTATGCCATTCTGCAAATTCATATTATAGAAATTAATAAGTAAGCCTAAATGAACTTGGCTCAATCTTAAATAAGTCATTATCTGTGCTGTATGGATAGGTAAAATTTTCTCCACAGTTTTCAGTTCGATAATGATTTTGTTCTCTACTAAGATATCGATGCGGTAACCGCAATCCAATGTTATACCTTTATATAAGACTGGTAAAGGCTTTTGCCGTTCGTAATGGATATTCTTTCCACTCAGCTCATAACACAGACAGGCTTCATACACACTTTCCAATAAACCAGGTCCCAGTTCTTTATGTACATTATATGCACATCCCAGTACTTGATAGGATAATTCGTTTGTTTCTTTATCTATATTTACCATAGTAAATTTACTTTGCGTCAATCTGCGTTAATCTGCGTTTTATATCTCTATCCAAACAGTGCCCTAAATGCTTCTTCCACCTTCCTCACCGGCACCAGTTCGATGCTCAGTTTCTTCGTGTTCAGCCCCTGCAGGTTGTATTTAGGCAGGAGGAACTGTTTGAACCCCAGTTTCTCGGCCTCGCCGATGCGTTGCTCGATGCGGTTCACGGGACGGATTTCACCCGAGAGGCCTATCTCGCCTGCCATGCAGACGCCCGGCTCAATTTCCGCATCCATGTTGCTGGAGAGGATGGCGCTGATGACGGCCAGGTCGATGGCCGGGTCGTTCACCTTGAGGCCGCCCGCAATGTTGAGGAAAACGTCTTTCTGCGCCAGCTTGAAGCCTACACGCTTTTCGAGCACGGCCAGCAGCATGTTCATGCGGCGGATGTCGAAACCCGTGGCCGAGCGTTGCGGATTGCCGTAGACGGCGGAACTGACCAGTGCCTGTGTCTCGATGAGGAAGGGACGTACACCTTCGATGGCCGAGGCGATGGCCACACCACTCATGCCTTCGTGATCCTGACTCAGCAGCAGTTCGGAGGGGTTGCTCACTTGGCGCAGACCGTCCTGACGCATTTCGTAGATGCCCAGTTCGGCGGTGCTGCCGAAACGGTTCTTGATACTGCGCAGAATGCGGTACATGTAGTGCTGGTCGCCCTCGAACTGAAGGACGGTGTCGACTATGTGTTCCAGCACTTTGGGACCTGCGATGCTGCCTTCCTTGTTGATGTGGCCAATCAGGATGACTGCCGTATGCGTTTCCTTGGCGAAGCGCAGAATGCTGGCGGCGCACTCGCGCACCTGGGCGATGCTGCCCGGTGAGGATTCCAGTGCTTCGGTCGAAATAGTCTGTATGGAGTCGATGATGACCAGGTCGGGGCGTGTGTTCTTGATGTGGACGTAGATCTGTTCGAGCGACGTCTCGCACACGATGAGGCAGTCCGACGATTGTTTCGTCAGCCGTTCGGCACGCAGTTTCAGCTGTCGCGCGCTTTCCTCGCCCGAGATGTAGAGGATGTGTTTCTCGGGCATTCGCAGGACGGTTTGCAGCACCAGTGTCGACTTGCCGATGCCCGGCTCTCCGCCTATCAGCACCAGCGACCCTTGTACCAGTCCGCCACCCAGTACGCGGTTCAGTTCGGCGTCGTGCAGGTCGATGCGGGGTTCGTCGGCCGCTTCAATCTCGTCTAGGGTGACGGGCTTGGACTTGACGGTCTCGATGCCCGAAACGGGGCGTTTATTGGTGGGCTCCTTGCGTACGATTTCTTCGACGAAGGTATTCCACTGTCCGCACGCGGGGCACTTGCCCTGCCATTTGGGCGACTCTTGTCCGCAGTTGCTGCATACGTAGACGGTTTTCTCTTTGGCCATAATCGGAAGATTTAATGAATTATGGCCTCAAAGGTACTTTATTCACCACAGAGTACACAGAGTTTCACGGAGTTTTTTTACTTTTGTTCGTGCGGTGCACGGGCCGACGGCAGTGTGCCGCGATGTGAATATGAACCGATTCTTTAACAACTGAAATTATGATAGACGAAATTCTGAAATTCAACAAGCAGTTTGTGGCCGACAAGGGATACGAGAAGTACATCACGACGAAATATCCCGACAAGAAGATTGCCATCCTGTCGTGTATGGACACCCGGCTGACGGAATTGTTGCCAGCGGCTTTGGGCATCAAGAACGGCGATGTGAAAATGATTAAGAATGCGGGAGGCATCATCTCGCACCCCTTCGGTAGTGTGATCCGAAGCCTGATGGTAGCCATCTACGAGCTGGGCGTGACGGAGGTGATGGTGATTGCCCACTCGGACTGCGGCGCGTGTCACATGAGCAGCGAGCAGATGATTGAGCACATGAAGGCCCGGGGTATCCATCAGGAGACCATCGACATGATACGTTTCTGCGGCGTGGACTTCGAGTCGTGGCTTTACGGTTTTGGCGACACCGAGAAGTCGGTACGCGAAACGGTCAGTGCCATTCTGAACCATCCGCTTATTCCGCACGACATTCGTGTGTCGGGTTACATCATCGACTCCGTAACGGGTGAGCTGACCCCCGTAGAATAGCTTCCTGAAGGGGTTGTGAGACCGGTTTGTGGGACACTTGCACGGCTCGCGAGCAACACTTGTACGGCTCGCGAGCCGTGCAAGTGTCCCACAAATGTATTGCAAGTGTGGCTCGCGGCACTTGCAAGTGGGGTTCAAAAACGTTTTTTATACTGTGATTTCGCCGGCCAGCGGTCGTTTCATCAACTCTCTTACCTTGGCCGGTTCGTAGTCGTGTCCCAGCAGGAACATCAGCTTGGCCACGGCCGATTCGGTGGTGATGTCGTAACCCGACACGACGCCTGCGCTGATGAGTTGATAACCGGTTTCGTACCGCTCCATTTCGACGGTGCCCGAGCTGCATTGCGTCACGTTGACGATGACGATGCCCCGGCGGCTGGCATCGGACAGCAGCTGTACGAACCACGGCTTGCGGGGAGCGTTGCCCGAACCGTAGGTTTCCAGTACGACGGCTTTCAGCCCTTCGGTGGCGAAGAGCGAGCGCACGACATTCTCCTGAATACCGGGGAACAGCTTCAGAATGGCGATGTTGGTGTCGAGCAGGAAGTGCGGTTTCAGTTCGCGGCGGATGCCGTGGGGATGAATCTGCACATTATTATATTTAATATGTATACCTGCCGAAGCCAGTACAGGATAGTTGTACGAGCGGAAGGCGTTGAAGTTTTCGGCATTGATTTTAGTCGTCCGGTTTCCGCGCATCAGGTGGTTCTCGAAGAAGATACATACTTCGGGCACGATGGGGCGGCCGTTGCTGTGGCAGGCTGTGGCTATCTCGATGCTGGTCAGCAGGTTTTCCTTACCGTCGGTACGCAGCACGCCGATGGGCAGTTGCGAGCCGGTCAGGATGACGGGCTTGTTTAGCCCTTCGAGCATGAAGCTCAAGGCCGAGGCCGTGAAGGCCATCGTATCGGTGCCGTGCAGGATGACGAAGCCTGTATATTGTTGGTAGTTGTCGCTGATGATGCGTACCAGCCTTCGCCACGCTTCGGGATCCATGTCCGATGAGTCCATAGGCGGGTCGAACTGGTAAGTGTCGATACGGAAGGCAAACTTCTGGAGTTCGGGCACATGCTTTTGGAGCTGCTCCAGATTGAAGTTCTCCAGCGCGCCCGTTTCCGGATTCTCGATCATTCCGATGGTTCCACCGGTGTATATTAACAAAACGGAAGTGTTCTCTGGGGTCATACGCTCGTTTCTTTCGGTTCTACTGTGCAAAGATAATGATATATATCGTAAATTCTAACAAAGTGTAAGAAAAAAACATCCCAATCTTCTTTCCGAGGACTGTAAACGGCACAGTTTGTCAGTTGTGGATTCGGCATATTTCTGCATATTTTGGGCTCTTTCTATATTTTTATCGTAAAAAAAGTGGCAAAAAGTGATAGAATGAACGTTTTTATTGTTACTTTTGCAACACTTATCAGAAACGATAGAAACAAGAGCTATGAACAAGTACTTCCAACATACCGTCACATCCATGTGGACCATGACCCTTAGGGGTTAGGGGATAGTATTTGTGTTTCTACGTGTTACACCATTTCAAAACAGCTTTATTTTTTTAATGCGAGGAGAGAAGATATTTTTTCTTTCGTCTCGTTTCCTTTTTCAATTATCTATTATCGTCAATAAAAACAGTCTAATATAATGAAAGTAATGAAGTTTGGCGGTTCGTCCGTAGGAACCGCAAGCAGTATCCTGAGTGTGAAGAAAATAGTAGAAGCAGTCGATGAGCCGGTCATCGTTGTCGTATCGGCCCTGGGCGGTATTACTGATAAGTTGCTCAATGCCTCGCGGCTGGCAGCGGCAGGCGACGCTTCGTACGAGAACGAATTCAAGGAAATAGTCTACCGCCACGTCGAGATGGTGAAGGAAATTATTCCGGCAGGTGAAGAGCAGGTGACCTTGCAACGCGAAGTGGGCGAGTTGCTCAACGAACTGAAGGATATTTTTCAGGGCGTATACCTGATAAAAGACCTGTCGCAGAAGACCAGCGACACCATCGTAAGCTATGGCGAACGCCTGTCGTCGTTCATCGCGGCACGTCTGACAGGGGCCGAATGGCGCGACTCGCGTCAGTTCATCAAGACAGAAAAGAAATTCTCGAAACACATTCTCGATGCCGACCAGACCTATCGTCTGGTGCGTGAGGCCTTCCGCGAATTGCCTCGCCGTACGCTGATACCGGGCTTCATTGCTACCGACAAGACGACGGGCGTCGTGACCAACCTGGGCCGCGGAGGTTCGGACTACACGGCAGCCATTGTGGCCGCTGCGCTCGATGCCGACAGTCTGGAAATCTGGACCGATGTGGACGGCTTCATGACCGCCGATCCGCGTGTCATCTCCACTGCCTACACCATCAAGGAGTTGAGCTACGTGGAAGCTACCGAACTTTGTAACTTCGGTGCCAAGGTAGTCTATCCGCCTACCATCTACCCCGTCTGCCACAAGAACATTCCTATCCTGATAAAGAACACTTTCAATCCCGAGGGCGAAGGTACCATCATCAAGCAGGAAGTTTCCGATCCGCAGAGTAAGGCCATCAAGGGTATCTCTTCGATCAACGATACGAGCCTTATTACCGTGCAGGGTCTCGGTATGGTGGGCGTCATCGGTGTCAACTACCGCATATTCAAGGCGTTGGCCAAGAACGGCATTAGCGTCTTCCTCGTGTCGCAGGCATCGTCGGAGAACTCGACATCCATCGGTGTGCGCAATGCCGATGCCGACCTGGCTTGCGAAGTACTGAACGAAGAGTTTGCCAAAGAAATTGTGATGGGCGAGATCTCGCCTATACAGGCCGAGAAGAACCTGGCTACCGTAGCCATCGTAGGCGAGAACATGAAGCATACCCCAGGTATCGCCGGTAAGCTGTTCGGCACGTTGGGACGCAACGGTATTAATGTGATAGCCTGTGCGCAGGGTGCTTCGGAGACCAACATTTCGTTTGTAGTAGACAGCAAGTCGTTGCGTAAGTCGCTTAACGTTATCCACGATTCGTTCTTCCTCTCCGAATATCAGGTACTCAACCTCTTCATTTGCGGCATTGGCACCGTGGGCGGCAGCCTGATACAGCAGATTCACAGCCAGCGGCAGAAGTTGATGCAGGAAAATGGTCTGCAACTCAATGTTGTAGGTATCGCCGATGCCAGCAGAGCGATGTTTGCCCGCGAGGGGCTCGACTTGGCCAACTTCCGCGAAGAACTCGCCGCAAAGGGTAAGGAAAGCACTGTAGGCATTTTGCGCAACGAGATTATCGGAATGAATATTTTCAACTCCGTCTTCGTTGACTGTACGGCGAGTGCTGAAGTAGCTTCGCTCTACAAAGACCTGCTGCAACACAACGTATCGGTCGTGGCAGCCAACAAGATAGCCGCTTCGTCCGAATACGAAAACTATCGCACGCTGAAGCAGATTGCCCGTCAGCGCGGAGTGAAATATCTGTTCGAGACTAACGTGGGAGCCGGTCTGCCCATCATCAATACCATTAACGACCTTATCCATAGTGGTGACAAGATATTGAAGATAGAAGCCGTGTTGAGCGGTACGCTGAACTATATCTTCAACAAGATCAGTGCCGACATCCCCTTCAGCCGCACCATTCGCATGGCGCAGGAAGAACGTTACTCCGAACCCGATCCGCGTATCGACCTCAGCGGTAAGGACGTTATCCGCAAGTTGGTCATCCTGGCCCGCGAAGCCGGTTATCGCCTGGAGCAGAGCGACGTGGAGAAACACCTCTTCGTACCCGACGACTTCTTCGAAGGTTCGCTGGACAACTTCTGGAAGAAAGTGCCCAGCCTGGACGCCGACTTCGAAGCCCGCCGCAAGGTGCTCGAAGCCGAGCACAAACACTGGCGTTTCGTAGCCAAGCTGGAGGACGGCAAGGCTTCGGTAGGTCTGCAGGAAGTAGGCATGGGGCATCCGTTCTACGGTCTGGAGGGCAGCAACAACATCATTCTGCTCACTACCGAGCGCTATAAGGAATATCCGATGATGATACAAGGCTACGGTGCCGGAGCCAGTGTGACTGCCGCCGGCGTGTTTGCCGACATCATGAGCATTGCAAACGTGTAAATAATGGAGAATGGATACTGGTTAATGGATAATTTGCAAATATCGATGCAGCAGCCATTTCCCATATCCCATTTTCAAATTTCAATGATCCATTAAACGATGAAACACATTATCATATTAGGGGACGGCATGGCCGACTGGCCTGTCGACTCGTTGGGAGGCAAGACATTATTACAGGCAGCCGACACACCCAACATGGACCGGCTGGCCCGCATGGGACGCACGGGCCGTCTGGTGACGGTGGCCGACGGTTTCCATCCGGGAAGCGAGGTGGCCAATATGTCCGTACTGGGTTATAATCTGCCGCGGGTGTACGAAGGCCGCGGACCGCTCGAAGCCGCCAGTATTGGTGTGGACCTGAAGCCGGGCGAAATGGCCATGCGTTGCAACATCATCTGCATCGAAGGCGACCATATCAAGAACCATTCAGCCGGACACATCACAACCGAAGAGGCTGACGAACTGGTGCGCTACCTGCAAGAGCAGCTGGGCGACGACCGCATCCACTTCTATACAGGCGTGCAATACCGTCATCTGCTGGTAGTCAGGGGAGGAGATAAACGTATCGACTGTACGCCGCCTCACGATGTGCCTCTGAAACCTTTCCGTCCGCTTATGGTGAAACCGCAGGCTGGCACCGAACACATCAGCGTGCCCGAAGGCAATGCCGACCTGACACCGGCACAAACGGCCGAACTGCTGAACGACCTTATTCTCCGTTCACAGGAACTGCTGAAGAATCATCCTGTCAACCTGAAACGCATGGCCAAAGGCAAGGACCCCGCCAACAGCATCTGGCCCTGGAGCCCGGGTTATCGTCCGCAGATGGAACCGTTCTCGCAAACCTTTCCGCAAGTGAAGCGGGGAGCCGTCATTTCGGCAGTCGACCTTATTAACGGTATCGGTTACTATGCCGGTCTGCGCCGCCTGAACGTGGAAGGTGCTACCGGACTGTATGATACCAACTACGAAAACAAAGTAGCCGCCGCCCTTGAGGCACTGAAGACGGACGACTTTGTCTATCTGCACGTCGAGGCCAGCGATGAAGCCGGACACGAAGGCGACGTCGCACTGAAGATGCGTACCATCGAGAATCTGGACAAGCGTGCCGTAGGCCCTATCTACGAAGCCGTGAAAGACTGGGACGAACCGGTAGCCATCGCCGTGCTGCCCGACCATCCCACGCCCTGCAAACTGCGCACGCATACGGCCGAGCCAGTGCCTTTCCTCGTCTGGTATCCGGGCATCGAACCCGACGAAGTGCAGACCTTCGACGAAGTGGCTGCCTGCAACGGCATTTATGGGCTGATGAAGGAAGACGAGTTTATCAACGAATTTATGAAACAAGCATAAGCAACTCACAGAAACAGAAACTATGAAATACTACAGTACCAATAAACAGGAAAACAACGTCAGTCTGGAAGACGCGGTGGTAAAAGGACTGGCTACCGATAAGGGACTCTACATGCCCGATGTCATCAAGGCCTTGCCGCAAGAGTTTTACGACCAGATAGATACGCTGAGCTTTCAGGAAATAGCTTATCGGGTAGCCGATGCTTTCTTTGGCGAGGACGTGCCTGCCGATACGTTGAAGCAGATTGTGTACGACACGCTGAGCTTCGACGTGCCGCTGGTCAAAGTTACCGACAACATCTTCTCGCTCGAACTGTTTCACGGCCCGACGCTTGCCTTCAAGGATGTGGGCGGTCGCTTCATGGCCCGTCTGCTGGGCTATTTTATCCGTAAGGAAGGCAAACGGCAGGTCAATGTGCTGGTAGCCACTTCGGGCGATACGGGCAGTGCCGTGGCCAATGGCTTTCTGGGTGTAGAGGGCATTCACGTGTATGTGCTCTATCCCAAAGGCAAGGTCAGCGAGATACAGGAAAAACAATTCACTACGCTGGGGCAGAACATCACTGCCCTTGAAGTGGACGGTACCTTCGACGACTGCCAGGCACTGGTTAAGTCGGCCTTCATGGATCGTGAGCTGAACGAGCATCTGCAGTTAACTAGTGCCAATTCGATCAACGTGGCCCGTTTCTTGCCTCAGGCGTTCTACTATTTCTATGCCTATGCCCAGTGGGTAAAGCAAATGAAGGCACGCTTTGGCGAGGGCGAACAGCTTGCTGCGGTATTGTCGCGTGGTCCTGTTGTCTGTGTGCCCAGTGGCAACTTTGGCAACATCACGGCCGGTCTGTTCGGCAAGCGTATGGGACTTCCCGTCAGCCGCTTCATTGCTGCTAACAACCGTAACGACATTTTTTATCAGTATCTTCGCACGGGTATCTATACTCCCCGTCCCAGCATCGCTACCATTGCCAATGCGATGGATGTGGGCGACCCCAGCAACTTTGCCCGGGTACTCGACCTCTACAGACATAGTCATGCAGCCATTGCAGCCGAGATCAGCGGAGCTACCTATACCGACGAGCAGATAGCCGACACCATGCGCTGTGTGTGGAAGGAGCATCAATACCTGCTCGATCCGCATGGTGCCTGCGGGTATCGTGCCCTTAGCGAAGGCTTGCAACCGGGTGAAACGGGTATCTTCCTCGAAACAGCTCATCCGGCCAAGTTTAAGGACACAGTGGAGGGTATTCTGGGCGAATCCATCAGCATCCCCGAGAAGTTGCAGGCTTTTATGCGCGGCGAGAAACAGAGCATCCCGATGTCGAAGGAGTTTGCAGCTTTCAAGCAGTACTTGATGACGGTATAAGAGATATGTAGAGACTGTTTGCAGAACAGTCGGAAACTTGGTCCGCCGATTTTCCTTATAAATCTTCAGAAAAGGAAAATCGGCGGACATGCGTGAAGAGGATATTGCTTTTTTACGGAAAAACAGAGAGAAATGTGAACGAAAATGCTGTTTTTTTGTTAGTTTAGCATCAGTTATTAAAAAAAGAAGAATGTATATGTTATCTATTTTGTTAACGGCAGCGGCGACTGCTGAAAAAACTACAAATGAATTGAGCCGTTTGCAGGTGTTTGCGGAACAAATGTACGACTGGGGCATCAATGCCGGTAAACACCTGATCAGTGCAATTATCATTTTCATAGTGGGACGTTTTCTGATCTCCTTCTTGCAACGGATGGTTGCAAATATCATGATAAAGAGGAAGGTAGATCCAGGTATACAGAGCTTTGTCAGGAATGTGATGAGTATCTTGCTGACAATTCTGTTGGTAGTGGCTATTATCGGAAAGCTTGGCATTGAGACTACCTCGTTTGCTGCTTTGCTGGCATCGGCCGGTGTGGCTATTGGTATGGCGCTTTCGGGCAATTTGCAGAACTTTGCCGGTGGACTGATTATATTGATTTTGCGCCCTTTCAAAGTGGGCGACTGGATTGAGAGTCAGGGTCAAGCCGGTACCGTGCGCGAAATTCTGATTTTTCATACTTTGCTGACTACTGCCGACAACAAGGTAATTTATATCCCTAACGGTTCCTTGTGCAGCGGAACGATTGTCAATTACAGCCGTGAAGAAAATCGTCGTGTAGAGTGGATAGTAGGTGTGGAATATGGAGAAGATTATGACAAGGTAGAGAAAACCGTTCGTAGCCTTATAGCTGCCGAACCACGTATTCTGACTGCTCCCGAACCTTATGTGGCTTTACATGCATTGGATGCCAGCAGTGTAAATGTGGTGATACGTGTGTGGGTGAAGACTTCAGACTACTGGAATGTCTATTTCGATATGAACAAGAACATTTATGCCGAGTTCAATAAGGAAGGCATTGGCTTCCCGTTCCCGCAACTGACGGTTCACCAGGCCGCAGACTGATTTGGTTGTGGAATCTTTTTCTGATTCAAATAGTCCGGAAACATATTTCATCGAAGTGTTTCCGGACTTCCTATATAAATGCCTTTAGATGCTTATGTGCCTAGAAATAAGGATGATATAAAGACGCCTCTATTTGCAGGGTATAACTCTGAATTATAAAATACTGTTAAAATATCGTTCTTCTATTGCGGATTAGAAATAAATGCCTACCTTTGCAACCGCAATCGAGAGAGATAGCAACAAAACAATGAAATAATGGTGCGTTAGTTCAGCTGGTTAGAATACATGCCTGTCACGCATGGGGTCACGGGTTCGAGTCCCGTACGCACCGCGAAAGTAAATAAATAAGTTTAGAAAAGCTTCAATTCTATAGTAGAATTGGAGCTTTTTTTATTTTCCTCGGTGGAAATGAAATTCTGTAGTTCTACGAAATTTAAGATGGAATGGAGCGATTTAAAACAAGTTGCGTTTAAATATTGTATGAATGTGGACAGTTTATCTTTGTTAATCCTGTAAGAACTGTTTTGTTCTTTGCCTGCTTTTGCTATTTTTGCCATAGAATTTTGTTGCTTTGTATTAACTTAAACGGATGAATATGTGGAAAAACTTAAACTTTCTTATTTGCGTTATTATTTTTGTATTCTGTTGTAATGCATCATATTCCCAAAACTGCTGCAAATCTCAGGTAGATTATACTTATTGGGTTCTACAGAAGGAATGGAGTAACGGATTTAAGGCTTTGCCTGACGTAAGTACAAATTTGGCTGAGTTCTATTCGCAGTATCATAAGAATAAAGCACAATGGGATGCCGTATTCTTATGGTTGGCTCAGACTGATTTGCAAACAATTTCTGCTGGAAAATATTCCATACCTAATACGGATTTATATGCCAATGTGGAGGATGGTGTAAATGAGCCTTTGGATAAACGTGGATCTGAATCGCATTATCATCATATTGATCTTCAGTACGTTGTTAAGGGAACAGAGCGCTTTGCATTGCTTCATCATGATACTTCATATCCTAATAAGGCATATGTGCCGGATATTATAGGTTACTCTTATGATGTGTCTAAGGCCATGTTTATAGATTCTACTCCTGAGCGCTTCTTTTTGTTTTTTCCATCTGATTGGCATATAGCTAAAATACAGACAGATAAAGAAGATCAAAAAATCAGAGTTGTAGTGGTCAAGTTGGATTATGTAAAATAATCCAAGTTCCGTTAGTGCGCAGTTGACAGTAGTTAAGGAGAAATACCTGTATTACCTTATATGTGAATTAAGTCCTTTGCTTTGAGCATCAAGCTGTTTTAAGTTGCGGATTTATATGATTTACGATGGTTTGCATAAAGTGTAAATACTGAATATGAGAAATACATATTTAAAATGTTACAGTTTTATATATTTAGCCTTTTTGGTAAGTATAACGCGACTTTATGCCTATGAGGGAATCATACAGAAATATCTGATGTTTATTTAGGGACATTTACTGAATATCCCTAACTAACTTACTGATGCTCTGCCAGTGTTGGTTGTTTCTAATTTCAGGAGTTTTGTTTCCGCAGATAGCAGCTGGGACTCATCCCTGTTTGCTTGTGGAATAATTTGGAAAACTGAGAGAGGTTAGGGATACCGATTTCTTCAGCTATCTCTTTGATATTCATGCTGGACGATAGCATGAGTGTCTGTGCCCGTTCTATTCGTTTGAATTGCAGATACTGGTTGGGTGTCATGCCATTCAGGTTTTTAAAGATGCGTGTAAAGTGATCGGGTGTCATGCACATGATTTCTGAGAGTTCTGCCACGTGAATGTTTTTGCTTAGGTTATTATTGATGTAATTGAATACCTTAATCATTCGTTTGTATGGGTTCTTGGCATTGGCTATTGGTTGAGAGCTTGTGCCGATAAATTTGGAGAATAGTTGGAGTAGTATACCGTTGCTTTCGAGATCGCTTTTGAATTCCTGGTGGATATTTTCACGATTGATGTTGAAGAGTTCGGGTCTGTTGTCGTATGCTTTGGGGTCGGGGTTGGTGATGTAACAGTTGGGGTTTAGCTCCAGGAAACGTTTCATTAGGCATTCGTCTAGTGTTGTAGCTCGGACTTTATATAAAATGTCGGCGTATTCAAAAAGGTTTTTCCCTCCGATCAGCTGGTCAAGAAAGCAGATATAATAATGGCTCATGTATTCAATGCACTCGTATGTATGAAAGGTGAATTTGGGAATAATGAACATGTCTCCTTCGGAAAGCTCATACTTTTTTTGATTCATGTAGACGTTGGCCGTTCCTTTATCTATGAGGTACAGACGGGTGAAAGGACTGATAATATTTCGATAACACCACTCTTTGCCGACTTCGCAGTGGCCGGTGTAAATCATGTGCAATGAAAGTGTATTTTGGTAATTGGCGTATTTCATAGTGAGTTAGCGCTTTTGATTGTCGGTTGTAAATATAGGCATATATTCATGATTTATGTCGGATTTTGCAAAGTTTTGGAATATTTTTTATTCTTCGCGCTGTTGTGTAACACTTATCTTTGTAAAAAAACAAATCGTTAACTTTTTAATTGAAATCTGGAAATGAAACGCGTAGGAAGTATTATCGGTGTGGATATTGAAAAACTGGAGGAATATAAGAAGCTCCATTCTGCTGTATGGCCGCAAGTTCTGGAAATGATTCGTTTGTGTAATATACGCAATTATTCCATTTATTATAGAAACGGCATGCTTTATAGCTATTATGAGTATGTTGGGGAAGATTATGAAGCTGATATGGCCCGTATGGCTGCCGATCCGGTGACACAGGAGTGGTGGAAACTTTGTGGTCCGTGTCAGCGCCCCTTGGAAGACAGGAAACCGGGCGAGTGGTGGGCCGAAATGGAAGAGGTATTCCATTGTGACTGAATTTTATTGTATCTTTCTAAATAACCGTTACGTATGAAAATGAGAAATATATGCTTGGCCATTTTGCTGTTGGCAGTGACACCGTCTTATGGTCAGGTGCGGAAAAAACTGATATTGCCTGAACCTTCCTTGCAGCCAAGTAAGGTACAGTTGGAACAGATAAACCGTAAATACGGTATGTTCATCCATTTTGGCATTAATACGTTCCACGATGAAGAATGGACGGATGGAAGTAAGCCGGCGTCTTCTTATGCTCCTACGGCTATCGATGCCGAGCAATGGGTGGAAGCTGCCAAAGCCGGGGGAATGAAGTATGTGATATTGGTAGCCAAGCATCATGACGGATTTTGTTTGTGGGACAGCAAATATACAGAATACGATGTGGCTAATTCTTCGAATAAGACAAATGTGATCGAAGAGGTAGCAAAGGCCTGTAAGAAACACAATATAGCTTTAGGACTCTATTATTCCCTGTGGGATCGGAAAATCAATGCGGATGTTGGAGATTTACAATTGGACGGGGCGTATAATGAATATATGCTTAAACAGCTGGATGAGCTGATTGACATAACGAAGAAATATGTGCATATTGTAGAATTCTGGTTCGATGGAGGTTGGGTGAAAGAAAACTACCGCTGGCCGATTATGGATATTTACCAGACAATTAAATCAAGAGAACCTCATTGCCTTGTAGGGGTTAACTGGACTATCGGTTCTAAGGACAATCCGAATGCTCAGGCAATTACGCCAGACAAGCAACAGGCAGGCTTCCCCATTCGATATTTCCCAAGTGATTTCCGTCTGGGAGATCCGTATTTGCCGACAGACAATGACCCGAAACTGTTTTCGTACAATGGACATCTCTACTATATGCCGTGGGAGTCTACAGTTTGTATCAGTAGTCGGTGGTTTTACCATACTCAGGATCATACTTATAAGAGTGTGGATGAATTGGCCAAACTGTATCGTCAATGCACCAAAAACAATAACATCCTCATTCTGAACTGCCCTCCAGGGCGTGATGGCAAGTTGCGGCAAAAGGATGTTGAGATATTGAAGGAGTTACGTAAACGGGTGATGTGATTGCTTATAATATAAAAAAGAATAATTATGATAGATTTATTGACTAAACTGCAGACATGCGTGGAGATGGGGAAAATTAATCAGGCATCGCCTTATCCTCCTGCAATGAAAGGAATGCCTGGTGCTTTTGAATTAACGAAAGAGGCACTTGATGCGGGTGTGACACCGCAGACAATTCTGGATGAGTCGTTGATTCCTGCCATGGCCAGAGTGGGGGAGAAATTTACAGAAGGCAAGATTTTTGTTCCTCAGATGCTACTTTCTGCCAAGGCCATGAATGAGGCTATGAAACATTTGAAGACTTTTTTCCTCTGCGGAGACATCCAGCGTAAGGGAGTGTTTATTGTAGGTACTGTTGCGGGTGATTTGCACGATATTGGGAAAAATCTGGTAGCCATGATGGTGGAAGGTGCCGGATGGGAGGTTATAGACCTGGGTACGGATGTGCCGGCAGAGAAATATATTTCGGCTTTGGATGCTTATCCTGGTGCTGTGTGTGGTATGTCGGCTCTGCTTACAACAACTATGAGCAACATGAAGCCGATGATTACGGCCATTCGTGCCAAACACCCTGAAACGAAGATTGTGGTAGGCGGTGCACCTCTTAACGCTCAGTTTGCTGCTGAAATAGGAGCCGATGCGTATGCTCGTGATCCGCAGGATAATATTAACTGGTTGAACTCTTTAGCTTCGTAAAAATGAATAAGTGGGTTGAAAAGATTGTAAACGGAAAAGAGCGGCAAGCCATGCTGATAATGACTCATCCGGGTATCGAAGCCACAGGACATACGATTCGTGAGGCTGTTACTGATGGCGAAATACATTATCAGGCCATTAAGAATGTGATGGACACTTATAGAACATCTGCCTGTACGGTTATCATGGATCTTACAGTAGAGGCTGAGGCTTTTGGGGCAGAAGTTCTGATGCCCGAACACGAAATACCCAATGTGACGGGGAGGTTGGTTTCCGATTTGGATAGTGTGATGCAGTTGGAACTTCCTTCGCTTGACTCAGCCCGTGTGCCGGAATATTTGAAAGCGAATCGGTTGGCTGTGCAGCATACGGGCAAGCCGGTCTTCTCGGGATGTATCGGTCCGTTTTCGCTGGCGGGACGCTTATATGACATGTCGGAAATTATGGTAGGCATCTATATTGATACGGAAGCCGTTTGTCTGTTACTGGACAAATGTGCCCGTTTTATTATAGATTATTGTAAGGCCTTTAAGGCTTTGGGGGCTACAGGTGTTATTATTGCCGAACCTGCAGCCGGCTTGTTGTCGAATGATGATTGTTTGGAATATTCTACGAAGTATGTCCGTCAGATTGTGGAAGCTGTTCAGGATGATGATTTTGTGGTGATACTTCATAATTGTGGTAATACGGGACAATGTACGGATGCCATGTTGAAAACAGGTGCTGCCGCTTTACATTTCGGCAATGCAATAGATATGAAACGTGCATTGGAGGAGTGTCCTGATTCGGTTTTGGTAATGGGAAACCTGGATCCGGTCGGTTTGTTCAAACAGGCTTCGCCGGATCGGGTCTATCAGGAAACGTATACTTTGTTAAAAGAGACTTCTTGCTATCGGAATTTTGTTATTTCTTCAGGGTGCGATATGCCTCCAGGAGTACCGGTAGAGAATATAGAGGCCTTTTTCAAGGCATTGGCTGATTATAATAGAGAAATGTGTCATGTTTAGAGAATATAGATTTCGTTTTGCCGATGTCTGTCCGGATGACAAAATGCTTGAAGCCGCTCTTCAGATAACGGACGAAGAGGCTTATCAGGATTTGCTTCCGGTGATCCGTGGTGTACTTGGACGTCTGCAGGAGAATCCGGGTATCGTAGGCGGTTATACTATTTGTCCTTGCGATGGGGTGGACGTAAAAAACGGACTGATCTATTGTGGTCAAACAAAGCTAGAGGCAGGCAAGAGAATCGCTTCTTATATGAAGGAAGCCTCCACCTTGGCGGTTTTTGTATGTACCGCCGGATCGCTTTTTACGGATTTGGCAAACGAATATCTGAAACAGGGAGATTTGCCGGAAGCTTTTATTGCCGATGCAATAGGGTCGGTGACGGTTGAAAATGCAATGGACCGCATTCAGCAGGCTTTGGAGATAGAGATGAATCTTCAGGAGATGAAGATTAGTAACCGGTATAGCCCGGGCTATTGCGAATGGCATGTAAGCGGACAGCAGGCTTTATTTTCTTTGATAGACGATAATCATACGGGAGTAACGTTGACAGCATCGTGTCTGATGCAACCGATCAAGTCGGTTAGCGGAATAATAGGGATCGGTGTGGATATGCAGAAGCGCCCATACGGATGCAGTATCTGTCACAGCTCCACGTGTGTTTATCGTCGGATTAAGCATAAGTGATTTTTATTTAGCCTATGAATGTAGATTTGTTATCTGGAATAGCTTTAATTGCAGTCGGAGCCTTTGCTTCGGGAAGCTTTTCTATGCCGTTCGAGAAGGTGAAAGGCTGGAAGTGGGAGAACCATTGGCTGGTATACAGCTTGTTTGCTTATGTTGTGGTTCCTCTGTTGTCTTGCTTGGTTTTCTGTCCAGACTTTCTGTCGGTGCTTTCTGTGTGTCCGCCGGGATTGCTCGGAAGGATTTTCCTGTTAGGAGTTCTGTATGGAATCTGTAATCTCACCTTTGGTCTGTCGCTGAAATATTTGGGGGTATCTTTAGGATTTATTATTTCGTTGGGACTGATGATGGTATTGGGTACGGTAATTCCTCCTGTACTTGATGGACGGATTGCCGGTATGTTCGGCGGTGCTGGCGGGGTGATGCTGGTATGGGGACTTTCAATAGGCATAATAGGTGTATTGGTAAGTGCTTATGCCGGTTATAAAAAGGATACTCAGTTCGGTAATGGGCAGGAGCCGACACTCAACTTTAGGAAGGGTATCTTGTTGGCTTTGTTTGTTGGTCTGACAGGAGCCTCGCAGGCTTTGGGCATTGAACAGGGTAATGGGATTTCGCGTATTCTTCTGGAGCGGGGAGTAGATGAGCTGTTTGTTATGCTTCCCACGGTAACCGTTTTGTTTGCCGGCTCTTTTCTGATTACTCTGATATGGTGCGTTTGGGTCGGTTATAAAAATGGCAGTCTGAAATTGTTTGCCGGTACGGGTGCGGGAAAGCTGATACCGAACTATCTGTTTTGTGCCCTGTCTGGTTTTCTCTGGTTTCTCAATATGATTACGTATGGCATGGGGAAGAGTTTTATGGGAGAGTATTCCTTTACAGCATGGGGAATCCTGATGTCTCTGACCATTGTTTTTGCTACGATTTGGGGACTGTACCGGGGAGAGTGGAAACAGGTAGCGCCTCGGGTGAAAGTATGGATGTATATCGGTCTGTCTATTTTGGTAACATCTTCTTTTATTATAGGAATGAGCAGTAATTAATGTGAAGCTGCACTTTAACTTGTTTGATGTCTTGTGAGGTATTCATTTAATATTGTTGATTTATTCTTTGAAGAATAACTATTGCTATTTCCTCTTATGAAATGTCTGCTATGAAAAAAATAATTCTGTTTTTTGTTTTTACGCTTGTTTTTGGTGGTCTATGTAGTCAGACTACTGATAACATTGGAAGTTATATGGAAACTCAGGCATTGCAATGGGAGCAATTGCCTATGCAATGGAACGAAGGTGCTTTCCTGGGTAATGGTAGGATCGGTATGATGGTATACGTCGATTCTGTAGACAATTCGCTGACTCTTTGGTTGGGGCGTCCGGATGTTACGGATCATCGGTTGGCTCCTGACCGTAAAAGTTCTTTGGGGATTAAGGGGGCTTCTGTCATGACAGATTATTGCCGAATGGATGTCGGCAAGATGAAGTTATATCCTGAAGCGAAAATACTTTCGGGTACGATGCGATTGGATATCTATGATGCAACTCTGACAGGTGTTTTGCATACCGAACAAGGTGATATCTCATTGACAGCTTTCACTCCCTATGATATGGAGGTGAATGTTGTAGATATCAAGACCTCTGTTCCGTATGTCTGGAAGCTTCATCCTGGCAGTCCCAGTTCGCCTCGTATACAGGTTTTTCCCCATCTTAAAAAAGAGATGGGTTATGAAGACAACCCGGCGCCACAACAGACTGCTGGCAGACACGAGGGCTGGAGTGTGCATCCGTTGCTCGCTGGTGGCGATTATGCAACTTATTGGAAGGAAGTTTCTACCAGTGGCGGATCGACTTTGTTCCTTTCGACAATGAATCAGGTTCCGCTGTCCGACCGTTCGCTTCCCCAAGCCAAACGTGAGGTGAAAAAGGCTATTAAGAAAGGAAAGGAGAAGTTGATGAAGGATATGCAAATCTGGTGGCATGCTTATTATCGGACTGGAATGATAAACATCCCAGATAAACGAATGGAAAACTTTTATCATATTCAGTTGTATAAGTTGGCTACATGTTCTCATCCGGAAGGACCGGTTATGGATACATTCGGAACTTTCTATAAAACCAGCCAATGGCCGGGAATCTGGTGGAATCTGAATGTTCAGCTTACTTATATGGCAACTCACGCTACCAATCGGTTGCAGCAAGGTGTCAACTATCAGAAGTTATTGGATGAGTTGTTTGTTGATATTATGACTGCTTATGGTCCTGCACGATGTGGAGATTTTGCCTGGGCACTTCACACTTATTATTCCTACATGCGCTATGCCGGAGAAGATTGGAAGAAGATTAAAGATGGTTTTATGCCTAAGGCGAGTGAATTGTTCAAGCTTTATGTACCTCATTTGAAGGAGCAGAATGGAATTATTCATTTGCTGGATACAGAGTCGCCTGAATATGAGGGATTTAAAACGTATAATAACAGTAACTATAATTTGGCGGCGCTCCGATGGCTGTTGCAGACAATGATAGAGCTGAGCGACCGTACAGGAGAGAAAACGCAAGAATATGTAGAATGGAAGAATATTTTGGAAAAACTTCATCCCTGTCCGGTGGATGAAAATGGATATATGATAGCCAGTGATAAGCCTTTGGCAAAGTCACACAGACATTACTCGCATCTGCTTTCGTTCTATCCGTTAAGACTGCAGGACACGACACGTTCCGAAATTAACGCTCTATTGGAGAAATCTATCGATCATTGGATGACTATTGGTGATGGGAAAGGACTGGCTGGTTATTCTTATACGGGAGCGGCTTCGCTTTATGCATATCAGGGGAATGGTGAGAAAGCATATGCGCAGTTATATCATTATTTGAATAAGCCTATAGGAATCAGCCTTCTTCTGCCTAACACAATGTATGTAGAAAGTGGAGGTAAGAATCCTGTGATAGAAACTCCGCTTAGTGCAGCCACGGCTATTACAGAAATGCTTCTTCAGGGATGGGGAGGAACTTTAAGAATTTTCCCTGCCATACCTGCTGAATGGCAGGACTGTTCCTTCCATGATCTTAGAGCGGAAGGTGGATTTGTTGTATCTGCTTTGCGCAAAAAAGGACAAACAGAGTGGGTTCGTATTCACAGTGATGCTGGTCAGGAGTGTAGGATCTATCTTCCTGATTGGGAACAAGTGTATGTAATAGAAGGTTATCAGGCACGTATTTCGCCGGAAGGGGATGGATACTACACTATCAGCCTGCCTCAAGGAAAAACTGTTACTTTGTCGGGAGATCAATCTGTCAAGCCTCAGGCTGATTATCCATATTCAAAGAGTGGCGCAGGTAATTTCTATGGGGTGAAACTAGGAAAGGGACTTCCGAAGCAGATGGACTGGCCAGATAGTGCAAAAGCTGCTGGAAAACGGTGATTTATAATAGGTATATTCAAGCCTTAGCTTTTGGTTTACGCCGAGTGTGAAGCTGATATAATTTATATATGTGGAAATGAATATATGTATTGATGTGACAGAATTTACAATTATATTTAAAAAGTAGAATAAGAATATGACTTCAAGGGAACGTGTTTTAGCAGCAATAGCCCATAAAGAGCCCGATAGGGTTCCTGTGGATATGGGGGCGACTCCTAGTTCGGGTATATCAGCCATCGCTTACTCTAACTTACTTAAAGCGATAGGGCGGGATGATTTGCCGGTATGGATTTATGATGTGGTACAGCAGTTGGCTCAACCCGACATGGCTGTACTCGATCAGTTCGGTGTGGATGTTATAGACGTTGGCCGAGCTTTCAATACTCGTCCCGAGGATTGGCACGAAACGGTATTGGCCAATGGCGACAAGGCTTTCTATCCTCAAAGTTTTCATCCGGTGAAGCAGGCAGATGGCTCTTATTCGTGTTACGATGACGATGGTGTGCGTGTATTGGCTCGGATGCCCAAAGGAGCGACTTTTTTCGATCAGACTTATTTCCCTTATGTAGACGGTTTCCCGACTGATTATTCTACGTTGGACAATGAGATGGGGAAGGTTTTGTGGTCGCGTTATGTACACAGTCCTTGGGATCATGCCTCCGATCCCGATTTTTGGAATGAGTTGCGCAAACGCACTCTTCATTTGCGTGAAACGACGGATAAGGCCTTAATGATTGTCTGTGGGTGTAATCTCTTTGAATGGGGTACATTCTTGCGGCGTATGGATAATTTCTTGATGGATTTACTTTGCGATCCGGATGAAGTTGCTCGAATGCTGGACCAGTTGTTGGAGCGTCATTTGGCTACATTGGAGAAAGTGTGTGCTTCGGTGGGTGACATTGTAGATATCATTCGCTTTGGCGACGATTTGGGTATGACGACTGGCCCGTTTATGGATGTGGATACTTACAAAACTCTGTTTAAGCCGCGGCATAAGCAGTTGTGCGATTATGTCAAGTCGCATAGCAACATGCATACTTTTATTCATTCTTGTGGTTCTATATCCAGTTTGATGCCGGATCTGATAGATGCCGGAATCGAGATTTTCAACCCTGTACAAACTAATTCTTTGAACATGGAGCCTGAATTCCTGAAACGGGAGTTCGGAAAGGATTGCACTTTCTGGGGCGGAGGAGTCGAAACAGTCGGTACGTTGAACAATGGTACTCCAGAGGAGGTTCGGAAACAGGTATTGGAACGTCTGGAGATTATGTCAAAAGGAGGTGGTTTTGTATTTAATACGGTACACAATATTTTGCCGGATGTTCCGCCTCAGAATGTATTGGCTATGTTTGATGCAGTGAAGGAGTTTAATAAGTGCTAATCCTTTATGCTCGGACCTGTTGTGTAATATCCGCTGACCCTTTATTTTTTCCCCAGTTAGAGAAATTTTATTTCCTAACTGGGGAAAATAAAAAAAGCAGTTGTCTTTTCAGATAACTGCTTTTTCTTTTGGTGATCCGCTTGGGGCTCGAACCCAAGACCCCAACATTAAAAGTGTTGTGCTCTACCTGCTGAGCTAGCGAATCAAACCTGTTTGCTATCATTTCCTGATTGCGAGTGCAAAGGTAGGGACTTTTTTTGAATCTACAAGGGTTTTGATGATTTTTTTTCGTCTTCTATATCACTTTTTTTACATGTCTCCTGATTATCAGTGATTTCCACCTTACTAATTTTTTCCCGGTTAATGATGAAACGTTGGTAATAAGAGAGCATCAGGGTAGTAAGGGGAAGGGCAATGATCATACCCAGCATCCCCATCAGCGAACCCCATACCGACAGAGATAGCAGAATGATGGCCGGATTGAGCCCTGTGATCTTTCCCATCACACGCGGCACGATGAAGCCGTCCTGAATAATCTGTACGACAACAAAGACAGCAAGTGCGGCAGCCAGAATAAGCCAGAAATTGCCTCCGGTGTCGGCTGCTTTCAGGATAGCCAGTATGATGGTAGGGATAAAACCGATGATTTGCAGGTATGGAACCAGGTTTAAAGCTCCGATGAATAGTCCCAGACCAATGGCCATCGGGAAGTCGATAATGAGGAAACCGATACTGAACAGAATGCCTACGCACAAGGCAACGAAGGCCTGTCCGCGGAAGTAACGGTTCATGCCGTTTTTAACGTCGTTCAGTAAGTCGGTCACGAACTTGCGATATTTTACGGGTACAAGATAGGGCCATCCTTCAGAAATGCTTTCATAGTCGAGCAGGATGAACACTATATATAATAGGATAATAAAGAAGGTGAACACGCTGAACAGCAGGTTGACAGACTCGGAAAGTATGGTCCATACTCCAGGTAAAGTTTCCTTTAGTGCAGCCAGCAGGTCCTTTTCGTTGAATATCTGTATCAGTAAGCGAGTATCAATGTTTTCGCGCAGGAAGTCGGACAACGACTTGGGGACGTTGCCGCCTGTAGTAGTGCTCGAAAAGTATTCGATTAGCAGATCCTTCACTCGCCCGAATTCTTCTATCATGGGCGGTACCAGCAGGAAAAAAGCGGCTACACCTACCAGCACAATACTGAGCAATGCGCAGAAGATGGAGGCAACCCTGTTCTTAAGCCGAAGCTTATACTGAAAGAAGGTGACCAGCGGATATATCAGATAGGCTATCAGCCAGGCAATGAAGAAGGGAAGAAGCACGCCGCTCAGGCGTTCGAGCAGCATAAGAATACCGATGATGATAGCGCCGATGATGACGCCGCGGATGAAGCTGTCGAAAGTGATTTTCTTGCGTTCCATATTCTGACGTTTTTTTAGGAGTGGGGCAGGGGATTGTCGTTGTGCTTACGGTCTTCGGCTATGGCTTGCTGGTAGCACGAGCGGCACAGTGGCTCGTATTCTTCGGTTTCGCCAAGCAGCACCTGTTTGTCGTTCTTTACGGTACGGTGCGAGAAGGCGGCCAGTTGTCCGCATTTCACGCAGATGGCATGAACTTTCGAAACTTCGTCGGCAATGGCACACAGCCCCGGCATCGGTCCGAACGGGCGGCCACGGAAGTCCATGTCAAGTCCTGCCACGATGACACGGATGCCATTGTTGGCCAGCTGGTTACAGACGTCAATCAGTCCGTCGTCGAAGAACTGGGCTTCGTCGATACCTACCACGTCTACTTCCGAGGTGAACAGCAGGATGCTGGCCGACGAGTCGATGGGAGTCGAGGAGATAGAGTGGCCTTCGTGCGACACTACGTCTTCTTCCGAGTAGCGTGTATCAATGGCGGGCTTGTAGATTTCGACCCGCTGTTTGGCAAACTTGGCGCGCTTGAGGCGGCGTATCAGTTCTTCTGTCTTTCCGGAGAACATGGAGCCGCAAATGACTTCGATTCTGCCCCGGCGCTTGGTTTCCTGTATATGATCTTCCGAGAATAGTACCATGTCTTTATACTGTTATGTTGGCCACAAAAGTAATACTTTTGTTGGCTTTAAGATATTATTTCATTATTTATTTCTACATTTGTGGCATTAACATGGATGGACATTGAAAGGTTATGCAGACTTTATTGACAGACATTGAACTGGATATTCAGGAATTGAAATGTGTGATGCAAGCCGTTGAGCAAGGAAATAATCCGGCTTTGCGCGAAGTAGCCAGACGGAATATCCGTCAGATGCAGGCTCGTTTGAGCGAATTGGAGCGCCTGCTTGACGAGACGACTGCAACTACTCCGGTCGAAACGGTAGCTGTGGCAGAAGCTGTTCCGGCAGCTGAGCCGGTAACACATGAAACTCCGGTTGAGGCCGATCTGGAAGAACCTGTGCCGACTCCGGTTGTTGTTCCGGTGTTTCAGGAAGAACCGGCAGAACCGGCACCTGCCGAAGAGCAGGTACATGTCCCTGTCGAAGAAGTAGTTCCTACCGTACAGCCTACTTCCATTCTGGCCGAGCGTATCAGACCCGCTACCGACCTACGCCACGCCATCAGCCTGAACGACGCGTTCCGTTTCACGCGCGAACTGTTTAAAGGCGACGGAGCGCGGATGAATGAAGTGGTGGAGCAACTGGGCAATGCAGCTACGCTGGACGAAGCGTTACGCATATTCTATTCGACCGTGGTGCCCGATGAGGAAAACGAGGCAACCGCTGATTTTATCGAACTTCTTAAGAAATACTTCAGTTAAAGCAGACTATAAAGATATGGGAAAACTGTATGTAGTGCCTACCCCCGTAGGAAATCTGGAGGACATGACCTTCCGCGCCATTCGCATATTGAAAGAAGCCGATCTGGTGCTGGCCGAGGACACTCGGACCTCAGGCATTTTGCTGAAACACTTCGAAATTAAGAACGCCATGCAATCTCACCACAAGTTCAATGAACATAAAACGGTGGAAAGTGTTGTTAATAGAATAAGGGGGGGCGAAACTGTAGCCTTGATATCCGATGCAGGTACGCCGGGCATTTCCGATCCGGGTTTCCTGCTGGTACGCGAATGCGTGCGTGCAGGTATCGAGGTGCAATGCCTGCCTGGGGCGACGGCTTTCGTGCCGGCTCTGGTGGCTTCGGGATTACCCAATGAGAAGTTCTGCTTCGAGGGTTTCTTGCCACAGAAGAAGGGACGGATGACCCGCTTGAAAGCATTGGCCGAGGAACCACGCACGATGGTGTTCTACGAGTCGCCCTATCGTTTGCTGAAGGCTTTGACCCAGTTTGCCGAGTTCTTTGGAACCGAGCGGCAGGCATCCGTGTCGAGAGAAATATCGAAAGTGCACGAAGAAACCGTGCGGGGTACTTTGGGCGAACTGATAGAACACTTCATGGCTAACGAACCCCGTGGAGAGATAGTAATTGTAGTAGCAGGAATAGACGATAAATAAACACTTTTATTAATTCAAACGTAAGGAAAGGAAAAACGTATGAAAAAGTTTGCAGTATTAGTGGCATGCACGGCTGCGTTGGTATCGTGCAACAATTTTTCGGGAGGGAACAACGACCGTTTGCAGGCCGAAAACGATTCGCTCTTGATGGAGCTGAACCAGCGCAATACCGAGCTGGACGAGATGATGGGAACATTCAACGAAATTTCGGAAGGATTCCGTCAGATCAATGCGGCTGAAAACCGGGTGGACTTGCAGCGTGGAGCCGTTGCCGAAGGCTCGCTGAGTGCTAAGGAACAGATTGCTTCCGACATCGAATTCATCCGCAAGCAGATGGAAGAAAACAAGGAACAGATTGCCAAATTGCAGGCAATGCTGAAGAACAGCAAGAACAACTCGGCTCAGTTGAAGAAAGCTGTTGAATCGCTGACTCAGGAGCTGGTTGTAAAAACGCAACGCATCGAAGAATTGCAGGCCGAACTGGCTTCGAAGAACATCCGTATACAGGAACTGGATGCCGCCGTATCCGATCTGACGGCTGCCAAGGAAGAGCTGACCACTGAGAACGAAGCCAAGGCGAAGACCGTGGCCGAACAAGACAAGGCTTTGAACACTGCTTGGTTTGTTTTCGGAACGAAGAAAGAACTGAAGGACCAGAAGATTCTGTCCAATACAGGTCTGTTTAAGAAAGGTGAGGTAATGCAGGATGCCGATGTCAACAAGGACTACTTCACTCAGGTAGATATCCGTACGACGAAGGAAATCAAGCTTTATTCGAAAGATGCCGAAATTCTGACTACGCATCCTGCTGGCTCGTATGCGCTCGACAAGGACAACAAAGGCCAGCTGATTCTGAAGATTTCCAATCCGAAAGATTTCTGGAGCGTATCCAAGTACCTCGTTATTCAGGTAAAATAAGTCTAATTTTATTCTATTAATTTCGGGTACGGGCTGTACGGATTGCAGCGGAACACTTCGACTGTTCCGTCTGCACTGTGTGCAGCCCGTTTTTTTTGAAACGTACAGGCTTTAACCCTCTTATGACTGAACTTTTCTGCCTGAACCTTTTCCCGTTTCAATTCATATACGCATGGCATATAAGAATCTGTTCTTCGACCTCGATGATACGCTGTGGGCTTTCACGCAGAATGCTCGCGATACGTTCGAGGAATTGTACGACAAGTATCGTTACGACCGTTTTTTCCATTCTTTCCAACATTACTATACGCTCTACCAGCAGCACAACCTGGAGCTGTGGGCTGCATACGGGCGCGGGCAGCTGACCAAGGACGAACTGAACCGTCAGCGCTTTCTTTATCCGCTCGAAGCTGTCGGTGCGGGCGATGCCGAGTTGGCAAAAGCCTTTACGGACGATTTCTTTACGCTGATACCTACCAAGAGTGGACTGATGCCGCATGCGCGCGAGGTGCTCGAATACCTGCATCCACGCTACAACCTGTACATCCTGTCCAATGGTTTTCAGGAGTTGCAATGCCGCAAGATGCGTTCGGCCGGTATCGACCGTTACTTCAAAAAGGTAGTCCTGTCCGATGATATCGGCGTGCTGAAACCCCGTGCTGCCATCTTCCATTTTGCTCTTTCGGCCACCCAGTCGCAGTTGGGCGAGTCGCTGATGATAGGCGACAGTTGGGAGAACGACGTGGCTGGAGCTGCCGGTGTGGGCATGCATCAGGTGTTCTACGACGTCTCAGGCAACACTCCTCTTCCTTTTAAGCCTACTTATCGGATAACCGATTTGAAAGATTTGCTCGGAATCTTGTAGCACATGTCAGATTTAGTCGTATTTTTGTGTATTCAATACAATACTTAAAATTCTGTATTATGGAAACCCTTATTCCTTTTGCATTGCTTTGCTTTACGTCTTTTTTCACACTGACCAATCCGCTCGGCACCATGCCTGTGTTTCTGACCATGACTCAGGGTATGACGGAGCGTGAACGCCGTTCAGTTGTTTCGCGTGCTACGCTGGTGGCATTCATCACCATCATGGTATTTACTTTCGCGGGCCAGTTTCTCTTCAAGTTCTTCGGTATCTCGACCAACGGTTTTCGTATAGCCGGCGGAGTCATCATCTTTAAGATAGGTTACGACATGCTGCAGGCACGCTATACGCCGATGAAGCTGAAGGACGAGGAAATCAAAACCTATGCCGACGACATCTCCATTACGCCGCTTGGCATCCCCATGCTTTGCGGACCGGGTGCCATTGCCAATGCCATTGTGCTGATGCAGGATGCCAATACCTTTGCCATGAAGGGAGTGTTGATAGGCATGATTGCTTTCATCTATCTGCTTACATTCTTTATCCTGCGCGCTTCTACCCGCTTGGTAAATGTGCTGGGCGAGACGGGCAACAACGTGATGATGCGTCTGATGGGTCTGATTCTGATGGTAATCGCCGTTGAGTGTTTCGTGGGTGGTGCGAAACCGATTCTGATTGATATTTTGAAAGAAGGGCTTTCAGGATTTGTCAAGTGAAAGATAACCCACGTTTCTTCTTGTTATAATTACGGCACGGAATGGCGAACCCATTCCGTGCCGAATATTTTTTGTTCGAGGAATAATCCTGTCGTTATTTGACAGAGATCGTTTGGTTGGTAAATACTGGAGGAGAGAACGGTCTGGTTGTTTCTTCATAAGTCGCACGTGTGGTCGCTTCTGTCGGTGTGGGGAGGTGAGCCTGGTCGAATGTTACAAATTCCTCATAATTATATTTCCAGCTTTCTCCGTACCCCGTGCTCATCACACGCTTGTAGATCGCTTCACGAGAAGGAGCATTGAAACCATGCGTGTTGCTTCGCATCATACTTTCGGTTGTCGGCCGGTAAGCGCCGCTCCAGTATGTACAAGCTCCTTCGTAGATACCTAAAATTTCACCGTAGTTATCCTTTCCTTGGTAACGTGAATCTTTCAGGAATTTACTCCAGAGTACAGCATTTCTATCATTGGTAAAGTCTACATTGGCTGCCCATCCCATTTCCTGCATCTTTTGTGTATCTGTTATTTCAGAGGTTGGTATTCTTCCCATTTCTTGATACGAATATTCATCCATCAGTTTACTGAAACCGTGTCCGATACATTCGTGGCAAAGTACTCGGCGGAACATGTCATCTTCCATTCCGTAGATCATAGGGCAATAGCCAATGGCCAAATTGATGGTTTTTACTCCATCGTTAAAGCCAAAATAACAGGTTCCGGCATACTCTTCTGTATTTAGGATAACGATACAGGTTGCTTCATTGAACAGCTCGGGATTCTCTTTGAGGGTAGGTACTTCCATGGCATATTCCTGTACTTTGGAATGGTTTCCTTCTATCAGTGTACTTCCGCCCCCTTCCAATCTGCAACTGAACTTTGTATTGTATTGATTACCAAAAGCATTGTTTAAAGAAACAGCTGTTACCATCCATATGTCAAAATAGGTGCGAAGAGACTTAACAGGTTCTTCAGTAAAGAAATTTTCTATACCTTTTTCCATGGCTTGCCGATAGTAACCATTGCTGATATCTGTATCAAGAAAACCATCTCCTAAAAATATGAGAGGTATTCCGTTTCCTTCGGTATGTTCTTGTATTAAAAATACTTTTTTATCTTGTGTGGTCAAGTCGGATGAAGTACCGACAGGTGCTTCTTTTTGATTGATATTGATGGTGGCTGATTCCATTAATATCTGATTCTCGTCATTTGTGTTTACGACTTGTATCTTGAATTTGGCATTTCTGGCCGAACGCCTTTCATTGGCTTGTATTTTTAGGATGATTTCTCCTTCCTGCATTGCGCGAGTCAGGGTGTTTTCTTTCGGAGTAATCCACGAGTAATTGTCTTCTGCCTTTAAAGTGACTTTTCCATTCTGTATATTAGTAGCGAATTTTATGCTGATTTCCTGCTCGTCGGCAGATATGTCATAGGTTGTCTGTTCTATATTTAGAACATCCATTGCGGCTTGTGTAAAAGTAACTTGGGCAGTTGCTTCTCCGCACGATAAAATCAAAATCCCTGTGCGTACTTCTCCCGTTCTGTTTTCTTCTTTAGCCAAAATTCTGACACTGGCTGTACCTGCTTTGCCAGATGTGGGAGTTATTACAGCCCAAGAAGCATCTGTAGACGCTTTCCAATCATGTGTACTGGTAAAATCAACGGTAATTTGTGAATTAATGCCAGAGGTTAAAATCTGATTTTGACTTTGTTCCGCTATGGCAATAGAAGCAGGTGCTTCTTCTTCCTTGGAACATGCTGCTATAATTGTAAATACAAAAAGCAGGCATAATAGATGATAAATTTTTGTTTTCATGTGGATTAGGTGGCGTCTTAAGTTAAAAAGGGCATCCTCATTAAACTGGGATGCCCTTTACATATTGGTTTCAGTTTATTATTTGGATTCTACCTTTCTCATTACAGTATCAGTCATGAACCATGTGTATCCTGTAAATTGGCCTGTTGCAGAACTGAACAAAGCAGCAGTCATCGGATAATCGAATAGAATTAAATTCAAATCTTCATTCCAGGAAGCTGACAATGGATCGGTTACAAGATAGTTCCCGTCAATATAAGCAAGTACAGCATCTGCTACTCCTACAGGATCTCCAAAATCAAGTCCTTTTGCCAGTGTTGTGTTCATTTTTACAGTAAGTCCCTGTGGAGAGTATGCTATTGTAAATGGCATTTCAACTCCTTGGAGGGTCATTGTACAATCGTAACCAGACCGGTCTTCACGAGTATTTAATACGACAGCCAGATTACCTGCTCTTCCGGCGCTCAACGTCCAGTTTCCTGCCAAATTTGCATAAGGATCGGGAATTTCTTCGATGTTAACTTTGCATGTTGCATTCCCTATAGTTGCACCTTCGGCAGATGTGATTTTTACTGTAAAAGAACGGTCTAAGTTATCTTCAACAGTGTAAACCGATGAACGCAATTCTGCTTGAACGGTTTCTACACCTGAAGGCATAACAAGGCTATTACTTGTCAGAATGACGGTTTCATCATTGGTAACAGAGGTTCCATTACAATCTGTAACTTCTATATTGAGTTTTACAGGGCCTGTATGGTCACCTTCCAATGAGATGGGAATTTCTACCATGGGAGTATTTTCCGTCACTGATAATTCAGTGGATGTAAAGCCTACGGTAGCGTTTCCGCTATTTATTTCCTCATCATCGCTACAAGCGGCAAATGATATCGGAAGTAAGCATAAAGCTAATAATTTAAGATATTTCATATGTTCTGTTCTTTTTAATTAAGTATATCAATTAATAACCAGGATTCTGTTGACCTTTCAGCTGAGGATTTGCATCATACTCTGCTTTGGGGATAGGCCATACGAAACGATCATCGCCAGCTTGTTTGGACAATGCAGTGGTGTTCACTCCACCCGGCTGAAGAACCATGGTTGATTCTTGGTATGCATTAGCGCGATCGATGCCAAGATTCCAACGCTTCAAGTCGATTAACTGGAAGCCTTCACCCACTAATTCTTTGTGGCGTTCGTTCTGGATGGCTGTCAGTATCGTGGCATTTGTATAGTTCTTGTCAACATATTCCGCAATACGTGTACGACACAAATCGTTCAAGTATTTGCTGGCATTTGTTACATCATTCTTTGCGGCGTATGCTTCCGCAGCAATCAGATATTGCTCAGCAATACGGAATGGTTTCGGCTTGTTGATATAGTGATTATCCACAATTGTTTGCGAATATATATCGGGGTTGCCGGGGTATTTGTCGAAAACATATACGTCTGCTTCCGAGCCGTTTGACAGAGCTAGATGATAGGGAGCAAAGAAAGACGTGAAACGAATATCTTTGTCTCCATCCGTATAGAGGTCAATCAAGCTTTGAGAAGGAATAAAGTCCATTACTTGTGGATCTCCATTCTTGTATTGTCCCCAGAACATTGTACCATTTGTAGAGCAGAGTTCATCTGGAGCGGCAGTATATATCTGCCAGATAACTTCTGTACCATAGTCTGTTACCCACATAGCACGGAATGCTTCTCCGTCATTGATAAGAGGGTACTTATTGCTGCTTATCAGTGCTGTTGATGCGCTTATTGCTGTATCATAGTCTTTTGTCCATAATGCAATGCGGGCGCGCAGAGCTGTTACCAAATCCTGGCTGATGTAGTTGTATTTGGCCTGAGTATTGGAATTAACGGTTTTGTTTTCATTTACCAATCTTTCAGCCTCTGCCAAATCTTTGTTGATCTGCTCAAATGTAGCTTGCAAAGATGAGCGGCCCGGATATTGGCTGTTGTCGGTAGCATTGGAAACGTAAGTCAGCTGTAAGGGAAGTCCGTAAACCTCAGCGGCAGTACTGGGATCGTATGCCTCGCAGAAGAACGTTGCCAGATTGTAATAAGCAAATGCACGCGAGAAATAAGCTTCTCCTGCCCAACAGTCAATTAAAGCACGGTCTGCTTCACTAATACCGGGTATTTCACCGTTTACCAATTTCTGATAAGAATCAATATAATAATTGCTACGTGCAATCAAAGTGTAGAAGTTACCCCAAATGGCTTCGATATTACCATCAGAAGACTGGAAGTCCCATCTGTATTGATTTCCATACGTGTTACTGTAGCTGGCAGTAGCATGAAAGTCTGCGCATTGGAATTCCGGTGTCAGAATGTGTCCACCCGAGGTCAGAGTCCTATATGGAGAATACAAGCCGATACGGGCACTTTTGAAGTCATTGGCTGTAGTCATGTACTGACTTTCTTCTACAGCATTGTAGGGATATTTCTCCATGTCACAAGAAGTCAATCCTACTGCTGCAAACAAGACGGATAAAATAATATTTCTTTTTTTCATTTTCATAAATTCGTTAGTGGTTCATGTTTAGAAAGTGAGTTCAAGTCCAAACGTAAACTGCTTGGTATTCGGATAGTTACCCAGCTGCATGTTGCTATCAATTTCCGGGTCGTAACCTCTATACTTGGTAACAGTCCACAGATTACGGCCTACGAAGAATACGCGTGCGCTTTCCATGAAACCTGTACGACGCATCCAGTTCTTCGGCAGATCATAGCTGACAGTCAGGTTTTTCAGACGCATGAACGATGCGTTTTCCAACAAGTGGGTGTCAAATTGCATCGGAGAATCGGGAGTTGAGATGTTGGTAATATCACCCGGCTTCTGCCACATAGTGAACATGTCTACTGTCTGATTCATAGAGTTGGCAAATTGAGGATTCTCGGTAAACCAGCGTTCGTTGTTCACCATATATTGTCCCAACATGTACGAGAAGTCTGCCGATATTGTGATGCCCTTCCAATTCAATGTTGTTCCGAAACCACCAGACCAAGGAGCATAGCGTTGTTTGCCTGTAAATACAGCATCGTCTTCAGAGAAAGTCTTGGTCAAGTTGCCATTCTTGTCATACCACATGTTATAACCATCACGGGGATCGACACCTGCCCAACGATTATAAAAGTATTCACCATAAGGCTTGCCAACCTGCAGTTTCAGACCTGTATTTGCCAATACATATTCGTCCAGACCGTTGAACAGTTTGGTTATTTCATTTTTGTTGTAGTTTACGTTTGCTGAAATACTCCAGTTAACGCCTGCTACGTCTTTAAGAATGTCTACATTTGCTGTAATGTCCACACCACGGTTGCGCATGCTGGCTACATTACCCCAACCTGCAGAGAAACCAGTTGTGTAGGAGAAAGGAATTTGCATCAACATGTCTTCTGTCAGACGGTTGTAGAATTCTACATCCAAATTAACTCGGTCAAACAAACGGGTATTCAGAGCCACATTGGCTGTTTTTACAACTTCCCATGTCAGATCTGGATTGGCAGGGTTACCAATTGCTGTACCTGTTTCTCCACCGTACATGGAACCGGAGCTGATAAGACCATAGGCCATGTATGCAGAAAGAGCTGAAGAGTTACCTACTGTACCGTAGCTGGCTTTGAGTTGTAAATCGTTAATCCACTCTACATCGCTCAGGAAGTTTTCTTTCTTCAAGTCCCACATGGCACCTACAGACCAGAAGTTACCCCATTGGTTATTAAGGCCGAAGAGTGAAGAACCGTCACGACGATAAGATGCATCGAAGAAGTATTTCTCGTCGTAATTGTAACTCAATGTTGCAAAATAGGAGTTGAATACGGTTTCTGATTTGGAATGTGACGGCTTTTCTGTTGTAGCACCTGCACTAAGCAACATAAGACGAGTGTCTGTCAAACCATTGACTCTCACACCAAATGACTGGTCTTTTGAGATGATAGATTCCTGACCACCCAGTAAGGTTACGTTGTGGTTGTCAATATTGAATTTGTACTCAGCTGTATTCGTGTAAGTGAACGAGTAGTAACGTTGGAAACTTTCCGATGCAGTTCCTGCATTAATGAAAGGTCCTTCCGGATAAGCCACTCCTGAGTTGCGGTAGTCGAATGCTTCAACAGCTTGGGCTGCACGGATATTCAAACCTTTAATTGGATTGATGTTAAGGTAAGTATTACCGTTGATACGAATCAAATCGCGGTTTGAAGGTTGTAATTCAGACAAGTAATAAGGATTGTACACACCACCTTGTACTCTGTCGAAGAAATCCAGACGTTCACCGAATCCTGTAAAGTTTCCTCCTTCGTCGGTTAGGATTTCATAATAGCTCTGGTCAGGACGATATACACGGGCTGCAAAAGCTTTGTTGTAAAGACTATTGGGTGTATTTCCAAATGCGGCAGTATTGTATTTCTGGAAAGACAAGTTGAGGTTGACACCTGCTTTCATCCATTTGTTGATGTTAGCTTCGATGTTTGAACGGAGTGTTTCACGACGTAAGTCTGAATCGTCCATAATACCTTCCATGCCGTAATGTCCGAAAGAGAAGAAGTAATTAATAGTTTCCGTACCGCCTGTTACGCTCAAGTTGTATTCTTGCATCGGAGCAGTTCCTCCAAAGAATACATCAGACCAATCGGTAGAAATACCATTATTAATATAGAAGTTCTTTTCTGCTTGGAATTCTGCATTGTTCACCAGTGACGGATCCAGAATTTCCTGGAAATTCAACCATTGCTCGGCATTCATCATTGTTACGTTATCACCAGTCATTTTAGATAGACCATATTGTGCGCTAACTTGAATCTTGGCTTTTTCTCCTCTTTTACCTTTCTTGGAGGTCAAGATAACAACACCGTTAGCAGCACGCGAACCATAGATTGCTGTAGATGAAGCATCTTTCAGTACGGTCATATTCTCGATGTCGTTCGGATTCAATGAGGTGAATGTGCTGGCTGAAATAGGAGAACCGTCTAATATAAACAGAGGTGCGGAACTACCTTCGATAGAGCTGACACCACGCAGACGCATGCTGACGGTTTGGCTGGGCTCACCAGAAGGTGTAAAGACTTGTAAACCTGCTACTTGTCCCTGTAGTGCATCTCCGACGTTTGCAGAAGGTGTACTAGCCAGTTTCTCACCACCTACAGCAGTTACAGAACCAACAACAGAACCTAATTTCTTTCCCGATCCGTAACCTGTGATTACAACCTCATCAAGTAATTCTGTATTCGGTTTCAAGATCACCTTTAAATTAGGTGCAATTTCTACTTCTTGCTCTTGCATACCGATGTACGAGATTCTCAGAGTTTTCGCGGAACTTGGTACGTTCGTTAATTCGAATTTACCATCTATATCGGTCACAATACCAATCTGTGTACCTTTCACCAATACAGACGCTCCAATAACTGGCTGCCCGTCTTCTTCCGAAATCACGACACCCGTGACTTTCTGAGTTTGGGCAGTTACTAAGCCTATTCCTACAAAAAGACAGGCCAATAACAGCATTAATTTTCTTTTCATAAATTCTCTCTTAAAGTTTAACTTTACATTAATTGTTTCTTTACTCTAACAAAATGCAAATATATTAATAAATATGAAACGGACAACTGTTTTATCAAAAAAACCTTGTAAATCTATCAATTTGTTATCGAATTCATCGTTTTTATGTTTAACAACAGATTTTCGGTATTAATAAAAGATAAACGGCGGAAGAAATACTATCACTCTGATTTGATAAAATTATCTTTTTCTGTTTTGAAGAATGGCTCGTTTAACATAAAAACGTTAATTATCGTACCGTTTTTAAAGTTTCTATAACCTAAAAAAGACTATGGCAGGGTAAAAAAGATCTTTTTATTTTAAATGCTGTATATTAAACTATATATCCAACAATACAAATTTGAATGATAGAATACCTCTCCCGTGTGTTCCTTGACAGATTGACAGGATGAGTGGCAAATACCGTGCTATTTATTCAAATTTATTATACTTTGGTAGAAATAATCCATTTCTATCCGCAATGGAAAATATTGCGGATTGTTATCATATGGGGTAAAATTGTAAAATACTGTTTTTATTTAGTCTGTTAACGTCTATAATATGACTAAATATAATAGCTTATGATGAACAAGATTACCTACAACCTGGTTTACAACCGCAAAAAAAGCCTCAATAAGCGAGGCTTGGCATTAGTTCAGGTCGAAGCCTATCTGAACGGAAAGAAAAAGTATTTTTCGACAAAGGTTTATTTGCGCCCCGAACAATGGGATACTGGAAAGCGATTGGTCAGAAAACATCCTAATGCCAACGAACTGAATAGAATCATCCATAGTTTTGTCATATCAATGGAACAAAAGGAATTGGATTTGTGGCGGCAAGGTCGAATCATCACACTTGACCTGTTGAAAGAAGAAGTCGAAAATGAAGGCAACCAAAATCGTTTTTTACCTTTTTTTCGACATGAAATAGACACATCATCACTGCGCGATAGCACTAAACATAATCATCGCTCTACGCTTCTGCTGCTCCAAGAATTTCGGAAAAACGTAACATTCGGAGAGCTTAACTTTGATTTCATAACAGCTTTTGAGGCTTTCATGCGCAATAAAGGATATCACACGAACACGATTGCCAAGCACATGAAACACTTGAAACGTTATATAAATGTAGCTATTAACAAGGGCTATTTGGGTCTTGAGAAATATGCATTCCGAAAATATAAAATCAAAATGGTTGCAAGTAGCCATACACATCTTCTACCCGAAGAGCTGGAAAGACTGGAACAGCTTTCATTGGATGGGAAATACTCTAAATATAGGAAAACTTTGGATGCTTTCTTATTCTGTTGTTATGCCGGATTACGATTCTCAGACTTCACTAATCTTACTTCCGATAACATTCAATCTATAGGTAAGAAAACATGGCTGATGTACACATCGGTTAAGACTGGTATAGAAGTACGTTTACCACTCTATCTATTATTCAATGGTAAAGCATTGCTAATTCTTCAAAAATATGTCAATAATCTAACCGACTTCTTTTGTTTGGGCAACAATTCAAACGTTAACAAAACTTTAGCAATATTGATGCAGTTGGCTGGTATTTCAAAAAGAATATCATTTCATGCTGCCCGTCATACAAATGCCACCTTATTAATATATAAAGGGGTAAATATCACAACTGTACAGAAACTTTTAGGTCATAAAAGTGTTCGGACCACGCAGGTTTATACAGATATCATGGATATGACTGTGATTCAAGATCTGGAAAAACATCAACTGTCCAAACCTTTTGCATTATCCAAACACTGATTTCTATCATACATTATTAACCAGCCAGTATTGGTGTCACATGCTTATTTCCAGAATTTATATCATAGCGGGAAAAGAAAAAAGTATCATTTAAGGATTTCCTATTTTCATCCGAGACATTTATAATTTAT
>ERZ1673693.120-NODE-120-length-112973-cov-60.826352_pt1 | contig 112973 bp, 90 predicted proteins | sample MGYA00580223_ERZ1673693 | MGnify/ENA primary metagenome ERZ1673693 (study PRJEB41218, sample SAMN15661741) | gut metagenome | host: Homo sapiens | place: Canada: London | collected 2015-08-20/2019-03-30 | study: EMG produced TPA metagenomics assembly of...
CCCTCCTTCCGGAAGGAGGGGGCCAAAGAATTGAATTATCTGACAAACAAAAAAACATTTTTAGAATATGAGAAAACATTTACTTTTAATCCTGTTGCTGGCCGTTTGTTTCCCATTTATGGCCGTTCACGCCGAATCGGAACCCGGCAGCATTGTTCCGTCCGTGCCGACCTCGCCGCAGGCGGAAGCGTTCAAACGTGTCGGGGAATACACGGTGAACAATTTATCAGTATCCCGCTCTACCAGATCGAACATTGCGGATATACCATTCCGCTGGCCTTGCGCTATATGGCTACTCCGCTGAAGCCGGGCTACAACTACGATGTCTATGGCTTTGGCTGGACACTGACGGCGGGAAGCTGTATATCCCGCACCATCGAGGCGTTGCCCGACGAAGAGGAAGACTTCAAGCTGAGTACGGATGACCTGAACCTTTTGTGCAGAGTATATGCAGACCATCTGGAAGAATCCAACTGGGTGAACGACAAGTTCAGCGCAACCCTTCCCGACGGATCTTCCTTCGACTTTGTCATCCTCAACGATGAGTACAACGGTTTCCGGTACGTGGTTTCCGGCGCCCGTTCGGTAAAAATCGAGTGCCAGTACACGGAAGGCAACATCCAGTCGTTTGAGGTGACGGACGAGCAGGGGGTGAAATACCTGTTCGACATAGCCGACACGGCTTTCCAAAGAGCAGGAGGACTATTCAACAACCGTTATGTCAGCTGGTACCTCAGCCGGATAGAACTACCCCATGCCGCCACTCCCATCCTGTTCGATTACGGGCAGAGCATCAAGACCGAATGGGTATGGGGATACGAGGAACCGGGAGTGTTCTTGTGCCACTACCGCAACCTTCCGTCTTCTTACCCGGGAGGCGTAAATGTCCGGGAAGAAAAGAGCCAGCCCAACAGCTATTACAAGATGCGTCTCCTTTCTCGCATCAGCTACGGAAGCACCAGTGTGAACTTCGACTACTACAAAGACGATGATGAGACAGCCTACAACTACATGAAGCACATGACGGTGAAGGACGGTCAGAATGTGGTCCGCGACTTCCGACTGGATTACCGCATTGACAATCCGCGAAGTGCAAGTACGCTGATTGACTCACTGGCCACTCTGACCCGGCTGGTCGTGTCGGGCGGTGACGGTTCGGCCGACTCGTTGGTTTACAGTTTTGCATACACCGGCGTGGGAGGCGGACTGCTCGGCACCGACCACTGGGGCAACTGCAACCAGCAGGGCGGCCACTACGGAACGGCCCACTTTAACTTCTTTGTGGAATTCGACCCAGATGAAATTACCTCCAATACGATTATCAACAACCAGCTCCGCAAAGTAGATAAAAATGCGGACGAGTTGTGTCCCTACAGCAAACTGAACCTACAGCGTACTTCCTACTTCGATACCCGGGAGCCTGCCCCCGTTTCTGCCCACAACTTGCTGACTTCCATCACCTATCCGACCGGCGGGCGTACGGAGTTTAAGTTCGGCAACCACCGTTTCATTACCGCCACGGGTGCCGACGGCGACTATATCCGCATCAACAGCCAGAAGCGCGTCGTGGAAGGAGGCGGGTTCCGCATCAACAAAATCACCAACTATACTTCCGACGGCAAGGTGGCCGACGTGCAGTGCTACAAATACGGCCTCACCTACGGCGAACTCTGCGCTTCGGGAGCCAATTTCCCCGGCTGCCATGCGGGATACGCCACCGACCACACAGGTTACGGCGAGCCGGTAGTCGATCCCAACATACTGACCTATTGCAGCTTCGCCCCGTCTGCGCCCCTCCCGACCAACTTCCATTACATGTTGCTGGGATTGAGCCCGGCAGGCCGGAACGAGTCATTTCCCAATCCCTTTGTGACTGCCGCCAATGAGTGGTATTGGGAGTGCCGTTTCAGTCCGCTGAATTTCCGCAAGCTGCTGCACGGGCGAACGGCCGTGGCCTACCCCGAGATTACGGTGTATCACGGAGAAGTGGGAGATGCCTGCAGCACGCCGGAGAAGACAACGGGAAAGACCGTTTACAAGTATAACCTGTACAAGACACACCAGAACAACGACACCACTTACTTCGAGGCTCCCCAGCTGTTTGGAAACGTGTATGCCTGCGAGGAATACAAGTACAAGCGCGACCTGCTTCAGGAAAAGTTGGAATACGTGTTCGAAGCGGACAGCTTCCAGCTGGTGCGTCGGGAAAGCTATACGTACAACCACCCGACCGCCTTTGTGTGGGGATATCTGTTTGCCAACATTTATGCCCCCGCCTATTATCCCGGCAACCAACCGATCAGCACACTCTTCCGCACCAAAGGAGACGTTTACGGCGGTTCGCTGCTGGCGGAAAAAGACGTGAAGGTCTATCTGAAGAACGGCATGCAGGACCTGTCGGAAAGCTACTCGTACAACAGCCGCCACCAGATGAAGACCCAAAGCCGGTATAACCTGAAGTACACCCGGACCGACTATGTCTATCCGCAGGCTTCCGACACCGCCTCGGCGGCGGAACTGCAGATGGTGGAACGCAACATGATTTCTCCCGTACTGTCCAGCCATACCTATACGCTCTCTACGCCATCCTCCGATTCCGATGGCTACCGTGTGGACTACAACGTGTTCACTGTGGGAGGAGCCGAACTGCTTCTGCCCGAACGGCTCTACAAGCTGGGCATCGGCGGTACGGCGCCCGGATTCGAGGAGGTGGAGCATGTGCTTTCCTACTCGTCCAACGGCAACCCGAAAGAAGCAGTGGGACGCGACGGGACGCATACGGTTTACCTGTGGAGTTACAACGACCGATACTTAGTGGCTGAAATCAGGAACGCCACGTCGGCACAGGTGGAAACCGCCGTGCAGGCCCTCTTCGCCACCGGTGTGGACGGACTTGCCGCCCAGGCATCGCCCGACGCCCAAAAGCTGGGCCAGCTGCGCAGCCAGCCGTCGCTGTCCGACGCGCTTGTCACCGTCCGCACATACAAGCCGTTAGTGGGGATTACGTCGGAAACCGATCCGGCGGGCAGCTCTACCTTCTACGACTACGACGCACTGGGACGCCTGACGGAAGTCTATCGTTACGAAGACAACGTGGTTTCGGATGCCAACAAACAGATGCTGAAACAATATACCTATCACACAACCAACCATTAAAAAAGCAATGCTATGATGAAACGAATTTTTACTTTACTGCTGCTGTGCGGCCTTTCGCTGGGCTGCCTTCACGGACAGACACCGGCCACCGGCCGGAGCTACATCCGTACCCGTACGTTCACCCAGTCCGCAGGTACGTCCTGGCTGGACCGCGCCGACTATGACAATGGACTGGGCGACCTCTACCAACAGGTCGATGCCGGCATCACCCCCGGACACCGCTCGCTGGTCACCCTGCACGAATACGACAGCCACCGCCGCCCCTGGCGGACCTGGCTCCCCGCCCTCTCGGACCAGGGGACCGACTGCCTGAACGACACATCCGCACTGAAAGCCTCTTCCCGACAACTGGCGGGAAACGATTCCCGGCCTTACTCGACAACCATCTACGGCGCCTTGCCGCTGAACGGACCCAAGGAACAGTATGCAGCCGGAAGCCGCTGGTACGAGGCCGGAAAGCGTACCTGCACGTCGCATGCGGCCAGCGAAAGCTCGTCCGCTTCCGACTACTTCCTGAGGGCTTTCTTCCTGATAGGAGATGAATACCTCGTCTCCTCCACGGGCTTCACGGCATTCGTCACCGAAACCGACGACGAGGACGGGCACCGACTGCTGGAGTTCCGCGACGAAGAGGACCGACTGCTGCTCTCGCGCAGCATCGACGGGGACGAAAGCCATTCCACCTATTACGTCCACGACGACGCGGGCAGGCTGCGCTATGTCTTCTCGCCCGAGGACAACGGGCGCGTGGAGGCATACATAGCCCAACACGGCACCTGGCCTCTTTCACTCGACACCATCCTGACCTTCCCGCACGCGACGGCCTACCTTTACGACGGGCTGGGGCGTTGCATCTTCCGACGACTTCCGGGCTGTGAGCCATCCTACTCCGTCTATGACAAGGGGCGACGGGCCATCTTCACACAGGACGGCGTGGAGCGCAGTGCAGGCCGCTGGTCCTTCTCCCTGCCCGACGCCTTCGGACGGGCCACCGTCAACGGCGTATGCTCCAACACGCTGTCCTACGCATCGGAACCCCTGCGCGATGCGGTGGTCAAGGCCACGCGCGGCACAGGCGGGCTCTACGGCTACAACGTTTCGGGAGTCAGCCTGTCCTCTCCCGTGGTCCACGGGGTGAACTACTACGACGACTACAGCTTCATCGGCACAAACGGCGTGCCCGCCTCGCTGGCGTATGCCGCGCCTCCCTCGGGCTACGGCGTCCGCTACACGGGCGGCAGCAAGGGACTGCTGACGGGCACGGTGACCGCGCGACTGGACGCATCGGGAGTGGCGGGCTACGACTACACGGCCTACTATTACGACGACCGCGGACGCATCGTCCAGACCCGATCGACCAACGCCCTGGGCGGAACGGATATTGAATACGTGGCCTATAACTTTGTGGGCGACCCCGTGAAGCGCCGCCGGGTGCATACGGCCACCGGCAAGCCCGGGCAGACCGAGGTTTACAGCTACACGTACGACCATGCAGGGCGACTGCTGACCACCAAGTTCCAGCCCGGAAGCGGACCTGAGGTAACCCTCGTGTCCTGCACCTACGATGACCTGGGCCGCCTGAAGACCCGGACACCCCACGGCATTGCCTCCGCCAAGCTGACCTACAGCTACAACCTCCGCGACTGGCTGACAGCTATCAGCGGCAACAAGTTTTCGCAGGCCCTGCACTACACCGACGGCCCGGGTACTCCCTGCTACAACGGCAACATCAGCAGCATGACCTGGCAGGCGGGCGGCGAGACGATCCTCCGCGGCTACAAGTTCACCTACGACGGACTGAACCGCATGCTGGATGCGGTCTATGGCGAAGGTACTTCGCTAAACACAAACGTCAACCGATTCACCGAGAAAGTGACAGGCTACGACAAGAACGGGAACATACTCGCTCTACAACGATACGGACAAACGGGTACTTCGTCCTATGGTTTGATAGATAATCTAACTTTCACGCTCGATGGCAACCAGCTGAACCGGGTGGATGACGCTGTGACGAGTTCTGCTTACAACAACGGATTCGAGTTCAAAGATGCCGTGAAGCAGGCGAACGAATATGCTTACGACGCCAATGGCAATCTGACGAAAGATTTGAATAAAAACATTAGCAATATTCAATACAATTGTTTAAATTTGCCAAGTAAGGTCACGTTCACGGACGGAAGCACCATTGAATACACTTATGCAGCCGACGGAACCAAGCTCCGCACGAAGCATGTCATCAACGGTACGACCACCACAACGGACTATTGCGGCAACGTGATCTATGAAAACGGTGTGCAGAAGCTGCTGCTGACGGAAGCCGGATACCTTACTCTGTCCGACAGCAAGTACCATTACTACCTGCAGGACCATCAGGGCAACAACCGCGTAGTCATCGACCAGAACGGGACGGTGGAAGAAACGAACCATTACTACCCCTTCGGAGGTGTCTTCGCCAACTCTACGAGTGTACAACCTTACAAGTATAACGGCAAGGAGCTGGATACGAAGAAAGGGCTGAACTGGTACGACTATGGGGCACGGCACTATGATGCGGCGATAGGAAGGTTTGCGACGGTGGATCCGATGGCAGAGAAGTATTATTCTTGGAGCCCTTATACTTATTGTTTGGATAATCCGATAAAATATATTGATCCTAATGGTTGTAAAATCGTAATTGGAACCTTTTGGCAACGTTTTTTCGGACTATTAGGTCTAAATTCTTATGTATCCAAGGTACAAAAGCAAATTGAACAAAATAATAAGATTAGTACGGAATTCAGTGATATTTATAAAAAATTAGAAGAGAGCGATTTGGTATATCACATATTACCGGTATCTGAATCTGCATTTAGTACAAGTGGAAATCATGTTCTTCCTGAATCAGAAGTAAAAGTTGGGAAAAAACAGGGAGCTACATTATATTATGATCCTGATATGTATAAAACTAAAAGCGGAAGAGAAAGAAATCCACGTGTTGCACTAGCCCATGAATTTAGTCATTTATACGATTTGCTTACAGGTGAACAAATTCCCCTAAAAAAGCAAAAGAAGAAAAAAGGTGAAAAAGGTTATGAAGAAGAAAAAAGAAAAATAGATGAGGATAATAAAGAAATAAAAGAACAGAATGAAAAGAATGCAATTGAATTAGAAAATATTATCAGAAAACTTTTAAATGAGTCGACAAGAAATGAATATTTTATTAAACAATAAAGCTACAATAGCTTTCCTCTTAATGTTTGGAATGATTGTTTCTTCCTGCAAGGGTAAGTATGATACCTTGTGGAGTATGCTCGAATCACCTCTACAATCTACTAATATGCAATTACTATTACCTGTAACACTCTGTGTATCAGACTCAGCATTAAAATCGGTAGTTATATTCTACAGTTCCATTATTACGGAATTACAAGAAAATTCAGATAGTGTTTCTGCTAACAAAATTCTTTTTAATGCTGTAATCAATAAAGAACCGTTATTGGTTTCTTCGGATTTTTACGAATATGCTGATAATTGTAAGATACGTATGGATTTAGATATGTATAACACCTTCAAAACTGGAGGTTTAAAAGCTTTATCCGATAAATATTTTACAAAAGATGACACAGGAGGCTATTATGTAGTACGTAAAAACTACATCAAAAACGATTGCATTTCGAAGGTGAAAAACGTTAATATTGAATATATGACATATCTTTTATTTAATCAAGGCATATATTTATATTGGTGGTATCATTGCGAAGATCCATTAATAGATTTAGTAGTTTATGATAATAATGGAAGTATCCCTAATAAATAACTCCGTTTCAATATAATGTGGTCAAACTTCGCATTGGCAAATCCCACAGACATTAAGAGAATTTATCGTCAACTTTGAATGGGTTAAGAAGTTAAAGTCAGTAACTTCGATGTATGCCCCCCAATCTTTTCCTTCGAAGCATCTGCTTAATTCCTCACCCAAAATCCTTTAATTAACCCTTGTTTCAGTATATCTGTCACAAGGGTTATTTTTGTTTTCCCTACCCGACGCCTTCGGACGGACCACCGTCAACGGCGTATGCTCCAACACGCTGTCCTACGCATCGGAACCCCTGCGCGATGCGGTGGTCAAGGCCACGCGCGGCACAGGCGGGCTCTACGGCTACAACGTTTCGGGAGTCAGCCTGTCCTCTCCCGTGGTCCACGGGGTGAACTACTACGACGACTACAGCTTCATCGGCACAAACGGCGTGCCCGCCTCGCTGGCGTATGCCGCGCCTCCCTCGGGCTACGGCGTCCGCTACACGGGCGGCAGCAAGGGACTGCTGACGGGCACGGTGACCGCGCGACTGGACGCATCGGGAGTGGCGGGCTACGACTACACGGCCTACTATTACGACGACCGCGGACGCATCGTCCAGACCCGATCGACCAACGCCCTGGGCGGAACGGATATTGAATACGTGGCCTATAACTTTGTGGGCGACCCCGTGAAGCGCCGCCGGGTGCATACGGCCACCGGCAAGCCCGGGCAGACCGAGGTTTACAGCTACACGTACGACCATGCAGGGCGACTGCTGACCACCAAGTTCCAGCCCGGAAGCGGACCTGAGGTAACCCTCGTGTCCTGCACCTACGATGACCTGGGCCGCCTGAAGACCCGGACACCCCACGGCATTGCCTCCGCCAAGCTGACCTACAGCTACAACCTCCGCGACTGGCTGACAGCTATCAGCGGCAACAAGTTTTCGCAGGCCCTGCACTACACCGACGGCCCGGGTACTCCCTGCTACAACGGCAACATCAGCAGCATGACCTGGCAGGCGGGCGGCGAGACGATCCTCCGCGGCTACAAGTTCACCTACGACGGACTGAACCGCATGCTGGATGCGGTCTATGGCGAAGGTACTTCGCTAAACACAAACGTCAACCGATTCACCGAGAAAGTGACAGGCTACGACAAGAACGGGAACATACTCGCTCTACAACGATACGGACAAACGGGTACTTCGTCCTATGGTTTGATAGATAATCTAACTTTCACGCTCGATGGCAACCAGCTGAACCGGGTGGATGACGCTGTGACGAGTTCTGCTTACAACAACGGATTCGAGTTCAAAGATGCCGTGAAGCAGGCGAACGAATATGCTTACGACGCCAATGGCAATCTGACGAAAGATTTGAATAAAAACATTAGCAATATTCAATACAATTGTTTAAATTTGCCAAGTAAGGTCACGTTCACGGACGGAAGCACCATTGAATACACTTATGCAGCCGACGGAACCAAGCTCCGCACGAAGCATGTCATCAACGGTACGACCACCACAACGGACTATTGCGGCAACGTGATCTATGAAAACGGTGTGCAGAAGCTGCTGCTGACGGAAGCCGGATACCTCACCTTGGCCGACAGCAAGTACCACTACTACCTGCAAGACCATCAAGGAAACAACCGAGTGGTCATCGACCAGAACGGAACAGTGGAAGAAACGAACCATTACTATCCCTTTGGAGGACTTTTCGCCAACTCTACGAGTGTACAGCCTTACAAATACAACGGCAAGGAACTGGACACGAAGAAAGGCCTGAATTGGTACGACTATGGGGCACGGCACTATGATGCGGCGATAGGAAGGTTTGCGACGGTGGATCCGATGGCGGAAGATTATTCCAATATAAGTACTTATACATATTGTTTGAATAATCCAATTAATTACATTGATCCATTAGGAAAAGATACTGTAAATGTTAATAATGTCGATTGGGCTGACTTTAATCCCGAAAAAGATGTTGTGGCATTAGATGAAGTCTCTGTAGTAGAAAGTAATCCTTGGCAAATAATAGAAAACAATGGATCTTTTTATCAATTTAATATTATTTCAGGAAAATACGGGAAAATAGTAGGTGAGCGTGGACTTATAAATGCAGATAGTTATCTATTTGATGCCATAACATTAGCTCGTGCTCTTTTCGTAAAAAGGTTTTCATATTTTACATCTATATCTTCTGATATTCCAAAAGATATAATTGCAAAAGGAGTAGATTATGTAATGAATAACCCTAATAAAGTATATCATATATTTGGTCAAACTAAACATAATTTAGCTCCTTTAGTCATAAAAATGGGAAGTAATAGTGCAGTGATTCAATCTATTGTGAAATCGTTGCTATCATCAGGGAAATTACCTTCATCAGGAGTATTCCAGACAACGGTAAATGTCGCCAACTATAATGTAATAGTGAGAGGATTAGTCCAAGATGGAGTTCCTAAAATCGCAACAATGTTTATTCCTTGAATATTCTAAAAATACGTTTATCAACTATAACTAAATATAAAATTATTTTATCATAACGATTTAAATTATTAGACTGTAGTAACAAAATATATAAGATTTAAATTCCATAAACAGATTAATTATCTGTAATTAAGAAGTTAAGCCAATATACTTTAATAAATGCTATTCAATTATATAATTATATTGGCTTTAACTTCTCAGCGAGCTCAGCTTTTGAGTGATTTTTTACTTTTATAAAAGAACGTCTGAATGAAATAAGAATTTTGAAAGCAAAATTATACTTAAATCAAATTATAAAATGGATTGGGAGAAAGTTTTATTATTAAAATTAAAAAATGAAGATTATAAAAGCGCATTATCTATACTCAAAAACAACATCTTAAATAGTATAGATGAGAAAGAGTCTTCTATATGTTTAATATATGTCTATCTGTATATCATTGTTGAATCTAATATATCTAATAATTATGATTTTATTAATCCATTAAAACTATGTTTCAAAAAAATGTATAGACAGTTTAATTTAGATTCAAGTTTTCTTTTTTATACAGCATATATGGCATCTCGATTTGGGGAATTTTATTTAGGGATAAAAGAATTTGAAGTCATGCATATGTTTTGCAAGGCATTGGAAATAGATTCAAACAATCTATTATATCAATGGGGATACGATTTATATGTCAAAAATTTGACATTAGCACAAAGAAAAAAATATGCACTGTATATATTGCAATCAGAACCATGCATAAATGAATTGAATAAACAACCACTTTTAGGCGAAAGTATTCTTCAACATTTACATTTTGAAGCGTTTGGTATGAATTGAATACTAAATAACGTAAGTTTGAAATAAAATCAAAAAGACAAAATTACCCGTCATTGATAAATTTCACTTCAATGGCGAATTCCTTTTCAGAAAAACAATAAGTTGTGATTGCCGACAGCGTATTTGCAATAAAATTGTGGAACAGACACCGGCCACCGGCCGGAGCTACATCCGTACCCGTACGTTCACCCAGTCCGCAGGTACGTCCTGGCTGGACCGCGCCGACTATGACAATGGACTGGGCGACCTCTACCAACAGGTCGATGCCGGCATCACCCCCGGACACCGCTCGCTGGTCACCCTGCACGAATACGACAGCCACCGCCGCCCCTGGCGGACCTGGCTCCCCGCCCTCTCGGACCAGGGGACCGACTGCCTGAACGACACATCCGCACTGAAAGCCTCTTCCCGACAACTGGCGGGAAACGATTCCCGGCCTTACTCGACAACCATCTACGGCGCCTTGCCGCTGAACGGACCCAAGGAACAGTATGCAGCCGGAAGCCGCTGGTACGAGGCCGGAAAGCGTACCTGCACGTCGCATGCGGCCAGCGAAAGCTCGTCCGCTTCCGACTACTTCCTGAGGGCTTTCTTCCTGATAGGAGATGAATACCTCGTCTCCTCCACGGGCTTCACGGCATTCGTCACCGAAACCGACGACGAGGACGGGCACCGACTGCTGGAGTTCCGCGACGAAGAGGACCGACTGCTGCTCTCGCGCAGCATCGACGGGGACGAAAGCCATTCCACCTATTACGTCCACGACGACGCGGGCAGGCTGCGCTATGTCTTCTCGCCCGAGGACAACGGGCGCGTGGAGGCATACATAGCCCAACACGGCACCTGGCCTCTTTCACTCGACACCATCCTGACCTTCCCGCACGCGACGGCCTACCTTTACGACGGGCTGGGGCGTTGCATCTTCCGACGACTTCCGGGCTGTGAGCCATCCTACTCCGTCTATGACAAGGGGCGACGGGCCATCTTCACACAGGACGGCGTGGAGCGCAGTGCAGGCCGCTGGTCCTTCTCCCTGCCCGACGCCTTCGGACGGGCCACCGTCAACGGCGTATGCTCCAACACGCTGTCCTACGCATCGGAACCCCTGCGCGATGCGGTGGTCAAGGCCACGCGCGGCACAGGCGGGCTCTACGGCTACAACGTTTCGGGAGTCAGCCTGTCCTCTCCCGTGGTCCACGGGGTGAACTACTACGACGACTACAGCTTCATCGGCACAAACGGCGTGCCCGCCTCGCTGGCGTATGCCGCGCCTCCCTCGGGCTACGGCGTCCGCTACACGGGCGGCAGCAAGGGACTGCTGACGGGCACGGTGACCGCGCGACTGGACGCATCGGGAGTGGCGGGCTACGACTACACGGCCTACTATTACGACGACCGCGGACGCATCGTCCAGACCCGATCGACCAACGCCCTGGGCGGAACGGATATTGAATACGTGGCCTATAACTTTGTGGGCGACCCCGTGAAGCGCCGCCGGGTGCATACGGCCACCGGCAAGCCCGGGCAGACCGAGGTTTACAGCTACACGTACGACCATGCAGGGCGACTGCTGACCACCAAGTTCCAGCCCGGAAGCGGACCTGAGGTAACCCTCGTGTCCTGCACCTACGATGACCTGGGCCGCCTGAAGACCCGGACACCCCACGGCATTGCCTCCGCCAAGCTGACCTACAGCTACAACCTCCGCGACTGGCTGACAGCTATCAGCGGCAATAAGTTCTCGCAGAACCTGTATTACAACACCGGCAACGGCACGCCCTGCTACAACGGCAATATCAGCAGCATGACCTGGCAGGCAGGCGGTGAGACAACCCTCCGCGGCTACAAGTTCACCTACGACGGGCTGAACCGCATGCTGGATGCCGTCTATGGCGAAGGTACTTCGATAAGCAGCAACGCCAACCGCTTCACCGAGAAAGTGACAGGTTACGACAAGAACGGGAACATACTCGCTCTGCAACGGTATGGGCAGACGGGAGCAAGCAGCTACGGGCTCATTGACAACCTGACCTTCACGCTCAACGGCAACCAGCTGAACCGGGTGGACGATGCTTCCACCGCTACGGCCTACAACAATGGTTTCGAGTTCAAAGATGCCGTAAAGCAGGCGAACGAATACGCCTACGATGCCAACGGCAATCTGACGAAAGATTTGAATAAAAACATTAGCAATATTCAATACAATTGTTTAAATTTGCCAAGTAAGGTCACGTTCACGGACGGAAGCACCATTGAATACACTTATGCAGCCGACGGAACCAAGCTCCGCACGAAGCATGTCATCAACGGTACGACCACCACAACGGACTATTGCGGCAACGTGATCTATGAAAACGGTGTGCAGAAACTGCTGCTGACGGAAGCGGGCTACCTTACCCTGGCCGACAGCAAGTACCACTACTACCTACAGGATCATCAGGGAAACAACCGAGTGGTCATCGACCAGAACGGGACGGTGGAAGAAACGAACCATTACTACCCCTTCGGAGGTGTCTTCGCCAACTCTACGAGTGTACAGCCTTACAAATACAACGGCAAGGAGCTGGACACGAAGAAAGGCCTGAACTGGTATGACTATGGGGCACGGCACTATGATGCGGCGATAGGAAGATTCCATACACAAGACCGCTTTGCAGAAAAGTATTATCCAATGTCACCGTATCAGTATGCAGCGAACTGTCCGATGAAGAATATTGATGTGAATGGGGATAGTATTATTATCGCTCCTAATCCGAATGGGTTAATTGATGAAATCAAGTTATGGTTTGGATTTGATACTAAATATCAAAGTCAAGTAAAGGCTGATTTGAAGCAGTTGAAGAAAGATGATAAAGTTGTTGGTGAAATGATTACAGAATTGGAAGAAAGTAATAATATTCATGAAATTACAATGCCTGATGAACGTTCTGGGAAAGGAAATGCAACATCAATAAATAAAGAAAAAGCTCAAAAAGGAGAATCCCAAGGGAGCACTATTTATTATGATCCATTAAATTCAAAAACTAGTAGAAGTAATTCACGCACTCCAAGGGTTGGTTTATCCCACGAACTTCAACATTCCTCTGATGTGGACAAAGGAGTATTCACATATGATAAAATTGAAAATGGAGTAAAAAAATCCGAGATAAGAGCTGTTAATACAGAAAATAGAATCAGGAAAGCAATAGGTGAACCTAAAAGAGTGAAATATGGGAATTATGTTATACCGAAAAAATATTTGCATTAATATCGTATTTTTCTTGTTATTTGCATTTTGCTTGGCAAATTGTAAGGAGAACCCAAAAGGTTCTGATTTTGAAAATAGTAACATTGTGGTAGATCTTATTCATAGTCCCTTTATTGCAATGAATATTATCCACAAGGATAGTATCTATAAGATAGTAACTGAGGAGAGTGACATCCCCGTATTTACAACTGAGAAAAGAAGGAATAAGCTTTATCCTATTTTTAGGAATGATACGATTCAAATGGATGATCATTCTTTTAACTTATTGCAACAAAGATGTCAGTTTGTTATTCCTCAAACATGGATAGATTCTATTTGCAATAGAAATGAAAAGGATTTATTAAATATACTTTTCACAAAGTACGAGGATAAATATGTTTTGGAGGAATCATTTTCCCAAGCAGAACTCACTTATTTGATTTATATATTATTTCAACATCAAATTTATTTAATGACAGACTGCGAAACCGGTGAATTATTTGTTGTAAATCACTAAGCTTTTAATGAAGAGAGGGTACCCCTAAGATTTAAAAAACTCAAAGGGATACCCTTGTCTTTTAAACTTCACCGGAAAGCCCGCCGTGGTGAGCCATACGCACATGGCCAACAGACAACCCACACTTACGGAAGTAACCAACTACACTTACGACCATGCCGACCGGCTGACCAAAGTGGAGCACACCTTCGGAGGAGTAAAGCAGACCTTGCTGGCACATGCATACGACGAATTGTGCCGACTGTCGCATACGGACTATCACGGAAGTTCAGCCAACCGACTGACCTACGACTATAACCTCCGCGGCTGGCTGACAGCCATCAACGGCAATAAGTTTTCGCAGGCCCTGCACTACACCGACGGCCCGGGTACGCCCTGCTACAACGGCAACATCAGCAGCATGACCTGGCAGGCGGGCGGCGAGACAACCACCCGCGGCTACAAGTTCACTTACGACGGGCTGAACCGCATGCTGGATGCCATCTATGGCGAAGGTACGAACATCGGCAGCAACGCCAATCGCTTCACCGAGAAAGTGACTGGTTACGACAAGAACGGAAACATACTTGCTCTGCAACGGTACGGACAGACGGGAACTTCGTCCTATGGTTTGATAGATAATCTAACTTTCACGCTCGATGGCAACCAACTGAACCGGGTGGATGACGCTTCTACCGCTACGGCCTACAACAACGGCTTCGAGTTCAAAGATGCCGTAAAGCAGGCTGATGAGTACGCTTACGACATCAATGGTAATTTAACGAAAGATTTGAATAAAAACATTAGCAATATTCAATACAATTCACTAAATTTACCGCGCAAGGTCACGTTCACCTAAGGAAGAGATCATAAGGCTGATTGAACAAAATTTAAAGGCTATTGATGATTTTAAATTTAAATAAGTTATGAAAGTATGTTGTGTGAATAATACGGGAAAAAGTATAAGACCATATGAAAATAAGCCTTTGGCTAAAAATCAATTAGGACGTTTTGGAGCTACTGAGTATACAGAATTTGGACTGGAAATCGGTAAGGAATTCCTTGTAATGGGGATGTTGTTAGGTGAAGGGTCTTTAGACTACTTGATAGATGATAGAGGGTATATTTCAGCATATCCTTATCCGCTTTTTAAGGTTGTTGATAATAAGATTCCTTCCAGTTGGTACTTTAAGACTTTTCTAAATACTGATAAGCACTATCCTTATAGAGAAGCTGTTTGGGGGTATTATGAGTTGGTGTTTGATGACAAACATTACGAACAATTGGTTGATGTGGAATTTGCTGCATGCCAGATATATTTCAGACGTAAGATTGAACTGGAGAAAGAACTTTACTTTAATGACTAAGTGAAGAAATATTTCCGGTTAGAGTAATAGTGGACAACGTTTTTTGGCAATTGCTAATTATCTTGGTTATGGATAGTAAAGAATTTCGCAAACGATTTGGTGAAGTGGCTAAATCTTATGGTTTTAAAAGCGCCTTTGGAGGATGTTACAAAGAGAGTTCTGAATGTATATTTGTATTGGAACTGTAAAAATCTCATTTTGGAGATTATTACGAGTTGAATATAAAGATATATGTGCAGGGAACTTTCGGGAATAAATATCGTCCTGATAAGAACACAATAAAGAAGGAAATGGGCGATATCTTTAATAGGCAGCCTAAGGAGTATCGTTCTCTTTTTGACTTTGATACAGCCATGTCTGATGAAGCCAGGATGCAGATGCTGAAAAAGTTCTTTGATGAATTTGTTGTTCCCTACGAAGAAAAGGCTTTGTCTGTATCCGGTGTGCGGGAAATGGCAGAAGAAGGGCGTATTTTTTTAATATCAACAGTTCGGGATGAGTTGGATCGGCTGTATCCAATAGATTGAACTCTGTTTTGCCGGATGAATATCGGTCGTCTGGCATAATCAGGAGGCTCAATCTACTGATTTAAGTTTTCCCTGTCTCTGAATACAAGTAATTTTGGAGGCAGGGATTTTTTCTTTTGCCATACATCACGTATTCTTAGTAAGAAATGTTTCTTCTTCCACCCTTCCGTTTTCGGCGGGCAAGCGTTATTATTTTGATGACTTTGAACGAAATATTAACACAAAAGATGGCTCGGTTTCCGATTTAGATTATATCTTTGCCGATGGACGTTGGGTCGCTTTAGTCCGCACGGCAGGTGGCAACAAGACTTGCTATGGGGTGATGACCGACCGTCAGGGTTCTTTGATGTGTCTTTACACCGGTGAAGGTGTCGTTCAGACGTTTTCGTATGATGCCTGGGGAAATCGTCGTAATCCGTTGACAGGTGCTGCCTTGAGTGATGCCGAGCTTGTTTCGGCCAACCGTATTACCACCCGCGGATATACGGGTCATGAGCATCTCGATGAGATGGGGCTTATCAACATGAATGCCCGGCTTTATGATCCAAAGTTAGGCTTGTTTATCAGCGTTGACCCACAAGCAGACAGTTATCCCGGCACGTATCCTTATGCTTATTGCGGGGGAGATCCGATGAACAGGATTGACCCTACGGGAGCAGACTGGTATCAAAATAATGAAACCTATTACTATACATGGTTTCAAGGTAATCAGACAAGAGAAGGTTACACATATATTGGCGAAAGAGGAAGCGTTTTGGGAGAATTCGAACCCATAATTGATGATTTACTGACAAATGTCTTCCTGCGAGAGAGCTTATATAGTGAGGGATTTACATTCGATATTGTTCCTAATGACAAAGGAGCATTATTGGGATCAAAAGAGCGTGACTGGGATTTTTTTAGCGAATTTATTAATGGAACAGGACCTGAATTCTCAGTTTTCTTATCTGACCATCCTTATACGGAAGAGATGAAAACTGCAAAAGATGTAAGAAAGGGACAGCAAAGTATTATGAATGGAGAATCAGATATCCCTGGCCAGATTATAGAATGGCCTGGCAATTAGGGGGTATGGGATGCCTTAACTACGTTTTCCATGGCTAAGCAGTTTATAGGAAGCTATCGCTATGATGCCTTCACAAGTAGAGATGGAAAATATTTGAATAATGTTATCAGCGACTCTAAAAGTATGTCTTCCCTTTTGTATCACCTGTATCCAAGCAGCAAGAATCCCAACCGGAAGCAGCAAAAAATCATGGGGACTACTTATCAGTTCTATATATGGCAAAGTAAAAAATGAATAAAATAATGAGAACAAAAATCGTTTGTCTGTTTTTATGTATTATAATTCTGTGTTCTTCTTGCGATTCTTATTTTAAGAAGTTAGATGGAATTGATTTCAGTGTAGGCTGGATTAATATGCCAGAATTAACAAATTTATATTATGACTATCCCGACGGAGGATCTTGTGGGGTTACGGAGGGGCGTATTACTGATGTCTATTGGAATGAACAGTATATCCTTGCTAAGCAATGCAAGATGTACAACGACAGTATTAAAGGATATTATATTGTGAAAATCCTTCCACCCGTAAAGAAAGGCGTTCCTTACAAAAAAATAGGTCCCTTGTCTGAGGAAGAATACATCATGAAAAAGAAAGAATTAGGACTTGACGAGCAAAAGATGAAGCATATGAATATCTTTAAAAACAGGATACTTTGGCTTTGGTAAGTATATTCCTAAATTAACAATCCTTGTTACAGAGCAATCTGTTTCAAGGATTGCTTTTATTTATAAATATACTTATAGTAAATAATGCTACTATCCGGCACGCACCCTCCGCGTCACGAAAACCGCCGACGAAGCAGACCTCTCGCTCCATGCCTTCTGCTACACCTACGACGAAAGGGGACGATGCACGGAACTGAAAAAGCCCGGAACAGGAAGCATATTTTATGGATATGGCAACAACGACCTGATGCTTATCTCGCAGGACGAAAAGCAACAAGCAGCCAACCTCATGACTTTTTACCTGTATGACAAGATGCACCGGCTGGTGGTAAAAGGAGAATGCGAGATTCCATTAAACTTTGCAGGCGCCGAACAGGCAACCATCTGTACATATACAGGACCGGGGACGGGCATTGACGGATGCGGATATACGGCCAACTTCAACTTCCCTTCGCCCGTGTTACAGTTTGTCAACTTTTACGACGATTACAGCTTCCGTACCGGAACCGGATTCAACAACACGAATTTCCCCGCCCCGGTCGGGAACTACAGCTGCGGCAGGAAGACGGGAAGCATCGTCTATGTGCCCGGACAGGACACACGCCTGTACAAGGCATATTATTACTCGATGCGGGGAAACCTGATCCGTGAAGTGAGCAGCAACCTTCGCGGAGGATATGACACGACGGAGACCACCTACAGCTTCACCGACCGGCCGTCGCACAGCACACACACGCATACGGCACAGAATGCGCCGACCCTGACCGAGGCTTACGACTACACTTACGACCATGCCGACCGGCTGACCAAAGTGGAGCATACCTTCGGAGGAGTAAAGCGTACCTTGCTGGCACATGCATACGACGAGTTGTGCCGACTGTCGCATACGGATTACCACGGAAGTTCCGCCAACCGACTGACCTACAGCTACAACCTCCGCGGCTGGCTGACAGCCATCATCAGCACCCCCTTAGCTAGCATCACAGACTACAGAACAACTTCACAAAGATGGGTACGCTCAAGTCGATCAGGATGCCATGAAAGATGGCTATCGGCATCATCTCCTTCCCCGAACAACGGGCAATGGAAGGCAGAAGGACGTCCATCGAATTGACACCTGCTGCCGAAATAGGTGCCAGACGGCCAAAGTATTTCCGTATCAGCGGTGCGCCTACCAGCGACATCATCTCGCGGATAATATTGCTCAGCAAAGCAATCGTACCCAGCTCGGTAGCCAGTTGCAGGCCGATAGAGGGCTCCTTGAACTGAGTGATCAGGATGGACGACAGCGAATAGTATGCGAATCCACTGCCCACTGCCATGCAATCGAACACGCTCCACTGGCTCAACAGCAAGCTGGCAATGGCCGAAAAAATCAGTGTACCGGTAATGGTGGCCAACGGAACCAGCAGCATCTTCGGACTTAGCTGCTTCAGCTCACTGCGCAAAACTTTATTACTGCCCAGTCCGATGCCCACCTGCAACATCAGCGCATAAAGAATGCAAAGCGACCAGTTGTGCATATCAGCCTCCGGATGCCAGTAAGTTCCTGCCAGACATCCCACGGCAAAAATGGCAATAACGATCAGACTATTCTTCATTTCTTTCCTCTCCTTTCTTGAAAAACAATTGAAATACAATACGGGCTGCCACGATGCTGCCACTCAAACTTAAAACGGCCAGTATAGCTGCCTGCCATCCGAATCGTCCCAAATTGTCCACAATCAGACGATTCGACCCGATGGACAATCCCAACACAAAAAGCAAGGCAAATACGGTCAGCGAAGTAGTTTTCTCAATCTTCTGAAGAAACTTTCCTTCGTGCAGAAAATGGCCGATAACAAAACCAGCCAACATAGTAGATATAATGCTGAACATAACTTTTGATTACAAGAAAAAAGTTGTGGTAAATTTTATAGCACACACATCATCGGATCCCGATGTAAAGCAGGACCTGAATAGGTAACTCCCCCTCTGTCTGCAATAAAGACAGGAAGGAGGAGATTATAAAAAAATTACATGGAGAGTCGGACTTAGATAAAACCACTGAACCAGTGCACATGCACCGTCTGCTGGCTGTCTGTACCATTCTGCTGGCAGACAGGCCGATAGAACGCGTAAAAAGTATAATTCATCATCTGGTTCATAAGTTTCTTTCTGTTTTCGGCGGCAAAGGTAGAACTTTTCTGCATATATTCCAAATAAATATTCATTTTTAATTGCGCCACTAACTTTTTCAGGTTTAGTATTTACTAATGGGCACTCGGATTACCTTCCACGGTATATTTCCATATAATCCCACACCTAAAGCAGAAGAAACTGCTCGCAAAACTTTCTACACCGGCTGCCGGCAGCTTAAAAACTTTCTTCCGAACATTTGTGTATCTGGTACGCATGACGTAATTTTGGCACAATTTACAATCATACCAATGCGCATTACCAATCAAGGAAATCTGACGGAAGGAAACATTACGGGAACCATGCTCCGCTTTGCTTTTCCGCTGATGCTGGGCAACCTGCTACAGCAGTGCTACAACATTGCCGATACGCTTATCGTTGGCCGCGTACTGGGTGCACAGGCACTGGCCGCGGTAGGCTCGTCGTATGCCCTCATCATATTTGTGACGTCTGTCTTTATCGGTCTTTGCATGGGATGCAGCGCTGTGTTCTCCATGCAATATGGCGCACGCGATCTGGCAGCCATGCGGCGCAGCATCTTTTCCGCCATGCTGATTGTCGGTGGTGTCACCCTCCTGCTCAACATTATATCGCTGGCCTTTCTGACTCCTATCATCCGCCTGCTGCAAACACCGGCCGAAGTCGAACAGATGACCTACCGCTATCTGTTTATCGTCTTTCTGGGCATGATACCGGTCTGCATCTACAACTTCTATGCTTTTCTGCTCCGTGCCATAGGCAATTCGGTCGTACCACTGGTATTTCTGCTGGTATCGGTTGTTCTCAACATCGGGCTCGACCTTACCCTGATGCTTGGTCTGGGCATGGGAGTGGAAGGAGCTGCCTGGGCCACGGTAATAGCGCAAACCGTAGCCGCCATAGGGCTGTATGCCTACACACACAGCCATTTCCCCGAACTTCGGCTGTCGCAAGCCGACCGTGTGACCGACTTCCGTTCCATCCGCCGCATCGCTTCCTACTCGTTCCTGACGTGTGTGCAGCAATCGGTCATGAACTTCGGCATCCTGATGGTGCAAGGCTTGGTCAATACGTTTGGCACCGCCGTCATGGCTGCCTTCGCCGCAGCGGTCAAGATAGACTCTTTTGCCTACATGCCCGTGCAGGATTTTGGCAACGCCTTCTCCACCTTCATCGCCCAAAACTACGGTGCCGGCCGGCACGAACGCATCCGTCGGGGCATCCGCAGCGCCGTGGTGCTGACTACTGTTTTCGCCCTGCTGGTTTCGGCTGCCGTCTTTGTCTTGTCGCCATGGCTGATGTCGCTATTTGTTCCACCCTCCGAAACCGGCATCATCGCCATAGGCGTAGAGTATCTCCGCATCGAAGGCAGCTTCTATGTAGGCATCGGCTACCTGTTTCTGCTCTATGGTTTCTACCGTGCCGTAGCCCTACCCTCCATGTCGGTAGTTCTGACCGTCATTTCACTGGGCAGCCGCGTGCTACTGGCCTACGTGCTGGCAGCCATTCCTTCGGTGGGCTACACCGGCATCTGGTGGTCGGTACCCATTGGCTGGGCACTGGCCGACGTGGCTGGCGTATGGTACTACCGGCGAAAACTGTCCGACCGGCTGCGCCCGACAGACAGTACAGCATCGTGTTCACCCTAATCATCCGTTCACTCATGAGAAAAGTAATTCTTGCCATTGATTCCTTTAAAGGCTGCCTCAGTTCGAAAGAGGCTGAAACAGCCGCCGCACAGGGCATACGCCACGCATTCCCCACGTGCGAAACGATCTGCCTGCCCGTGGCCGACGGCGGAGAAGGCATGCAGAGAGTCCTGACCGAAGCCTTGAACGGCCAGGAAATCCGGTTGTCAGCCCACGACCCGTTGATGCAGATGCGCCAGACGGCATACGGTCTGTCGGGTGACGGTACAACGGCTTTTATCGAAATGGCCGCCATCAGCGGACTACCGTTAGTTCCGCTCCGGCAGCGCAATCCGTCGCTGACCACCACCTACGGAACGGGCGAACTGATCAAAGATGCCCTGAACCGCGGCTGCCGTCGTTTCGTCATCGGGCTGGGAGGCAGTGCCACCAACGATGCAGGACTGGGCATGCTGCAAGCCTTGGGATTCCGCTTTCGGGACAGGTACGGCAACGAATTAGGCAAAGCCCAACCCATGTGCGGGCAACTGCTGAACGAGATAGCCTTCATTGACTCCTCCACCGCCCTACCCGCGTTGCGCGAAGCCCGTTTCACCGCCGCTTGCGATGTATGCAATCCGTTCTTCGGTCCCGAAGGAGCCGCCTGCGTCTTTGCTCCGCAAAAGGGAGCAGATCCGGAAATGGTGGCAGCACTGGACAAGGGACTGCAACACTTGGCGCAAGTCATCCGGCAGACCACCGGACGCGACATCGCCACCTTACCCGGCGCCGGAGCAGCCGGAGGCATGGGAGGCACCTTGTCTGCCCTGCTCAACGCCGAACTAAAGCCCGGCATAGACTTGCTGCTCGACCTGACGGACTTTGACAAGCTAATCGAAGGTGCCGACCTCATCATCACCGGCGAAGGAAAATCGGACCGCCAGACGGTGATGGGCAAAGTTCCGTCGGGCATCCTGAAACGGGCCAGGCGGCAAGGCATCCCCGTCATCCTCGTATCCGGCAGCATCGAAGATGCCGATATCCTGAACCAGGCCGGCTTCCGTGCCGCCTTTTCCATTACTCCGGCTCCGATGTCTTTGGAAGAAGCCATGCGACCGTCCACGGCCTGCCAAAACATCATGCAGACCGTCGGACAGATCTGCCGGATATGGGACGGAACGTCTGTTTTATAAAGCCTTCTAGTGCAACAAGCATAAACGGGCATAAAAAGAGAGTGTATCAAATGAAGAAACGGCTTTTTCCAAGCATGGATTACACGGAGATTCACGGATTATTTCTTCTTCCGGGTAATTCTGTGCTCATTTCACATAAGCCAGTTATTCTTCAATTGATACACTCTCTATATACTCGGCGTCAAGCAACGACGCAACCTTCTCTTTAAGAAAGCTTGTGGATAATCAGTCCTGAACGCAACTTAGGTTCGAACCACGTTGTCTTGGGAGGCATGATGTTGCCCGTATCGGCAATATCCATCAGCTGCTTCATGCTGACCGGATAGAGTGCCAGTGCCATCTTCATCTCGCCACTGTCCACACGGCGCTTCAACTCGCCCAATCCACGGATTCCGCCGACGAAGTCAATGCGCTTGTCCGAACGGAGGTCCTTGATGCCCAATATCTCGTCGAGAATCAGGTTGGAAGAAATCGTTACGTCAAGCACCCCGATCGGGTCGTTATCGTCGTACGTACCCGGTTTGGCAGTCAGGCTGTACCACTTGCCGTCCAGATAAAGCGAGAAGTTGTGCAGACAGGCCGGTTTGTAGATCTCGGCACCCTTTTCCTCTACATCGAAATGACGGCTTACCGCTTCGAGGAACTGTGCAGGAGTCAGACCGTTCAGATCCTTCACGACACGGTTGTAGTCGATAATCGTCAGTTGGTTGGCAGGGAAGCACACCGCCATGAAGTAGTTATACTCTTCATCGCCCCGGTGATTCGGGTTCTGCTTTGCCTTCTCGGCACCGACCAACGCTGCAGCGGCACTGCGGTGGTGTCCGTCGGCAATGTAGAGAGCCGGCATCTTGGCAAACTCGCGGGTAATGGCAGCGATATCTTCCGGACGGTCAATCACCCAGAATGTATGACCGAAACCATCGTCAGGAGCCACAAAGTCGTACACGGGCGGCTGTGCCGTATAGCGGGCAATCAGTGCATCAAGCGTCTTGTTGTCGGGATAGGCAAAAAAGACCGGTTCGATGTTCGCATTGTTCACGCGGACGTGCTTCATGCGGTCTTCTTCCTTGTCGCGGCGGGTCAGCTCATGCTTCTTGATGACACCGTTCATGTAGTCGGGCACGTAAGCGCCTACCACCAGTCCGAACTGCGTCTTGCCATTCATCGTCTGGGCATAGATGTAATAGTTTTCTTTCTCGTCCTGCACCAGCCAGCCTTTATCCTGGAATTTCTGGAAATTCTCGGCAGCCTTCTGGTAAACACGCGGATCGTGTTCGTCGGTACCTACAGGAAAGTCTATCTCGGGCTTGATAATGTGGTAGAGAGACATCTCATTGCCTTCGGCCTCGGCACGCGCTTCTTCAGAGTTCAGCACGTCGTAAGGGCGGGAAGCTACTTTTTCCACCAGCTCTTTGGGGGGACGGAGTCCCTTGAATGGTTTGATTGTTGCCATAAATACTCAGTTTTCTTTTGAAGTTGTTTTCATTCTACGCTTAAAGGCAAACGCTATTTCGAAGGCTGCCATGCACAACAGAAGCAATGCCATTCCCTGTAAAAAGCCTTCCGCATAATCAGACATGCTGACCAGACCTGTCAACCCGTTCAGCGAAACAGCCAATATCAACGGAATGTATATCTGTATGCACTCTTTGGTTTCCTTCTTCATAGCCGTACCTTTTATTTTATTTGTTCACGCGGAACTTTTCGCAACCGTCTTTCAGGAAGCCTACAATCTGTTTAGCGGCAGCAATACCGGCATTGATGTTGGCTTCGGCGGTCTGTGCACCCATCTTCTTGGGTGTAGAGAAATAGCGGCCTGCAAACTTGGCAGCAAACGTTTCGTGAGCAGCCGGCATGATGTCGGTCATGTACTTCAGGTCGGTACGCTCTTCCATCAGCTGAATCAGTTCGGCTTCGTTGATAACCTCCTTACGGGCTGTGTTCACCAGCAGTCCGCCTTTCGGCATCTTGCCTACCAACGCATGATTGATAGAGTTCTTTGTTTCGGCAGTAGCCGGAATGTGCAAAGAAACGACATCACATGTAGCGTACAGTTCCTCGGCCGAACCAACCGCTTTCACGCCATCATTTTCGATAACCTCTTTCGGGCAGAACGCGTCGTAAGCATAGATTTCCATACCAAATCCCTTGGCGATGCGTGCCACGTTGCGACCTACATTTCCATAGGCATGGATACCCAGTTTCTTACCTTTCAACTCCGTGCCCGAAGTACCATTATACATATTGCGTACAGCCATCACCATCAGTCCGAAAGCCAGTTCGGCTACGGCGTTCGAGTTCTGTCCCGGCGTATTCATCACGCATACATTGTGAGCAGTAGCAGCTTCCAGGTCTACATTGTCGTAACCGGCACCGGCACGTACCACAATCTTCAGCTGCTTGGCAGCGTCCAATACTTCTGCGTCAATGATATCGCTGCGGATAATGATGGCATCGGCATCCTTTACCGCATCCAGTAACTTGGCTTTCTCACCATATTTTTCCAGCAGGGCCAATTCGTAGCCTGCTGCTTCTATTTCCTTACGAATACCGTCTACGGCCACTTTGGCAAACGGTTTGTCTGTTGCAACTAATACTTTCATAGTTTTATGATATTAGAAAAAAAATTCACCACAGAATACACCCATCATCACAGCCATCATCCGAAAAAGAGTATCTGTGGTAATCTGTGCAATCTGTGGTGAACTATAATTGGTTTATTTCAGATTAATGAAGTTTCTCGAATTCTTGCATGCAGTCGATCAGAGCCTGTACACTTTCCTTCGGCATGGCGTTGTAGCACGATGCACGGAAACCGCCAACCGAACGGTGTCCCTTGATACCTACCATACCCTTTTCGGTAGCAAACTTCAGGAAGTCAGCTTCCAGATCCTTGTATTCGGGAGCCATTACGAAGCAGATGTTCATGCGCGAACGGTCTTCCTTGGCAGCTGTTCCCACAAACATCTTGTTGCGGTCGATTTCAGCGTACAGCATGTCAGCCTTTTCGATGGCACGGCGTTCCATTTCCTTCACGCCACCCTGAGCCTTGATCCAGCGCAATGTAAGCATGGCCGAGTAAATGGGCACTACCGGCGGTGTATTGAACATTGAACCGCCATCGATATGTGTCTGATAGTTCAGCATGGTCGGGATGTAACGCGAAACCTTGCCTACCGCATCATTTTTCACAATGACGAACGTTACGCCGGCAGGAGCCAGATTCTTCTGTGCACCGCCATAGATACAGATATATTTGGACACGTCGACCGGACGCGAGAAAATATCAGAAGACATATCGGCAATCATCGGAACATTCACGTCAAGATCGTGCTTGATTTCGGTACCGAAAATAGTATTATTCGTCGTGATGTGGAAATAATCGACGTCAGCAGGGATTGTATAGTCTTTCGGGATGAAAGTAAAGTTTGCGTCAGCCGAAGAAGCCACCTCTACTACTTCACCGAAAGCCTTTGCTTCCTTCATGGCTTTCTTGGCCCATGTACCGGTATTCAGATAGGCTGCTTTCTTTTCCAGGAAGTTGTAGGGGACCATGCAGAATTCCAGACTGGCACCACCACCCAAAAACAATACTGAATAACCTTCGGGAATATTAAGTAATTCTTTGAACAATGCCACAGCTTCGTCCACAACGGGCTGAAAATCTTTGGCACGATGGCTGATTTCCATCAGTGAGAGACCGGAACCGTTAAAGTCCAAGATAGCTTTCGCTGTGTCTTCGATCACCTCGCGCGGAAGGATGGAGGGTCCTGCATTGAAATTATGCTTTTTCATTTAAAGTGTGTTTTTGGTTATACAATTCGTTCATTTCTGTCTTTCGACATGGCGAAATTACGGAATTATTTCTTTAAAACAAATCTTTCCTTATGAAAAAACCATTTTTAAACGTATTTTCCTATCTTTTTATTGGTTTATACAGGAAATATACACCAATTTGTTACATATACTTGCCAAGTCACCTAACAAAAAGGCAAACTGAAAGTTTATGGCCTCCATTAGCAACTATTAAGCAGAAAAACTGCAAATAAAATGCATATTTATCACATAGCACCTTTTCTAGTATGTTCAGCAGCATGTTTCCGCCGTTTTTCACTATTTTTATTTGGCTTCCTCGATGATTGTCTTCATCCCCTTGATCTTTTCGCCACGCACCAACGTCAACAGCTGTTTCACCTTACTGCGGCGTACAGCCACAAAGGCATAATGCTCTTTCACGTCTACCTGCCCCACATCCTCACGCGTCAGGCCACCTTTCTTATACAGGAAACCGACAATGTCCACCTTGTTCAGCTTGTCCTTCTTTCCTTTCCCTATATATAAGGTCACCCAGCGCGACTTCATCGGTTTGGGTATCTGCACCGGCATTTCATAGCAGGGAATCTCATCGGACAGATACGCGGGCAGGTGTTCTTCGGGATGCAGTATCAGATAGGCCGATCCGCTGGCGTCCCAACGTGCCGTACGTCCGTTGCGGTGCGTAAAGGCTTCTTCGTTGACCGGCAGATGGTAGTGCACCACGTTGTCCATGCCCGGAATGTCGAGTCCGCGCGCAGCCAGGTCGGTCGACACCAGCACGGGGCTGCTTCCGTTGCGGAACTTGTAAAGGGCTCGCTCACGGTCGGGTTGCTCCATGCCGCCGTGAAACATTTCGCAAGGAAACTTCCGCGAACGCAGGTACTGCACCACCCGCTCCACACTCTCACGATAGTTCACGAACACCAGCGTCGAGGCATTGCCCAAGCAACACAACAGGTTGTACAGTGTCTCCAGCTTATCCTTTTCAGGCGAAAGTACCTGTTGCAGGCTCAGACGTGCTCCGGTCCTTTCCGCCGGCAGGAAGTCGAGCTTCACCAGCCCCTCCCCGTCCACACCGGCAAACTGCGGAATCTCTTCGGCATCGGTTGCCGAAAGCAATACGCGCTTCCGCAGCGAAGGCAGCTGACCGATGACTTCGGCCATTTCGTCCTGAAAGCCGAACTCCAGACACTTGTCGAACTCGTCGATGACCAGTGTTGTCACCCGTCCGGCATCGAAATTCTGTTTCTGCAAATGGTCGTTCATGCGCCCCGGCGTGCTGATGATGACCGCCGGGTTCAGTCCCTTCATCGTGCGGTGCTCGTCCATAGCCGGACGCCCGCCGTAACAGCTCATCGCCTTGAAAGGGGTATTCATGGCCTTGAACACGCCTTCTATTTGCAACGCCAGTTCGCGCGAGGGTACCAGCACCACTGCCTGCACGCCCTGCACATCGGGTTTCAACGAGCCTACCAGCGGCAAAAGGAAAGCCAACGTCTTCCCCGACCCCGTGGGCGAAAGCAATACAAGGTTACGGCTGGCAGCATACGCCTTACAGGCAGCTTCCTGCATAGGGTTCAGCTGTTCGATATTCAAATGATGAAGAATGTCCTGAAGTTCCATATAGCAAAATAGGTATTTACATAAAAATCGCTTCAAAAATAGTGTTTTTTTCGCAAACGACTGACATCTTGTTGTTTTTAGGAACGGATTACGCGGAAATACACAGGGAAAGAAAATAAAGATGGAATCCTGCAAAACTTGCAAAACTTGCAAACTTGCATAGCCTTCACACCCACACACGCGCATGCGCATACGCGCGTACATCTAAATGCAAAAATGAGTTGTTTAATATTTAAGTTTCGGGTTTAATATTCCTTTGGAAAATAGAAGTTATCACTTTGCTTCGCAGTGTTAGAAGTTAAAGCCGATAATTTCATAAAGGAGGAGGCATAACAGCTAACTTTGCTACGAAACGTGTTTTATTAAATGCTGATAAATACTGATTTCACTGTTTCATGCGGATAATAAGCCGCAAAATTTGCGGTTTATTATCCGCAAAACCGTATATTTGCAGAAAACAGTGATGCCTATGTATATACATGAACATAAAGAATGGCCTTCCTTTTCGTGGGACAAGGAACTTGTCGGCGAGAAGCTGAACAAGGTAAACAAGGCTGTCGGCTATCTGATGGGACGTCTTAGTGTAATCGGTTTTAACGACAAGATGTCCGCCGTAGTTGAATCCATCTCCCATGACATCATTGCATCCTCAGAAATTGAAGGAGTGGAATTGAACAATGAGCAGGTACGTTCATCTGTAGCCCGCAAACTCGGAGTACAACTACCGAATCCGACCGAATCCTCACGATATATAGACGGAATAGTTGAAATGGCACTTGACGCAACCGTCAATTTCAACAGTCCGCTTACCCATGAAAGACTATTCGGCTGGCACAACTGCCTGTTTCCTACCGGATGGAGCGGTCCAACAAGAATAGATGTAGCCCGATACCGCAGTGGAGAGATGAAAGTTGTTTCTGGAATGTTCGGTCGGGAAAAGGTACATTATGTAGCGCCTGCTCCTGAAAAAATAGACGAAGAAATGAATCGGTTTCTGGACTGGTTCAATTCAGATATACATAACGGCTATGTAAAATCTGCGATAGCCCATTTGTGGTTTGTCTGTATCCATCCTTTCGATGACGGAAACGGACGAATCGGACGAGCCATTGCTGATATGGCACTTTCACAGGCTGAAAACTCAAAGATGCGTTTCTTCAGCATCTCCCATCAGATAAACAAAGATAAAAAACAGTATTACGACATATTGGAGAAAACACAGAAAGGAGATTGCGAGATTACAGAATGGATCACCTGGTATCTTGACTGCCTGCTCCGTTCCGTCGAGCAATCCGACGAAACATTGTCGAAGGTTCTTAACAAGGCCATATTCTGGCAAACCCACGCCGAAACAGTCCTGTCCGAACGGCAACGCAAGGTCTTGAATTTATATTTGGACGGTTATCCCGGCAAACTGACGGCTAAGAATTGGGCAAAACGTGTTAAGGTATCGCCAGATACAGCAACACGCGACATAAAAGATCTGGTAGAAAAGGGTATTCTGATACCCCAGCTGGGACGGATTCGTGACGTATTCTACGGAATCCGGTGCAGTGACTCTATCCTTGTCATCCCCATGCCTGAAGATTTATAATAGTTTCATACAAGCAGAAAGCCCCCTACTATACCCCATTTTTTTCCTAACTAGGAAAAAAAATTTCTCTAACTGGGAAAATATTTTTTCCTAACTGGGAAAAAATAAGGGGTGTCTAAGTTCGCAAGTGCTCAACTTATTAGTTGACAATGCTTCAGTTAATAAGTCTACCAAGCTGGAACACCCTGTTTGACAAAGTGCCGCTTGAAACGGTTCGCTACAAACGCCTTGTCAACTCGTCAACTTATTGCTTGTCAACTGCAACTTGAGCTTACGAAGGTTGGGGTATTAATATATTTCAAGATAAAAAAATGATTGCCGCATAAACTTTTCTTTATGCGGGCTTGTACATAAAGAAAAGTTTATGTAACTTTGTTGTGTCAATAAAAGAACGAGAAATGGAAAAGGAAACAAGAATGAGGTTGTTGTCCAAATTGACCAAATTGAAGCTGATGTCGAAGATGTATGAGCATACCTTCCGCAATGCGGGAAACAAAATGAGCGAAAAAGAGATGAACGCATTGCTGGATGCGAAGCTCGAAACGGAAAGACAGATAGAGATGCTGGAAAAAATTCTGAATGACAGCGAAAAATGATTTATGAACAAGCCCCCTGCGACAGAGAGGGAGCACAATACTGTAACATATATGGCACTGAAAGATGATTTGAAAAAACTGAATGAAATTGCCCGTTCGGACGCACCAGACGCCATGGAGCGTTATACGGCCTTGTCTGATGAGATAACCGCCAAGTACCAGTCGCCGGAAGATGCGAGCGAGATAGCCGATTTCTTGTTGAACGGATATAAAGAACTGGGACAGGAGGCGGAGGAAATGATAAACTACGTGACCGTGAAACAGCAGATTGCCCCCTATGCTGACATTATTCCGCTGGGCTATATTGCCAAGAAATATTTCGGGAAGAGTACAGCCTGGCTGAGCCAACGCATCAACGGTACCAAAGTGAGGGGTAAGGTCTATACGCTGAGCAAAGAAGACCTGGAGACATTCAACTTTGCCTTGCAGGACATCAGCAGGAAACTTGGTTCCATATCCATAGCTTGACAGACGTTTTATTGAACACCCTATTCCCCGCAGTTCGAGCCGCTGCGGGGATTTTTTTATTCTAACATGAAAAAAGTACCCTCCACTACTTCAGGGCATCCTTTACTTTCCATGTTGTATTTCAGTTCTTCACAAAAATACGGTTGGTTACCGATTAGGAATATATCTGTAGGCTCGTACCATTGTCCTTTTCGTAAGAAGCTAAACTTATATTCAGTTTTTTGTTAACTTTCGGGTTGTCTTTATACAGCTTATTGTATAGTCCGTATTCGCCATCAATCTGTAACGTTGTTTCCTTGTCGGGGTATACTGCATAAAAAGCCGCATCACCAATGTTGTATGAACCATAATGAAAAAGAGTTGTACGATATATCGGTATTCTATATGCTGAACTACTTCGCACAGATTCTCCTGTTGAGTTATCAACAGAAATGAAATAATTTTGGTACCCCTCGTAAAATGCAATAAACAAGTGATTAGGAGGTTGTTTCTCTTCAATACCATCTTTTATGTAATCTATCAGACCTTGCTTATTCTGTGAACTGTCTGATACCTCCAGTACATTTCTTGCCAGCGGAACAGTGAAAAGATTGAAATCCCCGTTTTCTCTCAAATAAATTTCAGCAGGTATAATCTCCAGCTCTACAAATTCTTCATCGTTAGGGTCGTTCACCACCCGTTGCAGGTACATCATGTGCTGGTAGAACTTGATAGTGCCTGCGCTATTGTTTATACAACAAACGTGCTTGTTGTCGAAAAACTGGTCTTGATAGATAATGCATTTGTTGAATGTGTCCTCAGGTATGTCAAAGTCCCACAGCCTGTTTGTACGGAATTCGCATAACTTCACTATTTCGGGGTCTATATCGGCAAACTGATAGTATTCTATCCCCTCAGGCAATTTATATTTCACGTTGGTGTAGTTTGTGTATATGTCACTTCAACATCAAACGTTTTTTCATATTCATTGAGCACATCTTCGGCATTGATTACGATATAGAGTTCTTAAGTTTCGCACTTGCGAAACTTGAGTAAGGGGTATTTTTAGGCATGCCCGATCCGATTTCTCTCGCGCGCGTACGCGTACGCGCACGTGTGTGTGTGAGGAAGCCTGCAAGTTTGCAAGTTTGCAAGTTTCATACTTTTTTCAGCCACTTCTCCCGCATCAGTCGTACAAGGAAAATCATACCCCGGAAACACAATTCAATGCACATGGCAATCCATACCCCTTTCAGTCCCAGCGTCGGAGCAAGCAAAGCGGCCAATGACAAGCGTACCGCCCAAATACTGAAAAGATTCATCAGGCACGGCACCAACGTATCAGCCGCCCCGACAAATACTCCATATGCGACAATCGATGCAGCAAACATAGGTTCAGCAAACGCCTCAATGCGCAAGGCCATTACCCCCAATTCCCGAATCTCCTCGACAGGAGTCATCAAACCGATAATCTGAGGGGCAAACAGATACATAAGTACCCCCATCACACCCATCACCCCCATTCCCATAAACACAGTGATGCGTCCGAAACTGCGGGTCAACCGCCAACGACCGGCACCGATACTTTGCCCGACCAGTGTCGTAGCAGCCTCGGCAATGCCGTAACCGGGCATATAGCAAAGACTTTCGGCCGTAATGGCAAAAGAGTTGGCCGCGATGGCAAAAACCCCTAACGGAGCCACAATGACGGTTGTCACAATCTGTGCTCCGCAAATGACCATATGCTCAATCCCCATCGGAAGACCGATGCGAAGCGCATTTCTCAACGTGACTGCTTTCGGACGGAAGCCACCCCTCTCCCCACTCTGCTTCAATTCGTTCGAGCGGGTCCAGAGATACCACAACAATACGCCGGCAACCACCATTTCGGCAGCAGCCGTGCCCAAGGCCGCACCTGCCACACCGAGCCCTGCTCCGGGCATCGTGAAAGAGAAACCCGCGCAAACCAACTCACGCGAAGGAAAAATCAGAAAGAAGTTGAACAGCACATCCAGCGCGCACATCACCACGCCAAGCAGACTGGGCACATGCATGTTACCGCTGCACCGAAGCATACCGCCCGACAAGAAATTGATCTGCAAAGCAGGCAAAAAGAGCGAGAAGATGAAAAAATAAAGAGTGGCATCGGAATGAATGGATGCATCGCCTCCCAGCCAGACAGGCAACACCGGACTGACTGCCATCCCAACGATAGCCAGCAACAGGCTGAAAACAGAAGTAGCCGTCAACGCCTGCCGCAACAAGGCACGCGCACTATGCATGTCTCCGGCTCCGATCCGATGGGCCACCTGAACGGAAAATGCCGTCGAAGCAGCCGCGCATACCCCGGAGAAAAGCCAGGTCGTTGTAGACACCAGCCCAATGGAAGCAGATGCTTCGGCTCCCAGACTGCCGACCATCGCCGCATCGATATACTGCATGACGATGGAAGACAATTGCGCAATAACCGCCGGAATACTGAGCTGCACCGTCAGGCGCAACTGTTGTCCCAAGGTCAACGGTTGACCATTGCGGATCAGTGCAAGCAGCCCGTCGGCCTTTTTTAACTGAATCATTATCCGTTATACTTTCTGACAGGGTTATACATCCTTCCGAGCGCCAACATTCGCCAGAGCTTCCGTGTCTTGTGCCGACATAACATCACATCCCAACGAGCGGACAAAGCCTTGAAAACGCATCAAAGCATCTTGCAACACCGCACGCGGACAGGCGATGTTCCAACGCAGGAAGCCTTCCCCTTCCGCTCCGTACATGGTTCCACTATTCAGCCACAGCCCGGTTTCTTCGAGCAGACGCGACTGCAACGTCTCCGAAAGGATGTTCAGGCTCCGGCAATCGGTCCATACCAGATAAGTTCCTTCCAGCTGCGTAACCGGAATGTGTGGCAGGTGCATGCGGAAGAATTCGCACAGGTAGTCGTAATTGCCTTTCAGATATTCCAGTAACTGCAACAGCCAGTCCTCCCCTTCGTTATAAGCAGCTATGGTGGCCTCGATGCCGAAAGGATTGACATCGCACACCTCGTTGATGTTGATGGCCCGATCGATACGCTGCCGGACAGCCTCGTCACGGGCGATGATGGTAGCAATCTGCAATCCGGCCAGATTGAACGATTTGCTCGGAGAAACGCAGGTCACCGAATTCCACAAATGGTCCTCACTGATGGAAGCAAACGGAGTATAGACATGCCCCGGGAACACCAGTTCGCAATGAATCTCATCTGCAATCACCTTCACCTGATTCTTCCGGCAGATTTCCCCGATGCGGCACAACTCATCGCGAGTCCATACGCGCCCTGCCGGATTATGAGGATTGCAAAGCAACATAAGTTTGACATTCTGGTCGGCCGTCTTGCGCTCCAGATCTTCAAAATCGATGTGGTACGTACGGTTTTCGTATTTCAGCGGACTGGTCACAATCCGGCATCCGTTGTTGCGGATAGACGAAAAGAAACAATTATATACCGGTGTCTGCACCAGCACCCCGTCGCCCGGTTCCGTCAGCGCCTTGATGACTGCCGAAAGAGCCGGAACAACCCCGGACGTGTAAATCATCCACTCCTTCTCCACCGTCCAGCCGTGACGGCATCCGAACCAGCTGCTGACCGATTCGTAATAGGCATCCGGCACACGGACATAACCAAAAATGCCATGACGTACCCGCCGCTCCAAAGCATCGACAACAGCCGGAGCGGTGCGAAAATCCATATCTGCCACCCACAGGGGAAGCACTTCTTTGCCAGCCGGCGCACTGTCCCATTTATACGAATTAGTATGCCGCCGCGGCACAATCTCATCAAAGTTATATTTCATCGTCTGTTTGTTTTAATCGGTGAAGGAACGCCCGTCTCGCAGCCTGATCCGGCAATCTGCAGGCGCCTTGATGTTCGCGTCCAGGGTGACCGAACCGATAGCGTCTGCCACAATCGTGCCCGAAGTAGGATTTTTGATATTGGTTATTGCCCCACGTATGTCGGCATGCAACGTGCTGTACTCAAAGGCACGGTCGCAGTCAGGGCCAAACGTACAGTTTTCCAGCACCAGATCGTGCGCATAGCACAGTGGTTGCTCGCCGGTAATGTGGCAATTGACCAAACGGAGGTTTCTGGAGTGCCACCCCAGATACTCGCCATTGAGCTCGGAATCGTAGATCGTCACATTCTCTACCTCCCAGAAAGCATCTTTGGTGGTGATCCTGGCGTTACGGATCTCTACGTTCTTCACATACTGGAATACATATTTACTGTCACTCTCCAAGCCGTCGACACGAATGTTGTTGCTGAACATGAACGGATAGGTTCCGCCATGCAGTTTGAGGTTCTTTACGCGGATGCCGTTGCAACGCCAGAAGACTTCGTCTGCATCGTTCATCGTCACGTTCTCTATATCGATTTCTTCCATCTCGCGAAACATCTTGGGAGCGTCGATAACAGTGTCCTTCATCGTCAGATGATCGGAATACCACAAGGCAGAGCGTCCTCCTACATCGAAATAGCAACGCTCGATGGTGAAACCATGTACGTGCCAGAAAGGATAATTTCCCTCGAAACGGCACTCGAAGGCTTCGATGTTGCTACACTCTTTTATGGCCGATTCTCCGGCACGGATGACTACATTCTCCAGACGGAGGTTGTGTGACTCGAATAAGGGACGTTCTCCTCCAAACTCGGTATCTCTAATAATATTCATAAACTAAATCTTTATGGTTGAATAATTATCAATGCTACAACTTCTCCGAGAAAGAGTTACCTTGCCCGAACGCCTACATGGCAGACCAATTTCCTATCCTGCCACTGCCGATCGGCTTTCGGCCGGCAAAGATATAAAAAAACTGTTCGCAACGAACTCTCCTCAGGATGATTACCTGATGCAAAAATAGAAAGTTACCGGTAACAACATGGTATACAAATCCCCGTGATGCCTACCCCGATTACGGATTTCTTAAATCCTGGACTCCACCTCCCAACCTCCACACATGCCAACATCAAAAAAAGGCATTGTTTCAGCCTACAAAAGCATGCATTTGCACAAAGCCGTGCATGCCTGTTGTAATGGCTAAAACAATGCCTTTATCACATTCCCTGCATTCTCTGTCAGGGAATTCCTATTCGGAACGCTTTACCAAGCCCAGTCGTTGACATTGCAAGAGCTTTCAACCTCATCCTCTATCACATCGGGCAGATTGCAGAAGAAATCAAGACCGGTATTCACTTCCAGGTCGTCGATGCTTACTGCACAGGCTTTCAGCTGATCGGCAGTCGGCTTCTTGGGCCAGTCTTCCTTGTGTTCTACCCAGAAACCAATTGCATGGTATGTGTCTCCCTTCTGTGCCAGGATAGCCATGAAGTAATACTTAGGACAAGCCAGACCTTTCGGGGTAAAACCGTTGGCATCGGTTGTCGGGAATTTACTGTCCGCAGCAGCTACGGTACCTTTAAAGTTGATCAAAAGGTTGTCTATCGTACCGCCTTTGGTGATATACAGCTTGTCGTATACGTCCGACAGACAGGATGCTCCCCACTGCTGTACCTGTTCTTCCAAACCTTGCCAGAAGCCCTGATTGAACGAAGAGAATTGCGGAGAGATATTCGTGTAATAGAATGTCTGCCAGTTGGCTTCTTCAGAGTAAGCACGATCATTTGAAGCACACAAGTGACCCTTATCGTAGCCGTCGCTCTTGTGGTTGGACTCTTCCGGCTGCTTGATTCCTTCGGGCAGTTCCGGATCCTGCGACCAGGCATCATCGGGAGCGCGTTGTACGTTCTTCTGAGCCGTAATCTTGTCGAAACTGAAAGCTACCCATGCAGCATGTTGCTTTTCTTCGTTCCACTCCAATGCATAATTCAGCATCTGTTCGCCGTTTGTTTCTACAAAATGAGCCACATAGTGATTGGCTGCATTCAGATAAGGAATCTCGTAAGACGTTACCGAAACATTGTCGCCTACAGCTGCATTGGCATTGCCATTCTCGCTCAAGTCACGGTCCTTGGAGCTGTCGACGATGTATTCTATTGCTACATTATTGCCCTGAATATAGGCTACTCTCAGCTTCAGGAACGTATATTTCGTGGCTCCCTTGTAACGTGCCCAGTAGTTTTTACCTTCCACCACTTCGGCTGTTTCCTGCCAGGCATTGTCGGCCGGAACCCCGGTCATGCTTTCCAACGCACCTTCGCCCGCCTGTACAAAGCGCCAGGCACTGCCCGTAAACTTCTTGTCTTGTATATAGAAAGGATTAGTGAATTCTTCTGTTTCGAAAACGCTGAAACCTTCGTTACTGTTGGCATAGCCCTTCAGTATTACGGTAGAAGAGCCTTGCTGTGTGGTTTCGATATAACCGTTGGCAGGCACATCGGAGTCGTCATTACACCCGGTAAAACACAATCCGAGTGCCAAAACGAACATTAAAGATAACTTCTTCATCAAAATAGAGTTTTATTTATTAGTAATATCAAACTATATAACCGACAAAAAAAGGAGTTAGAGGAGCTGGGCTCCAGTAACTCCTCCTTTTATCTATTTAGCTTACGTCTTATTCCTTGATAGAGATATTCTTGATTTCTACTGTAGGAGCAACCGCAGCGGTACTCTTATAATGGAAAGCAAGACGGATCTTCTGACCGACAAAGTGTGACAGGCTGACAGGTTCGATGGTGCTGAAATCCCAGCTTGTACCTTCAGGCCATCCGGTGATTTCCAATGTTTCCCATGTAGCTGTAGTAGCGTCACCCGAGAAGTTGGTAGAAATCTTGGCATTCAAGTGATTCTTCAGGTCGTTGCCTGACAAGAAATTGATTGCAATGTCGAATACCATCGTCGGAGCAACCGCCTTGGTCAAATCAATTTCCGGAGAAATCAACCAGCTTTCAGCCTCCTGATTACCATTAGAATATCCAGATCCTTTCCAACCATAAGAATTATCAAGCTTCCAAACGTATGACAGGCTGGAGAGTTCGATATCCTGAGCGGTAAAGCCACCGCTTTCACCATTCAGCAACGAAGATTCCAGATAAACACGAGCTTCAACCCATTCGCCTCCCATCTTCTGGAAAGTGATGATGCTTGAAGAAGCTACAGTAGTCTGTGTCCATGTAGCACCGTCGTAAGTGAACTCGGTTGCAGCAATTGCACCGTCGCTATTGGATTTGTAGACAACAGCCACTACATCGTCAGTCTTTGCATAAGGATAAGTATGTTGCAGGTAAACCGGCAAAGTTTCAGCGGGCTTGCTTACATAAGAGTAACCCATCTGCGTATAATCGGCAGGCTGCAATACAGCGATATCGGCAGCATCGGTAGAATACTTGCTCCAGGATTGAGAAGAAGCGTTGTAACGGTAAACAGCAGAAGTGTTCGGAGTGACAGAAGCACGGGTCATTGCCAATGCAGCACGTGTAGTAGCTGTAGCCTCTTCCACCTTAACAGCCATTGTATTGACATAACGGCTACCGCTTACACCAATCGAATAACCAGTCACAATGACCTTCTTCCCATTCAATGCCGGATCAACCAAACCATCGGGTACATAAGAGATGCTACCTACAGCGGTTTCAGCGCCATCAACTGTTACATTATAATAGAAACCGTCAATTTCCAACGTTCCTTCGTATGCAACATAAGCTATATAAGGCAATTCAAGATAAGCATCCATATCGGCACCAGTCAAAGTACGCACAGCCGGATACTTAAATGAAGTTTCACCTACTTTTTCAACCACACTGGTATTGCCAAATTGCATAAATCCAGCGTAACTTGAAGTCTTTCCTGATACAGTTACAATATCTCCAATCTTATTTTCAGGAGCCTTGTTCAGATAAACCAGGATGGAACCCGTTCCATCATTGAGTAAGAATCCACGTCCGTAAATGGCTGCCACTGTACCTTTAGCCTTATAGTTACCAGCCGCAGAGAAAGAGATAACTCCAACAGGAGTGTATTCGGACTGAGTACCCGATTCAACAACAGATGTAGCCATCATATTCACGAACTTGCTGGAGTAACCAATCAGATAACCGGTTACAGTCACAACCTTTCCGTTCAATTCCTCACTTACCAGACCTGCTGCAGGATAAGAGATAGATCCCTGATGTTCTGCGCCATCTACTTCCAGATTGTAATATGAACCTGAAATAACCAACTTACCGGTAATAGAAACATATTTCACAACAGCATTGCTAGTCCATGCGTCCATTTCGGCACCAGTCATATTGGTAGCTGACGGATATTTAAATTCTGAATTACGTTCAACCAACGCAATTTCTGCATTCTGAGTGAACTGAGCAAAACCCGAGTATTGAGAAGTTTCGCCAGAAACTGTCACAACATCACCAATAGAATAGTTTGCCGGATTATTCAGATAAACAAGGATAGAACCGGTTTTATCGCCCAGCAAGAAACCACGTGCATAAGTGGCCAGAATTTCGCCTTTTGCCTTATAGCTGCCAGCTCCGCTTGCTATAATCTCGGCGATGTCATTGTAAGTTTCTTCTACGCCACCTTCTCCACCAAAGCTCGGTTCCGTTTCCGAATATGCATAATTAACTACGCGAGTAGCACCATCGGCAGGATTGGAGATGCTTTCCTTCAAGATAGAAGGAATCTTGCTTACCGTAGAAGGTGAAAGGAAAGACACATTGACACCTTCGCCCCAAGCAATCTTATAATCATCACTTGACAGATCGTAAGCCGTAATGCCATTGAAGTCCTTCAGATATTCGGGCAGATTCTCAAAATTGTTATAATAGACCGTAACCTTGGAATTATCGTCCAGATAAGGGAACTTGCCAGAGATGAAAGTAGGCAAATACCATGCAGCCGGTGCATCTTCCGTGAAATATTTATTGGCTCCGACAGCAGCCAAAGCAGCCGCATACGTATTTCCTTCAGGATCTTTGGACAATGCTATTTCCTTATTCGTGCTATTATTCGCTATTGCTGCATAATCTGAATCAACCAGACGAAGGGTGTCATTCCGCACATCAGTAGGACGAGTCATTTCGTCGAGCCCAGCAAAGTTATCTTCATTGTAATCGCAACCGCCTAATGCGAGCAACGATGCCATTACGGGAATTATATATTTTCTTTTCATAAAATCGACTAACTTTAAAGATTAAAAATTAAGCTTCAGTCTTACACTGTACGTACGACCCCAGGCATAGAATACGCGGGCGTCTTCCCAGCTGTGCGAAGCACCATCGATCGCATCGGTAATATATTCCTGATCGAATACATTGTCTATATTACCATAAAGTGTCGCATTGATATTACCAATCTTGAAACGATATCTGGCGCTCAGGTCGAACACGTTTGCATCAGGAATTCTCCAAGGACTGTCGTATGACTTCTCGCCGTTGGCTACCAGATCGCTCGAATTGAATGACCACTCAGCATAGTTGCGTCCGTAGTAGTTCCAATCGATACCTACACTAAGGTCTTTCGTAATCTTGGCATCCAATCCCAGAGCAGCTGTTGTCTGTGCAGAGTTACCAACCTTGGTATCATTCAAGTGGATAGTCATTGAAGCATGATCTTCGGCCTGGATACCTGAAGCGTGAACAATTTCGCCTTCGCTTGTCCAGCTCTTTACAGGCTGACCGGTTGAATCGTAGAAGTAACCTTTAGCATCACAATTCCAACGCCAGTATCCCATAGAGAACATACCACGAACATCCAACCATCTGAACGGTTTAGCAACCAAATCCAATTCAACACCCTGGTGGATAGCATTTACACCACTCATGTTGATACTGATACGATCGACAAACTCACCGTCACGGTTCTTCAAATCGATACCACGGCTCATGGTCTTGTTCAACCACTTCGTGTGATACAGGTTCAGGTTGGCAGTCAGATATTTCGAACGGAAGCCATAACCCAATTCTGCAGAGAATACTTTTTCATTAACCGCATCCGGGTTGGTCAGGTTGCTGGTTGTAGACTGCAGGAAAGCACCTCCCGAGAAGAAAGGAGCACGGCTGATATAACCAATGTTGGCAAAAACATTATGATTGTCAGTGAGGTTGTAGTTCAAACCACCCTTGGCAGTCCATCCCAAGAAGTTTACAGTCTTAGACTTGGCATGATCGGCATCATAGTAGAAGCGGTCGTAACGCCAATAACCGGTGTTCGAGATAGAACCGGCAACAAAGGCACTCAGTTTGTCTCTGTTGTATTCGGCCTGTGCAAATACACCTTCCTGTACGGTATAACCATCATAATCACGATAAACTACATCGCCTACCTGCAATTTCTTGTTAACAAAAGCATCGCCGGCTGCAGCAGCAGCGTTATTAGCTACCAATACATTCTGACGAGAGGAAGAGTCGATGTAATAGTCACCACCATAAAGGTCGCACAATTCATTGGTATGCACACCCTTATAATAACGGAAATCAACACCGCCATAGAAATCTACATATTCACCGAACTTTGTAGTATAAGTAGAAAGCAAACCAATCCAAGTGTGCTTGTTATAAGACTTAGACATGGCCATCTTCGAACCGGTATCGCTTTCCTGATTCAGCTTATAAATTTCGTCGTATGCGAAAGTACCGTCTTCGTGACGGAAAGTAGTGTTCAATGTACCATAAGAAGCACCATACCAGTTGCTTCTATCAGAAGAAGTAAAACCTTGACCGGCATATCCATAACCGTTACCGATAGATGCGTACAAAGCTGTACTCAAAGAAGAGTTACGGTTAATCTGCCACAAGTGATTCAAAGAAAGCTGCGGTTTGTGATAAGCATTGCGGGCAGAAGTCTTTCTTTCACCATTCAAGCCATATCCGTAAGTAGGATTATACTTGTAGGGGCTGTCACCATTCATATACTTCTTTGCTACAGTCTGCCAGCCTTCAATAGTCAAACCGTCGTTGTTGTTACGTTGGTTGTGCCACTGAGGAGCGCCGAAAGCTGTAAACGAAAGCTGATGGTTGTCGTTAATACGCTTTGCGATATTGATAAACCAGTTATAAGCCTCGTATTCGGTACCCTGAATGTATCCATCGGCCCAAGTCTTGGCACCCAGCAATGTCAATGCCCAACCAGACTTGCTCATACCTGTAGATACGTTAAACATGATCTTATTATAACCGTCATTTCCCATCGCATAAGAAACGGAACCACCTTTCTTTGCTTCTACAGAATTGGTCACAATATTGATAGAACCACCCACCGAAGGAGCAGATACTTTAGAAGCACCTAAACCGCGTTGAGTCTGCATGCTGCGAGTCACGTCAGAAAGGCCGGCCCAGTTTGACCAATAAATACCTCCCCACTCCATATCGTTCATCGGCACACCATTGATCATTACCGCGATATTTTCGGATTCGAAACCACGCATGTTGATACGGGAGTCTCCAAAACCACCACCTTGCTTAGTAGCGTATACACCAGGAGTCGATTTCAAAATCTCAGGGAATTCCTTCGTACCTAACTTTTCTTCGATAAACACAGGCTCTACTGTCGACACAGCAACAGGAGTCTTTCGGGCAATAGCCACAGAAGAAGTAACGACTACGTCATTCAGCATCACAGCGTCCGGCTGCATCTTAATGACTCCCAAATCAACAGAAGCGCCCTTCTGTGTGATTTTCTGTTTCAGGTCCTTGTAACCCACATACTTGAATACCAAAGTGGCATTCGGAGCAACGCCTTGCTTGAAATAACCGTCAATGTCGGTTACCGAACCTTGCGTAGTACCTTCTACCATAACGGCAGCTCCCACTAACGGTTCACCTGTTTCTGCGTCAACAAGTTGACCTTTTACTGTAGTCTGAGCCATCGCGTACGAGCTGAGCACAGACATCACAGCAACTAATAGGAAATGAATTAGATTTCTTCTCATAATCCTTCTTTTAGTTAATAGATAGTGTTAATTAAACATTAATTTATGTTCCGAGTTGCAAATATAACTAATTAAAACAAAATTTATATTACATTTATGCTACTTTTTTTAATGCCTCAAAAGGCTTTTTAAAATCCTTTTAATTCGCATTTACAGCCAGTTTTCCGTCCTTGCGCAAACCATATTTCAATCTGTAAGCCAACAGGCAAGGCTATTTACATTTTAACAGGAAAAAGCACTTTTGCAATGACGTTCTATAAAACAAAAAAAATCTCTTTTCATGATATTTGGACTCGGCTATTTTTCGGGATTATGCACTATTTATACCTAAAAGAATATCCCGTCTATTTGGTGCACACGCCATAATAAAAACGAATACAACCAAACAAACGGGATATTTCCCAAATCCATTCAAGCAAGAAGAGCGTACCCTTCTTACCTCATGGGCCCAATATTTAAACTATTCTATTCTTATTTCAATTGCTCAGCAACCTGCTTCAACAAGTTATTTGCATTATCCAGCATCTTCTTTTGAGCCGGTTTGTCAGCAGACAACAACGGAACGAGTTTTTCCAGATATGTCTTAGCCTCCTTAAAGTCCTTATCGGCTTTTGCTGCTTCTTCATCGTATTTTGCACGGTCGGAAGTTGCCAGCGGAGTAGCTTTCTTCAGGATAGTGGCACCGTTGTTGAAATACAAAGCGCCCAAGCTGTACAATGCGTTTACGTTATTTTCCTGGAAAGCCAAAACCTGCTTGTAAGCTTCTTCGGCTTCTTCTACCTTACCAGCCTTTTGAGCGGTAATACCAGCGTTGATATAATAATTGGAATACAATTTGGTCAAAGTCTTATTTCCGGGAACTGCTTCCAAACCTTCTTTCAAAGTAGCTACATATTCATCGTTTTTCTTCAAGTCCTTCAAAGCACCAGCTTTTCCAATGTAAGCGTTGGCCAAGTTGTATTTCTTCTGAACGGCAATATCAAAATACTTAACGGCTTCTGCCGGTTTTTTAATTTTGTCGGCACAGACTCCACAGTTATAAGCGATTACAGAGTCTTGATTGTTGGTTTGCGTCAGATAAGTGCTGAATTTTGTGTAAGCTTCCTGATAGTTCTTTGCTTCCAGAGCTGCTTTACCTTCGTTAATCAATTTTGCAGGATCAGTAGCTTCCTGCGCAAAAAAAGTTGTAGCTGCACAACAAAGTGCAAGAGATAAAATTAATTTTTTCATATGCTTTAGTTGTTTTTAAATCGACTTCTCAAAAGTAACAGACAGAAAGCAACCATCAAAACCTTTTTAACTTTTTTGAGTTTTTTACGTTTGTTATAACAAACGTTATACAACGTAAATTTTCACATCCGTACAAATCATAAAATCCTGATATAAAACGATTAAGCAAGTAAGCATCCACACTGAAAGTGCTATTAAGAACTCTATTCAAGAAGAAAACAATAAAAAAAGTGGCTGCCGATTCTTTCTTTCTCAGAATCAACAGCCACTCTATTTATATTCCAACCGCTTCTTTCATTGATGAAAAGCGGTCGATTAAATTACCGGCACCTTAATGAATATCGATCACTCTTTTCGATTTTGCCTTCTCCTGCTCTGTATATTTAGGCAATTCTATGTTCAATACGCCATTCTCTACATGGGCAGCGATCTGTTCCTTATCAACATCTTCCGGCAGAATCATTGTCTGTTGGAATTTAGAGTAAGAGAACTCACGACGCAAGTAACGTCCTTCCTTCTTATCCTCTTCCTTACTCTCATTCTTCTTCTCCATTGTGATAACCAGATTGTTATCTTCGTCGATATGAACATTGAAGTCATCTTTTGTCATACCCGGAGCAGCCAACTCGACTTTATATTCTTTCTCTGTTTCGAACACGTTGATTGCAGGAGCTGTAGCATTTGCTTTTTCCATCCAATCGTTATCAAAAAAGTCATTAAAAATACTCGGTAACCAATTTTGATTTCTTCTAACAGGCATCATAGTTGTAATCTCCTATAGTTTAGTTTAACATTCCAATTAATTCTGAACAACCATTCTCGAAATCTCAAGCTTCGCACTTTCAAGCGACTTCTTTCGGAAGCACTCCCGAATGCTTCACTCTCGGTTTCTGAACCGTCGTTCGCTAGAGATATTGCAAACTATATGCCAAGAAAGAAAAAGCATATTCATTGACAATATGTCATCCATTTAATGACTATTCTACCGATTTTATGACATTTTGCTACTACTTCAAAGAAAACATTAATTTCAAGTCAGTTTAAAACGAATCCTCCAACGCTTGTCTTCTTCATTCCAATCATGGCTGATAATCTTGAAAACACCTATTTCAGACGTGTTAGCCACATGCTTCCCTATGCACAAACATTCGTCATAGTCTCCTACCTTAACGACACGCACTGTCGACGAAGCATCGTCGGGCAGGCGATTCAAATCGAACCGGCCTTCTGCCTCTTGTTGTGAAATGAACTCTGTAGTGACGGGCAAATGCGATTGTATCACTTCGTTCACAGCCTCTTCCAACCGTTTCACATCATCTTCCGTCGGACGCTGCTCCAGCCGGTAATCCAATTTACTCTTTTTGCGCTCAATGTGCGCCGATACAGAACGACCACAACCAAACAGGCGAATCATTGTCTGGTTAACAATGTGTTCACAGGTGTGCATGGGAGGAAATTCCTCCTTATTATGCTCATTGAGCTGTATTTGCTGTTCTTCCATCTTAGTTTTAGTTTCTTGTTATTTTATCAGGATATAGAGTCAAAGATAGCCATATTTCTCATATAATTCGTGAAGAAAGTACTCCAAAAACCAAAATCTGAATATTTTTATCCAGAAACATTTGTAGATTTCATAAAAAAGCGTACCTTTGCACCGCAATTAAGGCTGGTTCCGTAGCTCAGCTGGATAGAGCAACGCCCTTCTAAGGCGTGGGTCTTGCGTTCGAATCGCAACGGAATCACAGAGAAAGGAAGTCTGCAAAACACTGGAAACAGTTTTGAGGCTTCCTTTTCTGTTTCCTCTCATCAAGTCACCACCCCGCCAGACACTTGTAATCCATTTATTGAACACTTGTGCAGCTCACCTCAGACACTTGTGTGGCTCGCATCGAGCACTTGCCTGAATTAGGGCTCAAGTACGATTCGGCAAGAAAACGCATCGGCACTGACAAAAAAAGGAGGATGTACAAACACCCTCCTTGCTTAAAACGCTACTCAAAACGTTTCGTATTTCTTATTTTGTTTTCTTCAATACAACTGCCGTACGCGCAGGTACATACAACTTCAGCCACTCTTTCTTCTCTTTCTTATAAAGAGGATCGGGCATGGTGAAATGTTTAATGGTATCGTCACTGAACCCATAGCCACCATAGGCAGGATTATCAGTATTCAAAACTACTTCATAAGAACCTGCAGGTACCAGGAAGCCATAATCGGTGAACGACTGTTTAGGATTGAAGTTGAAAACAAACACAAGATCCTTACGCATATAAGCCAATATCTGATCGCCATCGTTATGCCAGATTTCCTGTACAGGAGTATCCTGGAAATTTTTCATTCCCTTGATGACAGACAACATATCGACATCAAAATCGCCCATATAGTGATATGCCAGATTATGATTGTCGACCAAATCCCACTGACGGCGAGCATACTTGCACGACCATCCGTTACCTTCGCGTGGGAAATCGATCCATTCAGGATGACCGAACTCATTACCCATAAAGTTTAGATAACCACCATTGATGGTAGTAGCAGTAAGCAAACGAATCATCTTGTGAAGGGCAATACCGCGATGAACGCGATAGTTCTCGTCACCCTTCTGCATATGCCAATACATATCCGAATCGATCAGTCGGAAAATGATGGTCTTGTCGCCCACCAAAGCCTGGTCGTGGCTTTCGACATACGAAATGGTCTTTTCATCGCTACGACGATTGGTTACTTCCCAGAACATGCTGGAAGGCTTCCAGTCTTCATCAATCTTTTCCTTGATAGTCTTTATCCAGTAGTCGGGGATATTCATGGCCATCCGATAATCGAAGCCATATCCGCCATCTTCGTACTTGGCTGCCAAACCCGGCATACCTGATACTTCTTCGGCAATAGTGATAGCCAAAGGATTGACCTGATGAATCAGTCGGTTGGCAAGCGTCAGATAGCAGATCGCATTATCATCCTGATGTCCGTTAAAGTAGTCGCCATAGTTGCAGAAAGCTTCGCCCAAACCATGACTATAGTAAAGCATGGAAGTAACTCCGTCGAAACGGAATCCGTCGAAGTGATACTCTTCGAGCCAGTATTTGCAATTAGACAGAAGGAAATGAAGCACTTCATTCTTTCCGTAATCGAAACACAGCGAATCCCAAGCCGGATGCTCATGACGATCGCCCGGATAGAAATACTGATTGGGATCGCCTGCCAGATTACCCAGTCCCTCGACCTCATTCTTTACGGCATGAGAATGGACAATATCCATGATTACGGCGATGCCCATGCTGTGAGCGGTATCAATAAGTTCCTTCAGTTCTTCGGGCGTACCAAAACGCGATGATGCAGCAAAGAAACTGGAAACATGATAGCCAAAGCTTCCATAGTATGGATGCTCCTGAATAGCCATAATCTGAATGCAGTTGTAACCATCCTTGGCTATACGCGGAAGCACATTTTCCTGAAATTCCTTATAAGTGCCAACCTTCTCCTCGCGTTGAGCCATACCGATGTGGCACTCGTAAATCAACAGAGGCACATTTTTCACAGGCTTAAATGCCCGCTTCTTCATCTTATACGGTTTCTCGGGAGCCCAAACCTGTGCGCTGAAAATCTTTGTCTGTTCGTCCTGCACCACACGTGTAGCCCATGCAGGGATGCGTTCGCCCTGACCGCCTTCCCAATGTACCATCATTTTGTACAGGTCGCCATGCTTCATGGCATTTGCAGGCAATTTGATTTCCCAATTACCATTGGCCTTGCGTTTCAGGCTATATTTCTTTTCTTCTTTCCAATTATTGAAAGTTCCGATTAAGAATATCTGAGTTGCGTTAGGAGCCCACTCACGAAATACCCATCCGTCGGCAGTACGATGCAAGCCAAAATACAAATAACCGGATGCGAAGTCCGACAAAGTATTCTTTCCCTTGTTGGTCAGTTCGGCTTCCTTGTCTATGGCATGCTGATGACGACCATTGATAGCGTCAGCATAAGGTTCAAGCCACGGGTCATTCTTTATCAAATTCAATGTTTCCATAAAATACTATCTTAGGATTTTATACAGTCAGACTTTTATTTTCACAATAATTTTTTTCACTCCATCGGGTGTGATGCCGGGAGCATGACCATCCTGAGGGAAAAAGATGGCAAACATGCCAGGCTTGACAGTAATATAGCTTTCGGCAGGACCGTCAAAGAAGACAATATCCTTTTCCGCATTATAAGGTGTACTTACCGAAAGGCAATCCTGAACCGGCGTATACCCCATGATTTCATCTCCTGAAAGAGGAATCTGAATGTCTATATATTCCTGATGAGCTTCCAGTCGGGCCTGCTCTGAAGTTTTCGGCTGTGTCTGAGCCACATTTACCCAAAGCTCTTTACCCTTCAACTCTGTTTTTCCGACTTCCATATTCTTCAAATCGCACGATTTCAAGAATTCTGCCACCTGTGCAAACAACGGATGCAGAGAGACGTACTTTCCTATATGCTCCAATTTGTCTATTACCATAGTTTTAAGATGTTAGTTGGTTATTATCATATAAGCATTATTCATATTCGAACTCATCGATTGTATAGTTTATAAAATCTGAAAAGCGTTTCATCTGCCTGAAAATATCATCGATGCGATCCAGACAATCCGGTTCAAGAAAGAAATGATCCGGCTGACTACAAGCCACTGTATATTCCTTGCATTGCAAATACTTCAAATAAGGATAATCTTTCGGAAAACCCTTGGGAGCGGTTTTCAGGAAAGTCTCTCCTACAACCGGAAAATACTGTTTGAAGAGAGGATCTTCTACAATACTACGATACTCTGTCATATTGTCGTACACCGCCTGCCTTATAGCACGTAACAAAGGCGACGGCAAACAATAACTGCCTCCTGCCAGCAGACAATTGTCCGGCTGCAAATGCACATAATATCCGCAATGATAAGACTTTTTCCCTTTTGCGTTGATATACCCGCCAAAATGTATCTTATAAGGAGTCTTGTCCTCCGAAAAACGGGTATCTCTATAAATCCGATAGGTGCAGTCTTTAGGCTCCAGACACCGGACACTCTCGTCGAACAGGGCAATCCGAGAGATAACCGCAGAAAGTAAATGATCGAACTCGCTACGGGCGGCCTCATAGTAATCGCGGTGCGCGTTGAACCATTCGCGATTATTGTTTGCGGCCAAATCTTTCAAAAATTGGAATATAACGGAAATATCCATATCATTCTTCTTTTATTTGACAAACTTACAAATAAAATTTTGAAGAAACTAAAAAAGTACACAAAAAATAGAAACTGCCCGCATACACCAACCTGCCCGAAACATTGCGACAAACACCCGAACACAAAAAAAAGACTGCATCAGCAAAATCTGTCATTGACACTTTGCCGACGCAGCCTATTCTTTTGTCAGGACAGGAAACCCAATCCTGATGATCGTTTACTTCGTATCAGATAAACCAACGAACGTAACAGAAATCTTGACGATGAGGCAGATCCGGATTCTTGGGGAACATACGATATGCTACCTTAAAGCTTCCAGCATTCTCCAACTTGTGACTTACACGGAAAGTATAGAGATTACCTTCTTTCTTCACTACTTCGAACGGTTCTACAGAGTATACATGCTGCTTACCATCGGCTGCAGTATAGGTAGTAACCAATTCCAAACCAATAGCGTCGTCCAAGCCTTTTTCATCTATTACATAAGTAATGGTATATTCCTTACCGCTTTCGATAGATCCTTGTCTAACTTCTTCAGACTTCTCACTCGAAACGATCTCGATGCTATCCCACTTTTCAGCCACAGTTTCTTTCCATGCGGCAATTTCCTTGGCTTTCGCATAACCGTTGGCTTCCAGTAAATGGAAACGTTTGGCTTCCTTATTGTAGAACTTGCTATAGTAATCGTCCAGCTGACGCTTCATTGTATAGTGAGGTGCAACCTGAGCGATAGAATTCTTGATCGTCTTGATCCAGCCTTCAGAATATCCCTTCTTGTTGCGAGCATAGTACAAAGGCAGAATTTCAGTTTCCAGGATACTGTAGATAGTAGCAGCATCGAGCTGATCCTGATGTTCCTGGTTCTGATAAGTACGTTTCTCGGTCAAAGCCCAACCAGCACCTTCGCGATAGCCTTCGAGCCACCAACCGTCGAGTACAGAGAAATTGACTACACCATTCATCAATGCCTTTTCGCCAGATGTACCAGATGCTTCGAGCGGACGAGTCGGTGTATTCAACCAAATGTCAACACCCGAAATAAGACGACGTGCCAATTGCATATCGTAGTTCTCAAGGAAGATGATCTTACCCAAGAACTCAGGGCGACGAGAGATTTCGATGATCTTCTTGATCAATCCCTGGCCGGCACCATCGTGCGGGTGAGCTTTACCAGTGAAGAGGAACTGAACAGGATAGTCGGGGTTGTTCACAATCTTGGCCAGACGATCCAGGTCGGTGAACAGCAGGTGAGCACGCTTGTAAGTAGCGAAACGACGACCGAATCCAATCAGCAATGCATTCGGATTGATCTTGTCGAGCAGAGATACGATGCGCGAAGGATCACCCTGATTCTTCAGCCAGCTTTCACGGAACTGACGGCGGATGTAGTCAATCAGCTTGTTCTTCAATCCCATGCGGGTCTTCCAGATCTCTTCATCGGGCACATTGTAAATGGCTTCCCAGATCTTTGCATTCGACTGGTCGAACCAGAAGTTTTCGTCGAAGTGAGCAGCATAAAGCTGTTTCCACTCGGTTGCACTCCATGTCGGGAAGTGTACACCGTTGGTTACATAACCTACGTGCATTTCTTCGGGGAAGTAGCCCTTCCAGATAGGTGCAAACATTTCTTGCGATACTTTTCCGTGCAACCAGCTTACGCCGTTGACTTCCTGAGAAGTGTTGCAGGCAAAGATAGACATACAGAAGCGCTCGCCCTTGTCGCCCGGATTGTTGCGGCCCAAGTCCATCAGTTCATCCCAAGTGATACCCATTCTTGAAGGATAGCCTCCCATGTACTTACCGAACAGGCCTTCGTCGAAATAATCGTGACCGGCAGGCACAGGTGTATGAACGGTGTAAAGCGAAGAAGCACGAACCAATTCGATAGCCTGGTTGTAAGTCAGTCCTTCGGCTACATAGTCGCAGATACGCTGAACATTGATAAGAGCAGCATGTCCTTCGTTGCAGTGATAGATATCTTTCTTGATGCCCAACTTCTTCAGCGTCAGGATACCACCGATACCCAACAGGATTTCCTGCTTCAGACGGTTTTCCCAGTCGCCACCATAAAGTTGATGAGTAATAGAACGATCGAACTCGCTATTCATTTCGTTGTCCGTATCGAGCAGATACAGAGAAACACGACCTACGTTTACTCTCCATACATAAGCATGTACATAATAGTCGAGATAAGGCACATCGACAATTACTTGCTGACCGTTTTCATCGAGCACACGGTCGATAGGCAACTGGCCGAAGTTCTGTGCCTCGTAATTGGCAATCTGCTGGCCGTCCATCGACAGTGTCTGAGTGAAATAGCCATAACGATAGAGGAAACCTACCGCGCACAAGTCGACATTGCTGTCCGAAGCTTCCTTCAGATAGTCGCCGGCCAGTACACCCAAACCGCCTGAATATATTTTAAGAACATGGTTCAAACCATACTCCATACTGAAATAGGCTACAGAAGGACGTTTTTTGTCCGGCTCTACATCCATATAAGTACGGAACTTGGAGTAAACCGCTTCCAATCTGCGAAGAATTACTTTATCATTTGCCAATGCTTCAAGTTTGGCAAAACTCATACGTTCCAATAGTAGAACGGGATTTTGTCCCACTTCTTTCCAAAGAGCCGGATCAAGGTCTTTAAACAACTCAGTAGCTTCATAGTTCCACGACCACCAGATGTTTCGTGCCAATTCAGACAACTTCTCAAGTTCTTCAGGAATATGAGATTTCACATTCACTTCCCTCCAATTCGGAGTGTTTACATTACTAACTTTAATCTTCATTGTATGATAACTTGATTGATAAATAATTACGTTAACCCAACTGACGCTTCATGGCATTGCGCAAGGCAACGTCATAAGCCTCATAATAATATTGTATAAAGTGCTTCCACAAAGCCTGTTCGGCTACCTGGCTTGCTCTTTTACGTATTTCTTTGATTTCGGATTCGGTCTTAGCCGAGAACGCTGATATGGTATCTTTAATGCCGTCGGCCACTTCCGAATAATTATAGTCTGAGCGATGCAACACTTCTACGCCATCGTCGATGCCATGCTGGTTCTTCAAACTTTTTACCCAAAGCCCGAAGCCGGCAAGGTCGGTTGTAACGGTAGGCACATGGAAAGCCACACTCTCCAGCGGCGTATATCCCCACGGCTCGTAATACGAAGGATAGACGCTGAGGTCCTCGCCCAGAATGACGTCATAATAATGTTTGTTCAGGATACCGTCTTTTCCATCCAGATAGCAGGGCACGAAGATAACCTTTACCTTATCTTCTACCCGATTGCCCATGCCTAGATATTTCAACATGTCAAGTACCTGGTCGTGCGTCATGTTTCTCAACCAGTGGGTGATAAAGGGACATTCGAGCGGAGTATCATATTTGCCGTCTTTCTTTTTCAAACGGGCTTGAAGGTCTTCGCGCGGATCGCCTACCCATCCGGGCACATTGACAAAGGCCAGTACTTTCTTTTTCAGATTCTTATCACGATTCAGGCGATTCAATGATTCCAGAAAGACATTGATACCCTTATTCTTAAACTCATAGCGTCCGCTCGTACCGATAATCAGTGTATCATCGTCCAGGTTATCGCCCAACAGACAATTGGCTACACGCAGCATCAGGGCGCGTGCGCGCTTGCGCTTACCTGTAAAGGTAGCCCCCTTCGGTACAAAATCGTTTTCGAATCCGTTCATCAGGATGACATCGGCCGACTTGTCGAGCAACTCGCGGCATTCGTTATTGGTAATCTCGCTGACGGTTGTAAAGCAATCGACGTTGTGGGCAGTCTGCTTCTCGATGGAGTGCTTGGATTGCATATTCAGTTCGACCGCCATCTGATCGCCGTTGTAAGCGAAGAGATAATCGTACAGCGGCTTGTCATTGCCTGCAATCGAACGGCCTATCGAAGTGGCGTGTGTAGTAAAAATGGTTGCTATCTCAGGAACAGCCGTTTTCAGATAAAGGGCTCCCATGCCTGTCATCCATTCGTGTGCCTGAAAAACTACCTTGTCGGCTGTCGTCAGGTTGTAGCGATAAAAACTTTCCACAACACGGCCAGCCGCATAAGCAAACATAGACGCTTCGTCATAATCGCCATACGCATGCAGGGAATCAACCTGATAGCGATTCCACATTTCGGTATAAATTTCATTCTTCTGTGAATAGAAAGGCTGGAAGTCAACGAGTATGACAATCGGTTCTCCAGGAATCTGCCAACGGCCTACACGCACTACGAGCTGATCTTTCTCTGTCGCATGTTTTTTCCATGCTGCACATAAATTGTCTGATTCGACAAACAGGGGATTTTCCTTTCCCTGCCAGAAATCAGGCCCTATAAAGATCACTCTGTCACGAAACTTATTTTGTAAAGTATTTGCCCTTGTCGACAAAACCGTATAAATACCACCTACTTTATTACATACCTCCCAACTTGCTTCAAAGATATAATCGGGGGTCAGTAGTTCTCTAGTCATATATGTCATTATATCTCAACTTTATTGTGCCCGCAAAAATACATATTATTCTTTGAAAAATAGTTTTTTAACTAAAAAAACTAATGATAACAATCCGCAAACGCCCCTACAAAACGGTACAGCGGCATTCAAAGCCTTTTTAAAATCTCATTTACGAGACATAAATGTAACATGTTTATGGCATCCATGCGATTCGGCTGATTTCAGAAACAAAGCCAGCAGCTCGCTATTGGCTTTTCCGTTTATGGCGAGTTCTCTTTTTTCTTCAAAGAAATTGAGCGAACGAGAACATTCGCCACAAATATCCACCCCTACAACGGCTTCTTTTTTCAGGATAATGCCCAGCAAACTTTCGAGTTCGTCCAGTGTAAGTGAGCCCTGATCCCAATTGGTAGCGGCCGATGCTCCGTTCAACACATCCTTATCGACGGATATATAAACGGGGCAATCGACATGTTCTTCCGAAAAACGGTTCCAGCCCTCTTCATGCGATAAGTCGGTTTCGCTATAACACTTCACCTTGTCGCCATAGCCCGTCGTCATGGCTTCGACCAGCGGTTCGGCAGCCCCCACGATGAACACTTTATGCAGAAAGGGGTTGGTTTCGAGCACATCCTTCACCCACGATCCACACGATAGCATATCCTCGAACAATGTAGGTTGCATGTCGGGGTGATGATCGAAAACGACCAACGAGAAAGGTTCACGAATTTTATCTGTCCACAATTTGCTCAAATAGTGATAGTTGCCCGAATCGATAAAGTGAATGCCTTCGGGCGAAAACGAAGCTATCTTCTCTTCGAGCCGACGACGGGCATCAACATCGCAATAGCAATCCACACCGTTCAGGTCGGTGCAGTCAATCCATCGGAAGCGGCGATTCTTTATGAAGTTCTCTTCTTCGTAAACGTGGGTGAAATTCATCAGGATGATGTTTGGCTTCATCGGCATCCTCCTTCCATGGTAACGGCCACCTTGATTACTCCATCCGCACGATTTTCGAACAGGCGGTAAGCTTCTTCAATGTCGGAGAGCGGAAAACGGTGGGTGATGAGCGGTGTGGTATCTATCTTTCCCTGTTCGATCAGACGTAGTATCTCGGCGCAATCGCATCCATCCACTCCACCCGTCTTGAAAGTCAGATTCTTACCATACATGTCGGGCAGCGGAAGCACCTGCGGACGGTCGTAGAGGGCTACGACGGTGACCACAGCGTTGGGGCGTGCGCACTGCCATGCCAGGCGGAAGCTATCGTCCGAACCAGCTACTTCTATTACCACATCGGCGCCTCCATGAAGGCTGTGCGCAAGTACAAAGTCCTGACACGCGTCGGGTTCCGTCACCAACACATCAGGATAGTGTTCTTCGACAAAGCCTCTTCTTTCGGCCGACTTCTCGCAGACAATGATACGCCGAGGCTGCTTCAAAAAGGCGCAAAGCAAGGTGCAGATGCCCGTCGGACCTGCTCCGATAAGCAGCACTGTATCATCGGGCTTAATCTCGGATATGCGGGCTGCCCAATAGCCTGTAGCCAGAATATCGCCCACGAAAAGAGCCTGTTCGTCGCTCACCGAGTCGGGGATGCGGTTCAGCCCTTGATCGGCATAGGGAACACGCACGTATTCAGCCTGCCCACCGTCGATGCGGCAGCCCAACGCCCAACCGCCATTGACATCGGTGCAATTGTTTACATAGCCCTGACGGCAAAAGAAGCATTCGCCGCAGAAGGTTTCTACGTTGACCGTCACCCTGTCGCCAGGCTTCGCCGTCTTTACGGCAGAGCCTACTTGCTCGACGATGCCTACCATCTCGTGCCCCACGGTAATACCGGGCACAGCGCGAGGCACACTGCCATGCTTAATATGCAAATCGCTGGTGCAGATGCTTCCCAGGGTAACGCGCACCAGTGCATCGCGCGGATCAATCAATTGCGGAATCGGTTTTTCGGTTAAGGCGAAACGGCCTTTCTCAATGTAAGTATATGCAAGCATTTCTGTATTTCCTCCTTATAATAAAATCAAATGACAGACACAAACATACGAATAAAATCCGATAAGGTGTCCGCATGCAGGTACTTATTTTATCTGAACCGCACGTGAACGAAAAATAGCAAGTCTGCAACGATACATCCGAACAGATTAATTCGTAACTTGCGCCCCTAAACGCGATTTTCACCCTCCACAACCTTGTTCGGGGGAGAGAAGCAGAAAACAAATCGCACTGAAAAAGCCGTTTGTAAGACTTACGTTTCCAAGTGAGAACAGAGCAACGGTCCACAAGCTCATATACTTACAAACGAATAAACTGATAAACTAAAAAACTTAATACATATATGGCCGACAACTATCTTGAAAACCAGTTCGAGCAATACCAGGCACGCAAAGCCGCCTGGGAGCGAGAAAAAAAACTTGGCAAGCGAAAGACGCATCCCACCACCCCGCCGACAACCGACAAGGCGGCATCTGCCGAAGGCACAACGCCTGCCGAAAGCGTAAAGTCCGACACAGGAACCACACCGCCCTCGTGCGTGGACTGCGGCACCCAAAACTGCAAATATAAGACCAAGACTTATCCTGACTTCTGTCTGACTACCCACCTCGACCCTGCCGACCAGCAATGGGCTCTGGAGCGTTACGACGAAGGACGTAACCACGACATTATGGTGGCCAGTGCCGAAGTCGAATACGAAGGCTATTGCCAATGGACGCGTGTGGAAGAAATCATGCATTTTGCCCGTAAGATAGGCGCCCACAAGATAGGCATCGCCAACTGTATCGGCCTCGTCAGCGAAGCGCGCATCTTTGCCCGCATCCTGCGTGAAAACGGCTTCGAGGTCTATTCCGTCGTCTGCAAGGTGGCCGGACAGGCCAAATCATCAGTCGGCATCCCACAGCAATGCGAAAGCATCGGTGCAGCCATGTGCAACCCCATCCTGCAAGCACGCCTGCTGAACAAAGCCCAGACCGATCTGAACGTAGTCATCGGCCTGTGTGTGGGGCACGACAGCCTCTTCTACAAATATTCTGACGCCTACGTAACAACACTGGTCACCAAAGACCGTGTAACGGGCAACAACCCCGCCGCCACGCTCTATACCGCCCACTCGTACTATCGCAAAAAACTCAGTTAACATCTCACCGACAATATGCTACACCGTTTTCACGTTCCCATCGACCACATCGCCTTGCCGACAAAATTCACTTATCCCTTCTGCTATACACCCCACCCCCTCTGCCTCATAGCTTCCTACGAAGTGCAGGAATACCTGAAGCAGCAGACCCAATGGAAGCAGGAGCTCGACGCTGGTAAGATGTTTGGCGTGCTGGTAGTGCGCACTGCCGACGGCCAGTTGGGTTATCTGGCGGCTTTCTCGGGCATATTGGCCGGTAAAAACATGCATCCTTTTTTCGTACCGCCTGTCTACGACCTGCTTCAGCCCGACGGTTTCTTTAAGATCGAAGAAGAGCAGATCTCGCAGCTCAACGCACGCATCGACGCTATGCAGACCGACGAACAGTACATACACCAGAAAAACACACTACTCCAAAGAGAGAGAGGAGTACACAAGGTTCTCGACGATGCTAAAACTGCTATGAGAGAAGCCCGCCTGCGGCGAGAAGAACGCCGAAAAGAAGCCTCACTGACGCCCAAAGGTCGCCTCGCTCCCGACGAAGAAGCCGCCCTGATACGTGAAAGCCAGTTTCAGAAGGCCGAATACAAACGGCTCGAAAAACGCTTGTCCTCATGGCTCGACGCCTCGCGTAGTCTGACCAACGAAGCAGAGGAAAAGATGGCTTGTCTGAGGTCGGAGCGCCGCCAGCGTTCCGCCGCCCTGCAACGGCGCCTGTTCGACCAATTCACCCTGCTGAACGCCAAGGGCGAACGCAAGAGCCTGTACGATATATTTATCCAAGATTTCGAAAAAATACCCCCCGCAGGAGCCGGCGAATGTGCTGCCCCCAAACTGCTTCAGCAAGCCTATCTGAACGGTTGGCAACCCATAGCTATGGCCGAATTCTGGTGGGGCCAGTCGCCCAAGACCGAAATACGCCGGCAGGGCAATTTCTACCCCGCCTGTAAGGGCAAGTGCGGGCCTATCCTATCGCATATGCTCGTCGGTCTGGATGTGGACGATAATCCGATGGAAAACTACCACACCATGCCCCAGGCACTGCCCATCGTCTACGAAGACAAATGGCTGGTGGTAGTCGACAAGCCTGCGGGCATGCTCTCCGTACCCGGCAAGACCCCAGACTGCGTATCGGTATACAGCCTGATGCGCCAGCGCTACCCCAATGCCGAAGAGCCTATGATGGTGCACCGTCTGGACATGAACACCTCGGGGCTGCTCATCGTCAGCAAAGTGAAGCGGGTGCACGAGGCTTTGCAGAAACAATTCGAAGAGCACCGCGTACGAAAACGCTACACCGCCCTGCTCGAAGGAACCGTGCCGAACGACAAAGGCCGCATCACACTGCCCCTCTGCCCCGATCCGCACGACCGTCCGCGGCAACTGGTGCACACCATCTATGGCAAAGAAGCCATCACCGACTACGAAGTGCTGTGCCGCAGAGATGGCCGCACACTGATAGCCTTCTACCCGCTGACGGGCCGCACCCACCAGCTTCGAGTGCATGCCGCCCATCCGCTGGGATTAGATTGCCCCATTGTGGGCGATGAACTGTACGGGCACAAGGGTTCACGCCTCTGTCTGCATGCCGAATCGCTGGAGTTTGTCCACCCCATTACGGGCAAGCAGATGCACCTCCGTCGGAAAATCGACTTCTGGCTGGAGAGTTGGAAGAACAAGGAAAACGAAAACGAAGAAATGTAACTGATATGAGCTCACGCATCGAAGAAGAACAGCAGACCGTCCGTCAGATGATACGCCTTTACTGCCGGCGGAAGGAGAAGAACAAAAGCCTGTGCGCAGCTTGCCGCGAGCTGGAGGAGTATGCTTGCAAACGCCTGTCGCACTGCCCTTTTGGCGAGGAGAAGCCCACCTGCCGCCTCTGCACCGTGCATTGCTACAAACCGCAGATGAAGGAGCGGATGAAGAAGGTGATGCGCTATGCCGGTCCGCGGATGTTGCTCTATCATCCGATAGCGGCTGTCCGACATTTGTGGAGAGAGTATTTTTCGAAATAGACGCCGCTCGCTTGATGGTAAAATAAATCACCACAAATTATACAGATTTGCATAGAATAAGATAAAAATATACAACATTCTGAATAATCCGTGGTGAATATCGAAAAAACGCCGTAGCGAGAGGCTTAATTGAAGTAGTACAAGAAAACGGCCACACCTTCGAGGGCTTTCTTCTTCTCGCCCTCAATCTCGATGGCAAACTTGATTTCGGCTTTGGCCACACCGCGCAGATTGGCCAGCGATTGCAGATCGGCCACCAGACGGATGCGCTGACCCGAAAGAACAGCCTGTCCGAACTTCATCTTCTCCATGCCATAGTTGATCATCATCTTCAGGTTGTTCACCTCGATGATCTGACCCCACAAGTAAGGCAGCATCGAAAGGGTGAGATACCCGTGCGCGATGGTGCTGTGAAAGGGGCTCTCCACCTTAGCACGCTCGGTGTCGACGTGAATCCACTGATGGTCGAGCGTAGCGTCGGCAAACAGATTGATGCGCTCCTGCGGCAATTCTACATAGTCGGACACGCCGATGCGCTGTCCTACCAATTTTTCAAAATCCTCGTACGAATTGATAACAACTTTTTCCATAAATTTCTTTTTAGATTTATAACGGCCAGCAAATATCGCCTTTTTTCGCCAAAAGCCAAAAGATAAGCGCAAGGATATGCCCGATAAAAGCCAATTTTGGCGTATATTTGCACAAAGTCCGCCCACGAAAGGAGATGAAAGCCGGCGGACGCCAAACTTCTGAAGAACCGAAAAAATGATAACGCAAAAAGAATTTACCCTGACGCCCCACCGGAGGGGCTTCCACCTGGTGACCGACGAAATAGTGCGCAATCTGCCGCCCCTGCCCGAAGCGGGGCTGCTGCATCTGTTCATCAAGCACACATCGGCCGCGCTGAGCATCAACGAGAATGCCGACCCCGACGTGCAGACGGACATGACAGCCATTTTCGACCGCCTGATGCGCGAACGCGAACCTTACTATCAACATACCTGCGAGGGCGACGACGACATGCCAGCGCACGCCAAATCGACGCTGGTGGGGGCCTCGCTCACCATCCCCATCAGCCACGGACGCCTGAACATGGGCATCTGGCAGGGCATCTACCTGTGCGAGTTCCGAAACCGAGGCGGAGGAAGGCGGATTGTGGCGACGGTCGTTGGATAAATGAAGAATGAAAAATGAAGAATGAAAAATGAAGAATGAAGAATGAAGAATTTCTAACGAATAACCGACCTGCGACAACCACTCGTAACTCATAACTCATAACCCATAGCTCGTAGCTCGTAGCTTGTAGCTCGTAGCTTGTAACTCGTAGCTTGTAACTCGTAACTAAACAATGAAGAAAGCTATTATTATCGGAGCCACATCCGGCATAGGGCTCGAAGTGGCTCGCCTGCTGCTTCGGCGGGGATGGCGTATCGGCGTGGCCGGACGGCGCGAAGAGGCTTTACAAGCGCTGCGTAGCACGGCGCCCGAACGGGTGGAGACGGCACGCATCGACGTCACCCGCGACGATGCTCCCGAACGTCTGAGGGCGCTCATCGACCGGCTGGGCGGCATGGACCTGTTCTTCCTCAGCTCGGGCATCGGCTATCAGAATCCGACGCTCGACCCCGACATCGAACTTCGCACGGCGCGCACCAACGTCGAGGGCTTCACCCGCATGACGACGGCTGCTTTCGACTACTTCAGGCAACAGCAGACCGAGGGCCGACTGCCGAGCGAAGGCGGACACATTGCCGTCATTAGCTCCATCGCAGGCACCAAGGGGCTGGGAGCCGCACCGGCTTACTCGGCCACCAAACGCTTTCAGAACACCTACATCGACGCCCTGGAGCAGCTGGCCCGCATGCAGCACCTGCGCATCTGCTTCACCGACATCCGTCCGGGCTTCGTAGCGACCGACCTACTGCGAGGTGGCAACTACCCCATGCTGATGCGTCCTGAGCGCGTAGCACAGCACATCGTAAGGGCGCTGGAACGACGCAAACGGGTGGCCATCATCGACGTGCGCTATCGGCTGCTGGTGTTCTTCTGGAGGCTCATTCCACGGGCGATATGGAAGCGAATGCCGGTAGGAAGAAAAAAAGTGAAGAATGAAGAATGAAGAATTAAGAATTAAGAATTAACCATTAACCACTTATCATTAACCATTTACCACTTACCATTAAAATGAAACAAAAGCCCATACCCATCATACTGACCGCCGGCATCGCCCTGTGCATCGGTGCCGCCTTGCCCCTGCTGACGGGGGGAAGCCCATTCGACCCGACGCGCGACTCGGTGAAGTCCGAAGTGCCCTACTGCGTGGCACCGCCCAGCGTGCCCGACCAGATTGTCTTTGCCGGACAAACCATCGACCTGAAGCGCTACGACCACCGCGAGCGGATGGATCGCGAACTGATGTCGTTCACCTACATGCACTCCAGCACCATGCTCACCATCAAGCGCGCCAACCGCTACTTTCCCATCATCGAGCCCATCCTGAAGGAGAACGGCGTGCCCGACGACTTCAAGTACCTGGCCGTCATCGAGAGCAGCCTCAACACCCTGGCGCGAAGTCCGGCCGGAGCCGCAGGCCTGTGGCAATTCATGCCCGCCACGGGGCGCGAATACGGGCTGGAGGTGAATGCCAACATCGACGAGCGCTACCACGTGGAGAAGGAGACGCGAGCCGCCTGCCGCTACCTGAAGGAGGCTTACGAGCGCTTCGGCAACTGGCTGTGCGTGGCCGCCTCGTACAACGCCGGACAGGGTCGCATTTCGTCCGAGATGAAGAAGCAGCTGGCCAGTCAGGCCGTCGACCTGTGGCTCGTGGAAGAAACCTCGCGCTACATGTTCCGCCTGCTGGCCGCCAAGGCCGTCATCAGCGAGCCGCAGCGCTACGGCTTCCTGCTGAAACGCGAACACCTCTATCCGCCCATCCCCTACCGCGAAGTGACCGTCGACACCGGCATCGACTCGCTGGCCGTCTTTGCCCGCCGCGAGGGCATCACCTACGCCCAGCTGAAGGATGCCAACCCCTGGCTGCGCGAACGCTCGCTGGCCAACAAAAGCCGCCGCACTTACGTGCTGAAGATTCCTACACAGGCGGGCATGAACTACGACCCGCGGCAGACGGTGCCTCATCGGCGAGAGTGGGTGATCGACTGAAACGCCTGCGGGCGTTTCTCCCTCCCCGTCGTCGTCAGCACGTTGATGCGCCCGGAAATCCATGAAACAGGTATGTCATTTTGCAAACATTTTTGCCCAGTTAGGAAAAAATTATTGCCTAGTTAAGAAAAAATATTTCCCTAACTGGAGAAAAAATGATGGGCTATACCGTCCACTGTTACTGCTGCTTTTCGGTCAGATACTTCCAATAGCGCACGGGCATGTCCTGCCGGTGCTTACGCGGATTGAGGCGCTCCTTGATGCAGATGGCCTTGAAGTAAGTTTGCCACAGCTGCTGAAAGAGGCGTTCGTCCTTGTCCAGCAGACTGTCGTCCAGGCGGCCGGAGGCAAGGTGTGGCAGGTTGTCCGCCTCGTCGAAGGTGACGCGGCGAAGGTCCGTCAGGTCGTAGTAGAAACCATAGGCGCGACCCACGTCGTAGATCAGCCAGCGCTGGTCGGCAAAGCGGTCGCGGAAGTGGGCCACAATCAGCGGCAGGGCGTTCTTCTGCGGCTCGATGGCGGCAAAGTAGGTGCCGTCGGCCGTCTTCTGGAAGCGAACAAACTGCATCAGCCGGTGGGCCTCCTGGCTGACTCGCCTCCACATGCGGGTGAAGGCCAGCACGTCGGGGTCGGCAAAGTTGGTCTCGATGGAGCGCGGGGCGTCGACAGCCTTGCGGATGTAGCGGAAGAGAAGCATGGGCGTCTCCGCCTCCTCGGCCAGCCAGCACTGCGCCAGGCAGTTCATGGCCGATGCCGACAGCTTCTTCTGCAAACCGCGCCACACACGGTCGGCCTTGGCATCGTCGGTATGTACGGCAAACACCTCGTCGCAGAACAGCGGCAGGGGCTCGTCCGTGCCTTGCAATGCGTCGGGGAAGGTGCGGCGGGCGTAGGCCTCGAAAACGGCTGTCAGAAGGCCGGGAAAGGTGTTGTCGAACTGGAAGACGGTCATGGGAATGAAGAATGAAGAATTAAGAATGAAGAATTTTCTGAGATGAAGAATGAAGAATTAAGAATGAAGAATCTTCTGAAAATGAAGAATCGCCTGCGGGTGGAAACAATTCTTCATTCGGAGGCGTAGCCGACATTCTTAATTCTTCATTTTCAGGGGGTGAGGCTCTCCCCCCACTCTATACTCAGCTGCCGCTCGTCCGTCAGTTTCTTGGGCTTGGTCACCAGCAGTCGGCGGACGCCTTGCGGGGTCAGCTCGTGGATGGTGCGGGCGGGCAGTTCGTTGCAGGTCAGGAAGTATTGCGCTTTCTTCATCACCACGCCCATCTTCTTCAGCTCGTAGAAGCCCAGTCGCGAGAAGCGGCGCGAGGCCACGATGAGGCGGGCAGACTTCACACCCACGCCGGGGATGCGCAGCAGCAGTTCGTAGTCGGCACGGTTCACGTCGACGGGGAACTGCTCGGGATGGCGAAGAGCCCAGGCCAGTTTGGGGTCGACTTCGAGGTCGAGGTCGGGATAGGCGTCGTCGACAATCTCGTCGACCTTGAACTGATAGAAGCGCAACAGCCAGTCGGCCTGATACAAGCGGTTCTCGCGCACCAGCGGAGGCTGTTTCAGGGCGGGCAGGCGTTTGTCGTAGGTGTTCACCGAGACGTAGCCCGAATAGTAGACACGGCGCATCGTGGGGCGGCTGTACAGGGCGGACGACAGCGTGAGGATGTCGCGGTCGGTCTCCGACGTGGCACCCACAATCATCTGCGTGCTCTGTCCGGCGGGGGCGAATCGGGGCGCATGGCGATGCTTCTTGCGCTCCTCGGCGCTTTCGAGCACACCCTGCTGGATGTATCGCATGGGGGCGAAGACACTCTGATGGTCTTTCTCGGGCGCCAGCAGCTTCAGGTTCTCCTCGCGGGGAATCTCGATGTTGACGCTCAGACGGTCGGCGTAGAGGCCGGCTTCGTTCACCAGCTCGCGGCTGGCGCCGGGGATGCTCTTCAGGTGGATGTAGCCGTTGAAGCGGTGCACCAGGCGCAGGTCTTTGGCCACGCGCACCAGGCGCTCCATCGTGTAGTCGGGATTGCGCACCACGCCGCTGCTCAGGAAGAGGCCCTCGATGTAATTGCGGCGGTAGAACTCGATGGTCAGGTCCACCAACTCGCTGACCGACAGCGTGGCGCGCGGCAGGTCGTTGCTGCGGCGGTTGATGCAGTAGGCACAGTCGTAGATGCAATTGTTGGTCAGCATCACCTTCAGCAGGGAGATGCAGCGCCCGTCCTCGGCAAAGCTGTGGCAGATGCCCACGCCGCCCACGGTGTTGCCCAGCATGCCGGCGCGGTTGGAGCGCACCGTTCCGCTGCTCGAACAGGAGACGTCGTACTTGGCCGACTCGGCCAGTATCTTCAGTTTATTCAGTACATTTTCGTTCATAATCATTCGCCGGAATCCCTCACTATCGGCCGGACAAAAATACAAAAATCTCTGCATCCTGATGCGCAGAAAGCCAATTTTTAAGATTCCGGCCGTCTGCCCTTCCGCCAGCTTCGGACATTCACATATCTATACAAAAAAAAGACTGCCTCACCAATCGGGGCAGTCTTCTTTTCTTCTTCAGAAGGCTATACTTATTTAGCGGCTTCCAAAGATGCTTTACGGAAAGCTTTCATTGCTTTTTCGATTTCCAAAGAAGCCTTACGGGCACGGGTTCCAGCGGCTTTATTACCAGTTTCAATCTGTGCCTTCGCATCTTTTTCGAACGCTGCATACAATTCAGCAACCTTTTCAACTAATTCTTTCATAATCCTTTAAAATTACTCTGTTAATAATGTTTGGCAAAAATACATTCTTTCCTGGAATAAATGCAGAAAAAAAGATTTTTTTTTGAAATAAAAGCTGATTTTGTTCAAAAAGCAGGCATATCCGCGTTTTTTCACCTACTTTTGCAGCCATGAAAACGTTTACTGATACAGAATATATACACGCCTTGATAGCCGAAGGCGAACATCAGCAACAGGACTTCAAGTTCGAAATATCCGATGCGCGCAAGATAGCCAAAACCCTTTCGGCATTTGCCAATACCGACGGCGGACGGCTGCTGATCGGCGTGAAAGACAACGGAAAAATAGCCGGCGTACGCTCGGACGAAGAGCAATATATGATAGAGGCCGCCGCACAGCTGTATTGCTCGCCGCAAGTGGACTATCGCATGCACACCTACCTGGCTGAAGGACGGAGTGTCCTCGTGGTTGAAGTAGAAGAAAGCCGGCAGAAACCCGTCTACGCCCGCGACGAATCGGGCAAAAACCTGGCCTATCTGCGCATCAAGGACGAAAACATACTGGCCACGCCCGTACACCTGCGCGTGTGGCAACAAAGCGGCAATCCGCAAGGCGAACTCATCGAGTACACCCAGCGCGAACAGCTGCTGCTCGACCTGCTGCGCGAGAACGAGCTTCTGTCGCTGAACCGCTACTGCCGCATGGCCCGCCTCTCGCGCCACGCCGCCGAGCATCTGCTGGCCAAGTTCATCCGCTACGGCATTGTAGAGACCGTGTTCGAAGGGCACAAATTCCACTTCCGCCTGAAGCTGAGCTGAGGTAAGGTTCTCTCCTCCCTCCCCCTGATTGCCGACCGGCCTGGAGGCATAGAAGACGATTTGGAATGCTGACCGAAGAAAAATTAAGAAATAAGCCTTGCACAATATTGGTGTAAACCGACTTATTTCGTACTTTTGTAGCACAATTTCAATACTATTCATCAAACGATATGGGAATATTTACCAACTTATTCAAAAAAAATACTGAAGAGAATTCTTCAAAAAACGTAGAAGACTTCGTGTCGCTGACCCGCGTATATTTTCAGTCGGTCATCGCTGCCAACCTGGGCATCACCAACATACGCTTTGTGCCCGACGTGGCCAACTTTAAGCGCCTGTTCAAGATCCCTACCCAAGGCGGACGACTGGGACAAGCCGAAAAAACAGCTTCGAAGAAGATGCTGATGCAAGACTACGGCCTGAGCGAAAACTTCTTCAAGGAAATCGACTCATCCGTTAAGAAGCACTGCCGTACACAGAACGACGTACAGTCCTACCTTTTTATGTATCAAGGCTTTTCGAACGACCTGATGATGCTGATGGGCAACCTGATGCAATGGAAATTCCGCATGCCCTCCATCTTCAAAGGAGCCCTGCGCACCATGACCGAGAAGACCGTACACGAAGTATGCACCAAAACCGTGTGGAAGAAAGACGACGTGCACAAGACAGCCGCATCCGTACGCCAATACAAAGAACGCCTGGGCTACTCCGAACAATGGATGACAGAATACGTCTACAACATCGTGATGCTGGCCAAAAAAGAAGCTGGAAAGAAGAAGGAAGAGACTGAGAAATAAGTTAACTAAACAAAAGCCAATGAACATAGAGCAACATCCCCTGGAACCTTTCCTGCCCGAAAACGCCCACGTGCTGATGCTGGGAAGCTTTCCACCGCAACGTAAGCGGTGGTCGATGGAGTTCTATTACCCCAACTGGAACAACGATATGTGGCGAATCACAGGCCTCATCTTCTTCGGCGATAAGGAGCACTTCGTAGACAAGCAACAGAAACGCTTCGACCGCGAACGCCTCGTCAGCTTCCTGCGTCAGAAGGGGATTGCCCTGTTCGACACCGCAACCGCCGTACGCCGCCTGCAAGACAATGCGTCGGACAAGTACCTCGAAGTAGTGCAGCCCACCGACGTTTCTGCTCTGCTCCGCCGTCTGCCAGTGTGCCGCGCCGTCGTCACCACAGGCGAAAAGGCTACCGATACCCTCTGTACACTGTTCGGCATCGAAGCCCCTAAGGTAGGCGACTTCGGCGAGTTTGTCTTCGACGGACGCCCCATGCGTCTGTATCGGATGCCCTCATCCTCGCGGGCCTATCCGCTGGCGCTGGAAAAAAAAGCGGCCGTCTATCGCCTTATGTATCAGGACTTGCAGATGCTTTGACAAACTTTTATTTGTCGAAGTGCTTGCATATTCAAAACTTTCCATTACCTTTGCAGCCGCAAACACGGGAATAGCTCAGTTGGTAGAGCATCGGTCTCCAAAACCGAGTGTCGGGAGTTCGAGCCTCTCTTCCCGTGCATAGATAAGAAGCTGTAACTGATAAAGTTACGGCTTCTTTTTATTCGTATCTATCCCTTCTCTTCCCCCCCCTCTGCCTTTTCCAATTGACGGACCTTTAATGTCTCTGTATTGCCCGTTCCGAATGGATAACTAACGGCTTGACAAGTGAATAACTAACGGCTCGACAAGGGATCAGATAAAGCATCCAAGTCACTCTTCCACAACTTGTTTAGGATCAGACCAGGAAGGAATCAGTTCTATGCGACCATCATCCACATTTTCTGATGTGATGTCAGGAAGGGAAACATGAATGGGGAAATTCGTAAAGCTATAACCTTTAAAAGGACCTGTATGATTTAAATAACATCCCCCAAAAAACTCATCATTGATAGCATCCATAAGGCCAGTATTTTCCATATACCCCTTCCATTGCGTTGCAACTTCAGCGCTATTACTCATAATTTCATCCAAATTAATAGTATCTTCTTTATCTGAAAAGGAATCACTTACAAACCATACCTTATTTACCGGATCACATTCAACCTTATACCATAAATTAATACCTTGCTGTATGGAGAAAGAAGTCCCTGTACCGCTTATACTGAAAATCGGACTCTCTGAAGCATCATAAAAATATAGAGCAGAAACAGTATTAGTACACATTTCACCTCCCGCAAATCCTATGATACGCACAATTCCATCTTCTGTTACCATACCACATAATGCCTCATCCCCATTATCCTGTTCGTAGCAAGAAGTTCTATCAAACCCTATGGCATTTGCTCTGGTACCTTTAATATAACCTGCACGGGATGTTCTTTCAGGCGAATACCAATTTCCCATCCTGACTGTATATATGTTACTACTTTGTACTATCTCCACATAACGTTGAATAACTTGTTGCTTATAACTGGCTTGAATTTCTGGTAAATTACTTTGGATAAGAGCGGTAAGCCTGTTGATCTCATCTTCAAAGCCTCGTATTTTATAAAGTGGATGTCCCAAGCCTGTATCACCACCGTGTGCACATTTATTAATCCGATCACAAAAATCATCTATCCATTTAGACACAGCTTCTTCCACATTTGTTTTACAATTCGTTTCATAGAACCCATTTTCAATAGCTGTATATAAGTCAGTCGGATTCTCCGTTCTACTCACATCCGTCCGCGTCACAATACGCTGCAACCGGATATTATTCCGGTTCACCACTCCCTTGGACTCGGTGCAATTCAATGCGCCTTCCCACAGGCAATACATATTGTCGTCGTGGAAGGGAACATTAGGCAGCAGAATACGGGCATTCTGATAGAGCGTATCCCCCTTCACTACAGCAGGATGAGGGTTTTCGGCACTATAACCGTCGTAATTGAACAATGCAGAATCAACATTGGCAATGAAAAGTATGCGATAGTCAACACCGCATATCAGAGTGTCTTGCAAAGCCTGACGCTGCTCCCACGTCATGTTGTCGCGCGTAAGGGGCCACTGCTGGTTGGCTGGAATGGAAATACGACGGTGTTTCAACAGTACGCCCCCTTCCTTATAATAGACATAATAATCCAGAGAAGAAACAGGCAGTTTTCCTCCGGCACGGGTCGATGCACCGTTGTCCACTGTATAATCTACCAGGTAAGTACCATCGGGCATGGCAGAAGTTTCAGGCTTGCCCGTATAGTCAGGTTTCATTTCCTGCAGCGTGTCGTTGGTGCAAGAAGCAAGGGCCAGCATAGCCCCACATAACATATATAGATATAATCTCATAATAACATATATATAGTCTCAACATTCAAATCATTTTATTGCCATCCGTCCCAGGAATCGTCGTCCACATCGATGTCGGTATCGGTATATCCCGCATACTTCACTTGAAAGTATCCCTGAATGACACCATTAAATTCCAGTTGTGTCTGCGTATTTTGCTTAATATACAGCTGATCACCGTTATAACTTCCTTTTAACGGATAGGTAAAAGTACCAGTGGTGGTACGTACGACGATGCTGCCGTTCAGTGCCCCAGGCAAAAGGTTGATGGTAATAACATGATGCCCGGTCGGGTCAATAGGCTGCCCGTTTCCATCGGTCATCGCATTCGCAACAGGCTCAGTCAGCCAGGTTAGTGTCTGCGGATCGGCCATCTTTATCTCGCCCCTATCGTTATCCGTCAGGTAAATACGGGTCGGAGTGTCGTCCACCTGCAGAGTAATGTCTTCTACAGTTCCCTCAAACTGGTCTTCCAGCACCCCCATATCGATGACAAGCCTTCCATTGAGACGCTCCAGCTGAACGTCCTCACTGACGGTTTCTCCGCTTACCACCCATCGGTTGATGACTTTGCGGAAAATGTCCCCATCGGGGACTTCCCTGTCGGGCATCTTCGTGCCGGGTTCCTGTCGCAAGATGGGCAGATAGTCTATCATCTGTTTGTTAAGGTCGCACGATCCTTGCCCGGGTGTTTCCTCGGTAAAGAGTGCTGTCCCGACGCCTTCTAGTCGGGGCACACCGAGAAAGACAAACTTATACCACTGAGGCTTCAAGCCGGTCAATTCCACTTGCCCACCCGTGATGTCAACAATACGATTGCAATGCAGTTCATCAGCGGCATGTTCAGGTTTGCGTTCACCCAGATAGAGGCGAAACAGTTGCGTCCCGTCGCAGACTTCTGCACGCGTACTGAGGCGAAAGACAGCCGCCGGTTCTTCCACCTGTCCGACAGAAGCTGCATCATCAGTACAACCTGCCGCCAGCAATGTGCATAGGCAGGCTCCCAAATACAGATATCTCAAATTCATAATCATCACATCATTTATTGTTTAGGCATTACATCCACATCGTCCTCATTCCACTCATCGTCCACCGTAACCCCGCCTTCATAGCCGGCATCCTCATTTCCTGTCCAAGCTCCCTTACGCCGGCAACAGATCACGTTATATTGACGGTCGCGCATGGCAAACGACTTTTCACCACTGCCCATCTTCACATAAAAGGCACGTCCGGGCACTTCGGCCGTATAGCCTGCCAAATAAGGAGTGGAAGAGTGAAACTTATCTTCACTGTTCTGAAAGAACACATTGCCCCGTCCGGCATCGTGCATGGCACTGTAAAGCTCAGCCAGTTCGTCAAGAGCCGGCACATACCACACTATTTCCTCGTAGTCGATGTATCCGTTTCCGTTTCGGTCGCGATTCTTACCAAGCACATATTTAATCATGTGGTCATCGGGGATACGGTTGACAACCGTTTCCAGATCGGTAGATCGGGGATATTGGTCGGCCACCGTATAATAGCCGTTATAGGCTCCCCAATAAATGCCGGAATCGGTACTGTCATCATCAGGGTCCTGCGGAATCTTCACAGCTTCCTGATAGAGCTTGCGGGTATTGGACAATCCGTCCCAGCGATCGTTGATCATACCGGTCATCACCGGATTGGCACCATACATCAGAAAACCCCACGTAAGGTTTTTCTCTTCCAGCTCATACTCCACAAAGTATTCATTATAAGACGTAACCTGCCCCAACAGATTCTTGACAGGCATGCGCACCACCTGCGCCGGACGTTGTTTTACTTCCAGACGATACGTACTGTTGTTGCCTTTATCCCTCAGCACCACATAGCCTGTGCGCCACGAAGCAGGATCGGTCGTATTGTTCAGACTTTCATCTGCCGTCAGGTTCTCCGGTATATATTCATCCGTATGTATATAGAAATACCCTGCCATGGCTCCCTGTCCTTCCATACGGCTGGAAGCAATCATATTCGGATCCAGCTCATTGCCATCAGTTCCCATATAGGTTTTCCCGGCAATGCGAGGACGATATTGCGACGAAAGCGACACTTCCAGCCAGGGATGCTCGTCAGGATTTTCCACGTAAACTTCCCATCCGGCAGTATTGCGGGTATAGCCCAGGCATCGCACCGCGTTGCAGTGTGCATCCAGCGGATTGTTAAAGGCCGGAGTGATTTGTGCTCCGTTCAGTATGGTGGCACTGACACGGGTATCCAGCTTGTTGCAGGTTTTGATTGTTGCTGTTATGTTATAATGACTGTTGCGCACCACATTGAAGTCACTATAATTGTTTTCACCCAGGTAAATGTCGTAGGTAGCCGACTGCGTCGTACGGCCTTCATCGCTGACGTATGTCCCGCTTACCTGTATGTAGGTAGCTTGTGGATATTTTGTTCTGCCCACTTCGCCTTTCATCGTTTGCCACATATCTTCATTATCTGCAAATTTCAACCGGTAAACCTCATCCGATTCCCGACCTTGCCGATTTTCAAACAGATAAAACCGAGCAGAGACTCCAGCGGCCAGATCCTCTCCTTCTATCTGAAGCAACAAGGATCCTCCCCAGAAACCGTTGCCGTCTCCGGCAGCTGTGGCAGCATCTGTACCAGCCGCAGTCGGATCATCCTGCACCCGCTCCACCAGGTAAGCTCTATTGGGGATATTATACACCTTTACATTTCCCAGATAGAATTTATCCGTTTCATCCTCCGGGTCAAATTTAAGCGCAAAATCTACTCTGGCGGCAATGCGCTTCACCCATATTACGTTCACCTTTGCCTTATCCGAAAGATCAGCTTGCCCGATTCCCAACGTTCCATGCATCACCATACTGCCGTTGAATGCACCGTCGGGCTGAGTGATGCTGACAAGTTTATTCTCCAGATCCTGCACGCTGCCGATATTCTCATCCCATAAATTCTCGTAATTGCAGACAGCATGCAGCAGTACAGAACCCTTATTGACAGGCAACATCATGCGAACTTCCTTGTCGGGATATTCCAGATCCTGCTGATAACGGGCCAACAATGAAGTTCCGTCGCTGTTAAAAGCATAGATAATGACATGCTCCACCCGACTGTCCGCCTCGGTCGAAGTCTCTTCCGTATAACTTGCGTCTTCCGCACGTGTCTCCACCAATTCCATGCTTTCGGCACTGAGCACGATGCGTATGCCTTCTCCTTGTGCATCGGATGAGGGTAGATCTTCCCACTCCCTGGTGCATGCGGCAAACAGCAACAGGCAAACAGCCAGACTTGTCAGATATCTCATCATATTCGTTCCTCCTTCTTTTTAGTTTGTATAGAATTGACGTATCGGGCGTGCATACAATTTATCATCCCTATCGGCTTCCTGCATGTAATTGGTCGTACCGGCCGGAATATAGAGCGACTCGTTGATGTCATTGTCTTTAATGGTCGAACACCAATATTTATCTCCCACTTTCATATTAAACAAATCCTGACATGCTTCTCCGGTTTTTCTATACGGGTTGATATAATGTGCCACTCCCCACATTTCGTGATAGGCAGGCAGACACCAGATTTTGTTCTCATCGGACGTATAAGTCCCATCCGCCGCAATCTCAATCACTTCTTTCCGCAGCTTCTGTAAAATGGATTCCACATAGTTTTCACCTCCCAACGAGCCTTTCTTATATCGGTTGTAAGCATTTATGGTATTTACCGCTCCGACCCAGTAATCGGTTTCCGTCAGGTCGCCGGTAATATTTAATGGTATAGAACTCCAATACCCCCATCCCACAGCCGCAGTATCGGTCCTTACCATAGCTCCAGTCTCTTTATCGAAATGACATCCGTAGTCCAGGCGGGCAGCGGCACGGAAACCGTTAGGAACATCCTTGGTAGCCCCCGCATAGATAGTAAGCGCATTATATTGCCGCACCAGAAGCCTGTATGGTTCATCCGTTCCCGATGTATAGATTTCAATATAGGCCGTACGATAGTCTTTTTTCAACTTTTCCACCATATCTTCTGTTTCTATATAGTATTTACCCGAGCCTTCGCCTTCCAGCGTTCTCTGCACGGCAAAGTCATTCAATACCACAGTAAGTATCCTGTCATCCCCATTCGGATCGGTTATCTCGCTTAAATATCCCCCTGTAGGTTTCCCCTCAGCATCTGTTGCGGCAAAATGAATCCAGTTTTCTTGAGGAGTTTCTGCCTCATACGCACCGACCTCTACACCAGAAAAGGATGCCTTATTTGTCTCATTGTAATAGCACACCTTCAAACGCCATTCTTTTACAGGCGATGAGGCCTGCAGATAAACCGGAAATTCCGTTTCGGGCGCATCGAAAATGTAAACGTTCTGATTGTAGTCACTCTCGATACGGGCAGGTCCTATCACCGTAGGAAAAGAATTGTCAACCTTAATGTCATTCCACTTGATGACATTTACCTGCAGTATGTTTCCACTCAGGTCGGCCGGCTTATCACCGTCAGTAGAAGCGTCGGACAGTTTCTTGCCGATGCAATAAAGTTTGTTTTCATCGATGGAAAAGATTTGCTTCCCCTCACTGTTTTGAATGGTGTAAGTCTTGACAACCACATCCTGATACTTCGTACCATCTCCGGTGGTATAAGAACCCAGTAATTCCAGTTTCAAGGTACTTTCCTCGCTTTCCGCAAGAGGAAGAAGGAAAGCTCCCCTCAGCAGAGAATTGTCCACGGTCTGCAACTCATCGGTCTTTATACCCGCTTTCGTATAATAGCGTTCTTCAGCATCCGGCGTATAACCGTCTGTACGCAGGTTAACTTCAAACAGCACCTTATCATCACTTTTCAAAGGCTCGGAACCATACACGGCATTACCCGCAGAAACGTTCCATAGAGCCATCTGCGTATTCTGGCTACTACCCAGACTGATGCGCAGGTCCGTCACCGTTGCCTTTCCGTCATTTGCACTGTCAAAGTCCACCCAACAGGGAATATTCTTCAGATATGCCAGCACACCGGCCACCTTTCGGGTCAAAGTCACTTCCACATCCACTACATCTTCTTCCTCGGCCACAGTGCGTGTGACATAGCCTGCAAAGAACTGTGCAGTAGCCATATCCGCCTTTCCCTTACCTGCGGCAAGTCGGGCCATACAATCTCCCAAAGTGCCCCGATAGTCAGCCGTCAGTCCATACACACTGCCGGCATTGTCGTCTGTCCCTATTGCCAGGAAAGTATAACTTCCCGCACTGAGGTCGGTACTGATCCAGTAGGTCTGCGAGATGTCACCCTGCCAATCCACATCTTCAGAAAGGATACACTCAGCATTGGCATCCGTACCTTGAAAAACATACAAACAGACAGCCTTCACATCACGGTAATCCACTTCGCTGCTGTAAAGATTGCTGCGGGTATCTGTCCCGGCGCTGAACGAAAGAAGAATCCCCTTCCCGTCCGGATTGTCCTCGCAGGTGCTGCAAACCGGCTCGTCCTTGATACACGAAACAGCCAACAGAGCCATAACGGCCAACATACATAAAGTCCTTATTCTGTCCATAGTTGCAAAATGCGTATTATACACTGTTATCTGTTATTGTTGTTCCTTTATTTCCAAATCCTCTTCGCCTGCCCAGCTCGGATCAATAGTAATATCCACATCAATGCCACTCCCTTCCAGATCCACATAATTTTCCGGACTGCCTATGGCATAGAAATGATTGGCTACGATAGGAAAGCGAAATGCACTCTCGGTGTCTATGATGCCGGTACCTCCACCCGTATTGCCCTGATCCAGATCGTCATCCTCGGGCAACTTGGCCCGCCAGTAGTGCAACACATTGCCGGCAGCATCCACTGCCTCAATGCGCAGGGTGTAATCATCAATGCCGGGAGGAGCAGCAGCCGGCAGCACATAACCTCCTCCCGATATTTTTTCATCGACACCAGGGTTCGCATCAGACAAGGGAAGACTGAACAATACCTGTCCATCGGCATCAACGGACGGGCTATCAATATAATCCAAGAATACAGGGGTCTGCTGACGCTCTACCAATGGCATCTTCGTATTCTGCTTTGTATAAAGCGAAAGACGCAGTGCGTCAACCGGCCGGCCGTCGATGGCCGAAGGCACGTTCCTGAAAAAGCCCATCACACCAGCCACACGCCGCCAAAGTTCGATGGTTGTTTGTGTGTCGTTGCCCGTCGGGATAAAGGGCTCTGTTCCGACATAAATCTCAGAAGTACGTATGGAGGCACTGGACTGCCCTTCGGACAAAGAAGCCAGCGCACTGCCCAGTGTGGAACCTTCGGCCAAGGCATCGGGAAAGCCAAAGGCAACGTCTGCCCCCCCACTCAGCCCTATGGCCAGAAACGTATAGGTCTGACCTACCCTGAATCCTTTATACTTCAGCGTATAAGGCATCTGAGCCGTGTGATCGGGCAACGTCCCCTGACGTTCGAAATACTCTTTCCAACCTATATTTTCACAAGCCACATATTGTGCCCTGGTGCCTTCGCCGAGGAAGATATACAAGAAGACCGTCTCGGCATGTTGCGTACCTATCAGTTTGCCGTCTTCGCTCTCAACCGGATAAGTGATGTTTCCCGTACTGCCGTCGGCTGTAAGCGAACGGTTGCTCACTGTCAGCATCAGCGTGACACGGCCTTGTCCGACACAAGCTTCCGATGCAGGTTCCTCAGTGCCTGCACAGGCAGTCAGTACGAAAAGAATTATTCCGATATATAAAAGTCTTTTCATCATGAGTTTCTTCTTTCTTCGCAATTCATTATCACTACAAGCAAGCTGTAAGCTTCTTATTATTCATTCTTTGTTTCCATCATTTTCTTATCAGGCATAATCTTCCCGATTGTGTGTCCACCAGGCCGAGATCCAGATAAGTAAAGGACCCGCTCAGCGGATAGCGACGCCCCGTCAGGCAATCCAACAACACCCAGTCGCTCCAAGCGTCGCCCGCCGCGTGGGCCAGGGCAAGAGTAACTTTAGCCTTTTGCTTCAGATGCAAGCCGACGGGAATCTTCGTTCCTCCACGGCGCTGTTGGATGCTGAGTGCCTGCCCGTCGGCCGTAGTAAATACGGTCACGGCTGGCTGCATGTCGGCATCGACCAGGAGCTTTGTATCCTCGCCCGTACGGTAAGCATCTGCCGCCGACGCGGAAATGCGCACAAGGCACGAACTGCTGTGCCCGCCGCAGGTAGCCGTAAGCCGCAGGCTGTTATGGCCGGTAGGGAGGCTTCGCGTCAGGGCACGGGTAGCAGAAGCCGACGAACGGGATATATTGTAACCTGGCATCTGCTGCTGCATGTCGGCTGTGAAAGTAACCGTCAGTTCTGTGCCAGACGTCGTGGTTGTGACGTAAAATGCCTGCATGGGAGCAATGTGGGTATAACCCTCTTCTGTCGCTATCACTCCCCCCTCGGCCTTCGAAATGGTAATGTTGCTGACTCCATCGTTCAGCGTCACTGCCGAAAGGCCCGGATTGGCTTGCAGAAACTTCGCAATATCAATGTGCGTCAGGAAGGGATTGCCCACCACAAACGTATTACCTGCTTTCTGATTGTTCACGCTGACCTGATAATCTGCTTTTCCTGTCATGTCGTCGGTCAGCAAACGTCCGATTTCGGAAGTGGTACGAACCACGGGTTCTGTCAGTCCCGTACTGTGACCAGCAGCATCGAAGTAAGTATATTGGGTATGAGTCTTAGGAAAGCGGAAAGTCGCAGCTCCGTCGGTACGCACAGAAAAGCCCATACCCGGACGATAAGGCTCGGCCACGGCATTGAAGGGAGCAGTCCAGTTCGTCTGGTCCACACCCACTTCGAGAGTCTGCAGACTGCCGTCCTGACCTACAATTTTGCCCGGAGCCGTGCTGCTCCAGAAGCGCTGGAATACACGGGGAGTGAATCGGCTCTCCGGCGAAGTCATAGGGGTGAGGGAAGTGAAATAGGCCTCGGTGCTGTGATCGCCGCCAAAACGTGCGGGGACAAACAGATCGCCCGTCACCATCTGCTTCAATGGGGCCGACAGCATGTAGTAACTGCCCGGCTGCAGCGAATGTTCTACCCAGGCATAATCGTACCTATCCAGATACTGCGTATGGACAATTTCGCCGCCATCGGCTATGTGCAGGTTGGCACAATAGTTTTCATCCGCTTCGGCCAGTTCCGGATATCGGACACAGTTGCCGGGGATAATCACGTTGGTACAGGTCCAGGGGGCACCGTCGGTCCAGTTGTTCCAATTGTTCCAGTCGGTATCATCGGGAGCCTGTTTCCAAGTGGTCTGGGTGGGATGCAAAGCGGCATGCACGCCATTATACAAAGTCACTCCACCCTTACGGATACTAATGTAATAATCTCCCGGTTCCATATCGTATAAGGTGAATCCATGATTCTCGTCCAATACGACATCGCGTCTGACACTGCCTCCTCTGAAAGCATCATAACAAACAAGCGTAAACCCTTTGCCCACCACAGTGTTCCACACCTCGTCACCTCCTCCACTAATCCGGGTAATGTTTATCCGGATGGTAGATGTTCCGCACCCGTGCTCAGTCACGGCCTTAGCCTCATCAATCGTAAAGTCAATGACCGGCGGCGTCGGATTCTCTTCGTCCTCGGCACAGTCCGGAATGCCGTCACCGTCGGTATCACGACGAATGTAAGCACCATTAATGTGGATAATCTTAAGTGCGTCAAGCACAGCCGGGAAAATAATCCGTACCTCATCAAACTCTGTAGTAGGGGTAGTCTCCACATAAGCTTTCCCATCATAGCCTATCAGGTCCAGACCAAGAACTTCGCCCGAAGTCGTCCCGCCTGCAAGCCCCACTCGAACTCCCTGATTATATACTTCCAATTTGGTTCCGCTCAGGACGCCGATGCCATTCAGCACAAAAGCCGGATGGCTCACGATGAAACCGACTTGTGTGCCCGGCTGCATTTTGTCAAACTTCACCGCTACTGTCGTACCGCCCAGCAGAGTGGTAGCAGATATTGTTGCATAACTGTTTTTATCGTCATCGATGATGTAACTCAGGTTATTGAACGAACCAGCTACGGTGACTACTCCGCCGATCTTTGTCTCCTCATAATTAATTTCGGCACCGTGAACGGTGGTCAGCATTTCGATGCAGGCATCCGAAGCGTCGTACCCCGAACATCCGCCGTCCTCGCTGCCATCCTCATAGAAAGCATTGTAAACACGCCAGGGATTGCCCAAGTCAAGTTCGAGTACGCCGGACGACCATAACTCAATGCGGTCGAACGTCTTTGTGGTAGTGAACCCCATCCGTACTTTGTTTCCCTGGCTGCCAATCAGATCGGCCGATATAAGATTATTCGCATCCGCAACACTACGATCGACTACTGCATCACCCTTATAAAGGACTATGCGGAAAAACTGCAGTGCACCGACTCCCAGAAACGTACTCTGCGTCTGCATAGTGAAACCTACCCGCATGGGATGCGATTCACTGGCTACGATTTCCTTACCTTCGCCCAGTCGGACGCCGATAAGACCGATATTAACGGCTATGCTCAGTTTCTTATCGTATGTGGCATAATCATTCGGATTATCGTTCACCACATTATCTATACCTTTTACATCCTGCGTACTGATAAGGCTTCCTCCTCCTTGGGGAATATAGGCTTCGGCATTCAGAGCTTCCCCGATCAACTGATTGCAATTGTCTCCAACAGAAGCTGTAAGGCGGTGGATGGTGAAGCTCACGACCTGACTTTGTTGCTGGCCCGAGGCATCCGTATAAGTATAGGTCCCGTTCAATACATAATCGCCGTCCACAGTCATGCCGATAATCTTGTTCTGTTCGAGGTCAATAGAAGGGGCACTTCCCGAAGGAGCCGTCGCAAGCGACCATGACACACTGCCTTCCGACGGTTGCGGCAAGTGATAAGAATTACCGTTGATGGTTACGTCGCCCGTGGAAAAATAAGACGAAATATCCGGCTTTACAGCATCACGGACATAAGCATAATAGAGAGTTGTCCCTCCAATATTAAGATCCAATCCGGTAAAACGAATCTGTATCTGCGAACAGGGCTTCTTCACCGTGATGCCCATCAGGCTTTTTCCGCCTCCAATGGCCGAGACACCTAACAACCCGGTAGCATCGACCGCAATTCGTTCTACTCCCTTACCCTCCTCGTCATACGTACGAAACTCAATGCCGTTCAGCAATCCCACCTGCAGCACATTGACTTCATTCATGTAAAATCCGATTTCAGTTCCTGCTTCCACCGTCTTCCCCAGGTTGACCGTCATGCGGGGAGTGTCTCCCAACAGACCGCCCAAACCGCCGAGCAATTTTATTATCAGTTCCATGGTCACCCCGTCCGACGTATTCGCATCCACCAGTTTCTCTCCGTAATCCTGAAGCAGAGTACTGGTAAGTTTGGTATTCAAAGAAGCGTCGGGAAAGTAAACGCTCCCGTTGTAAACAGGTTTTACCTCGTTGTCACCCACAAAGAAATAATACAATTCAAGGTTTCCCAGCACATCCAGCACATCTGCATCTACTCCGCTGAAACCTATCGCCACTTCATCAAAAGGTTCGGTGGTCTGGAACGACAGGCTTTGAATGCCATCGTTGTTAAGCGTACTAAGCAGGTTCAGATTCAGCACATTCGTATCCCCGCTTCCGCCCACCATGTAATCCGAAGTTTTTTCACCCTTATAATAAGTCTGTATCCAAAAACCTTTCAATAAGTCAACGTTGAGCAACGTAGGATCGCTCATCGTATAAGTAAAGCCAACAGTCTGCCCACCGGCATAGGTCCGTTCCAGATCGCGTACGGAAACTATCTGATTGGCTATCAGCTGCACGCCTGCCACATTTTCACCCATCACAGCCGGATTGGTGAGATCCGTATCCACCAGATTGTCCATGCTGCTTTTGCCACTCAAATCGACAGCATTGACAAGCTGGTTGGCAATGTCGTCCACCACCCTGCCCTCGCCCACCAGCGGTACGCGACAGTTGGCCGTCCATGTGCCGTCAGCATTCTGCTTCAGCGAAGAAGTGGCATTCAGGGCACGGGTCACTCCGGAAGCATCGGGCACGGAAGCGGAAGGGAACGGTGCAAACTCCTCGTCCTGACAAGCACTCAGGACAAGCGTTGCAACTAACACAATGGCGGTGATAAGTCGGGAGATGATTTTCATTACTTTATTTTTTTTCGTTATCATATTCTGTCTGCGATTTCGCACAGACGCGCTCTCATTCATTCATAGCTTATTGCCACGGGGGCAAAGGAGCCCTTGCCACAGGGGCAAGGGGACCTTTATCGCACCGGCAAGGGAGCCCTTGCCATACCTGCAAGGGAAACGGTTGCCGCAGCCTTCCGGAAAAAGGAAGCTTAGCCCAGCGGGTCTTCGCCTCCACCTTCCTGGCTGTCGCCGCCGGCAGAGCCACCCGATGTAGGAGGCTTGGTGCCTACGTAGAGTGTCTTCTCCACGCTACGCGGATTCTTCAGCGGCGACGAAGAGTTGCCGCTGTACTGCGTAGTAAGCCGCAAGGTATAGGTACCAGCTGCCAGCTCGGCAGGAACAATGAAAGTCACCGTAGAAGGCTTGTTCACCACCCAAAGGTCGGTCGTCACCTGCGTCTCGGTGCCGTCGGCATCGACCAAGACCAGTCCCACTGCGGGATCCTTGCCTGCCAGCTGGATATTCTTTCCGCTGAGAGTAAAGGCCCGTCCCGGAGTGGCACTGGCATCGGTAGCACGAGTGGCAACGTCCTGCATGCCGCTGACAGAAATGGCAGCTTCTTTATTGCCGATGATGTTGACAGTCGTATTTCTGATAGCTTCGCGCAGATCGGCACCCACGTTGAAGTTCACCACAATAGAATTCTCCTCCGGATTCCACTGACCGCCGGTCACAATGCCGCGAAAATCGACCGAAGCATGATAAAGGCCGGTATTGACATTATAGCCGGTCATCAGCAGACGCTTGATGACACGCTTCTCCAGTTCGAACACATGGAGGATGGTTTCGGGGCGCAGACCGGAATCTTCGGCCTTCATCTCTGCCAGAATGCGTTCCTGACCTGCCGAACCCAGCGAAACGGGTACAGCAATCTTGTCTTCTGCATTGTCGGGAGTCAGCGCATTATCAGCCAACTGTGCATTAATCCGATATTTGATGTCTTCTGCCATGGTTATTCTTGTTTTAAGGATTAATAGATTATTGATAAAGTAGGATGCGCATTGCTCGCACCCTACTCCATTGATTAAAGATATAAAAGGAGATATTTATTCCAGACCCATGTCGTGGATCACTTCCCAAGCGTCGTTGATGAGGACTGTAATCTCGTCTGTAGAACTGAGGTCGATAGGTTTGTCATCATCATCACCACCAGTTTCAGTTGCTGAATCAACTTTCAACTTCTTTCCGATAGAATAGAAGTTGTTGCAAAGAATATCATAATTCGTTTTAGTCTGAGGAGATGTAAAATTATTGGTAGTAACGTTCTTAGTAGCTAAAACATTGTTCGATCCATCATAGAAAATAACAGATAAAGTCACCGCATCTCCATCCGTAGCATGTTCGCTATAAGGCAATATATAGCAACCACCGAAAAGAGTATTATCAAGTGCGACAAAACTTTCAGGAGCTGTATAACCTGTAGCTGCAAGGAACTTCTTACCATCCTTATTAAATGTATAAGTATCACCAGGATTTACAGTGCTGAAATTAGAAGTATTTTCTGCACTGAATTCGAAGGTCAGCAAGTCTTCACCGTTATCATAACTGTCACCTTTCACACCATTATAGCTCTCGTTAGAAACCAATAAAGTATTCGGGAACTGGAAACCTTCGGCTTTTTTATTAGCCTTCACTACAATTTTCGTTACTTTGGCCCAATTACCTTCATACCCTTCAATTTCAGATCCATAAGTATCGGATGAAATATAGGCAGGTACATTCTTAAAATAGCCTAACATACCGGCAACCTGACGGGTCAGCTCGATAGAAACCGAAGAAGCAAATTTGACACTTTGATTCTTCCCCTCTTGACCTGTTACTACAATATCCACGTCCTTATAACCGGCAAAGACCTCTTCTCTCTCGAAAGTACCTTTACCACTATTGCCAGATGTTTTAAACAGACCTTTGATGGATTCATCCTCAGAGGCAGTTGCATACGGGAATGACGCATTATATCCTTCCGCTACAATGCGATACTTCTTTGCAGTTGCACTAAGGCCGGAAACTTTGATTTTAGCTACTTTTTCCTGACGATCTACATCACCCGGCGTACCAAGGGCACTCTCAGTGTCAGTATAGGATAATGTCATGTCACTTACGGTATAATCTCCATCTACCTTAGTAAGAGAGATCCCAGAAGCTTCAGTCCAACTATTTCCATCCGTTGACGAATAAAAATGCAATACTACTTTGTTCACATTGTTACCGGCCTGCGAACTGCCCACCGGACGTGCAGCCCTTGTAGAACCTACACCCGTATTCGAGATGGCAATCTCGATTACATCTTCTGTGAGACCCATAGTCCCGTTTTCACTACCTGCAGCCGGAATTTCTTCCTCACTGCTACATGCCGTAAACGCCAAAGCTGTGGCGAATGCAGCCATCATTAAATAATTCTTCTTCATTGTTTTAAGAATTTAGTTAATAATATAGGTTAATAAACTTCAATCATTCAATCGTTATATCGACACATTCCGGACCCAATACTCCGCACCACTTACTCCAGTCCCATATCGTGTATCACCTGCCAGGAATCATCGACCAAAGTAGAAATGACAAAGCCACCCGAATCGGCATCGTACACATAACGCAACACGGTAATCTCGTTGCGCCTCATGGTGATGTCCACATTGGCCGGCACAGTCACAGGCACACTCATGGAAGGGTCGTCGAAGAAGCGCACATAAACGGTACTCTTCTCACCGTTAACCGCAGTGGGCGACAAATACGTATCCGTCACCACCCGGCTGGAGGGATGATCCGACCAGTCGGACTCTACCACCACATACTCGGTAGAGTCTGGCTCGTAAGAAAAATGATAATCCACCTTACCACAAAGGTCGGTAATGGCCTTACGGCTCCAGTTGATATCGGTTGGCAGGTTCACACCCTCGATAAGCAACTTACCCTTGATGCGCTCCAACCGGACAGTATAGTCATAGTTCCACTCGTCGTAAAGCAACGTGTCGCAGGTCATATAGACATCGTAACCTTCCACATTGTTATGATGCAGACTATAAGTACCCAGCTTCCCGTCGGCCAGGATACCTTCCTCGCTCTCAATGTTGGCCCATACCAGCAGGACATACCGGCCGAAAGGCAAATCCTCGGGCAAATAGGCCGTAGCCAGACGCGCATCGCCCTGCACCTCGTGCAAATGCTGTACGCTGACCGTCTGCTGGCGGTCGATGTCGTAAAGCACATAGAACAGCTTCTGTATATAGGAACGGAAAGGCAAGTTCTCGTCCAGCCGATGATCCAGCCCCGTAACATTCTCTACGGCATCGATATTGAAGTAGTTGATGTCCTTGATGCCGATTCTGACACTGAGAGGCGGACAAGGCTGCAAGTCGTCGCGAATACACGATGCCAAAAGCAACCCCGCCATCAGGACCAGCAGCATGGAGGTATGTTTCCATCGTTTCATCGTGCCGCCTCCTCTCTGATTTTAAGCTGTTTGCTTTCCAAGTCGGGGTAACGTTCCGGTAACTTCTGCAACAGCGTACGTGCCTCGGCCTCCATACCGGCACGCAGATAAAGATAAGCCAGATTGTTGATAGCCGTCTCACAGCGAGGGAAACGCGCGAGCAAAGTACGATATACCTCTATTTTCTCGGCATCGGTCTTCATCAACGTGGCAGCACGCAGCAACTCCTCCTCGTTGAAAGCATCGGGCCGTTTGGCATACATGTCAAGCACCTCACGGTCGGTAGTAAAACTACGTATAGTATAAGAATAAGTATATTCTACCTTGCGGTCTTTGGCCAGATATTTCTCACGGATGTCCTGCCAGCAGGCCAGACGCCTGATCAGCCGCTCCTGCGCATCATCGTCTTTGTCGGCCAGGCGTTGCAGAATATCGGCCACACGGGCCGTATCGGGATGCGAGTCGAGTTTCATGGCCCGAAGCACAGGCTGCCAGCCCTCCGGACGCGAATCTATATGGATACGCTCCATCTGTCTGTCGGTCAGCCCCAACCGATGAGCCACGTACTGCATAGCGGCGTTGGCACGATTGCGCGCCAGTGCAGTATTGAACTTCAGCGAACCGTCGGCCGAAGCCATACCATAGACAGTAAAGCTGTTTACCGTAGCCAGCGTATCGGTCAGCACAGGGGTAAGTGCCTGCAACATGCTGTCCAGTTCGGCACGGTTGTTGCCCATATCCAAGTCTATGTCATAAAGGTTGATGGCAAACTGCAAACGTGCTTCTCCCTTTCCCTCAACAATTTTAGGACGGATGGTGAAAACAGGCTCAATCCACTCCACATAGGCCAATGCCCGCACAATGGAAGCCATTTCAAGCGTATCAATACCCGTACACTGTCCGCATCCGTCTGTCGAAACCACAGCAACAATCCGCGCCGTATCCGCCGAAGCAGGCAAAACAACCGACTCATGATAAGATAAGGTAAAAGCAGCGGTAGCATCGTCCACTTGCCGTTTCTGCTCTTTATAAGGGTCATGATAACCTTCCAGAACCTCCTTACGTCGAAGTTTATCGGCATAAATCCCAGCTTCCACCACAACCGGATCATAATCATCATATACACTGTCGCCAACCATCAGCTGAGGTGTAATGACCAGCCGCGATCGTTTCGACAATGTCTTTTCGGGAATATGGAAATTCAGTTCCATTTCAGCCCGGTTGTCTGTACCGGAAGTCAACTGGCAATAAGCCGGGGTAACAGTAATAGCAGTTTCAGCTACTTTCCTCTGCGTGTTACACGATGCACACAGGCAAGCAGCAGCTACAATAATATAGCAAAAGTGTTGTCTCATACTCAAAGAATATTTCTCTTACTTAGAAGATATAAATGAACGAAACGGCAGCCTTGGTAGGGCCAAAGTAGTTTTTCCTCCGGTCTGTCTCACACTTGATACAATGTATGCGCGGGGTTTCCTTAAACCACAAACGCGCATAACCTATTCCGAAGGCAGCTTCCAGGTTCCAGTGAGGCGAAAGAATCCAGTTATAGCCATAGGTCACTCCCCCACCGGCCAAATATCCGTCATAACGTTTCTCACTGAATCCTCCATAAAATTGTGCGCCGTGCAGATGCAATCCGAAGAAATGTCCCTCAAACTTTTCACATAACCAATATTTCACTTCGGGCTGCACCAACCAGAACCTCATTTTTTTGTCATCCTTGAATGTCCAGGGGTTATAAGCAGCTGATAATTCGAGTGTATATTTCGGGCTCAAAGCTACTTCCACACCCAGATTTGGAGTAGTCGCCGCCCAATATAGGGCATTAGTCTTCAACGCCACATCTTGTGCACGAACACTCTGCACCATACACATTACCCCTAATAATAGAAGTAAAAAAATACGCTTCATATTTATTTTATTTGTTTTATTGCATAACGCACCATCTATCATTCCTCCTCTTTGTAAGAGGAAGAATCGCCTGAAATCCATAGTGTATATATCTGATAATCAGTTAAAAATAAATATTAGATTTAAACATAAAGTGCAATGAAAGTTATACAAAACAAATTTGATGGGATAAAGTACAAAGCAGAACATCTAATATGTGAGAACTACATATCTGATGAACGAGCTATTTGGGAAGTAATCGAATTGAGCAAAAACCAAATGATTCTTAAAGAAGCTTTAGAACGTTCCACACTTTTATTTGTATTAACCGGAAAATTGGAAATAGCAACAGATTCTGTTTTAAAACAAAAAGTCGAAGCCTCAAAAATGTTTTTAATTCCTATTGGGGGCAATTTTTATGGTCATGTATTAGAAGATACGATAATGCTGCGTTGTTCTTTTACCAGAAACATAGCTTTATGCAACAAATTTTCAATAGAACAATTACAAAATTACATACAGCCAAATGCAAACATGAATTCTAGTATTGCTTCATTACCCATCCACCCACTATTATTAAAAGAGCTTGAGGCTACCCGTGATATACTTAATATCGGTCTGTCATGTATTCATTATCAACGCATAAAAATGGAAATGATTTTCATAGTATTACGTGGACTATACTGTCGGGAAGATCTTGCAGCAATGTTTGCACCAATGCTTGGAAAAGATGATGATTTTAAAAGTAAAGTGATGCAAGTGTATTCTCATGTGAATACTGTAAGTGAATTAAGCAAAGTTCTTAATATGTCTCCCTCATGTTTCAAACGTAAGTTTTATGATTCATTTGGCACTTCAGCCAAACAATGGATGATTCAGAAAAAGAAAGTAAAGCTACTGCGTGATATTATAATGAGTAAGATGTCTATTGCAGAATTAGCAGAGAAATACAATTTTACGGCAAATTACTTGACCTCATTCTGCAAAGAGCATTTTGGGAAAGCCCCCACGGAACTACGTGCGGAATGCTCAAACGAAATAAAAAGGAATGCGGATAAAGACTCCAGTTTATGACATATTACATATTATATAATAAGGATATGAAATAAGCAGGGAATCTAATCTCGAATCCTATTTATATATCAACGGCTGTTGTAACATTTTAGGAAATGGACGTTTTTCGTAGATTTTTAGTCCATTATTATAGGTCTCTTTCTTCATATTATTTCTAATTTTGCAGCCGAAAACAAGATGACCCTTCTATGTAATTCTTCCTCTTACAAAGAGGAAGAACTGCATTTCCTCTGCAAAATTACTTCTTTTGCATGAAATGCCCCAACTTTGTTAGAAAATAAAAAACACCATATATACTATCGCATCAGTGACTTAATGAGCTTTTCGTTAGCCGTAGCAATGATGTCGGTATCCAATGCTGCAAGATAAATAGTCGTTGTTTCTATATTGGTATGCCCCATGGCCTCGCTAATTATAGTATCGCTAATGCCACATGCCCTGGCCAACGAAGCCCACGTATGACGACTAACATAAGAAGTCAAAGGCTCATTCAAATTTATAAGCTTGGATATACGTTCAAGACGTTTGTTGTAAAGCCGCAAAGCACTGGCATATACTATAGGAGTATCTCTATGACCGTCAGAAAGAATTGGAAACAAATAAGAAAATTCTCCTCCCTTTGTTTCGTACCGATCTATTATTTTCTGAGCTAAAGGAACTATTTTCACCTTTAATGTTTGATTGGTTTTCCGACGTCGATAAACAATGTATCCATTCTGTAACTGACATTTCTTCAAATAAGCCATGTCAACGAACGGCATTCCCTGCATATAAATACTAAACAGAAAAAGATCACGTACAAACTCCAATGCCGGATCGTTCAAATGAATATTAACAATCTGCCTAACAACTTTCTGCGACAAAGCTCGTTTTCGCGTTTTTTCCTGCCCTGTAAAAACCTTACGAAACGGACGTCTCTCGTTTTCGATAAAATCATCATCCCAAGCATAGTTATAAGCAGCACGCAACATACGCATATACAATGAAATGGTATTCATTTTCAACCCTTTCTGAACCAAGAAATCCTGAAAATCCTTCATAATACAAGTTGAAATATCCATAATAGAGATAGGCAATCCCTGACGAAAAGCCATAAATTGCTTCAATGCACAACGATAATTAGCCGCTGTTTTATATTTTCCCTTCCTGCTAAAGTTTTTAATACGTTCAGCGACCAATTGAAAGAAGTCCTTTTCCCCCATAGACAATGGTAATTCTGTTTTTTTTCTCATATACATATTCTCGTATAATTGTTAAGCATTAAACGAACTTACAAATTAAAACTAAAAGGAAGTGAAAATATGTCAATCTATAGTATAAAAGAACACCTATTATCCAATCATGACAAGCGAAACAGAGCAGACTTTAATCAATGAAAAATCGGCAAACATAAAAAAATTCTCGACAGCACTCCTCCAATCACTGCTAATACATTATCTTTGCGCACCATGAAGACCCTCTACATCATCCTCGGAAGCCTGTCGCTCGGGCTGGGAGTAGCCGGCATCTTCCTGCCGATACTGCCCACCACCCCCTTTCTGCTACTGACGGCAGCTCTCTACTTCCGTGGCTCGCCACGCCTGTACGACTGGCTGCTACGACAAAAGCGGCTGGGCCCTTACATCCGCAATTTCCGCGAACATAAAGCCATACCGCTTCATGCCAAAATCGTCTCCGTAGGCCTGACGTGGCTCACCATCCTCTACTGCGTAGTCTTTCTGCTTCCGCAAGTATGGCTGAAGCTGTTGCTGCTGGCGTTGGCCGCGGGCATCAGCTGCCACATCCTGTCGTACAAGACGCTGAAATAGTTTTTCTTTCTGTTTCCGCTCTCGTTTTCTTGCTTCTAAGCCCCCCTTTTTTGTGTGTGCAGCATTACTTCAGCACCACCAGCACCTTGCGGGCTCCGTGGGCCCCCATCACCAATGCCTGCTCGATGTCGGCCGTCTTCGAAGGACCCGAGATGAAGACCCCATAAGGATAAGCCTCCGACTTCAGAGCAGCATAGGCTTCGTGCATGTTGTTGACAAGGCGGTTGCGGTCGACAACGATGAGCAAGGCCTCGGCTATGAAATAGAGCAGCTTATGCTTCACGGCCTGAGGTATCCACACAGCGCCGTTTTCGGCCACTCCTATCTCGCCTGGAACAACAGCCAGATCAATGCCGTTCAGCTCCTGCGCACGCTCCACATCGTCAGGATTGAGCGTAGCACATGTTACTTCGGGCAGGTTCGAAGCAATGCTCCGCGCCTCGGGGAAGTAAGTACGAATCAGCGAGTCGAGGGTGTCGCCCTCTTGCCACAAAACGGCATTGCCTCCCACCTGACGGCTGACATCGCAAAACTGACTGATCTTGTCTGCATAAGTCGTTGCCTTCACCGCCCACTGGGGATAATCGAAACGCTGGCGGGTGTTGAGGCGTATCTTGTTTAAAATTTCATCACGGCTGCTCATGGTTATTTCTCCTCCTTTCCTTGAACTTTATTCTTCTTCCACATTTCGTTGAACGACTCGGAAGCAAACTTGGGCAATTCACGTCCCTTTCCCCAGTCGTTCAGTCCGTTGTACTTCATAAACCGAGGCAAGGCATTCACCATCGGAGCTGCCCACAAAGCAGCATTAAACAGGTGCGGACGCTCCATCAGGAATTCCATACCTTCCGACATGTATTGTTTCTCGGTGCTGGCCTTGCCGATGGCTTTCAAACCCTGACGCCATTTGTATATCTGCTCGCCCAGGTCGACCTTAGCAGGGCAAACGTTGGAGCAAGACAAGCAAAGCGAACAAGCCGACAGGTTGTCGTAGTACTTCTGGGGGTCGTGAGCCATGCCCAGATTGATGCCGATGGGACCGGGGATGAAGTAGGTGTACGAATATCCCCCACTCCGCCGGTAGACGGGGCAGGTATTCATACACGCTCCGCATCGGATGCAGTTCAGCAGGCGGATGTGGTCGGCATTGGCCAACATCTCTGTACGTCCGTTATCTACGATAATAATGTGATACTCACCACCCTGACGCGGCGAGCGGAAATGTGAAGTATAGGTAGTGCTGGGTTGTCCGGTGCCCGAACGTGCCAGCAAGCGAGTGAAAACACCCAACGCATCCATGTCGGGCACAATCTTTTCGAGCCCGAAAGCCGATATGTTCAGCTTAGGGCAGGACATGCCCATGTCGGCATTGCCTTCGTTGGTGCACACCACCACATCGCCCGTCGAGGCTACTGCAAAGTTAGCCCCTGTCATGGCTGCATCCGCATTCAGAAAGATATTACGCAGATTCTTGCGGGCTACGTGCGTCAGATAAGTAGGATCATAGTTGCCTTTTTCGGCTCCCATCTCTTTTTCGAAGAGCTCGCCCACCTGCTGCCGCTTGATGTGGATAGCGGGCAACACTACATGGCTGGGCGGCAGGTGCATCAGTTGCAGAATGCGCTCGCCCAAGTCGGTCTCTACAGTATCGATACCTTTCGATATCAGAAAGGGATCGAGTTCGCACTCTTCGGAAAGCATGGACTTACTCTTTACAAAGCGCTTCACACCGTGGCTGCTGAGCAGGTCGTAGATAATCTGACGATATTCTTCGGCATCTTTAGCCCAATGCACAATGGCGCCGTTGGCTGTTGCATTCTTTTCAAACTCTACCAACAACTCGTCCAGGTGGCTGTTGGAGTATAGTTTCAGCTGGCAGGCCTTCTCGCGCAAGTCCTCCCATTCGGGCAGCTCACGGCTTATCTTATCTCGTTTGGCACGCACCATCCAGAGGGTTTCGTTGTGCCATGCCACCATGTCCTTATTCTGAAGGAACTTCTCGGCGGCTTTTGAATGCTTGGTACTCATAGTTGTGAAGCTAATATTTCGACAATATGAATGGTTTTCACGGGCAGGTGCTCACGATCGATGACACCCTGCATGTGCATCAGGCAAGAGCTGTCGGCACCGGTGATATATTCGGCTCCCGTCTCCATGTGATGTCTGATTTTATCCTGAGCCATGCAGACGGATACCGCCTGCTCTTCGACGGCAAACATACCTCCAAAACCGCAGCACTCGTCGGGATGAGCTGGTTCGAAAACTTCGATCCCCTGCACCATCGACAGCAGATCGCGGAGTTTATTGTAATAAGGAATGTTGCGCTCGCTGGGCGATGAAAGATTCAACTCGCGCACGCCGTGGCAGCTGTTGTGAATACTCACTTTGTGGGGGAAGCTGGCTTTCAGCGAAGAAGGTTTCAGTACATCGTGTACAAACTCACACAGGTCGTATATTTTCCCTGCGCTTTGACACTGATGCCCTTCATGCTTTAAGATGTCGGGGTGATTCTGTTTCACAAAGGCCACACAACTAGCCGAAGGGCCGACAATGTAGTCGTAAGCCTTGAACAAATCCTCGAATCGACGGGCCATTTCCGAGGCTTTGTCCTCGAAACCCGCATTGGCCATCGGCTGGCCGCAACAAGTCTGGTCGAGCGGATAATCGACGTCCACACCCAGGCTTTTCAGCAGTTTGTAAGACGCCACTCCCACTTGCGGATAGATGGCGTTGATATAACATGGAATAAAAAAACCTACCTTCATGGGTTCATCAGATTATAATGTATTGTTAATCATTTATTGAATATTGATCAGCTTATGCGTCTGCAAGCTAAGCCTCCAACGCGGATGTTCCAGGACGCAAGCCACCGTCTCGGTCGTGTTCAGACACGAACAAGGCTGAAGGAAGAAATGTCTGGCGGGCAGCTGCTCGTAACAGGCCAAGTCCTGCCCTTCGTACACCACCTTTACTTCGTCCATACGCGTCAGTCTCAACTCTCCACCTTGCTTGGGCGAACAGGTCACCCAGTCGATGTTCGCTGGAAGAGGACGGGTACCGTTGGTTTCGATGCAGACGTATTTTCCTGCCTCGTGCAAACGGTCGACAAACGCCTCGTCGATCCACAGAGAAGGTTCGCCACCCGTCAAAATCACCATCGTAGAAGGATATCGGCAGACTTCGGCCACGATATCGTCATCGGACATCATCACTCCGCTTTCGTGCTGCGTATCGCAAAAAGAGCACTTCAGGTTGCAGCCCGAAAAACGTACAAATACCGCAGGCGTACCCGTGTGAAATCCTTCGCCTTGCAGGCTATAGAATATCTCGTTAATCTTTCTCATAGACAGCCATGTTTGACTCAGACTCCTGCACTTCAACTTTAAAACAGGTGGGTATCTGCTCACATACCCAACGGGCTATGTTTTCGGCTGTAGGATTAAAAGGAAGTACTTCGTTCAGATTGCGGTGATCGAGTTTCTCTTTCACCACCTGCTTGATGTGGCTGAAGTCGACTACCATTCCGTCGGCATTCAGCTCCTTCGAACGGCAATACACTGTGATAATCCAATTGTGACCATGCAAATTCTCGCATTTGCTACGATAAGAAAGGCTCAGACTGTGTGCAGCCGATACCTCCATGCGTTTGATAACTGTATACATACGAATTGTTAATACGCTGATTAATAGACTTTTTATCGATCATTGCATCTAATGTCACCTCGATGCGCCAGCAAAAATAATAAAAAATCTACTATCCACGTATCATTTTTCTCTCTGAATTAAATCAAACAGTTTGCTCATCCTCGGTTAAAGGAAATGTATCGTAAATGGCCTGCTCGCGATAGGCTTTAGGTGAAAGCCCCAAATGTTTCTTTACATACTTACCAAAAAAAGACAAACTGGGAAAGTCTAGTTCTGCAGTAATTTCCTTGATGCTCTTCGAAGAATGCTTCATCAAGTATTCGATGTCTTTCAATACAGCCTGATCGATGAATTGCGAAGCCGTTTTTTTCCCAATTTTCTTACAGACAGATGAAAGATACTTGGGAGTAACATGCAGTCTGTCAGCATAGAACTCGACTCTTCTGTTTTTAGGATAAGACGAAGAAAGCAATTCTATGAAGTTTTTGAACAGCTGTTCGCCGGATGTAAACGGCCGTGGATTAATCCGGACAATCTTTTCCATAACATTTTGCATGTCGTACACAAAAGCCAGCATCAGGGCATCTATCACCTTCTTTTGGTTGACATAACTGTGCGAAGCCTTGTAGCATAGCAATTCGTAATAACGGCAGAATTCTTCCGCATCGTGAGGCGAAAGTGAAGCGTGAGGATGATTTTGAAACCACAACCGGACATCCCAATTGCAATCGGCCATCGGTACTATTTCTTGTATATAGGAAAGAGTCATCCCAATACAATAACACTTGAAATCAACACTAAGCAAGCAGTCGTTTATAATCACATTGGGCGGACAAATAAAAATATCATTCGGATAGGCCACGTAAGGAACGCCATCGATATGCAACGAAGCTTTGCCCTGAAGACACAATGCAATTACAAAAATCTCATTTTGAGCCATTGAATCCAAGTTCAAATCACTCAAATCATCAATAAAGGCTAAATCACCGTCATTGTATATCGTAGCCTTTTGCATCACAGGGGTATCCAAATTTACTTTCATTTTTTCTTATTATCTGTTTTTTGTTTGCAAATTAACTGCTTTTCCCTTGATATACATTTGTCTAAAAGAAACAGGAAGTGTTCCCTATTTCCATTTTCTACAGTACACTTCCAAAATAGAACACTTTTACCAAAATGCAGATAAACAAAAATCAGGCAAACATTCATTCCTTTGCGCCGAAAAAATAAAAGAAATATCAGAAAATGAAAATGATTAAATTCAGCGGAATGTTGCTTCTGGCTGTATGTATAGCCGGATGCAAAAGTAATAACAAGGTCGAAGAAAAAGAGCCTGTAAAAGTGAAGATCATGGAAGTGTCGAGTTATTCGGGAAACGAAGAGCCAAAGTATTCAGGAACAGTAGAAGCAGAAAACGGAACATCGCTCAGCTTCTCTGTCATGGGCACCGTAGACAAAGTATATGTCAGCCTGGGAGAACAAGTTACAAAAGGACAACTCATAGCCTCACTGAACCCTACTTCTCTACAAAGCAGCTACAATGCAACCCAAGCCACCCTGCAACAAGCCGAAGACGCCTGGAAACGATTAAAAGAACTGCATGACAAGGGAAGCCTGCCCGAAATAAAATGGGTAGAAGCAGAAAGCACTCTGCAACAAGCCCGTGCCACCGAAGAAATAGCCAGAAAAAGCCTGAACGACTGCAAACTGTACGCCCCCTTCAGTGGTGTAATTGCCGAAAAAAACATCGAAGTAGGACAAAACGTAGCACCAGGCATTCCTGTAGTACAACTGGTCACAACCCGCCTACTGAAGATTAAAATCTCTGTCCCCGAAACTGAAATATCAGACATTACTCTGGGGCAGAAAGCAGAAGTATCCGTACCAGCCTTAAACAACCAGATATTCGAGACCACAGTCACCGAAAAAGGAGTCGTTGCCAATCCATTATCTCGCTCGTACGACGTCAAAATGCGTGTAACAGACGCCGGAAAAAGTCTGATGCCAGGCATGGTGGCAGAAGTAGCTCTCCAGAAAAAAGATTCAACTGCCCAATACATCATCCCAGCCAACATTGTCCAGCTGGACGAGAACAACCAGTCTTTTGTCTGGCTGAACAACAACGGAAAAGCGGAGAAACGAATCATCAGCTGTGATGAATTCACACCGACAGGTGTTACCGTAGTTGCTGGTCTAAAAAGCAACGACCAAATCATCGTGGAAGGCAGACAGAAAGTCTGCAATGGTACTCCCATCGTATTCTAACAACCCTATAAAGTTCGAAACATTATGAACACCAAGAAAAAACGTACCATGGTTGAATGGGCCATGCACTACAGGCAGATCATTATCCTGACCACCTGCTGCCTGATAGCATTCGGTATCTATTCGCTGCCCAATATGCGTAAAAATGAATTCCCAGATTTTACCATCCGACAGGGAATCGTCGTAGCAGTAGCTCCCGGCAACACTTCAGAAGAAATGGTCGAACAGGTTACCAAACCGCTTGAAGACTATATCTTCAGCTATAAGGAAGTCAAAAAAGAAAAAACTATCTCGAAAAGCCGGGATGGGATTGTCTACATACAAGTAGAGTTGAATGATGATCTGAACAACAAAGATGAATTCTGGAGCAAGTTTAAACACGGCATTGCCACCTTCAAGTCGCAACTGCCTTCCAACGTACTGGCCGTACAAGTGATGGATGACTTCGGCGATACCTCTGCCCTGCTCATCACCATGGAAAGTGAAGAAAAGACCTATCGCGAACTCGATGGATATATGGACGTTTTACAAGAACGACTGCGGCGCATCCCCAGCGTAGGACGCATGAGCGTAAGCGGTCTGCGGAAAGAGCAGATCTCCATCTACATCGACCCCGAACGCCTTTCGCAATACGGACTGGGTGAAAAGACACTGTCGCTTGCCCTGATGCAGAAAGGATTTGCCACGACAGGCGGACGGGTGAACACCGAAGGATACACATGCCCCATCTATGTGGCCAAATCGCTGAACACCCTCTACGACGTACAGCAACAGATCATCTACACCGATCCGCAAGGCAATAACATTCGGCTGAAAGACGTGGCGCGTGTCGTCAAGGAATACCCGCAAATGGAAAGCAGCATCACCAACAACGGAAAGAAGTGCATCCTGCTCTCCGTAGAAATGAAGAAAGGACAGAACATCGTAAAAATGGGTGAAGACATCAATGCAGTGTTGGATAACTTCCAGAAAGAACTACCACAAGACGTCAGCCTGTTTCGCATCACCGACCAAAGCCAAGTGGTGGGCGACAGTGTTGTCAACTTCCTGCGCGAATTGCTGATAGCCATTCTGGCTGTAGTGTTAGTAGTCATGATTCTGCTCCCTATGCGTGTCGCACTGGTGGCTGCCTCTACCATCCCTATCACTATATTTATTTCGCTTGGTTTGTTTCAAGCGTTCGGCATCGAGTTGAATACAGTTACACTGGCTGCACTGATTGTTACCCTCGGAATGATTGTGGACAACTCCATCGTCATCATCGACAGTTATCTGGAAATGATCGGAGAAGGTTGCTCGCGCTGGCATGCTTCCATCCGCAGTACGATGCACTTCTTCAAGTCCATCTTCTCGGCCACACTCGCCATCAGTATTACTTTCTTCCCATTCCTGCTTACCACCACAGGAATGATACACGACTTCCTGCTCAGTTTCCCCTGGGCCATTACCATTGTACTAGGTGTTTCATTACTGGTAGCCACCATGCTGGTCCCTTTCATGCAATTCTGGTTCATCCGCAAACCTCTGCAACAGAAAGCCGGAGGAAAAAGTTTTTCCTTCCTCGACCTGCTGCAACGTTACTACAACCGGCTGCTCGACGTCTGCATGGCTCATCCGATATATACCCTTGGCATCGGGCTCCTGTCCATTGTAGCGGGTGCCGTCTGGCTTCAACACCTGCCACAACAGCTGATGCCTTTTGCTGACCGCAATCAGTTTGCTGTTGAAATATTCCTGCCAAACGGTACACGCGTGGAACAAACCGCCGAAGTAGCAGACAGTCTGGAGCACATTTTACGCCAAGACTCACGCGTAGTGAGCGTAGCCTCCTTCAAAGGATGCGCTTCGCCCCGCTTCCAGAACAGCTATGCGCCCCAGATAGCAGGTAGTAATTTCGCACAGTTCATCGTCAATACAACAGGGAACAAGGAAACCGTTGAACTGCTTGATGAGTATGCTCCAAAATACTCGAATTATTTCCCCAATGCCCGCATACGCTTCAAGCAGCTGAGCTACAGCGAAGCCGCTTACCCCATCGAACTGAGATTGAGCGGAGAAAACTGGCAAACCGTCAAACAAGATGCCGAACGAATCAAAGAAGAACTCCACAAGATACCCGGTCTGATCTTGATCCAAAGTGATGTAAACGAACCTCAGGCAGCCCTGAACGTCGTATTGCACGAAGATGAAGCTTCCCGTCTGGGCATCAGTAATCTGACAGTAGAATCAACACTGGCCATGCGCTACAACAGCGGTATTCCACTTGCCCAGGTATGGGAAGGGGACTACTCCATTCCTATTGTACTAAAAGGAGACAATGCCGACAACGCTACCTTATCGGCTATCGGAAACGAACAGATTCCTGCCGGCAACGGACTTACTACAGTACCCTTGAGACAAGTGGCTGATGTTGTTCCCGCATGGGAAGACGGACAAATCGTACGTCGAAACGGCATCTATACCATCACCGTACAAAGCGAGCTGCAACGGGGAGAAAACGGTATGGAAAAAACCGGCCAGATACAAAATGCCCTGAAAGACTTTGACCTTTCGCCGGGTGTATCTTTGAAATATGGTGGCGATGTAGAAGACAACGAAGACAAGATGCCGCCCGTAATGGCCGGCCTGATGGTAGCCGCTGTTGTCATCTTCTTCATTCTGGTATTCCACTTCAAGAAGGTATCCATTGCCGCCCTTATCTTCTGTAGCATGCTGCTTTGCGTATTCGGTACGGCAGCAGGTATCTGGATACAGGGAGTGGATTTCAGTGTAACCTGTGTACTGGGTATCGTCAGCCTGATGGGAATCATTGTCCGCAACGGCATTATTATGATAGACTATGCGGAAGAACTACGGAAGACTGAACGTCTCTGCGTCCGCGATGCCATCTACCACTCTGCCCGCCGCCGTATGCGTCCTATCTTCCTGACATCGGCTGCCGCCTCAATGGGAGTGATCCCCATGATACTCGGAGGAAGCGGACTTTGGATGCCTATGGGAACAGTGATCTGCTACGGCACACTGATCACCATGCTCTTCCTGCTCACGGTACTGCCGGCCGCTTATCTGCTGATATTCAGAGGAAGTTCAAGAAAAAGGGCAAAAGCCGCCATGTTAGAACAACAATAAAAACATTCAAGAAAACATCAGTATGAAACATTCATTTCACAAATATCTATGGGTAGCAGCTCTGACCTTTATGACCGGCAACAGCCTGTCTGCCCAACACGTTTACACCTTGGAAGAGTGCATCGAAGAAGCCCTCCATAACAATGTACAAATCAAGAATGCCGACAATAATCTTTCAGCCGCCCGGCACGACAAGGGCAAAGCGTTCACCAATTACTTCCCCACAGTAGGAGCCACAGGAGGAGGCTTCCTTTCAGATAAAGGACTTGCCGAAATGGAACTGGCGCCCGGACAGAGCATGATGCTGCTGAAGAATGGCGTTGTGGGAGGAGTATCGGCTACCCTTCCCCTCTTCACTGGCGGACAAATCGTCAACGGCAACCGGTTGGCCGAAGTAAACGTGGAAGTCAACCAACTGCAGCGCCGACAGTCGGAAAACGAAGTCAGACTCACTACCGAACAATACTTCTGGCAGGTAGTCATGCTAAAAGAAAAACTGAAGACACTGGCTGTAGTAAACGAACAGCTGAAAGCCATCCATAAAGACGTGGAGAACTCCGTAACAGCCGGACTGACCAACCGCAACGATCTGTTGCAAGTGAAACTCCGCATGAACGAGACACGTAGCAACAACCTGACAGTAGAGAATGCGCTTTCCGTGTCGCGCAGCCTGCTGGCACAGTACATCGGCCATCCAGCCGACAGCATCGACGTTTCTCTTCCCCTCGACGGACAGTTACCTGAACGTCCTGAGAAGTTGTATCGTACTCCCGACGCTTCGCTACTGCTCACCAACGAATATCACCTGTTGAAGAAGAATGTCGATGCCAACCGGCTGCAATACAAGATGACCCTCGGCAAGAACCTGCCAACCATTGCCATCGGAGGCGGATACATGTACGAATACCTGATGGACAAAGATCATGCTTTCTGGATGGGATTTGCTACCATCAATATCCCACTTAGCGGATGGTGGGGCGGTTCGCACGATATAAAGAAGCAGAAACTGGCACTGAAAAATGCCGAAAATACCCTGTACGACCAAAGCGAACTGCTAAAAATACGTATGCTTAACACCTGGAACGGACTGAATGAAGCTTATAAACAAATGGAGATTGCCATGGAATCCATCGAACAAGCTACCGAAAACCTTCGTCTGCAAACCGATTATTATCAGGCAGGCACCTGTACAATGAGCGATCTGCTCGAAGCCCAGACACTCTACCAACAGAGCCGCGACAAGTATGTGGAGTCGTACGCACAATATGAAGTAAAGAAACGCGAGTATCTGCAGGCTACGGGACGTTGACCCTACGAAACCGGTAGCGGAAAACGAACTTCATAGAAAGAAGACAGATACATCCGTTACAAACAAGGCCGGCTCTCACCGATTAGGAATTCGACAGTCAATCATCGAAATACCTAATTCGTGAGAGCCGGCTTTATTCGTAACAGAGACTCCAACAATCACATTCGGGGCACAGGTACAACAGCCATAATCCCTTCCGTCACTGCCAGCTTATTCAATACCCTTTATGGTCTTCATCAATTGCTCACCAAGACCGATGGTATATCCCTGCGAGACGAAGACTACACGGTTGAACGTATCGGCGATGATGAAGACAGGCAAATTGCCTGACCGCCTCAGCTTCATGTTCTCGGCTATCTGTTCGGCTATGCCGTCGGTGTCGATACCATAGATCACCGTCGAAGGAAGAGCCGGGAAGGAAGAAGGCGTGAACTTGGAAGCCTGCTTCTCGTCGGGGAACAGCAACACCATCTTGCGTCCCCACTTCTCCAGGTCGGCTTTCAAGGCAGCTATGTCGCGCAAAGCATGATTCGTAGGTTCCTGGTTCACACCTAATACACCCACTACGAAGTAGCCGCGTCCGCAAGCCTGCAACAGGCTTTGCTGTCCGTCCGTTGCCTTGCCATCCCAACGGGTAAAGAGCGATTCGGAGTTGAAGTTGCCTATCACCTGTACTTCATCCTGACTTTCGCGCATCACAAGATCGATGCGGGTTGTCTGTCCCGGTTCGATGCTGAATGAAACCATCCGCGCAAGGACAGCGCCACTGGCCAGACGGGTGCCGGTGACCAACACATAGCTGCCAGCATCCAGCGAAGTACCGTTCTTCAGCAAGCCGGCCCAGGTGGTGCCTTCCGCATTGTTGGCATTGCCTTCTTCGTAGGTCAGCAACTGCAGCATACCTTCGGGGGTAAGTTTCGACAAAGTGAAGTGCGAATAATATTTAGGATTGTCCAACAACTTAATAGGAGTATAAGTTGCCACCAGTTTACCACTCTTTCCTTCTTCTACTTCCGAAGTTGTTTTCTCGAAATCTACATCAATGGCTCCGTTGTCGTTCAGCAATTGAACCTTACCCGTCACTTCGTGAATGCGTGCGGGGATACCCATGCTGCGTGCCATCGATACGAAAAAGATGTCGCGACTGTGCGGATCGGCCAGACGGGCTTTCCATACACCGGCCGGAGATATGGGCGAAGCACCCAGATTACAGTTCTTGTCCACACGGATGTTTTCCGACACCCAAGCGACAAGTTTCATCGGTTCGGCCACGTAAGCTTTGCACTCTTCCTCGGAAACCACTTGCTTGAAGAAGGCTTTATAAGGCGTCAGTGCCTCGTTGCTGACACGCGGATTGCGCACATAGCGGCGGAAAAGGTCGGCATTGGGGCAAAGACGCGACAACATGTGGTCCAGCAATACGTCGAGGGTAACATCGCGCAGGTCTTTCTCCGAAATGCGTTGCAGCAGGTCGAAACCGCCCACCTTCGACTTCTCGGAACGCAGACGGGCCATAAAGTTGGTGATGACGGCATGATTGCCACGCGAAGCCACCAGGATGCGGGCAGCAGCGTCCTCGTCCAGACGATACAGACGGGCAAACTCACGCGCCTTCTCGTCGGTCATGAAGGTGGCAGTATAGGCATTGCGGATAGAGTCTTCGTGTGCCAGACGGCGGTCGTTCTCGGCGCGTTGCTCGGGCGTTACTTCGGGCAGGTTGGCATTCTCGGCAGGAGGCACGATGTCCAGATCGACGGAAAATGCAGCACCCGGCTCTTTATCAAGCTTCACTTGCAGCTCGCTGTCCTTGCCGAAGGAGAGTTTGGCAAAGCCTGTCTTTCCGCCTTTCGATGCCCACACCAGCATATCGCCCTTGCCGGCAGTCAGCGAGGCCTTGCCTTCGGCATCGGTCTGCTTGCGGGCTACGGTATAGAATTCGGCATAGTTATAGAGTTTGAACTCGACAATGGCATCGGGCACAGGCTTGCCTCCGGCGTCTACTACCTGCACCACGGCACGGGCTGTCGGGGCGTAATTGTCTATCACATTGATTTCCGTATAGCAATTGGTCACGGACATTACTTCTTCGGGGCCTTCGTAGCGTCCGAACACCTTGGTGTGCATCAGCATTCCCCGGCTGGCTGGGGCGTTGAACCATCCCAAGTCGAGTACGGGCTCGGGCTCGCAGGCTCCCAAGAAGTGCCACTTGCCGTCGGCCCAGGCCTCCACCCAGGCATGATTGTCGTCGGTGTGCGCCCAACGGGGCGTATAGACCTGACGCGCCGGTATGCCTACCGAACGCAAAGCGGCCACCAGCAAGGTAGACTCTTCGCCGCAACGGCCATAAGCCGTACGGACAGTAGCCATAGGCGAACTGGTGCGGGCATCGCTTGGCTGATAGACGGCCTTCTCGTGACACCAGTGGTTCACTTCGAGGATGGCGTCGTGCAGCGAAAGTTGCTTCACGCGGTCTTTCAGTTCCTTATAGAATACGACACGTGCACTGTCCAGATGCTCGTTGTTCACCCGCGCCGGAAGCACAAAGTGACGGAACAGCTCTTCGGGAATATCGCCGCCCCAGGGCATTTCGTCGGCTGCCTGACGCGATGCACGCACGTTCATCAGGTGGAATTCGCCCGGATAATCGGTAATGTCGGCCAGGGGCATGTAGGCATAAAGAAACTCCAGTGCCTCGCGCTCGTAAGTGTCAAGGTCGGTGTCGAGCACGGCAAACAGGTCGCCCTGCGGCATCTGTTTCTTTTTCAGTTCCAGGTCTTGTTCTACCTTGGCACGGTATTCGGCATCTTTGATGAAATGGGAATTGCCGCACGCTGCAAGCAAGCACGACAGCAATAAGAAGTAAAGGGGAAGAAAACGAGTTCGCATAAGATTAAATTTACGTTGGTTACTCGGACAAAGATACTGAAAGGTAAGCGCAATACAAAAAGAAGCCTGCTTATTTTTTATTGCCGAACCGCATCCCTCCCCTTCCGTTTCCGAATCGGCAGATAGCTTTTTATCACGGAAAAGGCTGGCATCTTCGGACAAAACTCCAAGCCTGTCGGACAGTGCACGCTGGCTGCACAACCACTGCAAACAGGTTGCAGCATCACTGCAAAGGCGTTGCAGCGTCGCTGCAAACCGCTTTGCAGCGACAGTGCAACGGGCGTGCACTGCTTCCGGCACCGGCAGAACGTCACTTCAACGTCAGCACCAAGGTGGTGTCAGCCTTTAGTTCGAAGCGGCAATCCTTATAGGCCGGCGGCCCCATCACGCCTTCGGCATCGTTGCTGAAGCCATACTTCTCCAGCGGGATGCCGTAAGTACCTGTGTCCAGCCGACCGTTTCCGTTGGCATCGTGAAAGACGGAAATGGCGTAACTTCCTGCGGGAAGTCCCTGACAGGGAATGCGGACGGTGCTGTCTTTTGCTTCGACCCGAAACCCGGTCAAAGGTTTCTTCAGAAAAGTCTCTTCCGACGCGTAAACGGCTACGAAGAGGGAACCCTCCGGCCGCTCGATGCCGCGTACTTCGATTGTCAGATTCGGTGTGCCCGACGTGCCGGCAAATGCTTCGGCCAGCAGGAGGCATCCAAGGGAAATAAACCATGTTTTCATAAGCTGTGTAAATAGTGATGTGAATAATATAAAGTGATTTAAGTTTCGCAAGTGCTCAACTTATTAGTTGACAAGGCTTCAGTTAACAAGTCTACTAGGCTGGAACTCCCGGTTTGATAAAGTGCCGCTTGAAACGGCTTGCTACAAACGCCTTGTTAACTCGTCAACTTGTTGCTTGTCAACTGCAACTTGAGCTTGCGAAAGTTGAGTGAATATGATGCATACAGCCGGGCTGCCCCGCCTCAGAAGTTGGAGACGTCGTAAGCCGCCTTCTTGCCCAAGGTGATGAAAACGCCGACATAGAAGAAATGATCGTCCGACGCCCATACGGGCTGCCCGTCCACCCGACCGAACTCGTTGCGGCGTCCCAGGATGTTTGTGGCCGAGGCGTGAATGATGACTTTCTTACTCGGGAGGAACGTCAGCCCCAAGTCCAGGCTGTTGTAGGGCTTCACTTCGTCGTTCATCAGGCCGGGCAGCTGCGCATTGTGGTACGGACGGCCGCTGCTGAAGCGATTGGTCACACCGATAATGGTGCGCAGGCGTGGCACGGAGTACTTCAGTGTGAGCGACGCATTGTGGCGGGTGGCGTATTGGGGCGTCGTCAGTTCGGCATACTCCCGATACTTCCTGCGGGATATATTATAGGTATAGGAAAGATAATACTCGAAGTTGTGCAGCGACACGTCGTCGAAGAAGAAGAGGTCGAAGCCCTTGCTATAGCCGTAGCCGTGCGAAGTAACCTGACGGACACCTGCCCCGTCGTTCTCGGCAAGCGCCAGCCGGCTATAGTCCTTGTAGTAGCATTCGGCCTTCAGCAGGCGGCCATTGCAGTCGTAGCGGGCGCCCACATTGTATTGCACACAGACCTCCGAGACCGGACGGGACTGCTGTACCAGCCAGGCATTCTCGGGCAACTGCGTGTAGCGGCCCGCCGTAGCCGAAAACATCCAGTGGTCGCGATAGTAGTTCAGTGCCACACGGGGCGAAAAGTTCCACGTACGGCCAGCCGACACATATTCCGTCCGGCAGGAAAGCTCCGCCTTGAGCGACTCCCACGGATAGTAAACGGCCGAAAGGAAGCCCGCCCCTATAGTGGGGCTGATGCGGTTGCGGCTGTCCACACCGGCCGAAGCAAAGGCGTAAGCATCCTCGTAGTGCCGGAAGAATCCTTCCACACCCGCCTCCATGCGAAGTGTCGGCGAGAAACGTTTTCTGGCCTTTACCTTCAGGTGCCACTCCTGCTGTTGCTCCTGCCAGCGGTCGCCTGTCACGGCTGCTCCGCCTATCTGTCGCGAATAGTGCGAATAAGCCACTCCGCCAAACCACTCCCAGCCGTCGGCTGCCCGGCGGCGAAACGTAGAGTTGAAGTAAACATTATCCTCGCCCAAGGCAAACAATCGCCGCTCGTCTCCCTCGTACAGGGAGAAGTCGGTGCGGTCGTACTGGGCATAGACTTTCAGCACCGTACGGTCGTCGGGCGTATAACGTGCCTGCGAGGCGGCCGAATACATCCGGTAAGGCTTCTCGAAGTCGCGCCGTCCGCTGAAGATACGGTCGTAAAGGCTCAGATTCTGATAGTTAAGGTCGACCGAAACCGACCCTTTCGCGAAAGCACGCGTACCTCCGCCCCCAGCTCCTACCACCGAAGCATTCATTCCCAACTTGGTGACGGGGCTATGGTCTTTCGTCTCAAGCGGCAGCACAGCCGACAAAGCTTCACCATACTCCAGCGGCGCACCGCCCGAAGCCAGATTGACCCCACTGAACATAAAGGTAGAATAACGGCTGCGTGCCGGAGTGTTCAGACTGACCGAGGTATAAGGATTGAGCACGTGCATGCCGTCGATGTACGTCTGTGTCTCGTAGCTGCTGCCTCCACGCACCAATAAACGCCCGCTTTCGCCCTCGACCTGCGTCCCCGGCAATGTCTGCAAGGCCTTATACAGGTCGCCGTTCGCACCGCCCACGGTTGCCAGTCCGACGGGTTGCAAATCGTTCCACCGACTGTTGGCGGCCGGAGTCCTGTGTCCTTTGACCACTACTTCGCCCAAGTCCACACTGTCCGTAAACAGTTGCAGGCGTATCGTATCGGTCGTGGTCGTCTGTGCACGGGCAACAGCTACGCATGCAAAGGCAAGGAAATATCCCATCCATAGAATAGCTTTTCTCCTCATTGTCTTCATCGTTTTTGTTTGATTCCGACAGCAAACATAAACGAAGAAAACAAGGCACAAAAATATCCGGGACAGACAGCCCGGATATGTGACCGGCAGACGTCCTCGTGTGACGAACGGCCTGCCTCTGTGACGAATGACTAAGCGTTCATCCCCTTCTCTATCATTGTCTTAACTTGCTTTGCATACGCCCGCGACACCGGTACTTCGTCCCGGCAACCCTCCAGGCGCAAGCGGTATCCCTGCGAATTGCCCGACACATCGGTCACCCTGCCGATGTTGACCAGAAAAGCCCGATGGCAACGCACGATGAACGGACAGCCTTCCGCCGCCTGTTCCATCTGCTTCATGGTGATGCGCAACGTCTTCCGCACTTCTCTCTCTACGCTCCCACTCTCCGGAACATTGTGCTGCCCTGCTGGGCGACAAGTAATCTTCACGTAGTTGCCTTCGGCTTCGGCAAACAGGAAGTCGGCCGCCTCCATTTCGAGCACTTCCTTGGTAGTTCCGGCAAAAAACAGGTGCAAACTTCCGGCATCGGCATCCCTGCTTCCGGCCACAGCAGCTGCCCGTCCCGGATGCTTCAGACAGGCATTCAGCTCGGTAGCCTCCCTCAGATTACGCGCCAGCACTAAGTTGCGGTTCCACATAATAAAGAAAACAATGGGGAAAGGCGCCAACAACAGTACCCAAACCATGCTGATACCCAACAAACGCCAATCGGGCGACAGGCTGAACACCCACGCCGTATACAGCCAGTTGAACAATCCTATCAGCAGACAGACAATCAGCGTATGGAGCAACTCCTTGCCCACCGTCCAGTTCTGTTCCTTGTGATAGGCAGGAAACAGCCAGGGCAACAGATAGACCATGATGCTCAGTGCAGCGGAAGACACCACGGCATAGCCCAACAGCACAGGCAGCTTGCCGGTCTCCATCCTCGAAATGCCGAACGGCTGCAACAGATAAATAATCAGAAAGACGATCAGCGAAGGCACCACTACCGTTTTCCAACGTTTGCACAGCGCCGGATAAGGAGTTTGCAGAAGTTTTATCAGCTTTTTCATTGCTTTTTATATAAGACGGGCAAAGATATACAATATATTTGTAATATCCGGATAGCAAAACAGGGTTTCTTCAAAAGAAAATAGAATATGCAAGCATTATTTTTATGTTCTACAACATATACCTTGCGAACAATTTGTATCTTTGCAGTGTTATTAGAGAAAAGAAAAAGAAGTAAGAACCGCTTTCCGAAACGCGGGAAGCACAAAAAGAAGATGATTATGAAAAAAGACGTAAATGAAATTATGATGTTGCAGTACCGTATCAAACGTTATCAGTCGATGAGAAACGGTACCATGTGCCAAGCCCTTAGCGGCAAACTCCAGAAACTGCTTGCCAAGCAGTAATCGGAACTGAATGTAAAGCGCTTGCCTCTGCAAGCCTGATAAGATGTAAATAAACAACCCTTTAAATAAAATGAGTGAAGAGGATGTATCGCAAAAAGATACATTCTCTTTTTTCTTTATCCCTGCACAAGGAGAAGGTAACAACTACCAACCTCGCCCCGACCTTCACTTACTCCCAGTCGCTGAACTCGAAACTGAGCTGCTCCCATACTCCTTTCTTCGCCTCTTCCTCGTGCGGATTGGAGATGGAAAGGCCAATGAGCCGGATGGGATGCTGCTCGTAATCGACTTCCTTCAGCAGTTGCTTGGCCAATGGCAGAATCTCGTCGAGCGTATGAAGTTCCTGTGGACGGGTCGTGCTGCGGGTTATCTGACTGAAGTCGTGAAACTTTATCTTCAACGTCAGCGTATTCCCCTTGAAGTTATGACGCTCCAGCCTGCCTGTCAGTTCCACTGCTACATGATACAGTTCGATGATTACCGACGAACGACGGGAAATGTCCTTCTCCAACGTATGCTCGCAACCTACCGACTTACGGATGCGCACCGCCTCGACAGGACGCAAATCGATGCCTCGGGCAAAGTCGTAATAAACGCTCCCCATCTTGCCAAATTCCTGCGTCAGCATCGCAAGCGAACGGGTACGAAGCTGTTCGCCGTTGTGTATGCCCAGCAGGTGCATCTTCTTGGCTGTGACAGGCCCTACTCCCCAGAAACTTTCGATAGGCAAACGGGCAATGAAGTCGAGTGCCTGGTCGGGATGAATGGTACACAGTCCGTCGGGCTTGCGGTAGTCGGAAGCAATCTTGGCCAGAAATTTGTTATAGGAAACACCGGCTGAGGCCACTAGATTCAGTTGGTCGCGTATCTTCTGCTTTATCTCGCGGGCTATGTCGACAGCCAGTTCCATGCCCGGCTTGTTATGGGTGACATCCAGGAAAGCCTCATCCAGCGAAAGAGGTTCTATCAGGTCGGTATACTCGTGGAATATCTCGTGTATCTGACGCGACACAGCCTTGTACACGTCCATCCTGCCGGGAATGAAAATCAGGGAAGGGCACAAACGTTTGGCCTTCTGCGACGACATGGCCGATCGCACTCCATAGCGGCGAGCCTCGTAACTGGCCGTAGCCACTACTCCCCGCTCTTCGGCACGCCCCACGGCAATAGGTTTGCCCCGCAACTCGGGATGGTCGCGCTGCTCTACGGATGCATAGAAGGCATCCATGTCGATGTGTATGATCTTACGTTCCATTGTCAGCTTTCCTTTTTTCGGCAAGACAAGGACAAATATAGTGCACTTTTACGAAATAAAGGAATGACGGAAGTCAAATACAACGGAGGGGATGAGAAAAAAATGAAAGGATAAAAAAAGAACTTCCTGCCCGTCTCCGGATGCATGTGGAGAGCGGACAGGAAGTTTATAACCGATTATTTCGACTTGAAAATAATCTTATAGATCTTAGGCATACCGTTATAACGGCATGTTACGGTAGCAAAGCCTTCGTCTGCCTTGGCCTGGTCGATCTTGATATCCACTTTCTTATTCGATGCCTTGGCAGTAACTTTGGGGAACGACTTGCCGGCTGCGGCAACTTCGTAGACTACCTCGTAGTGCGAATAGTCGGCAATACCGTTTTCGTTTGTCGAGCGTACCGGCGTCTTGGGCAGTTCGATTACTTCGCCCCCTACCTTCACCGTCACTTCGGGAACTACCGGACGGACAATCGGATGCTTGGCCGAGCTGAATCCCAAACCGGACATATCGAACAGCGGAGCCTGACCTTCGCCCTCGGCCACCAGATAGATGGCATGTTTCTTATCCAGATGATCTACCACATCAGCCACATTCAGCGTGAACTTGGTTTCTTTCTGTGCAGCACCTGCCGGAACTTCGATCACGCCAATCTTCTTGCCTTTCCATACGGCATTGTTCCACGGAGCATCCAGCCATACATTTACCTTGAATGCCTTGTCGGTACGCGGAGTGATGAAGAGGTTGAACACCGTACCGTTCCCGGGCTTCGTGCCTTCGAAAGCCTTGATGCCGTTCCTGTTCTTATCCAGTCCGCCAAAACCAAAGTACTTATAGCCGATGATGACACCGTTGCGTACTCCTGTTATCGGCATGTGGTTGTCCCATACGTCCCAGGAATCTTGCTGAACGCCGGTATCGGACAGATAGCAGGCATAACCGGCCGAGTAATAACGATACGGATCGAGACCGAAGATGTGGAATCCCTCGGAGGTAACTTCCGCTCCAGTATATTCGTGGCCGTTACTGTCTTTGGCTGTCCACTTATGGTCGTCGGCATAGGCGTCGTAACCGGTAATGGTCACTTTACCGCCTTCGGATACCGGTTTCTCGTCCCACTCTATCTTGATGGGAGCCACAACAGCCTGACGAGCAAAACCGAAGTTACGGGGCGGACGGTGATAGAATACATACCACTGACCGTTGATTTCCTCGATACTGCCGTGCGTATTGTGTCCGCCATTGGTAGACACCAGTGACTTACCGTCCTCGCTTACTTCCGGACCACGCGAGTCTACAACGACGCCACCGATTTTCCACGGTCCGAGCGGAGTGTCACCATAAGCATAACGCAGGGTGGAGTTACTGCTTCCCATACCATAGTCGGGACCGGAGTAACCACTGTAAACCGATACATACTTATTTCCTACTTTACGGATGGAGGAAGCTTCGAAGAAGTTGAAAGCCCCCAAATCCTGTCCCGGATAGACGTTAGGATAAACGGCATCGGCCGGGTCGCGAACTACGCCATACCGACGTCCTGCCGGCATATTAAACGGAATCACCTCCTTACCGGGACGTACCGAATACATGGTGTTCTGGTCCAACTCGGCGGCCGACGAGCGCTGGAATCCCCAGAAGCCGTAGGCACGGAAGCCGATTTCGTAATCCGGATCGTTCGGGTCGGTGATCTGCTCTACATAAACCGAAGGGTCAAAGCCCATGATACTGCCCGGCAATGTCTTCCGACCGTCTTCGGTCACATTCACCGGAGTAAACGGTCCGTCCGGACGAGTACTCTTTGCAACCATTGCCTCGCGGAACGGGCCACGGCTGTGCGGATACAGGTAGTACTCGCGAGTACCATCCCGACGGTTCACCTCCACGAGGTCGGGAGCGTACATCACGTCCCATTGCCCGTCAATGTGATAGGTGAAAATCGAGCCTTCGTCACGCCAGTTCTGCAAGTCCTCTACCGGAGCAGACCAAGCACGGATATCCGGTCCGCAATAGCTGTCGAGACGCAAATCGTGCGAACCGATGATGTACACTCTGTACTTACCGGGATTGTCCGGGTCCTCAAACACGCGTGGCTCTCCATCGGGCACATGTTCCCACAAAGGGAGATAAGGGTTACCGATACTTTCAAACACAGGCTCTTTGACAGCTTCCCCGCCATCATCCGTTTTCGAAGAAAAAGCCCATCCACTAGCAGCCAGCGAAAGTGCGGCTACATACAAGAAGGTGCTTGGCCTTCTTTTTTGTCCATTTCTCTTGAGTTTCATAAATTATTAATTTTAAGGAATACTTTTTGCTGATATTCTGCAAGGCTTCAGCAAATTAAAAACATCAGTCTCAATGTTTACACATCACTGATAGACAAACCGTTAAGGACACATCCGCAACTCCTCGTCTATTATTGCGTGTAAAACGTACATGCAATATTGGCAATTTAATCGACATCTGCAAGAGAAAATATCGAAAGCTGAAGGCAGAACAAGCAAAATCTGTTACCTCCAGCCATCGGCCCGGTGCAGGAAACAGACGGTCGGATACAAGAAGACCTTGCACGCGACAACAGAAAAAAATCTCATGAAAAGAAAGGTATCGGCCCCAACCTTTTCATCTACATCTTACGCCTCATCCGCCGATAGACGTATATGAATGCTGGAATCAGGAAAGCATCTGCAAACACCCATGCTGTAGGGTCGCCAAAGCAGACGGCCAGATAACCGAATACCGGTACGGCAAACACACTGACCAGGATTCTGGCTATCATCTCGGACACACCGGAAAGCATGGCCAGACTGGTATATCCGACTCCCTGAATGGTGTAGCGCAGGATGCAGAGCAGGCCCAGTACGGGAAAGAACGATACCGAAACATGCAGGAACAAGGCCGTGTCCTTCAGAATCTCGGCTTCGGAAGCATCGACAAACAGCAAGGCAATCGTACGGGCACTGGTCATCAGTACCACGAAGGTAAAGGCCCAATAGATCATCATCATCAACGCACTCGACTTCACCCCTTGCCAGACGCGCTCCGGCTTTCCGGCACCGTAGTTCTGTCCCGAATACGTAGCCATGGCTATGCCGAGACTTTCAAACGGGCACATAAAGAACATCTTGATGCGCATGGCAGCCGTAAAAGCAGCCACACAGGCGGTGCCCAGCGCATTGTTGGCACTCTGCAACATGATACTGCCAATGGCCGTTATCGAGAACTGAAGTCCCATCGGCACCCCGATATACATCAGCCGGCGGGCCAACGAAGCATCGTACTTACGTTCGGCAGGCGTCGTACGAAGAATATCAAACTTCTTCACCATATAGAAGTAGCAAAGGACAGCCGAAACAGCCTGCGACACCAGCGTGGCAATGGCCGCGCCGGCTACTCCCCACCCCAGGACGAGGATGCAGAAAAGGTCGAGCACAATGTTCAACACCGTCGAAAGCAACAGGAACCAGAACGGGGTCTTACTGTCGCCCAAGGCACGGATGATGCTGGACAGCAGATTGTAGAAGAACGTACAGGGTACACCGATAAAGGTGAACAGCAGATAGCGGTATGCTCCCTCGAAGATATTGTCCGGCGTACGCATCCAGTGCAGGATATTGCCGCACAGCAGACTGGTAACTACGGCTATCACGACCGACATCACCGCTGCCAACTGCAGACTGACGAACACATAACGGCGCATCGTCGTATAGTCGCATGCACCGAACTTCTGTGCGATGGGAATGCCAAAGCCGCCACAACATCCGTTGCAAAAACCCAGAATAAGAAAGACGACCGACGTGCTGGCGCCCACCGATGCCAGCGCATCAATGCCCAAGAAACGTCCGACAATGGCCGCATCTACCAGCGAATAAGTCTGCTGGAGCAGATTGCCTAAAAGAAGAGGTAAAGCAAAATTAAATATCAATGGAAGGGAACGCCCTTCCGTCATTGCTTTAATGCTTGCCATATTGGTTTCCTTTCAACTGAAAAAACTGCTTTGCGCCAGATAATCGGGCGTTTCAGCGTATATAAACATCACACTCCCTCCCTTGATAGCGTCGATAATGGGGCGTGAAAGGGCACGGGGAACGGCCGGACATCCAAAACTGCGCCCCAGGAGCCGCCCACCGCTGATGACGGAAGGGTCGGCATAGTCGGCACCGTGCATCACGATGGCACGCTCGCGGGCGTGGTCGTTGATGCCCTTCTCCAGTCCGTTCAGAATCAGCGAATAACCGTTGCTGCCCTGATAGGTCGATTCGGTCAGATAAAATCCTAAGGAACTTTTCAGTGAGCCGTTTTCGTTCGAAAAAGAAGTGGCGTACATCTCTCCGCTGTTCTTTCCGTGGGCCACCAGCGACGAGAACAGCATCTTACGTTCCTTCATGTCGAATACGAAAAGCCGCTCACGGGTCGATGGTTGCGAAAAGTCTATCAGCGTCAGCACGTCGCGCTTGCGTCCTGCCACCTTATAATATCCGGTTACTGCCTGCCTGAAAGCCTCCCAGCCGACAACCCCTTCCAAGTCCATCGAACGATACAGGGCTGCGCACCCCATCCCCTCGGAGACGGAAAGCGAAGGCATGCATTCTCTGTCTTCCACCCAAGTCACATGCGGCAGACACAGAAAAACGATCAACAACAATAACCTATTATTCAACACAATACGATACGATTCTTTTCGATTACCCTAAAAAAACTGCGCAAAATTACAGCTTTTCTGCCATACGTTCACTACGCATAAAGTTAAATAATACAAGTTTCCCCCTGTTCTTCACAGCCTTTGCCGCACCGATATAAGGAGGGAGACACCAATCATCCCGGATGATTGTATGAATCATCCCCGTTGATTGTAGGAATCATCCGGGATGATTGTACCCAAAGGCTATACATTTCATCCCCTTCCCTGCCTGAGAAGGAAGCCAGATGCAACTCTACTCGATGACAACAATCAGTGATTTCTCGGTCGGCGCCCAATCGTACACAAACTTCGAATGCGACGTGGCATTGCGCACACACATGTGCGAGCGGGGGATGGTCCCCAACGACCAGCTGTACTCTATCATGGCCGTCCGTGGCACGTTGACGGGTACGCCGTGGATATAGGCACCGTTTGTGAAACGGCTGGCATAAGGTGCATAGCCACCCGTTGCCGAGGAGCCGTCTTTCAGAAACACCATCTTCTGCTTTTTCTGCTGCAGCAGATACATGCCCAAAGGTGTTTCCTGCGCATAAGGAGGGGCATGACGGCCGGTAGTTGCCGGATTCATGCTGCGGATGGCCCATTCGCCCGGGGCGGTACGCTCCAGGGTTGTAATGTTCTGGTCGAGGCGGTCGACGAAGACAACGTGATTGAAAATCGTACTGTCGCTCAACTGTTTCAGATAGCGTTCGGGCACCAGCCACTCCTCCTCCCACGTCACCGGATAGACCCTGCAGAAACTACCTACCTGCCCCCGCAGGTAGGCCAGCGTTCCGTCGCGCCCATAGCGTTCGGGCACCAGCGTATCACCCGGCAAATACATCGGCACGGACTGATAACGCTCCACTCCCAACGTATCGGCCACCCGCTTGTAGGCATTGCGCACGTACTTGCGCACCAAAGGAGCCTCGCGGTTCAGGTTCTTGTAGTTCTGAAGCACTACCCATCGTTCCTGACCTCGCTGCATGTTTTCGATATAGGCCAGGCAGTTGCGGATGACGTCCCATTTGAACGAACGCACCGTGTCCTGATAAGGATAGGTATCATCCAACGTATATTTATCGTACAGCAATTCTTTGGTCAGGTGAATGTCGTCTGCCCTCAACAGCTTTTCTTCGACAGGAAGAGGTTCTGCCGCCAACGTATCGACTATCTCCGAGGTCATGACTTCCGGCTTATACGTTTCCGACGCAGGCGTCACCTGCTTGCCGGCCTCGCGACATCCGACAAGCACACCCAGCAGCAACAGACTAAAAAAGATATCCAAGCGTTTCATAAACAGGATATAACAGTATACACGAATTTTACATACGAAAATAATATTTTTCTGAATACCGAACAATATATTCCCCACAAATTATGCAGCAAACTTATCCTTCCCGTAAAATAACGTGAGTTCGATATAAGCAAATAAATATTTCACTGAAAATTAGGAACATAG
>ERZ1673693.123-NODE-123-length-111937-cov-19.769364_pt1 | contig 111937 bp, 112 predicted proteins | sample MGYA00580223_ERZ1673693 | MGnify/ENA primary metagenome ERZ1673693 (study PRJEB41218, sample SAMN15661741) | gut metagenome | host: Homo sapiens | place: Canada: London | collected 2015-08-20/2019-03-30 | study: EMG produced TPA metagenomics assembly of...
CTATTGGTTCTTTTCAAGGGCTTCCTGCTGAGCTTTCAGAAGTCATTCTTTTGTCCCAGCGCTTGGCGCTCAAGTATAATACCACATCTCCAGCCTTCTGTCAACACTTTTTGACATCTTTTTTGAGTTTTTTCTATATTTCTTGAATTTGTTTCATTTCCCCGGCCGGGTGTTTCTTTTTTATCCCATAAACAGCACAAAGCCCCGCGCGCAAACGCAGGGCTTTGAAATACAAATGATCACAGTTCTCCCCGGCCAGACAGCGCCCGGTACAGGGTCGTCTCATCGGTATACTCCAGGCTGGCACCCACGGGCAGGCCATAGGCCAGGCGGGTGGTCTTAATGCCCAGGGGCTTGATGAGCTTTGCCAGATACATGGCCGTTGCCTCACCTTCAACGGTGGGGTTCATGGCCATGATCACTTCCTTCACTTCACCGTCCCCCAGACGGGCCAGCAGTTCCTTGACCGTCAGCTGTTCGGCACCGATGCCATCCATGGGGCTGATGAGACCGTGGAGCACATGGTACATTCCATGGTACTCCCGGGTGCGCTCAAACGCCTGCACGTCACGGGGCGTTTCCACCACACAGATGACAGAGCGATCCCGCTTGGCACTGGCACAGATGGGGCAGAGCTCGGCTTCGGTATAATTCTGGCAGACACGGCAGCGGTGGAGCTTGGTGTGGGCGTTCTGGATCGCACCCGCCAGTGCGGCGGCATCCTGATCCGACATGCTCAGTACCTGATAGGCCATCCGGGTCGCCCCCTTCCGCCCAATGCCCGGGAACTTGCTGAATTCTTCGATCAGCTTTTCCAGCGGGGCTGCATTATAACCCATGGTGCTCCTCCACTTTGATCAAAGACCGGGAATGTTCAGGCCGCCGGTCAGTTTGCCCATTTCGGCCTCGGCAGTCTCATCCACCTGCTTGACGGTTGCATTGACGGCAGCAGCCACCAGGTCTTCCAGCATCTCGATATCATCGGGGTCCACGGCCTCAGGCTTAATGGTGATGCTCAGCACCTCGTGCTTGCCGTTCATCTTCACAGTGACCATCTCACCGGATGCACTGCCGGTGTACTCAGCAGCTTCCAGCTCTGCCTGCTTGGCCTTCATATCTTCCTGCATCTTCTGGGCCTGACGCATCAGGGAGTTCATATCGGGGCGGCCGAAGCCTGCGGGCATTCTTGCTTTCATGGTTGGTTCTCCTTTTATTTATCGTTTTTTGCGTTCACTATCCTCAATCGACACCTCCAGCCCCAGCTGTTCCAGCTTGCGGAGGGATTCCTCGGCGTTGGCCGAAGCGCGATTGACTGTCTTGGATTCATAGGGGCCGATGGGCACTGCCACACCGGACACCTGCGCGATCAGCTTTTTGATGAGCTTCTGGCTTTCCTTGTTGGCGCGGATAAAATCCCGGAAGGTCTTTCCGCCATCGATGAGCACCCGGGTACCATCAAAGTAACCCTTGGACTTTTTTAGATAGGTATAGAGCATGGGATCCTGCTCCTGCAGGAGCTTGATGACCTCTGCCCACTGCGGGAAGGGATTAATCCCCTCCGCTGCCACCTTGCGGGGCTTGCTCAGTGCCGGGTCCGCCGTATATTCCGGCTTAGATTCCGGCTGGGGCTGGGCCGCAGACACTTCCCGTGCAGGAGCCGGAGGCTCTTCTCTCTGCGGCGGCGCAGCCGGGGCCGGCTCGTCCCAAGGGGGCGGGGCCTCCGAAGTCACCGGCGGTTCCTCCGGCAGGGGCGGCAGCTCTTCTTCCGCAGAAGCTGCTGCTTCTGCCTTGGGCGGTTCCACGGGCTGAGGTGCCGGTTCCGGCTCAGACTGCTGCATCGGCGCCGGTTCCACAGAAGTTTCCTGCACGGGAGCCGATGCCGCCGATGCACTTACAAAAGGCTTGACCGGTGCCGACGCAAACGGTCTGGGGGCCTCCTGTGCAGGGACCGCAGGCCGGGCGGCGGGCACAGCCTGTACCGCCACCTGCTGGGGCGGCTCCGAAAGGCTGAACAGGGCCAGTTCCAGCTCTATCCGCTGGTCACTGCCCCGGGTCATGTGCTCCAGAGCGTTGCCCAGAGCCCGGATGGCCCGGATCGCCTCCCGCTGCCCCATCCGGGGGCCTTTTTCAAGATAGAGCTTCTCCTCTTCCGGGGACACGCCCGAGAGCAGCGCCTGCCCGCCGGGCAGGGCCGCCAGCATCAGCGCACGGTAATGGGCAATGAGCTCCTCGGTCAGCCGCTTCACATCCACCGACTGCTGACGCAGCTGAGCCAGCTGTGCCAGTGCCGCGGCGGCATCCTGCGCTTCCAGCGCATCTGAAATATGGAACAGATAGCTCCGGTCAGTCACACCTGCCATCCGGCGGACAACGTCCGCATCGATCTTTGCCGTGACACCGGCACAGGTATCCAGAATGGACAGCGCGTCTCGCATGGCACCATCGGCAAGGCGGGAGATGAGCTCCGCCCCCTCGCCGGACAGCTCCAGTCCCTCCTGCCCGGCGATGTACTCCACACGCTGGGCGATATCCTCGGGGCCGATGCGGGTAAAATCGTACCGCTGGCACCGGGAAAGGATGGTGGCGGGGACCTTCTGGATCTCCGTGGTCGCCAGAATAAAGATGACATGGGCGGGCGGCTCCTCCAGCGTTTTCAGCAGGGCATTGAACGCTGCCGTGGAGAGCATGTGCACCTCGTCGATGATATATACCTTATAATGACAGGCGCTGGGGGTGTAGGCTGTTTCATCACGCAGATCACGGATATCGTCCACGCCGTTGTTGGAGGCCGCGTCCATCTCCACCACGTCCAGAATGCTGCCGTTGTCGATGCCCCTGCAGATCTCGCACTCACCGCAGGGGTCACCGTTCTGGGGATGCAGGCAGTTGACTGCCTTGGCAAAGATCTTGGCACAGCTGGTCTTGCCGGTGCCGCGCACGCCGGTAAACAGATAAGCGTGGCCCACACGGCCTGTGGCGATCTGGTTGCGCAGTGCGGTCACGATGCCGCGCTGGGCCACCACATCCTCAAACCGCTGGGGCCGCCACTTGCGGTACAGGGCTCGATACATCTGCTTCTCCCCTTTCAACAAAAAAGCCGGGCAGCGCTGACGGGGTTTGACCCCCGCCTTGCGTAACTCGGCATACGGATGCAGGCTGACTGAAACGCACGGGACACACCGCTTAAGGCTGCTTGGTTCCCCACCTGACCTGGTTCACAGCGGCACCATCGTACAGGGCCCGCATCCGTATGCCGAACCACGCAGCAGGCGCTGTCCGGCATGGCACATTTTGTGCTTGATTATTATAGCATGTTTCGGGAGAGAATGCAAGTATTAAACCTTACCGACATCGCTTAGGAAATACGAAGCTGCACGTTCCCTTATACAGCAAAAGCCCCCTCCGGTGCAAAACCGGAGGGGGCAAAAGCGCTTAATTCACAAATTAAGACTGGCAGGCAGTGATCAGGCTCATCTTGTAGACCTCGTCAGCGTTGCAGCCACGGGACAGGTCGTTGATGGGTGCGTTCAGGCCCTGCAGAATGGGGCCGTAGGCAGCGTAGCCGCCCAGACGCTGAGCGATCTTATAGCCGATGTTGCCGGCCTCGATGCAGGGGAAGATGAAGGTGTTGGCCTGGCCAGCGACCTTGCTGCCCTTGCACTTGACCTGTGCAACTTCGGGAGCAACGGCAGCGTCAAACTGCAGCTCGCCGTCCACAGCCAGCTCGGGGTCCATCTCCTGAGCCTTGATGGTAGCGTCATGGCTCAGAGCAACGGTGCCGCCCTTGCCGGAACCCTTGGTGGAGAAGCTCAGAACTGCGACCTTCGGATCGATGCCGAACAGCTTTGCGGTCTTGGCAGTCTCAACGGCCACCTCAGCCAGCTTTGCAGAAGCAGCGATCTTGACCTCGCCGGTAGCCTTATCAACGGTATCGGTGTAATCAATGTTGACAGCGCAGTCGCCCATGGCAATGCGCTTCAGGCCCTCTTCGCCAAAGTCACGGTCCAGAATGAAGCAGGAGCTCACCAGGTGTGCGCCCTTCTTGGTCTTGACCAGCTGCAGAGCGGGGCGGATGGTATCGGCGGTGGAGTAAGTAGCGCCGCCCAGCAGGCAGTCAGCCTTGCCCATCTTGACCAGCATGGTGCCGAAGTAGTTGGACTTCTTCAGCATTGCGGTACACTCTTCAGCGGTCTGCTTGCCCTTGCGCAGCTCGACCATGGTGTTCACCATCTCGTCGAAACCTGCGTAGTTCTCAGGGTCAATGATCTCAGCAGCGGAAATATCAAAATTGCCTGCGGCAGCAGCAGCCTTGCACTCAGCCTCGTTGCCCACCATGACAACCTTCAGAACGCCCTCGGCCAGCAGCTTGCTGGCTGCCTCCAGGATGCGGGGGTCATTGCCCTCGGTAAAAACGATCGTCTTGGGGTTTGCCTTCAGCTGTGCTACCAGCGGTGCGAACATATCAGCCATTGTTGATTACCTCCGAATTAACTATCCAATATTCACATCCGGTGCCTGTTGGACACAAGGATGCCTTTCTCTTTTATTCTAGCACACCCGGCAAAAAGTTCAAGACAAAATTGGCTTTTTGTGCTATTATTTTAGGAGAAAACCATTTTTTATTTGTGAATAAATTATCATTCAGCTGCAAGGAGATCAAACTGCTATGGATTGGGATACATTAAAGGCCGAGTGCCTTGCCTGCCGCAGATGTGAGCTGTGCACTGACCGCACCCATGTGGTGTTCGGGCAGGGTGTCCAGACTGCTGAGGTGCTGTTCGTGGGCGAAGGCCCGGGCCAGAGCGAGGACGAGCAGGGCCTGCCCTTTGTGGGCCGCAGCGGCCAGCTGCTGGACAAATACCTGTTTGCCATCGATCTGGACCGGAGCAAAAACTGCTACATTGCCAACATCGTCAAATGCCGCCCGCCCCAGAACCGTGACCCGCTGCCCACCGAGAGCGAGGCCTGTATGCCATGGCTCCGGGAACAGTTCAAGCTGCTGCAGCCAAAGATCGTGGTCTGCCTGGGCCGCATCGCCTCTCAGCGGATGATCCGCACCGATTTCTCTGTGACCAAGGAGCACGGCACCTTTGTGCAAAAGAACGGCGTGTGGTTCATGGGCACCTTCCACCCCGCTGCCCTGCTCCGGCAGGCGCAGAACAAACCCGCCGCCTTTGCGGATTTTGTGGCTCTGCGGGATAAAATAAACGAAGTCTGTCTGCACACCTATTAACCCTTCCGCCCAAGTATCATCTCCCTTCATTTTTGCATACCCTAAAGCAAAAGTGAGGTGTTCTGATATGAAAACGATCCAAAGCCGTTCCCCCGATTTCTTTCTGGGGGCCACCACACCGGCGGGCTTCAAGGGTTATTTTGAGCCGCTGCGCCGGGAGCCCGGGATGCAGATGCTTCTCATCAAAAGCGGGCCGGGATGCGGCAAATCCACCCTGATGAAGCATCTGGCCCAGGCCGCCGAGCAGCAGGGCCAGCGCATCGAAAAGATCCACTGTGCCAGCGACCCGGACAGTCTGGACGGGGTCATCTTCCTCGACCAGAAACGCGCCATCATCGATGCCACCGCGCCCCATGTGGTGGAGCCGGACGCGCCCGGGGCTGATGAGCTGGTGGTGAGCCTGTACCACACCATCGATGCCGGAAAGCTGGCTTCCCACCGGGACGAGGTCAAGGCCCTGTTTGCCCGGAATGCCGCTCTGCGGGGCCGGGCGGCCCGGTATATCGCATCGGCGGGCAGCCTGATGCTGGACAGCCGCCGGGCCGAGGCCTGCAGCGCCAACTTTGAAAAGGTGCGCCGCTACGTCAAGCGTCTCTGCACCCGGCTGCTTCCCCGCACCGAGGGCACCGCCAGCGAGGAGCTGCGGCTGCTCTCAGCCATCACCCCCAAGGGGATGGTATTCTACCGGGGCACGGTGGAAGCGCTGGCCGACCGGTATGTGGTATTCCGGGATGATTACGGGGCGGTCTCCCGCCTGCTGCTGGAACTCATCCGGGCCGAAGCACTGGCCCGGGGCTACCACATCATCACCTGCCCCTGCGCCATGCACCCTGAAGATCAGATCGACCACATCTTCATCCCGGCCCTGCGGCTGGCTTTTTTGACCGACAACCTCTGGCATCCCATCCAGCTGCCCGGCGTGCAGGCCGTGCGCTGCACCCGCTTTGTGGACCGGGAGAATCTGTCCGGCTTCCGCGCCCGCCTGCGCTTCAATGACCGTGCCGCCTCCGAGCTCATCGACCAGGCCGCAGCCCTGATGGCTCAGGCCAAGAACTGCCATGATGAGCTGGAGACTTATTACCGGGCCGCCGTGGATTTTGACCAGGTGAATGCTGTTGCAGCAAATTGTCAAAAGATCCTGGGTCTCGGGTAGGCCCTGCTCTGTACAACCTGACTGAAGCGCAGAATCTCAAGAGAAAGGAAGTGAACCCCATGCCAACCATCCGTCTCTCTGTCCGGGAGCTGGTGGAGTTCCTGCTCCGCACCGGCAGTATCGACAGCCGCTTTACCGGCTTTGACCGGGCCAACGAGGGCGCACGCATCCACCGCAGGCTCCAGAAGGCGGCGGGTGAAGGCTACGCCGCCGAGGTGTTCCTCACGGCAGAGCGGACGATGGAGGGAATCGGGTTCACCATCGAGGGCCGTGCCGACGGTATTTTTACCGATGAGGACGACACGGTGGTCATCGACGAGATCAAGACCACCGCCGCGCCCACCGATGCCATCACGGAGGACATGAACCCCTGCCACTGGGCGCAGGGCATGGTCTACGGGGCCATCTGCGCCGAGCAGCGGGAGCTGGAAACACTGGATGTCCGGCTGACCTATTACCAGATCGACACCGATGAGATCATCCGCTATACCCGGCACTTCTCCGCCGCTGAGCTGGATGCGTTTCTCAACGACTTACTGCGGCAGTATCTTCCCTGGGCACGGCGGCAGCTGGACTGGGTGGAAGCCCGGAACCGGAGCCTTGGGGCCCTGCAATTTCCGTTTCCAGCTTACCGTCCCGGACAGCGCGCCCTTGCCGGGGAGGTCTATCGCGCCTGTGCTACGGGCAAGGCAGAGCAGAAGGGCGGTACCCGGCTGTTCTGCCAGGCACCCACCGGCATCGGCAAAACGATGAGTGCCCTCTTCCCTGCCCTGAAAGCCATGGGCGAGGGCAAGGGGGAAAAGATCTTCTACCTGACCGCCCGCAACACGACACAGGCCGCTGCTGAGGATGCACTGGCCCGTCTGCGGGCGGCAGACCCGGCGCTTTCCCTGCGCAGCGTGACCCTGACCGCCAAGGAGAAGGCCTGCCTGTGCAAGGATGCTGAGGGCCGTCCCGCCTGCCTGCCGGAAGCCTGTCCCTACGCCAACGGCTACTACGAGCGGCTGAAGGATGCGCTGGCCGACCTGCTGGACAGCGCCGTCCCCTATGACCGGGCCGCCCTGACCGAGACTGCCCGGCGGCACAGGGTCTGCCCCTTTGAGCTGGGACTGGACCTGAGCGAGTGGTGTGATGTGGTCATCGGAGACTACAACTATCTGTTCGACCCCACCGTGCACCTGCGGCGTTTTTTCGATGCGGCGGGCGACTACATTTTTCTCATCGACGAAGCCCACAACCTGCCGGACCGGGCCAGAGCCATGTACTCGGCACGATTCTGCAAGAGCAGCCTGACCGATGCCAGACGGGCCATCGGCAAAGGAAAAAGCGCACTGAAAACTGCGTTGACAAAGGCAGACAAAGGCTTTCTGGAAGCACGGCGGGCGGTAACGAAGCTGGCCCCCCGCCGGGGTTCAGCGCCCACCGAACCACCGGCAGAGGATCTCACCCAACAGACCAGCCTTCTGGACACCGAACCGGCAGAAGCCGCCTTCCCGCTGCCGGAGCCTTTGCTGGCGCAGGATGGCACAGTCTTTTTGCAAGAGCTGCCGAAGGAGCTGCTCCGACTGCTGTTCAGCCTGCAGGCCCCCCTGCAGGAATGGCTGGAGGCCAACCCGGAGGCCGATGCCCACGCCCAGCTGCTGGAGCTCTACTTTGCGGTGCAGGATATCACCCGGGCAGCAGAGCGGTACGACGCGCATTTTGTCACCCAGCTGACAGCCCGGGGCAGCGAGCTGGAATGGGAGCTGCTCTGCCTTGACCCTGCCCCCTTTGTGGATGCCAGCCTTGCCGCCGGGCGGGCTGCGGCACTGTTCAGCGCAACGCTCACCCCGCCGGGCTACTACCGCTCCGTGCTGGGCTGTCCCGATGCCCGGGCTGTGGCACTGGAAAGCCCGTTTCCGCCCGAACATCTGGGGCTCTACTGCCTGCCCGGCATCTCCACCCGCTACCGGGACCGGGAGGCCAGCGTTCAGGCCGTCTCGGATGCGCTGGCCGCACTGGCCCGGGCCAAGGTGGGCAACTATCTGGCCTTTTTCCCCAGCTATGCCTATCTGCGGCAGGTATATGAGGACTTCACCGCCCGTTACCCGGACATCGGGACGCTGGCCCAGGAGAGTGGTCTGGACGACGCGGCCCGGGCGGCCTTTCTGGAACAGTTCGGCCCGAGCCCCGCAAAAACACTGCTGGGCTTCGGGGTCATGGGCGGCATCTTTGGCGAGGGCGTGGATCTGGTGGGCGACCGGCTCATCGGGTGTGCCATCGTGGGGGTGGGCCTGCCTCAGGTGAACCCCCGGCAGGAGATCCTGCGCCGCTACTATGACGAGGCGGGCGGCACCGGTTTCGACTACGCTTACCGTTTCCCGGGCATGAACAAGGTGCTGCAGGCGGCGGGCCGGGTCATCCGCACGCAGGAAGACAGAGGCGTGGTGCTTCTGCTGGATGACCGCTTTGCCCGCGCCGAATACACCCGCCTGTTCCCCCGCCACTGGCACCAGCTCCAATACCTGCGCAGCACCACAGAGCTGGAGCAGCAGCTTGCCGCCTTCTGGGCGCTGAACCAATAGAAAAAGCCTGTCAGCGCAAAAACCGACAGGCTTTTTCTCATGCTCCGGACATTTTCCGGCTCTTACTTCTTTCTGGGCAGGGATCTGCGCAGTTCATCCCAGGCAGTCATCTCCACCAATGTGGTGGCGCGCAGGGCGGCAAACGCTTCATCCAGATACTGCATCTCGCTCACCGCACGCATGGCGTGATCCGAAATGCACCACTTCCCAACGACCGTCTGCGCCATCCAGTAGACCATCCGCTCGGTCTTTTTCCGCTGTTTGGTGCCCTCGCGGTAGCGGTCGGTGTTCTCCGCATCGTTCACGGGAACACCTGCCGCTTTCAGCATCTCACAGCACTCCCAGGCGGCATCCACGATCATCCTGCGCTGTTCCACTGTGGTGCGGGAAAGTTCCCCATCCACCGCATAGCAGGCATAGGCGCAGGGCAGGATAAAGGCGATGTGGCTCTTGAGCCACTCGTCCATATCGCTGTAATAGGTCAGCTTGTAATGAGTCCCCTCAAAGGCAGCCTGCAGCCGCAGGCGGAACGCGCCGGACAGGGGTGCAGTTGCGCCGCCAACGGTCATTCCCATCCCCATGTGCACACTGACCAGCCGGTCATGCTCCCGGCGGCCCGCATTGTTCTGGAAGCCAAAGGCGATCTTATCCACCGGGCGCTGCATGGCCTGCAGCATCTCCTGCGCATAGGGATCATTGCCCACAAAGATGAAGTACTGGCTCCGGTTCGCCTTGAGGATGGGCAGCACATCGGCCAGCTGCCCGGCCTGCACCGTGACAAACACAAGGTCATACACATCCTCGGGGGCCAGCACATCTGTTGTCTGCATCCGATCCACCGTTGTTTTCCGCTGGAGCATGTGGCGGATGGTCAGGCCCTTCTGGTCAATGACCTCCTTCCACTCGCCCCGGGCCAGCAGGGTGACCACATTTTTCTTGTTCTGTGCCAGACTGTGGGCCAGCTGACAGCCCTGAACGCCTGCGCCGTACACCAAGATCCTCATAACGAGATACCTCCTGTTTTGCATGATCAGCCCGGCCAGAAACACCGGGCTGTTACTTTTTCAGGAACGAGAAGAAGCCTTTTTTCTCATAGGGCCGGGTCTGCACGCCGGTCACGGTGTAACCCGTTTCGGCAATGGCAGCCTTCAGCGCCTCCACATCCACCGGCTGCTCCGAGACGATGACCGTTTCGCCCTTGGTGTGGGAAGAAGTCACCTTGTTCACCCGGGCGGTCTTGCGCACCACATCATTGATGTGGCTCTCGCACATACCGCACATCATACCATCGACCCTCAGGATCGTTTCTACCATTGTTGTCCCCTCCATGCTGTATCTGCGGGCACCCCTGTCAAACTGCACAAGTCCAGCCCGCTGTTTTCGTCATTTTGTTAGTTTTAGCTAACTCATTGCGGAAACAAAAAGGCTCCTGTCCCGCACAGCACTGCTCTGCGGAACTTTGCCGATCTGTTTTCAGTTTTATCATACCATACCGGTGGGCAAATTTCAAGCTGCCCGCAAAACCGGCCGGGGGACTTTTCAAAGGGTCAGTTCATGGAAAACAGCGCTGCTTTCCAGCTCTTTCCATTGCATCGTGTTTCCTTCCAGAGTCATGTAGCTGTGGGGGCTGTTCTCCTTGGGGATGCTCACAGAACCCGGGTTCAGGTAAAGATTTCCCTGCCCGAACTCTGTCCAGGCCGGAACATGGGTGTGCCCGTGCAGCAGCACATCTCCCGGGGCCAGCGGCGGCAGATTTTTCACATGATAGATATGCCCGTGGGTCGCATAAATGAGCCGCTGCCCCACCGGAAGCACCGCATAATCGGCCAGCACGGGGAATTCCAGCACCATCTGGTCCACCTCGGCATCACAGTTGCCCCGCACGCAGAGCAGCTTCTCTTTTTTCCCGTTCAGCAGGGGGATGACCTCCTTGGGGGCGTACTCTCGAGGCAGGTCGTTGCGGGGGCCGTGGTAGAGCAGGTCGCCCAACAGGAACAGCCGGTCGGCTCCCTCCCGCTCAAAGGCCTCCAGCATTTTGCGGCAGTAGTAAGCCGACCCGTGCAGGTCCGACGCGATCATCCATTTCATGGCAGATCCTCCTTTTGTGCGTTCTGTTCTTATTTTACCGCCGCTGCGCCCCATGTCAAGGGCAAGGGCCCACTGCAAAAAGTCATACTTTTATTTTAAAAAGTCCTTGACAAGTATCCCTGTGATGTGGTATCTTTGAACCAATAAAATATCGTGTGGATTTTTACAGCATTCTGCAACTTTTCGCCACACAATGGTACAAAAGCCATTGTGTGGCTTTTGCTTTGCCTTCAAACCCAAATCTGACCCTCAGGAGCAATGAAAATGAACGATACTTTTATGAAAACCAGACCGGTGTTCCCGCTGCTGCTCTCCATGGCCCTGCCCAACGTCATCTCGATGCTGGTGAACAGCCTGTACAACATCGTGGACAGCCTCTTTGTGGCCCAGATCAGCGAGCAGGCCATGACAGCGCTTTCGCTGGTGTTTCCCATCCAGAACTTTGTCAATGCAGTGGCCATCGGCTTTGGCATCGGCATCAACGCCCAGATCGCCCTCTGCCTCGGCGCAGGCGACCACGAGAACGCCAACCGGGCCGCCACCCACGGCATGATGTTTTCCCTGCTGCACGGCGTGGTGGGCATGGTCCTCTGCATTGCCATCATGCCCGGCTTCCTGCACCGCTTCACTACCGATCCCGCTCTGGTGGACATGGGTGTGACCTACTCCACCATCGTGTTCCTGTTCTCGCTGGTCAACATGGCAGACCTCGCCTTTGAAAAGATCTTCCAGTCCGTGGGCCGGATGAACGTTGCCATGGTGGCACTGATCACCGGCTGCGTGACCAACATCGCACTCGACCCCGTCCTCATCTTCGGCCTTGGGCCGGTGCCCGCCCTGGGCATTGCCGGTGCGGCCCTTGCCACCGGCATCGGGCAGGCCGTTTCCCTTGTGGTCTACCTCTATGTCTACTGCACCACCGAAGTCGCCGTCCGCTTCTCCCGCCGCTGCCTGCGGCTCGATGCCGCCCTTGACGGCAAGCTCTATGCCATCGGCGTACCGGCCATCCTGAATCTGGCCCTGCCCAGCCTGCTGGTCACCTTCCTGAACGGCCTGCTGGCGGTCTACTCCCAGAGCTATGTCACGGTGCTGGGCATCTACTACAAGCTCCAGACTTTCCTCTACCTGCCGGCTAACGGCATCGTGCAGGGGATGCGCCCGCTGGTGGGCTACAACTACGGTGCCCGGGAGCATGGCCGTGTGTCCAGGCTCTACAACCTGACACTGGGCCTGAGCGCCGGGATCATGGCCATTGGCACCCTGCTCTGCCTGACCATTGCAGGCCCGCTGATGGGTCTGTTCACCTCTAACCCTGAGACCATCGTCATCGGCCAGACCGCCCTGCGGGTCATCTGCCTGGGGTTCATCGTCTCGGCAGTGTCTACCACCTCCTCCGGCGCGCTGGAGGGTCTGGGCAAGGGCGTACCCTCGCTGGTCATCTCCCTCTGCCGTTATATCATCTTCATCATGCCCATTGCGTGGGTGCTGTGCGGCCGCATGGGCCCCACCGGTGTCTGGCACGCCTTTTGGATCACAGAGGCCCTCTCTGCTGTGATCGCCTACGCGGTATATCACAAGGCAGTCCATCAGAAATAACCCTCTCTAACAAAAATTCCCGCTCGATGGAGCGGGAATTTTTTGTTATCATCTCTTCTTTTGTGGAAGGCTGTTCTCAGATCAGGCCCAGAGTTTTGAGCTCCCTTGCCACGCCGTCCTCCGTCACAGCCGGGCAAATACGGTCGCAGAGCTTTTTCAGGTTGTCAGAGCCATTGGCCATGCAAACGCTGATGCCTACCACATCGGTCATCTGCAGGTCATTGTCGCTGTCGCCAAAGCCGATGGTGTCGGCCAGCGAACACCCCAGCTCATCGCAGATGGCCTTGATGCCGGTTCCCTTGTTGAACTTGCGGTTGATGAGCTCCCCGTTGACGATGGCTGACGGGGTATCCCCCAGCCGGGACTCGCAGAAGATGAACTGATCCTCATACAGCTGCTTCGCCTCGGCAAGGCAGGCCTCGTTGGGGGCGATGAACACCACCTTGTAAACCGGCTCCCCGTGGTATTCCTCAATGGGCCGGATGGTCATGCCATACTCCATCGTTTTGCGCCAGCGCTCGGCCTCGCTGTTCAGCTGCCCCGGCTTGCGGGGGAACAAATGGGCGAACCGCTCGATCATCCTGATGCCGCCGTAAGTATCGTCCCGGGCTTCCAGTGTACACTCGGCACCGGCACGCCCCAGCACCTCCCGCAGGCCCTCGACCTGCGCGGGCTCCATGGGAAGATCCACGAGAATTTTCCCATCACAGCCCACATAGCCGCCTGCAGAGCAGACAAAGCCATCGAAACCGTAGGCAAGCAGCGGTTTCGTCATGCGCAGGTTGCGCCCGGTGCACAGAAACACCTTGTGGCCGTTGGCCCGGGCCTGCCGGATGGCCTCCACGGCACTGGCCGGAACGGTCATCTCACCGGGAGGCAGCAAAGTACCGTCAATATCCAGAAAAATCAGTTTTTGCTTCATAGTTTCTTCACTCTTTCACTGCCAGTTCATGGTAAAGCCGCGAATCAGCAGACCCACGGCCAGGATCGCCAGCAGTACCAGCAGAACGGTGCGGTTGGCCTGTTTCTGCTTCTGCCTGGCCCGGGCACGGCTGTTCCGGCTGCCGCCCTGCTTCCGGTTCTGGGATCTGCCGCCGGAGCTGCGGCCGCTCGTGTTCTGCTTTGTGCTGCTGCGGCGGGAAGCGCTGCCGGAAGTCCCCTCTTTCTTCCTGCCCGCAGTGCTCTGGCCGGACTTTGCCGCGCGGGGTGCTTTCTCTTCCGGGGCCGCCGACGCAATGGGCTTTTTGGCCCCGCAGCGGCTCAGATAATCCTCAGCCAGCCGGTAATACTGGCCCAGCTCACTGGTGCGCAGGGGCGCGCCTGCATAGCCTTCTTCCAGTGCTTCCACGGCCTCGTTGAAGAGGATCGCCGCCTGCGCAGCCGCCGTGCGGTCAGAAGCATGGGCCGCTTCATTGCGGGCGGTGCGCACCGCGTTGCAGGCCCGGCGGGCAGCAGCAGGGTGCTCCGTATTGCCCAGCAGATCCAGTTGGTGCGCAGCATCCTTTTCAGGGTCCAGCAGCACCCGCATACACAGGGTGGTATCCAGCTGTTGCCAGCTGTTTCGGCCCGCCAGATCGGGCAGACGGTCATAATATTCGGGGCTCTCCTGCTGGCGGGTGCGGATGTGATCCAGCAGGGCTCCCAGGCTGTGCTCCCCGGGCTTGTTCTCCCAGTGCCAGCGCAGTAGCTTGCGGCTGATCTCATCGCAGGTAGTTTTGATCTCAAAAGCGGTTTGCAGTGCTTCGTCGGGCATAACGTTTCTCCTTCGTACAACCAAAAAACGGAGGAAGCGCAGCCTCCTCCGTCATTCATTTACATCATAAACTGATAATAGACGAAGCCCCACAGCGCAATGCCTGCGCAGACGATGGCGGTGATGGGCGGGACGCAGCGGACGAGGGTCTCGGCAATGCCGTCACGGCTCTCTTCCGCATCGTCCTCCTCATCGTACTGCTCTACCTCGGGTTCCGGCTGGCGGGCCGGGGCGGCACGGCGGGCAGCAGCAGGCATCACACGGGTGCCCTCGTCATCCACAGCCGCTGCACCGCTGCCGGGGAACGCCGCGCGGGTGGCGGCATCCAGCACACGGGTGGGCTCTGCTTCCGGAACAGGGGTGTGTTCCACCGGCGGTGCAAAGCTGGTCGGAGCGCCGACAGGCTCTGCCGGGCGGGCCGTCTGGACGACCCGGGTGGGTTCTGCCTGCACCGGCGCGCCGGCCACGATGCGGGTCGGCTCTTCCTGCGGAGCGGCGCTCACCACGCGGGTGGCCTCCGCCGCCGGGGCCTGCTCTGCAGGGGCGGCCTTCTGGCCGGGCTGCAGCAGGGTGTTCAGGGCGTTCTGCAGCAGGATGCGGTCACAGCCGCACTCGGTGCAGTAGACTGTGTCCTCTTCCTTCGGGTGGAAGGAACCGCAGGCACAGTACCAGCCGTTCTCGAACACCTGCGGCATATACTTGAGGCCGGTGCGGTTCATCCGGCTTTCCAGTGCCTTTTCCAGCTCCGGACTCAGGCGGCGCGGAGCCGGCAGGCGGACGCGCTTGATGGCATCCAGATGCACGACCTTTTTGCCGCTGTATACGTTCTTCAGGACCACATCCACGCTGGTGATGGCTTTCTGGGTCACGAACACTGCATCGTCCATGCCAAAGCTCTCACCGGGCTTGACCTCGATCTCGCGGTACTCAAAGGCATCCTCACACAGGATGATGCCATCCACACCCTTGCACTTGAAGTGGATCTCCAGCGCAGTCAGGGTGACCTTGGAGATGTTCTTGAAGGTCAGGCAGACTGCGTTCTCGCCGCTGAGTTCGCCCTTGAGCAGCTCCACACAGACGAACTGCACCGGGCTGCCCGGGGTATAATAGTTGGCCCGGGTGCGTGCGACCGGGTTAAAATTTTCCTCCACGACACTCGCTCCCTTCGATCATTCGTTTTCCTGCAGGGCATCCTGCGCCGGGTCGGGCATTTCCTCGCCCAGCACGGCCTGCTCCGCCTGTTCAGCGGGCTCTGCGCTCTCGGCAGGCTCTGCGGTCTCCACCGGGGCTGCCGGTGCGGCGGGTTCCTGTGCAGGCTCGTCACCATCACGCGGGGGCAGCTTGCCGCCGGCCATCACAGTGTTGAACTCCTGCTCGTTCAGCTTTTCGCGTTCCATCAGAGCCTGTGCCAGCGCATGGAGCTGGTCGATGTGCTCCGTCAGGGTGCGGCGGCAGGTCTCGTAAGCCTCATCGATGATATCCCGCATCTCGCCGTCGATCTCGGCAGCGGTGCTCTCACTGTAGCCCTTGCCTTGGGTGAAATCACGGCCCAGGAAGGTCTCCTCCTGCGAGGTGCCGTAGACCACAGGGCCCAGGCGCTCGGAGAAGCCGTACTTGGTGATCATCTGGCGGGCAATGTTGGTTGCCTGCTGCAGGTCGTTGGAGGCACCGGTGGAGATATCCTCCAGGATCAGTTGCTCGGCCACACGGCCGCCCAGGCTGGAAACGATATCCTCGAACATCTCGCCCTTGGTCACATAGCTGCGATCCTTTTCGGGAAGATACATAGTGTAGCCGCCAGCCTGGCCGCGGGGAATGATGGTGATCTCATGCACGCGGGGATGGTGCTTGCAATAGAAGCCTGCCACGGCGTGGCCCGCCTCATGGTAGGCAGTCAGCTTCTTTTCCTCGGCAGTCACAACACGGCTCTTCTTCTCAGGGCCTGCCATGACCTTCATGGAAGCTTCCTCGATATCCTCCATGGTGATGGCCTTGCGGCTGCGGCGGGCAGCCAGCAGAGCGGCCTCATTGACCAGGTTCTCCAGGTCAGCACCCGCAAAACCTGCGGTGCGCTGTGCGATGACCCTGAGGGAGACATCGGGAGCCAGAGGCTTATTCTTGGTGTGGACCTTGAGGATTTCCTCGCGGCCCTTGACATCGGGCAGGCCCACATAGACCTGACGGTCAAAGCGGCCCGGACGGAGCAGTGCCTTATCCAGAATGTCGGCACGGTTGGTGGCTGCCATCACGATGACACCATCGTTGGCCTCAAAGCCGTCCATCTCGACCAGCAGCTGGTTCAGGGTCTGCTCCCGCTCGTCGTGGCCGCCGCCCAGACCTGCGCCGCGCTGACGGCCCACGGCATCGATCTCATCGATGAAGATGATGCAGGGCATGGTCTTTTTGGCCTTATCAAACAGATCACGCACACGGGACGCGCCGACACCGACATACATTTCCACGAAATCGGAGCCGGAAATGGAGTAGAAGGGCACCCCTGCCTCACCGGCGCAGGCACGGGCCAGCAGGGTCTTACCGGTACCCGGAGGGCCCACCAGCAGAACGCCGTGGGGGATGCGGGCACCCAGCGTGTTGAACTTGTCGGGGCTCTTGAGGAACTCCACGACCTCCTTCAGCTCTTCCTTTTCCTCGTCCTCACCGGCAACGTCGGCAAAGGTCGCGGTCTTTTTGTTCTCATGCTCGTCCTTCACCTTGGCCTTGCCCACGTTCATAATACCGCCGCCGCCAGCGCCGCCGCGCATCATGGAGAAGAGCAGGAAGCCGGTGCAGCCCAGCATTCCCAGGTAGAACAGGATCTCCATCCAGGGGATGGACTCCTTCAGGGTGGTGTAATCGTACTCCATGGGCGCGGTCGGGTTGGCTGCGTCGTAGGAATCGATATACTGCTGGACGTTCTCGATGAACACATAGGCGTAGGGCAGCTTGTAGCGCACCGTCACCGTGCCGTCATCGTTTCTGGTCGTCCCCACAGAAGAGGCGGAGGAGGAGAACATATTGCTCAGCAGACCGCCGGAGGCCTGTGTGGCAGCGGTGGCACCTGTGGTTTCGGGCAGCTCCTGCTTGCCCTCCTTCAGCGTCAGGGTGATGATGCTGGTGTTGCGGTCCAGCGTAAAGGCTGTGACCTGATTGTTCTCAAAGTAGTGCACCACAGTCGAGTAGCTCATGGTAGAGCCGCCGGTACTGCTGTCGCTGGTGCCCAGCACCGACCAGATCATCAGGACACCGGCCAGTGCCAGCGCCAGGATCAGGGGATTAAAGCGAGGTCGTTTCGGTTGCAAAAGGGATCAACTCCAGTTCTAATTCGTTTTTGTTATGCGTAGATTTCCGGTTTCAGCACACCCACATAGGGCAGGTTGCGGTATTTCTCATCGTAGTCCAGACCATAGCCCACCACAAACTCGTCCGGCACCTGGAAACCCTCGTAATCGGGCTGGATGTCGGCCTTGCGGCGGCTGGGCTTGTCGAGAATGGTGCAGATCTTCACGGAATTCGGGTTGCGCATCTTGAGCATGGGCACCAGCTTGGAAAGGGTGACACCGGTATCCAGAATGTCCTCCACGATCAGCACGTCCTTGCCGGACAGGTCGCCGTCCAGATCCTTGATGATCTTGACCAGACCGCTGGTGGTGGTATTGCTGCCGCCGTAGCTGGACACGACCATAAAATCAATGCTGCAGGGGATGGTCACGGCCCGCATCAGGTCGGCCATAAAGACCACCGAACCCTTGAGGATGGAGACGAGGACAAGGTTTCTGCCCTCGTAATCCCTGCTGATCTGTGCGCCCAGCTCGGCAACCTTGGCTTTCAGTGCTTCCTCACTGACCAGGATGTTCTTGATATCGTCATTCATGCTCATGCGTTGTTCCTCCATTTTCCAATTCCAGCTGCAAGATCTGTACAGTCTCCTCGTCCGGGGCCAGCCCCTCGGCAAAGCCCTCCCCACAGACCCACAGGATCTCGCTGCCCGCCGCCAGCAGCGGCAGGCCCTCTCGTATTCCGGCAGGAATGCCTGCCTCATTCATCCATTTGCGCAGGGGCTTGCTCAGCCCCCGCCCCGCAGGCCGGAACCGGTCTCCCGGTTGACGGGTGCGCAGCGTAAGGGCAGAATATAACAAGGTTATTCTAGCATAATCCGCCCGATTTTTTAAGTCTTTTTTATGAACACCCTGTGTTTTTTCTCGAAAACCGCTTACAAAAAGCCGTGTTTTCAGGGTTTGGCCCCCGGGCAGGGCAAATTCCGCCCCATCGGCAGGGGCAAACGGCAGCGAAAACGCAGGGGCCGCAGCCGCTTCCGGCCGGCTCTTTTCCTGCCAGAGCATCCCGCTGCCTGCGCAGAAGCGGACCGTATCGGTCAATTGCACCGCCCCGCTCCCCTGCTCCACCAGCTCTGCCAGCAGGCGGATGTATTTTTCCTCGGCATCCCGCACCGGAGCAACAAGGCTGTGGAGCGCTGCTTCCAGAATAAGCGGGTCAGCGCCCTGCAGCGGCTCTAGCCGCCACACTGCCCCGGCTTTCGGGGCCTTGCGGGCAGTCTGGGCTGCATCCAGATGTGCGATGGAAAGCAGCTGTTCTGCCTGCCTGGCAAAGTAGGCATCCGCGCGGGCCGCCTTTTCACAGAAGCGGGCCAGATTTTCCTCTGCCGCAGCGTTGACGCTGCGCAGGGCCGGAACGGCCCCATGGCGCAGGCGGTTGCGGGCGTAGGCATCGGATTCGTTCGTCTCGTCCGTCACCCACGCCTGCCCGAAGGCGGCGCAGAGCGCTTCGGTCTCGGCCCGGGTCAGGCCCAGCAACGGGCGGCAGTAGCCGGGCCGCCCGGGCCGGATGCCCCCTGCCCCGTGCAGCCCGGTGCCCCGGGCCAGCCGGAACAGCAGGGTCTCGGCCTGGTCAGTAGCAGTATGGGCCGTTGCAATGCAGTCTATCCCGCCTGCCAGCAGTTGGGCGAAGCAGGCATAGCGGAGTCTGCGGGCCCAGTCCTCCCCGGCATGGGGCGGCACAGCCATTCCCACATCTGCCGGGCGGAAAACTGTCAGCGGCACCCCCAGCCGGGCACACTCGGCCCGAACAAAGGCTTCGTCCCGGTCCGCAGTCTCACCCCGCAGGCCGTGGTTGACGTGGCAGGCCGTAAGGGGATACCCAAAAGCTTCCCGCAGCTCCAGCAGTACCCGCAGCAGCGCCATGCTGTCGGCCCCGCCCGAAACGGCGGCGCACAGGTGCAGAGCCCGGCCCGGCTCCGCAGGCGCAAACAGCTGCTCCTGCCGGGCAAAGCGTTCTACTTTTGCAATCAATTTTGATGTTTCGTCGTTCATCAGCGTTTGAAGTCCACATCCATAAAGCGGGTGTGTGCGCCATCCCAGCCCAGCGGCACCGTGCTGGTCTCGCCGTGGCGGTTCTTTGCCACGATGCACTCTGCGGTATCGGCATCCACCTCTGCCCCATCGGGGTTCTGGCTGGCGTAGTAGGAATCACGGTAAAGGAAAAGGACGCAGTCGGCATCCTGCTCGATAGAACCGGAGTCACGCAGGTCCGACAGCTGGGGCCGGTGAGAAGAGTTGTTGCCCTGCTTCTCCACCGCACGGGACAGCTGAGAAAGTGCGATGATAGGCACATTCATTTCCTTTGCCATGATCTTCAGGTTTCGGGTGATGGAGCTGATCTCCTGCACACGGTTCTCGCTGCGCTGGCCGGTGGTCATCAGCTGCAGGTAGTCGATAACGATCAGGCCCACATTGGGGCGGGTGGGGTCCTGATTGACCCGGCGGATCTTTGCCTTCATCTCGGTGATGGTGATGCCTGAGGTGTCGTCCATATAGATGGGGGCATCGTGGAGCTTTTCCGTTGCCAGTGCCAGATACTCCCAGTCCTCACTGCGGAGGGCACCGGTGCGGAAAGCCTGGCTGTCGATGCCTGCTTCCGCCGAAAGGATACGGTTGGTCAGCTGCTCCTTGGTCATTTCCAGGCTGAAAATGGCCACCGGCACCTTTTGCTGCATGGCAACGCGGGTGGCAATGTTCAGCGCAAAACTGGTCTTGCCCATACCGGGGCGGGCAGCCAGAATGATGAGGTCGCCGCGGCCCAGGCCGGTCAGGACGGTATCCAGCAGGCGGAAGCCGGTGGGGATGCCCTTGTACTTGTCGGCATCCGGGCCGCTGATCTTCTGCAGGTTGGTCAGCGTCTCCACCATGCTGGAGGAAAGCGGGGTCAACGCGCTGGAATCCCGCCCGGAGCGGATCTCGTAGATGCGCTGCTCGGCGTTTTCCAGCAGCAGGTCAGCGTCCGGCTCATCGCCCGCGTCCTGCAGAATGTCCTTGGCAACGCCCATCAGCTGGCGCACCAGATACTTTTCCTGCACGATCTGGGCATAGGCCTTCACATTGGAGATGCTGGGCACCGTCTCAGCCAGACCGGTCAGGTAGACTTTTGCCTCGTCCGCACTGGGGAACACGCCATCGGAGATGACGGCATCCAGCAGGGTGACAAAGTCGATGGTCTGGTCCGCCGTAAACAGGCGCAGCATCTCAGAATAGATCTGGGCGTTCTGCCGGGTGTAGAACATCTCCGGCCGGATGATCTCCACCAGATCGGTCAGGGTCTCGGGCTTGAGCAGCACCGCGCCCAGCACGCTCTGCTCGGCCTGCATATTGTAGGGCAGATTGATGCCCACGCTCTCCAGATTCAGTTCATTGGAATAATGTCGTTGTTCGTTGGGCATGGTTCATCCCCCTCCATACTGGGCCAGCTTCCCAAAACGCCAAAAACGCCCCCTGAAGGCAGGGGGCGCAGATGGCATTTCAATCAGGCCTGTTCTACTTCCACCATGATCTTGAAGGAAGCCACGACACCGACATACAGGCGCACCTTTGCGTTGAACACACCGGCATCCTTGATGTCCTTGGTCTCCAGCTCGATCTTCTTTTTATCAATGGGAGAACCGGCCAGCTGGGCCAGAGCCTCGGCAACTTCCTTGCCGGTGACCTTGCCGTGCAGGCGGCCGGATGCGCCGCCCTTGGCCTTGATGGTCACGGTCTTGCCCTCGATCTTTGCAGCCACAGCCTGTGCGGCGGCCACAGTTTCAGCCTCGTGGAAATCCGCAGCGGCCTCCTTGCCGCGTGCGATATTCACCGCAGAAGCATCGGCCACAGCGGCCAGCTTGCGCGGGAACAGAAAGTTGCGGGCGTAGCCGTCGGAGACCTCATGGATCTCATCCTTCTTGCCAATGCCCTTTACGTCCTGCTTCAGAATCACTTTCATGGTGTTATCCCTCACTTCTCACCGGGGAACCGGTGGATTTCTATGGCTAGTATACAGCAATTGCGCGTTTCCGTCAACGGTCGGGGGCTGCCGCATCTCCGGGAGCTTTCTCCCGCAAGTGAAACGGGCCATTCCATCGCCCGCCCTATTGCCGCTGCGCGGCAACAGGGTCCCACCCCAGCGGACACTTGCCGGAGAAACTCCCCTCGTGCGGCGATCAGCAGTTCACGCCAACTCTTTCCCCGCCACGTCCAGCGCAGCTTCAATGACCTTATCCATATCATAATACTTGTACTCGCCCAACCGGCCACCAAAAATGACCTTTGTCTCGGCATCGGCAAGCGCTTTGTATTTTGCGTAAAGCGCGCCATTCTTTTCATCGTTGACGGGGTAATACGGCTCATCGCCCGGCTTCCACTCGGCGCTGTATTCCCGGCTGATGACCGTTTTGGGCTGGGTGCCGAACTCAAAGTGCTTATGCTCGATGATGCGGGTGTACGGGGTCTCGGCATCGGTATAGTTCACCACGGCGTTGCCCTGGTAGTTGTCGGTGTCCAGCACCTCCGTCTCAAAGCGGACACTGCGGTATTGCAGGGCCCCCAGACGGTAGCCGAAGTAGGCATCCACCGGGCCGGTATAGACCACCTTGTCGGCCAGTGCGTTCAGGCTCTCCCGATCGGCCAGATAATCCACATTCAGCCGCACCTCGATGCCCTCCAACATCTTTTCCACCATGGCGGTATAGCCGCCATCGGGGATGCCCTGATACAGCGCGTTGAAATAGTTGTTGTCGTAGGTAAAGCGGACCGGCAGGCGTTTGATGATGAAAGCCGGCAGTTCGGTGCAGGGGCGGCCCCACTGCTTGCCGGTGTAGCCCTTGATGAGCTTTTCGTAAATGTCCGTACCCACCAGACTGATGGCCTGCTCCTCAAGATTTTTCGGGTCGGTGATGCCCGCTTCCCGCTTCTGCTCCTCGATCTTTGCCTTGGCCTCGGCGGGGGTCACCACCCCCCACATCTTATTGAAGGTGTTCATATTGAAGGGCAGATTGTAGATCTCGCCGTGATAGTTGGCAACGGGGCTGTTGGTGTAGCGGTTGAATTCCGCGAACTGGTTCACATACTGCCACACTGCCTTGCTGCTGGTGTGGAAGATGTGGGCCCCATAGCGGTGGACCTGAATGCCCTCCACTTCCTCAGTGTAGATATTCCCGGCAATGTGGCTGCGCTTATCAATCACAAGGCACGTTTTGCCCGCCTTTTTTGCTTGCTGGGCAAACACCGCACCGTAAAGGCCTGCGCCTACGATGAGATAATCGTAATGGTTCATCCCTGCTTCTCCTTTTTTCTGGATTCAGGTTCATTTTTGGAGAGCGGCTTCTTCTGGCTCTCACGGTACTGGTCAATGGCGGTCTGGATGCGTGCCCGGGCTGCCTCGGGGGTGATATGCTTGAGCTGGGCCGCCGCCATGGTCTGGTGGCCGCCGCCGCCCAGGCTTTCCATGATGACCTGAACATTGACCGCTCCCAGACTGCGGGCCGAAATATTCACGCCGCTCCCCACCTGCACAGCCACAAAGCTGGCCTCCACATTCTGGATGGTCAGCAGGTCATTGGCAGCCTGCGCAATGGCCACACGGGCCTCGGGGGGTACCTCGCCGCTCACCGAAATGGCACAGCTGCGGTACATCTGGGCAGCCTCCACAAGGTCTGCCTTGGCGTTGTACTCCACCATGGTCACATCAAAGAGCTGGCGCACCCGCTCCGTCTCCGCGCCGTAGCGGCGCAGAGCGGCGGCGGCTTCAAACGTGCGCACACCGGTGTGCAGGGTGAAGTCCCGGGTATCCAGCATAATGCCCGAGAGCAGGCCCTCTGCCTCCACCCGGCTGGGCTTGTCGTCCCGGTCGCCCACATACTGCAAAAGCTCCGTGACCAGCTCACTGGCCGAGGAGGAGTAGGGCTCGTGGCAGACAAGGTCTGCATGCTCGATGAAGCCCACGCCCTTGCGGTGGTGGTCGATAACGGCCACCTTGCCGCACCTTTCCAGGATCTCCTTACTTTCCACAAGGCCCAGCTGGTATGTATCCACCACCACGCAGAGCGTTTTCTTGGAGATAATGGGCAGCGCCGCCTTGGGGTCAATGAAATCATCCGCCTGCCCGGCCCGGCACAGGGCATCGATCAGGCTGCCCGCCAGCGTGGCATCCCGCCTGACGGCGATCACCGCCGGGACATCGCAGATCTTGCAGATGCGCAGCACGCCCTCGGCAGCGCCGATGGCATCCAGATCGCTCATCCGGTGGCCCATGATGACCACATGGTCCGCCTCCTTGACAAGCCTGACCAGCTGGTCGGCCACGATGCGGCTGCGCACCTTGCTGCGCTTTTCCACGCCGTGGCTCACGCCGCCGTAAAAGGTGAAGCCATCCGGGGTCATCTCAGCGGCCTGATCGCCGCCGCGGCCCTGCGCCATATCCAGCGCCTGCACGGCCATATCCTGGGCTTCCCGCAGGGTCTTGGCCCCGCGCCCGATGCCAATGGAGATGGACAGGTTCACGCTGGGGTCCAGGGCACGGATCTTATCCAGCACATCGTAGCCGCGCTGGGCATACTGCTCCAGATGGCGCTCTTCCACCACGGCGATATAGCGGCCGCTGGCAACGCGGCGCAAAAAGCCTGTGCCCCGGCCGATCATATCCTCCAGCACCCGGTTGATGCCCTCCAGCAGGCGGGCGCGCTCACTGTCCAGCATATCGCTGAACACATCGTCGTAGCCGTCCACCAGGAACACCATGTATCCCGGGCGGCTGGCCCTGTACTCCGTTTCGATCCTGCGCAGGGCGGTCTCCTCATTGAACACAAGCAGCGTCATACTCTCGCTGCCGCCCGGCACGGTACTGCTGTGCACATTCCACACACCATCGGCCAGATTGAGCTGCTGCCCCTCCGGGGTGCGGGCCTGTGCGGTGTCCAGGCCGGGCAGCAGCTTCTGTGCCCTGCCTGCAAGCCGGTCCTCGCCGCCCAGCAGCGCCGTGCGGAAGCGGCTGTTATACCACAGCACCGTCTCGCCAGAAAGCAGAGCCGCCGGCTGAGAGAGGGATTCCAGGCTGTATTGGGTCCTGGAATTTTCAAAGCTGCCCCCAGCCACCCACTTGGCGGTCCAGCGCCGCAGCTGATACCGGAAAACGCAGATGCCGATGCCCCACAGCACCACCAGCACTGCCAGCGCAGGCCAGCCTGCGGGCCGCTGCACCAGAAGCGCCAGCGTCAGCAGTGCACACAGCACTGCCAGCGCGGCGATCAGCATTTCCAACGTCCATCTCGGTTTTTGTTTCATGGGATCTTCTGCCTCCTGGTCTGCCTGCCCCGGCGGGGCGGCTTCCGGCTTATACCTCCATCAGAATGGGGAGGATCATCGGGCTGCGCTTGGTGCGGCGGTAGATATAGCTGCTCAGCGCCTCACGCACCCGGGTCTTGACGCTGTTCCAGTCGCGCACATGCTCTTCCACGCAGCGATCCAGCGCGTTTTCCACAATGCTCTGGGCCCCGTCCATCAGGCTCTCGTTCTCGCGCACATAGACAAAGCCGCGGCTCACAAGGTCAGGCCCCGCCAGCACCTTGCCGGTCTTGCTGTCCACGGTAGCCACAATGATGACCAGACCGTCCTCAGAGAGATGCTTGCGGTCACGCAGGACCACATTGCCCACATCGCCCACGCCCAGGCCGTCCACCATCACAGCACCGGCGGTGACAGGCTCGCCCAGTTTGATTTCGTCCCGGCTCAGGATGACGTTGGAGCCGTTCTCGGCAATGAGGATGTTGCTGGTGGGAATGCCCAGAGACGCGGCGGTCAGGGCATGCTTTTTCAGCTGCTTGTACTCGCCGTGCACGGGCAGGAAATACTTGGGTCTGGTCAGGGTGAGCATCAGCTTCTGCTCCTCCTGGCAGGCGTGGCCGGAAACATGGACATCATACATGCTCTCGTAGATAACCTCCGCGCCCAGCAGGAGCAGACCGTTGACGATCTTGGTCACGCTCTTCTCGTTGCCGGGAATAGGGTTGGCGGATATGATGATGAAGTCGCCGGGGCCCACCCGCACCTGGCGGTGGCTGCAGGAGGCCATGCGGGAAAGGGCACTCAGGGGCTCGCCCTGGCTGCCAGTGGTGATCAGCACCACCTGCTCCGGCGGGTACTGGTTCAGCTCATCCACACTGATAAGGGTGCCCTCGGGGATGTGCATATAGCCCAGCTCCTGCGCCATGGCAGTGTTATTGACCATGCTGCGGCCGCTGAACGCCACCTTGCGGCCATCCTCCACGGCCAGATCAATGATCTGCTGGACGCGGTAGATATTGGACGCAAAGGTCGCAATGATGATGCGCTTGTTCCGGGCACGGGCAAACAGGTTGCGGACACCGGCGGCCACCTTCTGCTCCGTGGCAGTAAAGCCCGGGCGCTCGGCGTTGGTGGAATCGCTCAGCAGAGCCAGCACACCCTTCTGACCATACTCCGAAAGGGTGGTCAGGTCGGTCACGCCGCAGGCCAGCGGGGTGTAATCGATCTTGAAGTCGCCGGTCTGGATGATCGTTCCGGCAGGGCTGTCAATGGCAAAGGCCACGGAATCGGGGATGGAGTGGTTGACATGGATGGGCTCCACGGTAAAGCAGCCCAGCTTGATCTTCTGTTTGGGAGTGATCTCCACGAACTTGGTCTTGCCCGCCAGGCCAAACTCTTCCAGCTTGTTCCGGATGAGGCCGCAGGTCAGCCGGGTACCGTAGATGGGCAGATCAAACTTCTGCAGCAGGTAGGGAATGCTGCCGATGTGGTCTTCGTGGCCGTGGGTGATGAGCAGGCCCTTGATCTTGTCCTTATTCTGCACCACAAAGGTAAAGTCGGGGATGACCATGTCCACGCCGTACATCTCACTGTCCGGGAACACAAGGCCGCAGTCCACAATGATCATATCCCCGTTGCACTCGTACACGGTCATGTTCTTGCCCACTTCACCCAGACCGCCCAGCGGGTAGATGTGGATGGGCACAGCGGCCTCCTTGGGCTGCTGAGTACGGCGGGGCCGCCGGTTATAATAAGGGCGGCGGGTGCGGGTACGCTTTTCCCCACCGGATTCACTGTTTCTGTTCGGATTGTTCTGAGCCTGAGCCGGGTTCTGTTCTTTGACCTGTGCCATGCGGTACCTCCAAAATCAATTACAAAACGCAGGCACACCCCTTTGCGAGCGGCCTGTCTGCTGTGAAGGAGCAGCAAACGCACCGCCGCTCCCATCGAAACCATCGTATAGAATTTTTCGCTTCCATGCCCGTTTTCGGCACTGGGATGGCCGGAACGGAGTAATTTCTGCCCTGTCAGTCCATCTGTTCGATGCGACCGCGGCACTGCCCTGTTCCGGCCGGACACACCGCACCGGTGCGCCCCTATACGCATTTTGTTACAAACAGTATAGTATTTCTTGTCCACTTTGTCAATTCAAAGCTTTGCCGGAAAAGCCGGGGATGATACGTTTTCCTCTTGACAGAACCGGAAAAATAGCTCTAAATAGAAGTATCCAAAAATTCAAGTTCCGGGAGAAACAGATGAAACAAGTCGAAGTTTACACCGATGGCGCGTGCAGCGGCAACCCCGGCCCGGGCGGCTGGGGTGCAGTGCTGCGCTACCGCTTCAACGGCAAGGTCTACGAAAAAGAACTCAGCGGCGGCGATGCTTCCACCACCAACAACCGGATGGAGCTGACCGCCTTTATCGAGGCCCTGCGCCAGCTCAAGGAGCCCTGTGAGGTGCGGCTGTGCTCTGACAGCCAGTACGTCATCAATGGGCTGGAAAAGGGCTGGGCCAGGGGCTGGAAGCGCCGGGGCTGGAAAAAGTCCGACGGCTCCCCTGCCCTGAACCCCGACCTGTGGGAACAGGCATTGGAGCAGGAAGCCCGGCACAAGATCACCTATGTCTGGGTCAAGGGCCATGCAGGCCACCCGGAAAACGAACGCTGCGACCAGCTGGCCGTGGCACAAAGTCAGGCACACGGAGGGAGACAGGGACGATGAGCGATACATTTCTGCCCGGCAGCGGGTTCGACACCTATGAACAGCAGGACAAGGTACTGGTAGGCCTGTGCGGCGGCACGGGCTGCAAAGCAGCTGTCCGCATTTTACAGCAGCAGGGCTTTGCAGTGATGGGCGCTGTGGTGCGTCTGTGCACCGATGACCCCGTTGTGGATGCCGCCAAGGAAGCCGCCAAGGCTCTGGGCATCGAGTGCATCACCCTGAATGCCAGCGAACTGGCCAGCCAGCTGGCTGAGGAGACCGCTGCCCCGGCCGACCTGCGCTTCCCCGCCCTGCTTGCAGCGGCTGACCGGCTGGGCATCCAGTACATTGCCACCGGCCACCGCGCCCGGGTAGAGACCGGTGCAGACGGCGTGCACGTCCTCTGCCCTGCCGAAATTGCGGACGAGAGTGCCCGGCTTGCCGCCCTGCCGCAGGAGACGCTGGCCCGGCTCATCCTGCCCTTGGGCGATTTCAGCCCCGAGGATGCAGCCGAGATGGCAGCAGAATAAAAAAAAAAAACAAAAGAGATGCACCCAGCTCCCTGAACCGGTTTCAGGAAGGCGGAGTGCATCTCTTTTTGCTCTGTTCTATTTCATCGTACAACGCTCAATGGAAGTCATCCGCTTACTTTGCGAAGATCTGGATCCAGTTGTGGCCCCACTGAGAATTGGCATCGTAGTTGTAGCCAAGGCACATATACTTGGCGGCGGGGTCCATGATATTGACACGGTGGCCTTCCGAAGCCATCCAGTCTGCAACGACCTTTTCGGGCGTGGTCTCGCCCCAGGCGGCATTTTCGCCGGTGGCGGTATCAGACACACCGTACTCCTTCAGCACGGTGAAGCAGTTGGTGCCATCAGGGCGGGTGTGGGAAGCAACCTTTGCCACTTCCTTTGCGCGCTCATCGGCGGCGGCCTGCAGCTTGGCATCGCCCATGGCCAGAGGTGCCAGATTTTCCTTTGCACGCTCAGCGTTGACCAGCGCCAGCACTTTCTGTGCGAAACCGTTCTCACTGGTGCCGCGGGCGTAGGTGAAGATCATCACCCAGTAATTGCCGTACTCGCCGCCCTCGTAGTAGCCAATGCCAACGGAGGTGGCATCCTTGTCCAGCATCCGCTCCTTGAAGAAATCGTAGCGATTCCAGGCAGCGACCACGTCCGAAGCATTCTCAGCAGCTGCCCAGTAGTTCTCGCCAACGGAAACATCGTCCACACCGTACTCCGGCAGGATGGTGAACTCGCGGCTGCCATTGGGGCGGTTGTAGGAGTAATTGACGGTAAGTTCTTCTGCACGGGCCTGTGCGGCAGCATTCAGTGCGCTGCTGCCCATGCTCAGAGGAGCCACACCAGCCTGTGCACGCTCTGCGTTGACGAGCTGCAGCAGCTCATCGGCCTTGGAAGCTGCGTGTGCGGGCATTGCCAGAACAAACATCAGGCAGATGAATGCGGCGCAGCAGACCAGATTCTTCAGGACTTTCATCGAAGCGTTACGCATGGTGTTGAACCTCTTTTGTGTTGCCCCATGAAAAAAGGTGTCGATTGCTGGTATACTCGGCAATCGACACCTGATGCTTCAGATGAAGGTCACTCAACACCCAATCTCCGCTGTGGAGACCCTCAGGTGATGAGAAGCAACTGGCTGCCATTTTACAGGCCCTATAGCTTTGCGTCACAGCCTTTCGACTGCTTTGCCGAGGATATTCAGTTTTGCGTGCCTTTCTTCTTTTGGGAAGAAATTTGAGAACGAAAAAAGGTGTTGTTCTGCAATACACTCAGCAAAACAACACCCAGAAAATCTAAGCAGGTCGCCCAAAGAAAGATTTCTTTGAGAAGCAACTGGCTGCCATTTTACAGGCCCTGTAGCTTTGCGTCACAGCCTTTCGACTGTTTTGCCGAGAATATTCAATTCACCTTGAGGAACTGTTCCCATTTCCTCGACATTATCCTACCACATCGGGCAGAACCTGTCAACTGTTTTGGAGCAGCCTTCTCAAAAAATCTGCTTTTTTGAAGAGTTCTTCCGTTATGCCTGCACCTCTGCCGCCTTTTTGCGCAGCTGGTCGAGGTCTGCGGCATCCGGGTGAGCCAGCGCCTTGTCAAAATTCTCGATCAGCATTTCGAGATTGGGTGCATGGTTGGGCTGCTGCAGCATCTTTTCATACTGCTGGCGCACGGTCATGGGCATCTTGCCCTGGCACATATAAGTTCCAATGACCGTGTTGCTCTCATCCAGCGATTTCTGCACCGCTGCCAGGATCTGCTCGAAATATTCCGCACTGCCGCCAAAGCCTGCGGTGCCGAACAAAAAGACCCGCTTCCCTTTCAGGGTCTGCAAAAAGGCGGTGAGGGTGTCATCGGCATGGCCCTTGTCCGTCCAGAAGCCGATGTAAAGGGTCTCAGCCTCCAGTGCCTCCGGGGCCGGTGCTCCGAAGTAGGTGCACTCATTCTGGGGCAAGCTTGCGCGAAGGGTGTCGGCCAGCAGGCGGGTGTTGCCGGTCTTGCTGCTGAAAACGATGGCGTAGCTCATGGTCATTCTCCTTTATTCTCTTTGAGATCAGATGCTGCCCTGTTCTTTTGCGTTCAGGGCATCATAGATACAGCGGGTGCCCTGATGGGCGATCAGGCCGCCCAGGCACTTCTTGTTGCAGCGGACACAGCGGTGGATCTTTGCCGCATTGCCGCTCTGCAGTTTGTTGACCCAGTTGGGGTCGGCCAGCAGCTGGCGGCACATTGCCGCACACTGGATGCGGCCGCTGGCAAGCTGCTGCTCCACAAAATCGGGGTCGTTCAGGCCGCCCACACCGCAGAGCGGCATGCTGGTATACCGGCGCACCTCATCGCAGAACTTGAGGAAGCAGCCGTTCTCCTTGAACTCGGGGTGGCTGGCCGGCGGGATGGTGTTTTCCAGCGCAGAGTGGTTGGCCAGTGTCACATGGAAGCTGGTCACGCCGGCCTGCACCAGCAGGGGCACGAACACGGCCAGTTCCTCCTCCACCACACCGGCGTTGCCGTAATGGGGGTTCTCCTGCCGGACAGCCAGCTTGTAGTCAATGGCCATGCCGGGCACAGCGGCGTGCACTGCCTTGACAGCTTCCACGGCAAAGCGGGCGCGGCGCTCGGCACTGCCGCCGTATTCATCGGTGCGGTGGTTGAAGATGGCGGAAGAGAAGCTGCCGCACATCCGGTCGCCGTGCACCTGCACCATGTCAAAGCCAGCCTGCTTTGCCAGCACAGCAGCCTTGCCAAAGCCCGCGATGATCTGATGGATCTTTTTCTGGGACATCTTGGTGATGTAGGGGCCCACGGCATCGTTCATCCGCTCCCGCAGCTGGTCGGGGGTGATTTTTTTCATCAGCATCCCCGGGATGCACTTGATGATGGACATCATGTCGGTATCGGTCTGGTGGAGCTGGGCGCAGGCCTTGCAGCCGTACTTGTGGGCAGTCTCGCAGATCTGCTGATAGAAGGCAAAGCCCTTCTTGTCAAACAGAGACTTTTCGAACCGGCTCTTGGCCACCGGCACGTCACCGATGATGATCATGGCGCAGCCGCCCTTGGCCAGCCGCTCCATCTCCGCCAGGTATTCCTCGTCCGAAAGGCCGAAGGTGGTGGGGGCAAAGATGATGCGGTTCTTCAGCTGCATTCCACCGTAATCAATGGGGCTCAGGATGGTGTCGTACATGTTACACACTCTCTTTTCTCGTCCGTGCTGCCTTTTGCAGCAAGCTCAGGAGCTGGTGCTGTTCCTCTTCGGTCAGCCCGCTCAAATTTTGTGCATCCCAATCGAAAAATACCTGGTGGCAGGTCCGGAATGCTCTCTCACCCGCCGGGGTCAGCCCTAAATGATAACTGCGGCCCTGCTTTTCCCGGGTCATAAAGCCATCTTCCACCAGCTTGATCACGCTGCGCTGGCAGTGGCCCCAGTCCAGGTGCAGGTTTTTGGTCATCTCAGCCGGGGTGCAGCCGGGATGTTTGCCCACGTAGATCACAAAATACATCATGCCAAAGCTCAGGCCAAACTCCTGCAGCTGCTGGGTGGTGTAGGCTGCGAACTGCTTGTAAAACTCCATCGCGTAGAAGGATATGGTCGATTGGATCATGCTTTGCATCTCCTTTACTTGACAAGGTCTAGTATAATCACATTACTTGATAAAGTCAAGTACTTTTTTCAAAAAATTCTCCCTGCTCCGTATTTCTGTTTCGGGAGCAGGGAGAGAGCGATTCTTTTGCCTCAGACCAGCGGCATGATATTTTCCGGGGCGGCAGCAAGGCAGGCGGGTGCTTTTGGCGGCGGGGCCGCCATTGTCTCCTTGGACACCTTCCACCACAGGCGGGCCTCACCGCCGGGCAGGGTGAAGATCATGTTCCAGTCAAAGGGATTCTCACTGGTGGAGACAGCCTGCACCGGCAGGCTGTTGGGGGTGCCGGGAGCGCAGGGCGCAAAATCATGGGCGCGAATGCCCACGGCACAGCAGCCCTCGGGCACCGGCAGAGCCACGGTCAGCGGCTGTTCCCAGCCCGCCAGATGAACGGTATGCTCCCCCACCCGGGTGCAGGGCAGAATGTTCTTGCAGCCGGTCAGGCGGGCGGCGGCACGGGTGCGGGGGTCGGCAAAGACCTCCCTGGTCGTACCTGCCCGGAGCACCTCGCCGCTGTCCATCACGATCATCTCCCTGCACAGGCGGTAGGCCTCGTCCCGGTTGTGGGTCACCAGCAGGGCTGTGCCCGCAAATCCGGCCAGCAGGCTGCCTACCTCCCCCTCTACCTCCTCGCGCAGGTAGCTGTCCAGCGCACTGAATGGCTCGTCCAGCATCAGGATGCGGGGTTTGGCCGCCAGAATGCGGGCCAGGGCGGCACGCTGCTGCTGCCCGCCTGAAAGCGCGCCGGGCAGGCGCTTGGCCAGTTCTTCCAGCCGCATGGCACGCAATGCCTCAGCACAGGCGGCCCTGCGGGCGGCAGGGTCCTTTTCCTTTTTCAGTGCGCTGAGGATATTCTGTTCCACGGTCATGTTGGGGAACAGGGCGTAGTTCTGGAACAGCAGACCCACATTGCGCTGCTGGGGCGGCAGGTCGATGCCCTGAGCGCTGTCGAACAGCACCCGGCCATCCAGCACGATGCGCCCTTCGTCCGGCCGGACGATGCCTGCAATGCAGCGCAGGGTCATGCTTTTGCCGCAGCCGGACGCGCCCAGAAGGGCGGTGGCAGTGTCCCCTGCCGTGAACGCAGCGTGGAGGGTAAAACCATCAAACCGCTTGGTCACATTTACTTCCAGGCTCATGTGCGCTTTCCTCCCTGCTTCTGCCTGCGTTCCAGCAGGTTCACTGCCAGCAGCACCACCGCCGAGATAACGATATCCACCAGCACCCACTGCATGGCCCCGGCCTCATCGTTGGTGCGCCAGAGCTGGTAGACCGTGGTTGCAATGGTGGCTGTCTTGCCCGGCGTGTAGCCTGCGATCATGCTGGTGGCACCATATTCGCCCAGCGCACGGGCAAAGGCCAGCACCGTACCGGCCAGAATGCCCTGACGGCAGCAGGGCATCCGCACCCGCCAGAAGATCCAGGTGTTGGAAAGTCCCAGCGTCTGTGCCGACCAGGCCAGCGTTTCGTCAAAACTCTCAAAGGCACCGCGGGCCGTGCGATACATCAGCGGAAAGGCCACCACGATGGAAGCAAAGATGGCGCTGTACCAGTTCATCACCAGCTTCACACCGAAATGTTCCATGAAGAAGATGCCCAGCGGCCTTTTTGCGCCGAACAGCAGCAGCAGGAAATATCCCACGACCGTGGGCGGCAGCACCATGGGCAGGGTGAGCACCACATCCAGCACGCCCTTGAGCACGCGCGGGAGCTTTGCAATGTAGTAGGCCGCAAAGATGCCTAAAAAGAACACCGCCGCGCAGCTGATCAGCGCAATGCGCAGGCTGTTCCATAAGGGATACCAGTCCATACCATCCCCCCAGCGGACGCTTACAGTGCGGTGAAGCCGACGCTCTCGAACACGGTCGCAGCCTTGTCGGTGCGCAGATAGGCCAGGAACTCCTTGGCAGCCTCGGCATGGAGGGCGTTCTTCATCACAGCGGCGGGGTAGATGACCTGGCCGCACATTTCCTTGGTAGCCTCGTCCACGGGGGTCAGACCGGCACTGTACGCATCGGTGCAGTAAACGACACCGGCATCCACGCTGGCCTCGCTGACCTGGGTGGTGACTTCCTTGACGTTGGAACCGTAGGTGATGACACCGGCAGCAGCCAGAGCTGCCTCATCCAGATCATAGTAGGCCAGGATCTTCTGGGTGTACTGACCCACGGGCACATCGCTGTTGCCCATGCAGAACAGGATATCCTCTGCCTTCAGGTGCTCGGCCAGGCTGTCGAAGCTGTCGATCCCCTTGTCGCTGCCCTCAGGCACACAGAGCACGACCTTGTTCTCCAGCAGATCCACACGGCTTTCGGCATCCACAAAGTCCAGGCCCTCGGTGTTTCCCTCAGCGGAAGCGGTGCTGTCCAGCTGGTTCATCTGCTTCTGACCAGCGGAGATGAACAGGTCGCAGTCTGCACCCTCCTGGATCTGGGTCTTGAGGGTTCCGGAAGAGTCAAAGTTGAAGCTGAAGGTCACGCCGGGGTTCTCTGCGGAGTAGGTCTCGGCAATGGCGTTCAGGGTCTCGGTCAGGGAGGCGGCAGCAAAAACGATCAGCTCCATGCTCTCGCCGGAGGCAGCCTCAGAGGAGGCGGCAGCGGAGGACGCGGTGGAAGATGCAGTGCTGCCGGAGGAGCCGCCGCAGGCGGTCAGAACAGCAGATGCGGATGCGATGCCGGCAGCGCACAGGAAGCCGCGGCGGGAGATCATAGTTTTCATAGTCTTGCTCCTTACAGTGGGTATGCTTTTGTTGTACTTTTATTTTCACGCCCGGCACCAAAAGCAGCGCCTCGGCGGTGAAACAGGCTTATTTGCGGGCGCACTCGCCGTCCAGCCCGGCGGCAATGCGCACCCCGTGCTCCAGGCTGGGCAGGATGTACTCCAGATTCTCCTTCACGGCCTTGGGGCTGCCGGGCAGGTTGACGATGAGGGTCTTGCCCCGCAGCACACTGGCGGCGCGGCTGAGCATCCCGCGCGGGGTGATGCTCAGGCTGTGGTAACGCATGGCCTCAGCAATGCCGGGGGCATTGCGGTCAGCCACGGCATAGGTGGCTTCCGGGGTGATATCCCGGGGGGCAAAGCCGGTGCCGCCGGTGGTCAGGATCAGGTTGACCTGACGGCCATCGGCCAGCCGGATGAGCTGTGCTTTCAGGGCCTTTGCCTCATCGGGCAGGATCATGGTCTCCTCCACCTGATAGCCTGCAGCGGTGAGCATCTCCACGATCAGGGGGCCGCTCTTGTCCTCCCGCTCACCACGGCTGCCCTTGTCGGAAAGGGTGATGACGGCAGCGCGCAGGGGCGAGTTTTCCGGCGGGGGCAGCAGGGTCACCTCGTCCCCCACGTGGATCTCGCCGCCCTGCAGCACCCGGGCAAACACGCCCTCCCGAGGCATGATGCACTCGCCGGTCTTCTGCTTGATGACGCAGTCGTTGTGGCACTCTTTGCCGATCTGGGTCATTTCCAGCACCACGTCCCCGATGGCAAAGCGGCTGGTCACGGGCAGATTGCGGAAATCGTAGCCCTCCACCACCAGATTCTCGCCAAAGGCACCGTAGTCCACCCAGATCTTCTTGCGGAAGTTCTCGATCTTTTCGGCACTCAGCAGGCTGACCTGACGGTGCCAGTTCCCGCCGTGGGCATCGGTCTCAATGCCCCATTCCGGGGTCAGGCGTGCGCTTTCCACTTCGGTCTTGACCGTGCCCCGCTGGGGGCTGGTGCAGATCGCCAGAAGTTTTCCCATAGATTTATCCTCCAATTCGGTACATGCCCCTGGTCGCGGGGATGTCCTGTTTCAATTCAAAATGATGTTCCTGGGGCTTTTCCCAGATGGTGGTACGGATGGCAGTCAGCAGCTCCTCGTCTGCCGCGCCGCCGCGCAGCAGGGCTTTCAGGTCACATCCGGCCTCACTGGCAAGGCAGGGGCGCAGAAAGCCCTGACTGGTCAGCCGCACCCGGTTGCAGGAGGCGCAGAACTTGCCGTGGACAGCGGCAATGAAGCCGATGTCCCCTTTCCAGCCCGGCACGGTGTAATAGACCGCCGGGCCGTCGCCCAGCGCGGCACATGCTGCCCCGGGCAGCGGGGCCAGCTCCGGCCAGCGCCTGCGGAAGCGGGCCAGCAGCTCCGGGCCGGAGATACAGGGCATGGCCGCCCCGTAGCCGATGGGCATCATCTCGATGAACCGCACCTGCAGGGGCTTGTCCTGTGCCAGAGCGGCCAGCGCTTCCAGCTCACCTTCGTTTACGCCCACCTGGGGCACGCAGTTCAGCTTGACCGGGATGCCGCTTTCCAGCGCGGCATGGATGCCCGCCTGCACGGCGGCAAATTCATCCCGGGCCGTGATCTTTGCAAACAGGGCGGGGTCCAGCGTATCCAGACTGATGTTCACACTGTCCAGCCCGACCTCCAGCAGGGCGGGCAGCTGCTGTTCCAACAGGACGGCATTGGTGGTCATGGTGACCTTCCGGATGCCGGGGATGGCTTTCAGCCCTTTGACCAGCTGCTCCACGCCCTTGCGCACCAGCGGTTCACCGCCGGTGACCCGCACGGTATCCACCCCGCACCGGGCAAACAGAGCGGCGAGGCGCAGGAATTCCTCGTAGGTCAGGATATCCTCCCGTTCCAGCTTGTCCACGCCATCCGGCATACAGTAGCGGCAGCGCAGGTTGCACAGGTCGGTCACAGAAAGGCGGAGATAATGGATATTGCGGCCCTTGGAATCAAACATAGCCGCCCTCCGCCCGGATGTAATGTCCGCTCTTGCCGCCGGTCTTTTCCACCAGATGGATCTCGCCCAGCTCCATGCCCTTATCCACGGCCTTGCACATGTCATAGATGGTGAGCAGGGCGGTGGAAACACCGGTCAGGGCCTCCATCTCCACGCCGGTCACGCCGCTGGTCTTGACCGTGCAGCGCGCTTCCACAGCCCGGCGCTCGGGCAGCAGGTCAAACTCGATCTGCACCTTGGTCAGCGGCAGCGGGTGGCACAGGGGGATCAGCTCGCTGGTGCGCTTGGTGGCCATGATGCCGGCTACCCGGGCCACGCTCAGCACATCGCCTTTTTTCACGGTACCGCCCTCCACGGCGGCAAAGGCTTCCGCATTCATGGTAATGATACCGTGGGCCGTGGCCTCCCGGGCCGTGACGGGCTTTTCGCTCACGTCCACCATCACAGCGTTTCCGGCGGCATCAAAATGTGTCAGATTATTTTCACTCATATTTTTTCACCTTAGTTAAGCTCTCCCTTCGGGGGAGCTGGCAAAGCCGAAAGGCTTTGGCTGAGAGGGTTTCAGCAGTGTCCGAAGCCGCAGTTGGGCCAGTGGCACTCGGCGCAGCCCAGGCAGAGGCCGCCCTCGCCCAGACGGGCGATATCCTCGGCGGTGATGGGGTCATCGGCCAGCAGGCGGGGCAGCAGCAGGTCAAAAATGGTGCGCTTGGCATACATCACACAGCCGGGCAGACCGCAGACCGGCACACCGTCCAGATAGCTGACCAGGAACATGGCACCGGGCAGCACGGGCGCGCCGTAGGTAACGATCTCGGCCCCGGTGTTCCTGATGGCCAGCGGGGTGCGGTCGTCCGGGTCCACGCTCATGCCGCCGGTGGTAAAGATCAGCTCACAGCCTGCGGCCTTTGCTTCCAGAATGGCGGCCGTGATGCCCGCCGGGTCATCATCGCAGACCTTGTGGAAGGCCATCTCACAGCCATACACCGCCAGCTTTTGCTCGAGGATGGGAGTAAACTTGTCCTCAATGCGGCCCTTGAACACCTCGCTGCCGGTGGTGATAACGGCAAACTTCTTCTGGTGGAAGGGCAGCACGTTCAGGATGGGCTTCGGCCCGGCAGCAGCCTGCATGGCCTCCATCTTCTCCTGCTCAATGACCAGCGGGATGATGCGGGTACCAGCCAGCTTGGCTCCCTTTTTCACAGGCAGATCGCCGTGGATCGTGGCGATCATCATCTGGGGGGTGCTGTTCACTGCCAGCAGGGCCCTGCGGTCGATCTTGAGCAGACCGTCGCAGTCGGCGATCAGTTCGATCTTGCCCTCCCGGGGCTCAGTGCCGTGGATATTCTGACCGGCAGCGGCCTTGTAGAGCAGGGCGGCAGCTTCGTCCTCGTGGAGGATGCCGGGCTTTTTTTCCCAGACATAGAGGTTTTCCTTGCCGATGCTCAGCAGCACCGGAATATCCTCGGGCTGAATGATGTGGCCCTTTTTGAAGCGGGCCCCTTTGAACTCACCCGGGATGATCTGGGTGATATCGTGGCAGAGCACCTGCCCTGCCGCGTCTTCGGTACGGATCAGTTTCATGGTTTCTTCCTCCCCCTGTTACAATGCAGGCATCTGTGCAGCGATCCAGTCGGCCAGCGCTGCGGGCTCGTCCAGCGCAAAATCCGCGCCCGGAACATCCCCCACGATGGCCAGCGGCTCAAAGGAAACAGGCTCCTCCGAGACAGCTTTGCGCACCACCTCGATCTTGGGCCAGCCGCTCTCCTTAAAGCCCTCCATCAGCACCAGATCATAGCCGTGGCGCTCAAACAGGGCCAGCAGATCCTGCTCGTTCAGGCGGAATTCCTCCGTCAGCAGGTAACGGCTGCCCGAAAAGACCGCCACGCCCTCGGCCCCGGCCTCCCGCAGGCGGAAGCTGTCGGTGCCCGGCACGTCGGGGGTGAAATCGTGGCCGTCATGCTTGATGACACCCACCTTCAGGCCCCGTGCCCGCAGCAGGGGGATGAGTTTTTCCAATAACGTCGTTTTGCCGCTGTTGTGCGCACCGCTCACGGCCAGCACAGCCGGGCGTTTCAGGCTCAGCTCGGCAGCAAGCGCCTGTTTCTTTTCACTGTACAAAGTTCAGCACCTCCACTTCTTCGCCCGGAGCCACCGGGCCGCTGCCCGCAGGCAGCTCCACCAGGCAGTTGCAGCCCATCATGGCCGACAGACTGCCCGAGGAATGCGCCTCCGCGTTGCCCTCGCCGGGGATCTCCACCAGGCCGCCCAGCGCTCTGGCCCGCAGAAAGCGGGTTCCCTTGCTGGGCTTGGAAAAGCCGGTGGTCAGCCTGCCCCGGGTGTGCACCGGGATGCAGTCCTCTTCCCGCCGCCCTGCGGCCCGCAGCAGGGCCGGAACGGCATACTGCTCCAGCGTGGCAGCGGCGGCAAAGGGATTGCCGGACAGGCAGAACACCAGCTTTTCCCCCACCTGCGCGGCGATCATGGGGCTGCCGGGCTTCTGGGCCACCCCGGCAAAAACAGGCTCCGCGTGCAGCATTTCCAGCACTGTAGGCAGGTAATCCTTCTGCCCCACCGAAACACCGCCGCTGGTGATCACCGCATCACACCGGGTGAGCAGTTCTTTCATCCGGGCGGCGATCTCCTCCGGGTCATCCGAGCAGTGGGTGCGCTCCACGGCAAAGCCCAGCTGCCGCAGGCGGGCGGCATTCTGGATCCCGTTGGCATCGTAGATCTTGCCGGGAGCCCAGGCCTCACCCGCTTCCAGCAGCTCACTGCCAGTAGCAAGCACGCCCACGGTCAGGGGGCGAAAGACCTCGGCATCCGGGATGCCCTGCCCGGCCAGCACACCGATGTGCGCCGGGGTCAGCACAGTTCCGGCAGCGGCAATGGGGGCACCGGCGGCGATGTCCTCACCCCGGAACACCACATTGGCGTTGGGCTGGAGCCGGGCGTAAATGCGCACCTGCTCCTCCCCGCCATCGGTCAGCTCCTGCATCAGAACGCAGTCCGCGCCCGGGGGCAGGGGTGCGCCGGTCATGATCCGGGCGGCACACCCGGCAGGCAGGGCAGCTGCGGGGGCATCCCCGGCGTAAAGCTTCATCACCACCGGCAGGGTAACAGGGGTATCCTCCCCCGCCCCAGCTGTATCGGTGCTGTGAAGGGCATAGCCATCCAGAGGGCTCCGGTCAAAAGGGGGCTGATCCATCCGGGCACACAGGTCCCGGGCTGCGATCCGCCCACAGGCATCATCCAGCGGCACCCGCTCCGTGGCAGGCACCGGGAGAGCCGCAGCAGCATCCAGCACCCGGCGCAGGGCCTGGGCTGGCGTGCAAAAAGGCTGTTTCATTGCAAAAATCCTCCATCGCTCCCCGGGGCACAGTTTGCCCGCTATGGCCCGGACAAACTCCCAGGGAGATCTCTTTTCGATCGGCAGGTGAAAAAAAAGCGGAGACGTTCTGACCGAAAATCAAAACGCCCCCGCAAAAAACCGAACATGTCCCGGAGCGGCAGCCTGCAGGCCGCCACGCCGAGGGAGCCGCTTCCTTTTCCGCTGTTGCAGCAACGGGAAGGAGGCAACGCTCCGGAACGGTGGATGGGAGGAGTTCTTTTTTTCAAATTGCAGCGTTTCTTCTGCGGGAAGGCGGCCGGGTTTCCCCTGCCACCCTTGAATGCCGGCGTTGGCCCTTAGCATTGCGGCGCGGTGTCCTGCCCCCTGCGGGGTTTAGACAGCCTTGCTCAAAGAAGCTCTTGTACCCTATTCAATTGTGTATGATCTTTTAGTCGCAGAAATCATCCACGTCGCTGATGGCTTTTGCATAGCGGCGGGTGAGGTGCTGGGTGGAGAAGAGGAACCGCTCGTTCTGATTGTTGGTCAGCTCTTCGATGTCGGCAAACTCCGGCCTGCCCTGCATGGTCTTCCAGGTCTGCTCGATCTCCTCCGGCGCAAGGCCGTAGGGGGAGCGCTGGAAGTACTTCAGCGGGGTGGCACTGGGGTAGACCCGTGCGTTGAAGCGCACCATCTCAGCAAACATGACACAGAGGTCTTTGTCCTCAATGAGCTGGGCGATCATGGCGTAGTTGTCGCTCATGTTGGCGTTGGAGTAATAGTAGGTATCCTTTGCGCCTGCACGGACAACGATATCCTCACACTGGGGGTCCTGCGGCATCTGAGCCAGCAGCTCATCGGCGTTCTCCACCTCACTGACCAGCAGTGCGTGGGGCGTGATAAGCGCGGCGGCGCTGCGGGAACGGATGTAACCGGCCAGCTCCTGCGCGGGGGTCAGCTCCGGCAGCTCCGGCGCGGTCTGGGTGGGCTGCTCCGCAAAGGGATCGTTTTCAGCCTCCGGCTCGCCGGCCAGGAAATCCAGCAGCTGAGGCTTTGCGGCCTCGTCCTGCACAGTTTCGGCGGCTTCGGGTGCGGCCCCGGCAGCCTGCATTGCTGCAAGCTCTGCGGTCTCCCGCTCCACGGCGGCGATCACATCTTCGCCGGTCTTGGCGGCGCTGCCGTCAAAGCTGCTGCCCGTCTCCTTCAGGCGGCGGGCCGTCTCGCTGGCGGCATTGATGTCGAACACCTCTGCCTTGGGCTTTTTCTTGGCGGCCAGCTCTGCCTTCTGCAGGTCCAGAACGGCCTGCTCCGGGTCCACACTGCTGTCCACAGTGGTGGTGTAGCCGGGTTTACGTCTGCCAAACAACATGACGATCGTTCCTCTTTCTATGGAATTTATTCAGCTGCTGCGGTGTTCTTGGCGTAGATGCCGCGCTTTTCCAGATCATCGGCCATGTCAGCCAGATCATACTTCTCCAGCGTCTCGCGGGTGGGCACACCGGTGGTGCGGTCCCAGCCGAAGATGTCGTAGAACAGATCCTTTGCCTTCTCCATGTCGGCGCGGTCCAGCTTGGTGGTGCCTTCCTCGAATGCCTTGAAGTCGGGGTCCTTATCGAACACCCAATCACAGATGGCATCGTGCTCCTGACGCAGATTTGCGCTGCCGCAGTTCTGCTGGAAGCTGATGGCGGTCATCGCGCGCAGCATCTGGGTGATGCGGGCACCGTCCTCCTGCAGATCGGCCTGGGTATAAGTCTCGCCGGTAACAGCAGTCATAAAGTCTGCCTGCAGATCCAGGTCGCCGTGGTACTCACGCTCCTTGGAGGGAGACTGGGTCATGGGCCACATCCAGTTGCACAGGGTGGCGGAGTCGTGGAAGTTCTTGTCGTTGACGCAGTATGCAGCCAGCTTTGCCTTGTTCTCGTTGATGGGAGTGTAGGCCTTGGCCTTATCGTAGCAGCCCTCGCCGAAGAAGTCCTCCATGACCTTCTTGGTCACCTCATAGGGAGCACCGGAGCCGGTCTCGCAGACGATCTCGTGGATCATGCAGTCGCGGTTGTAGACGAGGTTGTACAGCATACCCACCTGCCATGCCTCAGCAGGGCCGTGGTGGTTGGGGAAGCCGTTGTAGATCAGGTTGGAGTTGGTGGCACCATCGTTGCGGTCCAGCCAGCTCTTGGGCAGGCCGAACTTCTCCATCATGGCCAGGGTGCCCTTGGCGATCACGGACAGGTCGCCCTCACCATAAGCCATGCGGCGGATCAGCTCAACCTCCCAGCGGGGATCGCCAGCCTTCTCCCACTCCCAGGGCAGAGAGTCGTACTCAGCCTCGCTGATGTACTTGGTGGCCTCTTCGCGGGGCATCCGCAGGATCCACAGCAGGTCGCGGTTCAGGTTGCCGTAGTTGTCCCACAGGCCCATATCGTCCACTGCATGAGACCATGCCAGATTGATGACCATGGTGCCGTCGCCCTCGTACTTGAAGTCGTGCACGCCGTCCGGGTAGACGCGGGTGCCGTACAGCACGGGCATACAGGTGTTGGAGTTGTGGGTGGGCAGGTCGTAATCGGCCAGCGGATCCACATCATACTCGGTGTAGCAGCGGATGGGGCAGGAGGAGCAGCCGCCGTTCTTCACGGTGTACTCGGCAGCCGGAGCGCCGAAGTCGAAGTAGCCCTTGAAGCAGCGCAGAGCCACCTTGTTGATATCGTTGTAGGGCTGCTCGCCGGTATCCACGGGGCCGCCGGGAGCCTTCTTCCACATACGGCCGGGGGCGCCGGACCAGCGGTTCTTGCCGGAGGTAGCGCTGTACTCTGCCCAGCTCTGGGGCTGTGCGGGCACGTTGTGGTTGTTGTTGCCGCCGATCAGGTTGCCCATCATGTAGTTGGAGAGCTCCAGCACCTTCTTGGGGTCAGCCACCTTGACGCTGCCGGTGCCGCGGATGGCCAGGCCCTTCAGCTTCTTGTTGCCCATGGCAGCGCCCAGACCGGCACCGCCGGAGTTGCCGAAGCTGGTGTTCAGGGTGGAGTAATCCACCAGGTTCTCACCGGCGGGGCCGATGGAAGCAGTCTCGAACTCACGGCCGTTCTGCTCCACCATCCACTTGTTGGCAGCAAAGGTACCCTTGCCCCAGATCTCGCTTGCGTCCTCCAGAGAGACCTCGCCGTCCTCGATGCGCAGGTAGACGGGCTTTTCGGAGATGCCGCTGACAACGATGCCGTCGTAACCGGCATACTTCAGCATGGAGCCGATGTGGCCGCCCATGTGTGCATCGATGATGGAGTGGCCCTTGGACCAGGTAGAACGGAAGGTCACGTTCATACGGCCGGAGCAGGGCACGCCGGCACCGGTCAGGGGGCCGACACCAAAGATGACCAGAGCCTTCTCGTCATAGGGGTCCAGCTCCATGGGAGCTTCCTCGTACATAATGCGGTAGGCCATGCCCATACCGCCGATATATTTATGGTATTTTGCGTCGTCCTGGGTGGTGATCTCACCGGTGGTCAGGTTGACGCGCAGGATCTTGCCTGCCCAGCCATAGGTTTCAGCCATTGTTGTTCCTCCTTACAGATCCTTGTAAGCAGCCTGTGCTGCGCTGGTAACGGCATCCCAGTCCACGATGGACAGAGCGCCGGACGGGCAGCCCGCCACGCAGGCACCGCAGGCGATGCACTTGGAGGACTTGCCGGTCTCGGGGTTGACGGTGGGCATGTGCCAGGGACAGGCCTCCACGCAGGCACCGCAGCCGATGCACTTGTCGGTATCGACCACGCGGATGCCCTGCTCATTGGTGATAATGGCCTTCTGGGGGCATGCGTTGCCGCAGGCGGGATCCTCGCACTGGCGGCAGGTATCCGGGAAGTAGACAAAGCAGTTGTCGGTACCGGACAGTAGACCGTTGCCGTCGCCGTCCAGATTCAGGCGGCGCTGGATCTTGACGCGGCTGATGTAGGAAGAGCACACGCCGTCGTTGGTCAGGGTGCAGTTGATCTCGCACCGCTGGCAGCCGGTGCACAGGTCAGCATTGACCACCAGCAGACCCTGGGGCAGTGCCCAGGTCGCCACAGCACCGGCGTCCACCTGCTTCTGAGAGCAGCCAAAGAGGGACAGCATAGATGCGGAAAGGGTGAGTCCTGCAAGGCTCTTGCCCGAGATCTTCATAAATTGACGGCGGGTCATGTCAGCCGTCAGAAAATCAGTTTTTGCCATAGGTTTCCATTCCTCCGTGAGGTCACTCTGCGCAGAGCACCTCGGTTACATAGAAATAAGAATTGTTGACGATGTCCGTGACCGCCGTGGACGTAATGGTTGCACCGGAAAGCGCATCCACCTGGGTCATGTCAGCGCTGACCGTGTCGGCCACACTGCCCTGGGTGGTCAGATCAGCGGCCTGCAGCTTGTACTCGGCCTGCTTTTCAGCGGACCAGTCTGCATAAGGCACTGCCTGTTTCTCGCCGTCCTGCGCGCTCTTGCTCAGACACGCCGCGTACAGCTTGCGCCGTGCCACAGCCTCAGCACTGTTGTCCATCGGGGGGATGAGTGCGTCGTCCATCGGCTGGTCGTTCAGGGCCGAGAGGGTCAGCCCGGCTTCATACATCTTCCGGGTAGCCTCGGACTCCGGGGAGGTATCGCCCGCACGCCATGCGGCGGGGTCGAAGGCCTCAGCGGGGGCAGCGTCGGTCTCGGCGCTGCCTGCGGCGGCAAAAGCCGTGCCGGTGGCCGGGTCGGTCACAGTGTAGCGCTTGCCTGCCAGCGTGAAGGGAGCTGCGCCCTGGTACTGGGCCGTGAACTCCGGGTTCTCACACTGAGCACCCAGGCTGTCGGTCTCGGCCTGTGCCAGGATCTTCACATCCAGCACATTGCCGTCGCGGTCCAGCGTCACACCGGCCTGCACCTCGCTCTGGAAGCCCTGCTTGCTGCCCACCACATAATACGTGGTGTCATCCAGCTGGTACACCGCGCTCACACCATAGGTGGCAGCGTCGGCATCTGCCAGCGGCAGAGCCGTTCCGGCCACCGTGGTGCGGCTGTGCATCAGCCCGCCAAGGCCAAGCGCCATGGCAAGCGTTGCCGCACCCATGGCCGCATAGCCGGGCAGCCGCCTGCGCCACAAGGACTGCGGCGCATGATTTGCCTGCTTCAATTGTATCACCTGCCTGTTTGATTCAGCTGTGCCCGGAACTCCCGGGCACGAAAACAGCCGTTCCACCTGCTGCAACAGTGCGGAACGGTCTCTTCGTTATAAGAATAACATCTTTTCCATCGGTTAGTCAACGTATACGCACAAACAAAGCCCTACAATTTCTCTCAAAAGTTCTTGCCTCTCGGTGAAATCATTTCTTTTGCCGGATGAACAGTTTCAATCCATATTCCTCTGCCAGCTCCAGCGACTGTACCGTGGGCATACTCTTGCTCACCAGCGCGGGCACACCGGCCCGGATGGCCTTGCGCACCATATCCACCGGCACCCGGCCGCTGGTAAAGAGCACACACTCCGCCAGCGGCACACCCTCTGTCAGGGCGCAGCCCACGGCCTTGTCCAGCGCGTTGTGGCGGCCCAGATCCTCGCACCGGTACAAGATCCTGCCCGCACGCAGCAGCAGACAGCTGTGCACGGCATGGGTGGCACGATAAAGCGGCAGGCCCTGCCCCATGGCATCGGCCAGCGCATCCACCCATGCGGCGGGGATCTCCCGCTGGGGCACCGGGGCCAGCGGCGGCAGCTGCACCGGGCTGGCCAGCGTCAGGTTATCGGTGCAGCAGCTGGGCACCTCCTGCCCGGCCTGTTCCGCTGCCGCCAGCGGGTGGCGCAGCTGAACGCTTATCTTGAGGCCCTGCGCGCAGACGGCCACCCGCTCCACCTCGTCAGCAGAGTTGATCCAGCCCTCGGTCAGCAGGCGGCCCAGCGCCAGCTGCGGCAGCAGCTCCGGCGTGCAGACCACCCGGAAGGCTGGCTGTTCGTTGACCAGAATGGCCGCGGCGTGCTCTGCCGCCAGTGTCCGCTCGGTGCCATCGGGCATCCGGACGCTCTCTGCCCCCGGTGCTGCACCGAATTGATCCATGATCTGCATTGGGTGTTCCTCCCCTGTCTGTTTTACTCTGCCCCTATTGTAACACGCTTTTGCCCCGCTGAAAAGCGCCTGTGCCCTCTGGAACAAACTGTCGATCCGTGTCGTTTCCATTTTTTCCGGCTTTGTGGTATACTACTGTAAATTGACAGAACCATATCCCAGTACCGAGGTGGAATCCAAATTGAAGCATCTCTTCCGCTCCCTCACGCGGGCAAGCCGGGCCTACAAGGATACCCGGAACCATGCCCTGACCCTGCTGCACCGGGCCTCCGCTGCCGTTCTGACAGCCGTGCTGGTGTACAAAGCCCTGACCTATCTTTTGTTTCTGCCCGCCATGAATGGCATCTGGTCGCTGACACTGCGCTGCTCGCCGGTGAACTACCTGACCAACAACAACGCGCATCAGATCTTTACTTCACCGACCATTTTAGGCGGGATCGTGCTCATCGTCCTTCTGGCGGCGTGCTGGAACCTGTACGGCTTTTCCATCCTCCTGCACGGGTTTGAACTGGCCCGCCGGGGTGAAACACTGCGTCCTGTTTCCCTGTTCGTCCGGTCGCTGGGGGATATCCGCCACGTCCTGCTCCCCAAGAACTGGCCCATCCTGCTTTACTGCGCCCTGCTCATCCCCTTTACCGATGTATTCGTGACCTACAACTATATCTCTCAGCTGGCTGTGCCGGAGTACATCCTTGGGCTTGTCCGGGCAAAGCCGCTCTATCTGGTGCTTTTTCTTCTCATTCTGGGTGCGGCGTTCCTGTTCACCCTGTTCTGGGTCCTGGTGCTCCCCCTCTTTACGCTGGAACGCAAAAGCCTGTGGGAAGCCGTTCAGGAGAGCGCAGCCCATGTCAAAACACAGCTACCCCGGCTGGCCGGTGTGCTGCTGCGGTGGAACCTCAGTGCGCTGGTCCGGTCTGTTCTGGTCTTTTTCGGAGCCTCCCTGCTGGTTTACAGCGTGGCAGCGCTGATCGGCCTACGGAGCACCCGCGCCATGCTGCTGCTCGCCCGTGCGCTGTATCTGTTAGAGATCCCCTTCTTCGGCTTTTTGCTGGATTGCAAGGTCACCACGGCCCAGTGCACCATCATCGCATTCCTCTACGATCGCTGCCGTGACTGCCCGCCGGAAGCGCTGCCGGAGGGCAAACCGCACCGCTTTGGCGGCTGGCCCCTGCTCACCGCTGCGGTGGCCGGGGTCACGCTGGCCACCGGGCTGATGGCAGTCTATCTCTATGCCCTGCCCCAGGACGATGCCCTGCTCACCGCCGTGGGCGGCGTGACCCCGCTGGTCACATTCCACCGGGGCGACTGCACCGTGGCCCCGGAAAACACCCTTCCCGCCTTCCGGTCGGCCATCCTCAAGGGCGGCGACCGCATCGAGCTGGATGTGCAGATGACCAGCGACGGCGTGGTCGTGGTGACCCACGATTCAAACCTGAAACGCTGTACCGGCAAAAACGCAAAAGTCTATGATCTGACCTATGCCGAGGTGGCACAGCTGGACGCAGGCCGCTGGTTCAGCAGCCGCTTTGCCGACACCCGGATCCCCACCCTGGAACAGGTGCTGCAGCTCTGCCGGGGCCGCATCGGCCTGAACGTGGAGATCAAGCCCAGCGCCGCCACCCCTGCTCTGGAGGCTGAGACCGTACGCCTGCTGCGGGAATACGGCTTCGACAGCTCCAACTGCGTCATCACCTCCCAGAGCTACGAGACCCTGCACAAGGTCAAGGCGCTGGCCCCTGAGTACCCCACCGGCTACATTCTGGCTCTGGGCGTAGGCAACTACTACGACCTGCCCGATGCCGACTTTTTCAGCGTGGAGACCACCTTTATCACCTCCGGCATGGTCAACGCCGTCCATCTGCGGGGCAAGACTGTGTCTGCCTGGACCATCGACCGCGAAAAGGTCGCCACCCACATGCTGGAGCTGGGCGTGGACGACCTCATCACCGACAAGCCCGACATGGTGCAGGATCTGCTGGCCCGGAACCAGCAGGTGGACGACAGCCTGATCGACTTCCGTGACCTGCTCAACGCCCTGCTCCACCCGGAGCAGCCTGCCGACTCCTCCGATGACGCGGAGGAGACCATCACCGATGCCGTGGAAGACCCGGAGGAGTTCGTGGACGCGGCGTAACACAGCCCCCTCTTTCTTGCGGCATCATTGAACCAACGGTCTGTAAAAGCAAAACATCCCCGCACGGCCTGCCGAAACAGGAAGTGCGGGGATGCCTTTTTGTTCAGAGGAATGGGTTATAGAACCTTCCAAAGCGGATGGTCACGGTCAGGCTGATGAGCAGCAGAACCGCGCCCACGCCCAGGGCAATGAAGTCCCGCCGGGCAAAGGGGCGCTGGGTATACCAGGTGCGCTTGCTGTTCTTGCCGAAGCCGCGCAGCTCCATCGCATTGGAAATGGTGTCGATGCGGTTCAGGCTGGTCAGGATGAGCGGCAGCAGGATGTTGACAGAGTTCTTCATCCGCTTGAAGAAGGGCTCCTTTTTGCCCAGCTCCACGCCGCGGGCCTGCTGGGCCTGGCTGATGCTGTGGTAGTCGCGCTGGATATCGGGGATGTAGCGCAGGGCAATGGCCACCGAATAGCCGACCTTATACGAGATGCCGATGCTGTTCAGGCTGGCAGCAAACTCGCTGGGGTCGGTGGCAGAGATGAAGAGGATGGCCACCGGCAGGGCCACAAAATATTTCAGGCTGATGTTGACCATGTAGAACAGCTGTTCCGCTGTCAGGTCATACCGCCAGAACAGGTGGCAGAGCACCGTGCGGGTGCCGTACAGGGTGGTCCCCTGATTGGGATCGAACAGGAAGATGAACAGGTTGTTCAGCAGCAGGAACACCAGCATGAAGGTCATCATAAACCGGACTTCCCGGAATTTGATCCGGCTCAGCCTGAAGGCCAGCAGGCTGACCACCAACAGGCCCAGCAGCACCCAGGTGTTGTAGGTGATCATGCTGGCAAAGGTAAACAGCAGGAAGAACGCCAGCTTGGTGGTTCCGGTCATCTTGTGGATGACGCTCTCCCGGGGGAGATAATTCAAAACAGTCTTAGCGGCCACCCTCTCTCACCTCCCGGTCCTGCTCAATAAATCTCTCTACAAATTCCTGTGCGGGCGCAATGCCGCAGCGGTTGGCCAGCGTGTACAGGCTGGTCTCCTTCAGGGCAGCCTGCTCCACCAGCGCGGGGTCACACAGAACGGCGGCCGCGGTGCGGTCGGCAATGAGCCGTCCGTCGCAGAACACCAGTGCGCGGCGGGTGTATTCCAGCATCAGGTGCATGTCATGGGTGATCATCACCACCGTCACGCCCCGGGCGTTCAGGCCCCGCAGGAACTCCATGATGTCGGTATAGTGCCGGAAATCCTGCCCGGCGGTGGGCTCATCCAGAAGGATGAGCTCCGGGTCAAGCACCAGCACGCTGGCAATGGTCACCCGCTTTTTCTGGCCGAAGCTCAGTGCCGAGATTGGCCAGTTCCGGAAAGGATACAGGCCGCAGACCTTGAGGGTCGCCTCCACCTTTTCCCGGATCTGTTCCTCGGTCAGGCCGGAGCGCTGCAGACCCAGAGCCACCTCATCGTAGATCATGGTCTTGGAGATCATCTGGTTGGGGTTCTGCATCACATAGCCGATGTGCTGGGCGCGGCGGCGGATGTTCTCCTCAGCCAGTGGCTTGCCGTTCAGGAAGATCTCGCCCGCATCCGGGGTCTCAAAGCCGCAGATGAGCTTGGAGAGGGTGGATTTGCCCGCGCCGTTCCGGCCCACGATGCTCACCATCTCCCCCTTGCCGATCGAGAAGCTGACATCCCGCAGGGTCTGCTGGCCCTTCTGATAACCAAAGCTCAGGCCCTTTACCTCCAGCAGCGGCTCCCGTTCCGGCTGCGCGGCGGGCCGGGGCCGGGCCGTGAACCAGTCCCGGAGCTTTTGGGTGTCGGTATCGTCCAGCACAAGACTGTCCACATGGGCGGGGTGCTTGTCCGGAGTGATATCCACCCCGGCATAGCGCAGAGCCGTGACATACAGCGGCTCCCGGATGCCGTTTTCCGCCAGCAGGCTGCCCGAGAGCAGCTCGTCCGGGCGCAGGTCTGCCAGAATGGTGCCGTCGTTCACCAGCACGATGCGGTCCACGTTCCGCCAGAGCACATCCTCCAGCCGATGCTCGATGATGAGCACTGTGGTGTCCGTCTTTTTCTGGATCTCGTCGATCAATTCAATGGCCTGCTTGCCCGCGGCGGGATCGAGGTTGGCCAGCGGCTCATCGAAGAGCAGGATCCTGACCTGATCCACCATCACGCCCGCCAGGCTCACCCGCTGCTTCTGCCCGCCCGAAAGCTCGTGTGGCGCATAGCCGAGATGGTTCTCGATGCCCACCAGCTCGGCGGCATGGCGGGTGATGGCGTGCATCTCATCCTGCGGGGTGCAGCTGTTTTCCAGTGCAAAGGCAATGTCCTCGCCCACGGTCAGCCCGATGAACTGGCCGTCCGGGTCCTGCAGCACCGTGCCCACATGGGCCGAAAGCTCAAAGAGGCTGCTGTGGGGCGCATCCACACCGTCTACGGTCAGGGTGCCGGTGCACGCGCCGGGGTTGGAAAACGGGTTCAGCCCGTTGATGCACCCCGCCAGCGTACTCTTGCCGCTGCCGGAGGGGCCCGCAATGAGCACCCGTTCACCCGGGTAGATCTCCAGATCGATATCGGTCAGGGTGGGGCGCTTCTGGGCGCGGTACTGGAAGGAAAAGTTGCGGAATGAGATGATGGGTTTACGTTCTGCCATGGGTATGGTACCTCAGCTGTTCATCAAAAAAGCCTTTCCAACGGGCCGGACGGCGCAGATGGAAAGGCCGGGTTTCATGCGGGGATCACTCCTGATCCAGAGAGCCCTTCTTGGCGATGGTTCTGGTGTAAGCCAGCACCAGCAGGCCGCCCACCACCACAGCGGTGATGCTGTTGGACACAGCGGCAAATGCACCCTGTGCAAACACCTTCTTGACGGGCTCGGCGTAGATGGCAATATCCAGCACGGGGGCCACCAGGATCCAGGCCAGCAGATGGGCCACGATATTGGCCAGCGCAAACAAAGCTGCCTGCTTCTTGCTGAACTCGCCTTCCTGCAGGTTCAGCTTCTTGGAGAACAGGCCCACCACAACGCCCACAAAGGCGGAGGCGATGACCCAGCTCCACCAGGGGCTGCCGCCCCAGGACAGGTCGATGAGGGTGTGGCCGATGAAGCCGATCAGGCCGCCGGCCACGGGGCCGTACATGGCAGCCAGCAGGGCCAGAACGGCGTACTGCAGGCTGATGTTGGTGTTGGGCACCGGGCTGGGAATGGCCACAAAACGTCCCAGAACAAAGAACAATGCCGCGCCGATACCGACAGCGACAACGGTTTTGATGCTGCTGTTGTTATTTTTCATATTCTCTCTCCTCTTTTATTCCGCGGATGCGGGGTTTCTTGCAAGGCATCGTTAGTATACGACACCCTCTTGAGCCTTGTCAATGGACAATCCGCCCGCTTTGCAGAAAAACGGCTGTTTTCCCGCATTTTGGGGCGAAGGCCTTCCCGCCCCGTGCAGCAAAAAAGAGCACCCGCGCCTGCCGGAGCGGATGCCCTGTGAATGCTGATTCGGTTTTGGCCCAAACCTTAGTTCTTAGCGGTCAGGCTGAAGGTGCTCAGGGTCTGGAAGGTGGTCACGATAACATTGATGTTGTTGACGATGGAGCTGCCTGCGGAGAACACGCGGGCGATGTAGTTGAACAGCTTGCCAACGTTCAGGAACACGTCCCAAGCGGTAGCCTCGGTGGCTGCACCACCCTGCAGGTACACCATTTCGTTCTCATCGATTGCAGCAAAGCTAGCAGGCATTTTGATCTCATTGTTCATCATAACGGGGATTCCTCTCTTTCAATTCAATCTATACTTACCGTCTGCACCAAACCAAGTGCACCGGCACCAGAACCAGACCGTGGTTCCTCCGACAGGAACGGGCAGGGGCACGAGTTCCGCATTCCCTCCGGAATTGTTCCCATATATAGGTTATACGATAAATATTCGGATTTGTCAATCGAATTTCCGGAATTTTTACCATTCTGAGCCAAAAGTGGATACCCACAACGCGGAACACCTGCCATTTCGACAGCTTTCCACAAAATATCCGCTACCGCACGATTCCCGGGCACGAAAACCTCCTTCGTCTGCACGGCAGCACACAGATCCGCTCCGCCCTGCGGCATTTCCCGGGCAAAAATCCGGCAAAAAATGCCCCCGCGCCCCCTACACAAACCGGAGCGGTTGTGCTATGATAAGGCTGAAAAATCGGTTTGGCAAAGCCAACCGCAAGGAGATGTCTTGGATGTCTGATCTGATGGAAACATTACGGCAGGAGGGCATCAGCCCCGACCTGCTGCGCGCTGTGAAAGAATACCGCGCCGCTCACGCTCTGCCCGAGGCCCTGCGCCCCCGCATCCCGGCTTCCGGCTTTACCTATTATGGCCGGGAGGTCTGGGAGCAGGCACTGGCGGCCCTGCTCTGCGGCGAAAACCTGCTGCTGGCCGGCGGCAAGGCCACCGGCAAAAATGTGTTGGCTGAAAATCTGGCCGCCGCTTTTGGCCGCCCCGCATGGGACATCTCGTTCCATGTGAACATGGATGCAGCCTCCCTCATCGGCATGGACACCTTTGTAGATGGGGCGGTCACCTTCCGGCCCGGGCCGGTCTACCGCTGTGCCCAGTGCGGCGGCTTCGGCGTGCTGGACGAGATCAACATGGCCAAAAACGAGGCCCTGGCCGTCCTCCACGCTGTGCTGGACTTCCGCCGCGCCATTGATGTGCCCGGCTACGAACGCATCCCGCTGGCCGAAGAGACCCGCTTCATCGCCACCATGAACTATGGCTACGCGGGCACCCGGGAGCTGAACGAGGCCCTGACTTCCCGCTTTGCAGTCATCCAGATGCCCACCATCACGGAGGAAAACCTTGAAAAGCTGCTGCGGGCCCAGTTTGCCGACCTGACGGACAAATATGTGCACCAGTTTGCTCTGCTCTTCCTCGACCTGCAAAAGAAATGCGACAGCGCCGAAATTTCCACCAAAGCGCTGGATCTGCGCGGAATGCTGGACGCTCTGCGCCTGATGCGCCGGGGCGTGGCTGCGGGGCCTGCGCTGGACATGGGCATCACCAACAAGGCCTTTGATTCCTACGAGCAGGGGCTGATCCGGGACGTGATCGCCGCCCGCATCCCGGCCAGCCTGACGGCTGAAAAGCTGTTCCGCTGATGGATGCCCGGAGTTATACCGCCGAGGAGCGGCGGGCCGCCAATCAGGTGTGGGCGGCGGCGGGAGCCTACGGCTTTGAGCCGCTTTTCCTGGCACGCAACACCGACGGCACGATCGATTTTTATATGAACTGTGTCGTGGGGCTGGTGCACAAATACTATGGCGATGACCTGCTCCGCGATCTTTTTGCCACATGGGACGGCGATCTCCGGGAGAGTCAGCTGGACGATCTGACATGGCTCTACCTCGAAAGCGCGGTCTATCTGCTGGAGCTGCCCCGCCGCCCGGTCCTTTCCGAGCTGCGCCGGGCCCACGCGGACTATTTCTTCGGCATCCAGTACAAGCTTTCGCGGCAGGAGTGGATGGCAAAAAATCAGCTGGTCTACACCATGCAGGCTGACCGCTGGCGCACCGTACAGGGCAGGCATCCGCCTGTGATGACCCCCTACGAGAGCCGGCTGGCAGAGGCACTTTCCCCAGCCCAACCGCCCCAGCCCGGCCAGCTCAAGGGTGAGCTGCTGGGCCTGTTTGCAAGGTTTGCCCTGTTTGACGGCAAGATCCGGCACAAAGTGGGGCTTCATCTGCATCTGGAGGGGCTGCTGGCCTCTCTTGCCACCAAAACGCTGCCCACCCAGATGATCAAGACCGACCGTCTGACCGTGGAGCACTCCGGTTCTGTGGAAGCGGGCGGCTCCGGCCCCACGGCAGACAAGCGGCTGGCCCACATCACCCTGCGGCAGAATGCCGCCGAGGACCGCGCCTACATTGAAAGCTGCTTTGGTCGTTCCCTCTATCCGCCCGAGCGTCTGCGCAAGGCCGAGCAGGCGCTCTGCACCGGGGCGCACCTCGGGTGCCGCCTCTGGTTTGCCTCCGGCGTGCCCAGCCCGGAACAGGCCCCCACACCGGAGGCAAAGCACCTGGCCGAGCAGGCTCAGCTGCAGGCCGACCGCAACCGCGCCTACTACGCCAAAAACCGGGCGCTTCACCGCAGCGTAGTGCTCCGGCTCACCGAGCAGATCCGCAACTGCATTCTGGTCCACCAGCAGCCCAATGCCCGGATCGCCCGCAGCGGCGCTCTGGACCCGGAGCGGGTCTGGCGCGCTCCCCTTCTGAACGACAGCCGGGTGTTCCGCTGTGCCGAGGAGGAGAATCAGCCCTCCTTCACCGTGGACCTGCTGCTGGACGCTTCGGCTTCCCGGCTCCACTGTCAGGAGGTCATTGCGGCGCAGGGCACGATCCTGGCCCAGAGCCTTGCCGCCTGCGGCATCCCGGTGCGGGTCAGCAGCTTCTGCAGCCTGCGGGGCTATACGGTTCTGCGGGTGCTCAAGGGCTTTGCGGACAAAAGCCTGCAGGGGATCGACCAGTATTTTGCATCGGGCTGGAACCGCGACGGCCTTGCCCTGCGGGCGGCAGGCGATCTGGTCAGCTTTGACCCCGGCCCCGCACCCCGGCATCTGCTCATCCTGCTGACAGATGCTTCCCCCAACGACAGCCGCCGCGTACCGCCCAGCCCGGAACAACCGCTGGGTTGTGATTACGGCGGCTCCTACGGCGTGGACGATGCCGCCGCCGAGGTGCGCACCCTGCGGCGCAGGGGTCTGCGCGTCTCTGCCGTGTTCATGGGCGAGGACAGCTCCAGCCACGATGCAGAACGCATCTACGGCAAAAATCTCGCCCGCATCCGGGGCATGGATCAGCTGGCACGCGCCGCTGGGCGGCTCATCCAGAATGAGATCCGGGAGCTGGGCGATTGAATCCTGCCACCACAAAAGGCTTCTCCGATGGGAGAAGCCTTTTCCATTTACAACCAATCCGTTTGTCTACATCACTGAATTTCCAAAATATTTTGGTTTTTGTCAAACTTATAGTTGTATTTTGTTGTTGCATGTGCTATAATGCAGGCAGAGAACAACCGATGGATGGTTTCCGACACATCATCCAAAACCAGAGAGGAGACCCGCTATGGATGCCAGCCGCTATTTTGAAGAGATGCACCGTGCCATGTCCGCACAAAAAAACAATTCTTCCCTGCTCCTGACCGTCAAGGTACAGGACCTGGGCGGCGCTGATGCCTATCTGGAGCTGCGGCAGTCTCCCAATGGCCGCGCCCGGGTGTTTTACTCCACCATGGGCCGCCGCAACCTGAACTTCCAGCTGTTCCGCAAGGGCTGGCAGCTCTGCCACAACGCATCCGGCGAGATGACAGGGCAATTCCCCACCCGGGCCGAGAGCCTGCTGGACAGCGCGGACTTTTCCGCCTGCATCCGGGATGACACCCTGGACGCGGGCCGTACTGAGATCATTCTGCGGGAGCTGCGCCGTGCGGCAGGCACCTCCCGCTCCTGCCTGCCTCAATCTGCCCGGGAAGGTGCCATGATCACCGTGGAGAGCTTTGTGGGCCGGGGCGGCGAGTGGAACTACTGGTCCACCCGTGCCGCCGACTGCCTGCCCATTGCGGCCATTCTCTGCTGGCTGGGCGATTTTCTGGCCGGAACGGAGCGCCGCACCCTGCAATCCAGCCCTGAAGCCATGGCACTGGCCGCCCGTTGGCAGGCCGAACTCGTCTCCCCCTTTGCGCAGCCGGCTGACTGCGTCCAGCGTCCTGCCCGCACGGTTTCGCCTTCCGCGCCCCGCCGTGCCGCGCAGCAGGTGCAGAACCCCCGCTGGCAGAGCATCCTTGCCGTGCTTGCAACCGTATAAAAACAACAGGCGGTGCCGAAAATTTCCGGTACCGCCTGTTGTTTTCTGTTTTACTGTGCGGATGCGGCATCCACCACATGGCCCACCAGCACAGAGGTGGTCACTGTGCCCACACCGCCGGGCACCGGGGTGACAGCCTCCACGATGGGTTCTGCCTCATCAAAGCGGACATCGCCGCAGAGCTTGCCCTCTTCGTTGACATGGATGCCCACATCCACCACGACCTGACCTTCCCGCAGGCAATCGGCCCCGATGGCTCCCCGCCTTCCCATGGCGACCACCAGCACATCGGCCTCCCGGCAGAGGGCGGGCAGGTCCCGGGTGCGGGAATTGCAGAGGGTCACGGTGGCGTTTTCCCGGTCCAGCATCATGGCAGCGGGCTTGCCCACCACCAGGCTGCGGCCCACGACCACGGCCCGTTTGCCGGACAGCGGCACATTGTAGTATTTCAGGATCTCAAGGCAGGCCTGCGCCGTGCAGGGCGGATAACCGATGGGCATGTTGGTAAACACACCGGCCATCGAGCCGTCTGTGATGCCGTCCACGTCCTTTTCCGGGGCAAGCGCCTCCTGGATCCTGCGGTCATCGAACCGCTTTGGCAGGGGCCGGAAGATCAGGCACCCGTGAACCGATGCATCCCCATTGATCTGCCGGATCACATCCAGCAGTTCCTCCTGCGTAACATCTTCCGCCAGATGGAACTGCCGTACCTCCACGCCAACCTTACCGCACCGGGTGACGATCCCTTTTTCATAAGAAATGTCATCCTCCCGCGCGCCGACCCGCACCACAGCCAGCGTGGGCACGATACCCTTTTCCTTCAGCGCGGCACAGCGCGCGGCGTTTGCTTCGTTCATGGCGGCCACCACGGGCGCGCCCTTCAGGATCTGAGCCATTTTCTTCTCCCCTCACTCATTTGATACAGTCTGATAGACCCTGTCAGCCTGCGGCACAAACTCGGCCAGCAGCTGTTCCGCTCTGGCCTCCAGCGCATCCGCATGGGCCTTGTCTGCCATCAGGCGGGTGTTGACCTTCACGTTCAGCCCCGCCGCCTGCATGGCTGCCTTGCAGAACAGCGCCGCGCATCCGGCATCGGAACGGGCCAGCACGCTGCCCTTTTCGGCGTACTCTGCGGCCAGTGCGATACCCTCACCGCAGGCAGTCATCACCTCCAGCGGCACGGCGCAGGCTCTGTCCAGTGCCTTTTCCAGCACCGCGGCCTTGTGGGCCTGCTGTTCCGGGGTCTCTTTCGGCAGCTTGTAGGCCGCCGCAACAGGCAGAAAGGCCTCCGCGTCGGCCTGTACCAGCACTTCCAGCCGCTTGCGCAGGGCCTCGGCCCGGACATTCAGGGCAATGATGTCCGCTTCCACGGCAGCATATTTCTTTTTGCCCACGGTCAGGCTGCCCACCATGCTGCCCAGCGCCACACCGGCCGCGCCCACCAGCGCCGAAGCGCCGCCGCCGCCCGGAGCCGCCGCCTTGCCGGCCAGTTCCTCCAGAAAACCTTCACAGCTCAAATTCATCAGTTCCACGATATACTTTCCTCTCTGTTACAAATCCATCCAGCTGCCGGTCCTGTTCATCTGCAGCCGCTTCCGGCACCCGCTGGGCCTCAAAGGCCACGCCCAGCGCCACGGCGTTCCGGCACCTGGGCAGATAGCGGTCATAGTAGCCCTTGCCCATGCCCACCCTGCGGCAGACCGCATCAAAGGCAGTGCAGGGCACCAGCACCAGATCAAGCGCCTCCGGCCGGATGAGCGCCGCCCGCTCCAGAACCGGCGTACGGATGCCGTAAGCCCCCACCTCCCAGCCGTCCGGCCCCGGCACGGCAGCGGTCAGGGTAAAGTTTTCCCCACAGACCGGATAGGCCACCGTTTTGCCCAGCCGGGCCGCCTGCTCTGCCAGCACAGCAAGATCCACCTCCCCGCCAAAAGCGGCGTAGAGCAGCAGATTCTCTGCCTTTTGGAAGCAGGGCATGGCCAGAAGGCGGGCACAGATGGCTGCATTGGCCGCCGCTCTTTCTGCCTGCGGCAGACCCCTGCGGGCCATGATGCCCGCCCGGCGCTGCGCTGCTTTCCGGTCCCGGATCTCCATTGGCACTTCTCTCCCCTGAAATTTCATACCCACTCAATATATCTGAAATGCGGAAGAATTGCAAGAGCATGGCTGGAAAATAACCGCAAAATAGGCTATAATGGTGCAGAACAAACCAAAAAGGAGAACGATTATGCTCATTTATTTGCTGCGTCACGGCCAGACGGAGTACAACGCGCAAAAACGATATCAGGGCCAGCGGGACATCCCCCTTTCCGCCGCGGGCATCGCCCAGCTGCGGCAGGCAGATTTTGCACCGGAGGTGGTCTATGTCACCCCGCTGCAGCGCACCGCCCAGACGGCGCGGGTGTTCTTTCCCGGGGCAAAGCTCATTCCGGTGGACGGGCTGAAGGAGATGAACTTCGGCCGGTTCGAGGGCCAGACCTTCGTACAAGTGGAGCAGGACCCGGAATATCTGGCATGGGTGCAGGAAAACGAGCACGCCGCCCACCCGGACGGGGAGCGCAGGAGCGATTTCTGCAACAGGGTGTGCAAAACGCTGGCTGACCTCATTGACAAGGCCCTTGCCGAAGGGCAGGAGCGGCTGGTCATCGTGGCCCATGGCGGCACCCAGATGGCCGCACTGGAGCGGTTTGGCGTGCCCCGCCGCAGCTTTCCCGACTGGTGCGGCCCCAACGCGGGCGGCTATGTGCTGGATGCCCGGGACTGGCCGGAGCAGCACATCCTGCACCTGGTGGAGACCGTGCAGTACACCAAGGAGAACGGATGATGGAACAGGGCCTGCTGCATCTTTACTGGGGCGACGGCAAGGGGAAGACCACCGCCGCCATGGGCCTTGCCCTCCGCGCACTGGGCAGCGGCAAACGGGTTGTCATCGTGCAGTTCCTCAAGGGCGGGCAGAGCGGCGAGATCCCTCTGCTGGCCCAGCTGGGGGCAAAAATTTTCCGGGGCAAGGGCGGGCAGAAGTTCGTGTTCCAGATGAACGAAGCGGAAAAGGCCGCTGCCCGGGCCGTGCAGAACGAAAACCTGACCGCCGCACTGGCCGAGCCTGCCGACCTGCTCATCTTAGATGAAGCCGGTTCAGCCTGGGAGCTGGACATGGTAGACAAAGACCTGCTCCGGCGGGCCGTTCTGGAGCGTCCCGCCGCGCAGGAATGCGTGCTGACCGCCCACAAGGCCCCGCAGTGGATGCTGGATGCCGCCGACTACTCCACCGAAATGAAATGCTGCCGCCACCCCTACCAGAAGGGCATCAAGGCGCGCAAAGGCATCGAATACTAAAAATGCCCGGAGAACCGCAGCTTTCAGCGGCCCTTCGGGCGTTTTTGTGTTTACTGTTTTGCGATGATATCGCGGTTGGCCGCCAGCAGGCCAAGGGCCAGCGCAGCGCTCAGGATATCGGCCACAGCCTGAGCCATCAGCACGCCCTGATACTGGAACAGATGTACGCAGACCACCAGTGCCAACAGAAACACCACGCCCTGACGGCTGATGGAGAGCAGGAAGGACGGCATGATTTTACCAGTCGCCTGGAACAGCACCGTGAGCAGGAGCACCACGCCGCCAAAGGCTGCGGTGTAGACCTGCCAGCGGAGCATCTGCGTACCAGTGGCGATCATCCCGGCATCCTGCACGAAGAGCTGCATCAGCGCCCCGGAATTCAGGCAGAGGATGAAGGACAGAACCACGGCGATGGAGACGAGGAAGGTCAGACAGAAGCGGATGAGCTTGCGCATCACGTCCCGCTTTTTTGCGCCGTACAGGTAACCGAACAGTGGGATGCCGCCGAACGAGAAGCCAACCAGCACCAGCTGGGCGATCATGCTCACCTTGCTGGCAATGCCCATGGCGGCAATTTTATCGTTGCCGTAGGGCAAGAGGAACTGGTTCATCACAATGACAGTCAGGCTCTGCATCAGGTTGCTCAGCGCGGCAGTAACACCCACGCCCAAAATCTGCTGCAGCTCCCTGCCCGTGACGTGGCACTGGGATAGCTTGACAGACAGGCAGCGGCTCTTTTTGTGGAGCAGCCACAGGAAGTACAGGTCGCTGCACAGGTAGCCCACAATGGTGGCAATGGCCGCACCCCCTGCGCCCCAGCCCACTGTGGTGATGAGGATGGGATCGAGGATGATATTGATGACCGTGCCGCCGATGCTGCCGATCATGGACTGGGTGGCCATGCCCTCGCAGCGGACGAGGTTGGAATGGATAAAGTTCAGCACCGTGGCCGGGGCACCAATGGCAAGCACGGTGTAATAGGCCTGTGCGTGCGGCATCGTCTCAGCAGTCGCACCCAGAATGCCCAGCAGCGGGACGCGGAACAGCATCATCAGGGCTGCCAACACCACGCCCGTGGTCAGGGCCACATAGAAGCAGAACGAGCTGACCCGGCCGGTGCCCTCACGGTCGTCCTGTCCCAGCAGGCGGGAAATGAGTGAGCTGCCGCCCTGGCCGTAGATGTTGCCAAAGGCCATGAGGGCTGTGAACACCGGCGCACAGAGCGAAACACCCGCAATCAGCGCCGTATCGTTGGACTGCGCAATGAAAAAGGTATCGGCAAGGTTATACACCACGCTCACCATCAGGCCGAACACCGAGGGCAGCGCCATCTTGAAATAGGTGCGGTACAGATGATCGAGATCAAAAATAGAATCCATTGGTTTTTCCTCCACTTTCGTCCCTATTATAAGGGTTTTGCTTGCATTTGTTTGTGACACATGGCACAATGAAACAAAAGAAATGAGGTGAACTCATGCAGGAAATTCGTGACCCAGCCTGTCTGGAAACGCTGTACCGGAAGCTGGAACTTTCCTCCCGGACCAGAACAGCAAAACGCCCGCGCAGGAGCTTTCCTGTGCGGGCGCTGCATTTCCTTTTGTGTTTTACCGCACCAACAGCAGCAGCCAGGCGGATGCCACAGCCTGCAGGATGAGCCAGCGGGCCACGACCTGCTCATCGCTCCAGCCCAGACGCTTGCGCACATGGTCGTGCAGCGGGGTCAGGGTGTTCTTGAGGATGGAGATGTGCAAAAACCGCTTGAAGCTGATCTTCAGGATGCCCAGGCTGCCGTCCACGATGAACACCAGCGCGGCCAGCAGGAAGGCGAAGGGATGGCTGCTCTTGAGGGCCAGAACGGCCAGGAAGAAGCCCATGGCGCGGCTGCCCGCGTCACCCATCAGCAGGGTGGAAGGCTTGGCGTTCTGCCACAGGTAGGCCAGCAGGGCACCAATGAACACGATGCCTGCGGTGGCGTAATCCCCCAGTTCCTCCCAGTAGGCCAGCAGGAAGGTGCCGATGCTGACCACGGCAAGGCTGGCGGAAAGGCCGTCCACGCCATCGGTGCAGTTGACCACATTGATGCTGGCCCAGATCAGGACGATGATGAGGATGAGGTAGACGGCATAGGGCAGGCTGAAGCTCCAGCTCAGGAAGTTGACCTCCGTGCCGTTGAAGTTCAGGTAGGTCACGCCCGCCACAACGGCGATGACCAGATCGATCAGGCCCTTTTTGTACTCGTTCCAGGCGGTCTCGGCAGCATCGTCAAAATAGCCGGAGAGCATGGACGCAATGAGCAGGACGGTGTAGATGACATACTCTGCTTTAAAGGGCACCACGGCCAGCGTGACCAGTGCGATGCAGAGTACAAAAATGAGGCCGGAACCCCGGGCCTTGCCCTTGGAGAGTTCGCCGTTCACGGCAAACGCGCGGCCATGGTCGTGGGGGAGCTTATCGTGGAACACCGAGTCCATCAGCGCGGTCAGCGCAAATGCAAGCAGAAAGCCCAGCGCATCCACGGTGCGCGGGTTGCCAGAAAGCAGTTGAAGCATATTTTTTTCCTCTTTCCCGGAGCGGCAGAGGCCGTTCCTGTTCTTTCACGGCTGGATACAAATGAAGTGTATCACGCCCGGGCCAAAAAATCAATCTCCGAGGCAATGGCTCCCCCATTGGCTGATGGGTTGACATTTTTCGCCCCCCTGTCTATAATGGGAGGACAAACGCCCTTTCGAGGGTATTTTTTTGTCTCACAGGAAAATCGGAGAAAAAGGAGAAGACATGAAACTTTCACTTGAACAGCTTTCGGCCCGGATGCGGCAGGGTGAGACCATCCCCTCCCGCCAGACGGCCCAGGTGGCTTTGGCGCTGAGCATCCCCTCCATTCTGGAGCAGCTGGTGGTCACTGCCATGGGATACATCGATGCTGCCATGGTGGGCCACATCGGTGCAGAAGCTACTGCTTCCATCGGCATCGTCAGCTCCAGCACCTGGCTGCTCCACGGTGTTCTGGTGGGCCTGTACACTGCCCTCTCCATCCAGATCGCCCAGTATCTGGGGGCCGACCGGCAGGATGATGCCCGCAGCGTACTGCGGCAGGCCATGCTATTCAATGTGATCCTGGGCGTGGGAGCCGCCCTCTTCGGCCTGGGCATCAGCCCCTTTCTGCCGGGGTGGCTGGGAGCTGACCCCTCCCTGCGGGCAAACGCCACAGCCTACTTTGCCATCTGGTCAGCGGCGCTGCCCTTCACCATGGCCATGGGCTTGTACCTCTCCATCCTCCGTGCAGCAGGCAACGCCCTGACCGCCAGCCTCATCAGCGTGCTGGTCTGCGTGCTGGATGCCATCTTCAACTTCTTCCTCATCAACCCCACCCGGACGCTGTGGGGCATCACCGTCTGGGGTGCCGGGCTGGGTGTGCCCGGCGCAGCCCTGGGCACCGCCCTGGCCACTGTGGTGGGCGGCCTGCTGGCTTTGTCCATCCTGCTGCTGCGGAAAGGCCCCCTCTGCATCCGGAAGCCTGCCCCCTGGAAGATCACCCGCTCCTGCCTGCGGAACCTGCTGTGGGTGGGCGGCCCTCTGGCAGGAGAGCGCGCCGCCATCTCTCTGGCGCAGGTGGTGTTAGTGCGCATCGTGGCCGGCCTGGGTACCGTGGCCATTGCCGCCAACAGCCTGGCTGTCAACGCCGAGGGCCTGTGCTACATGGCGGGCTACGGCATCCAGAGCGCAGCTGTCACCCTCATCGGCCAGGCCGTGGGTGCCAACCGGAAGGATATGGCCAAGCGTTTTGCCTGGCTGTGCACCGGCCTTGGCATGGGGGTCATGGCCCTTTCCGGCGTTGGCCTGTGGATCTTTGCCCCCACCCTGATGAGCCTTTTCACCACCGATGCGGCTGTCATCGCTCTGGGTGCTCAGGTTTTGCGCATCGAAGCCTGGGCCGAACCCATGTTCGGCGCTTCCATCGTGGCCAGCGGTGCCATGCAGGGTGCGGGCGACAGCACCTCCTGTTTTGTGCTGAACATATTCAGCATGTGGTGCATCCGGCTGACGCTGGCGTTCCTGCTGGCTCCCCGGCTGGGCCTGATGGGCGTTTGGGGTGCCATGTGCTGCGAACTGAGCATCCGGGGCCTGCTGTTCCTTATCCGCCTTGCCCGGGGCAAGTGGCTGGAAAAGGGCGCGCTGTCTTAAATCGAATCGATAATAAAAAAGAAAGGACGCTCTCGCGTCCTTTCTTTTTTATCACTCACTTCCGGCCATGCAGGATGGGAGAGAGCGGCTTATAGATCAACATGCAGATCAGGGCATCCAGCAGGCCCTTGACCAGAGTGAAGGGCATATTGAAGATGACCAGGCACTTGATAAGGCTGTTGGCAGAGGGCAGGATAGCCTGATACATACCCAGGATGGCTTCCAGCGGCATGTGGTAGAACTTGACGTAGGCCGGGTAGGTGATGAAGTAGTTGGACGGCACACTGAACAGGGCCATGGCCACGGCACCGGCCACGGCACCGATGATGGCGTTCTTGCGGCTCTTGTGGTGCTTGTAGAGGTAACCGGCCAGTGCGGAGAACACCGCACCCAGCATGAAGTTGCACAGCTCACCCACCAGCGCGGTAGAGGTGCCCTTGATGACCACATGGAGCAGGTTCTTCATAAAGCTGATGATCACGCCGTACACCGGGCCAAGGGCAAAGGCACCCAGCAGGGCAGGCAGGTCGGAGAAGTCCATCTTGACGAAGGACGGGATGAGCATCGGGAGCGGGAACTCGATGAACATCAGGATAAAGGCCACCGCGCTGAGCATGGCGGCAACGGTCAGGTTGCGGGTCGTGTTTTTCTTCATGGTAATATCCTCCCGGGGCGTTTTACCCCAAATCATAGATTGGAAAGCCCCTTTCGCGTGGTTCGGAACCGGGAAGACAATCAAAAACGCGCCCTGCCGCAGCAAACACTGCAACAGGGCGCGTAGACAAATCGTATTGCCTGCCGTTTCTTGCATCCGGACTATACCGTTGGCCCCGGAGTCTCACCGGGTCAGCACCCTTGCGGGTGGTCGCGGGCTGTACCGCCAGTGGGGAATCTCACCCCGCCCTGAAACGAACTTTCTGGCCAAGAGTATAACGCGGCTGCTCCACCTTGTCAACCCCTTTTTTATTTGCCCTGCACGGGCCGGATATGGTATACTGTGGGACAGGATGTTACAATTTTTGATACAAGGAGCTTTTTGCCATGATTTTTACCGTTCGTGACCTCGGGTTCGAGATCGGGCCTTTTTTGCTGGAGGGCTGGTGGGCGCTGGCTGCCCGGGCTGTCTGCGCCGCTGTCATCGTTTTTACGGGGCTTCTGCTCGGCTGGCTGCTGCGCCGGAAGATCTTTCCCGCTCTGCTGGCCCGCAGCTGGCACTTTGCCGCCACGCCCATCCTCCTGCGCAGCTTACAGAGCCCTTTGGAGCGGATGGCCTTTTACAGCGGCCTGTACCTGGCCCTGACCAGCCTGCCGTGGGCCATTCCGGGCCTGACAAAGTTTCTGTTCACGGCCTATAAGATCGCAACGACCCTTCTGTTCTGTCAGGGCCTGTACAATGCTTCTGAGGTAGCCGACCTGCTGCTGGCCTCCTGCAGCCCGGAGATCCGGAGCAACAAGACCCTGCGCTCCCTGCTGGACACCACCTACAAGGTGCTGGTCATCATTCTGGGTGTTGCCACCTGCGCGCAGATCGTCGGCTTCCCCATCGGCAGCATCGTAGCCGGTGCCGGTCTTGTGGGCCTGACCATCTCGCTGGCCGCGCAGGAAAGCGCCAGCAACCTGTTCAGCGGCATCGTCATCCTGCTGGACAAACCCTTTTCCATCGGCGACTGGATCACCGTGGGCAATGTGGAGGGCGAGGTCATCGACATCAACTTCCGCTCCACCCGCATCCGCTCCATGGACCACAGCGTGGTCATTATCACCAACAGCCAGATCTGCGCCTCCACTGTCCAGAACACAGCCCTGCGCACCATGCGGCCCTATAAGTTCACGCTGGGTGTCACCTACGGCACCACCCGTGCCCAGCTGGAAAAGCTGATGGCTGACCTGCAGGCCATGCTGGACAACAGCCCTTACACCAACAAGGGCACCAACATCGTCCGGCTGACCAGCTTTGGCGATTCCAGCATCAACATCCTCATCTCGGCCTACCTGACCACCAACGTCTATGCCACCTTCCTGCAGCAGCAGAATGATCTGAACTTGAACATCATGGACGTGATGCAGGCAGACGGCGTGGACTTCGCCTTCCCCTCCACCAGCGTCTACATCGAAAAGAATTGAGCATACCAGAACGCCCCCTGTGTGCCTGCTGCGGCGCACAGGGGGCGTTTTTGTCATACGTCATTCCCGGGTCCTGATCTCAATCGTTCTGCCGCCAAGATTTTCATAGACGCGGTGGGAGACGGAGAGCACCGTGCGGCCCGCGGAGGCACGGCGCAGAGCCTCCAGCACGCGGGCCTCGGTTTCGGCATCCAGATTGGCGGTGATCTCATCCAACAGCAGCACGGCGGGGTCTGCAGCGGCGGCACGGGCAATGGACAGCAGCTGCCACTCGCCCTGCGAGAAGATGCCCTCGGTACAGACAGTGTCATAGCCCTCCGGCAGAGCCCGGATGGCAGCATCGATCCCGGCCAGCGCGGCGGCATCCCTTGCCATTTCCCCAGTGATCTGCGGGTCTCCCAGCGTGATCTGCTCCAGCACGGTGCCCGGCACGCGGGAGAAATGCTGTTCCACACAGCCGATGCAGGTGCGGCGCTCTCGGTCGGTGATGTCCCCCACCTTCACGCCGCCGATGGTCACCGTACCGGTCTCCGGCTGATACAGACCCAGCAGAAGCTTGAACACAGTGCTCTTGCCCGCACCGGTGCGGCCCACCAGCGTGACCTGCTCCCCCTGTTTCACGGTCATGGAAAAATCCTTCAGAATGTGCCGTTCCCCATAGCCGAAGGTGACGTGCGCAAATTCCACATCGCCCCGGGCAGCCTCCCTGCGCGCGGGATGGATCGTGCGCTCAGGCTGGTCGAGAAAGGCATCGATGCGCCTGACACCCGCCATGGCCGACTGAATGGTCTGGATCTCCATGCCCAGGCTCTCGATGGGGGCGAAGATGCGGGAGATGTAGTTGATGACGGCCACCGAAGTGCCCACCGACATGCCGAACAGGGTCAGGAGCTGTGCGTTTCCCGAAGCGGAGAGCAGCATCACGATGCCGACCACAGCGGCATTCAGCAGCAGCACCACCGGCGAATAGACGGCATCATAAAAATTGGTGCGCTCCATGGCGGCATAGCTGTCACCGATGCACCGGTCATACCGGCGCTCCATGTAATCCTCCAGCCCCAGCGCCTGGATGGTGCGGATGTTGTGCAGAGTCTCGGGCACCTGCCCGGAGACAGCGGCGACCGCGCGGCGGTTGTCCAGCTGCGCGGCCAGCATCCGCTTCTGGACATGACGGGTGAACACGGCAAACAACGGCAGCACCAGCAGCAGGATCAGCGCAAGGCCGGTGTTTTTCACCGCAATGACCCCCATGATGGAGACGATGCGGCAGGCATCTGCTGCCATGCTGATGATGCCGGAAGTGAACAGGGCTTCCACTGTGTCCACATCGCCCGAAAAGCGGGCGGCCACCTCGCCGGGGTTCTGCTCTGCCAGTGTACCGGCGGGCAGGCGGCTCAGCTTCCGGGACATCTCCGAGCGCAGGGCATGGGTCATCCTCTGGCCAAAGAGCACCAGCAGACTTTCCTGCGCCGAGGTGAGCACGCCTTCCAGTGCAAGGCTGCCGAAGTAGAGCAGCACGGCCAGAAAGGACAGCGGGAGGCCCGCGGTCAGACGGTCGATGACCCGGGCCAGCAGCAGGGGCGGCAGCAGGGATGCCGCCACCGAAGCTGCCACACACAGCACCGTGCCCACCGTGAGAAGGCGGTGCGAAGCCGCTGCCATCCGGACGGCAGCAAACACGCCGTGATCATTTTTCTTTTTCATGCGCCCTCTCCCCCTTTCAGGCCGGTCTGGCTTTCATACAGCTGGCGGTAGACCGGAACCGCTGCCATCAGCTCCTCGTGGGTGCCAACGGTGGTTCTGCCGCCCTCCATAAAAATGATCTGCTGCATCTGCGGGAAATGGTACAGCCGGTGGGAGATCAGGAACACCACCTTATCCCTGGCATACGCCTGCAGCTCGGCAAAGATCGCATCCTCGGTGCTGCGGTCCAGTGCCGAGAATGGGTCATCCAGCACCAGCACCGGGCGGGGATGGGCCAGCGTCCGGGCCAATGCCAGACGCTGTGCCTGCCCGCCGGAAAGGCGGGTGCCGCCGCTGCCGATGACCGTCTCTGTGCCCTTTTCCATGGCCAGCACTTCCTCCTTCAGGGCAGCGGCTGCAAGCCACGGCATGGCATCCTGTTCGCTGCCGCAGAGGACATTATTCTGCACGGTGTCGGCACTCAGTTCCGGGTCATGGCCCAGATACCCGACCGTGGCGGCGATCTGGCGCGGGGTCAGGGTGGAAAGCTCTCTGCCGCCAAAGCAGACCGAGCCTTGATAGGGCGCTTCGCAGAGGAATACGCGGCCAAGGGTGGATTTTCCGCAGGCAACCGGGCCGGTGATGCCGATGATATCGCCGGGATGGGCCGTCAGGCTCAGGCCGGAGAAAACAGGCTCTTCCCCGTAGGAGAAGGCGAGTTCTTTCAGCGTCACATCCTGTGCCGCCGGGATCTGCAGGGCATCCAGCTGCTCGGGCGTTTTCATCAGGGGTCTGATGCGCTTCCAGGAGACCTCTGCCTTCTGCACCGCGTTGAAGAGCTTGGCCACCTTGGAGGATTTGACCACCAGCTTGGTGAAACAGGAGAGGAAGGTGGTGAAGGCGGCGATATCCCAGCTGCTCCAGCCGGTGCCCAGCACATTTTTTGCGCCGAACCACAGGATGAAGAGGGTCCCTGCCTCGGATGCCGCCAGATAAAGCGGCGGCAGCGCGGACTGCCACACGTTGTTCCGCACGGCAGTCTTTTCGTAGGTGTTCAGGGCCTCCTCGTATTTTTCCATCCGGGCCTCCTCGCAGCCGTAGATGCGGTAGGTCACGGCATTCCGGGCACGATCCAGCGTGGCACTGCTCAGGGCACCGGCGGCCTTTTTATAGGCCGCACCGGCACGCTGCACCGGCTTTTTCATCCCTGCCGCGCAGACATAGGACACCGGGGTAAAAAGCAGGCCCAGGATCGCCAGCCGCCAATCGTATACCAGCAGCATGACCGCATAGCCCGCCAGCGCCACACCGGTGTCGAACACCTCCGTGGTGAACTTGCGCATTCCCTCTACGCAGTCGTCCACATCGGAGATGGCCTTGGTCATCAGCTCACCGGCCCCCTCTTTTTCCAGCGCTGCCCGGCTCTGCCGCACCAGATTGGCGTACAGGATGCCCTTCATCCGGCGGTTGATGTTGTTGGCGAAGCGGCGCACATAAAAGCGTTTGATGAAGCGCGCCGCCTGCACCAGCAGTGTGACCGCAATGTAGGCCAGCACCAGCAGCGCCATTTGGGCAGCAGTCTCATTGCCGCCCAGGATATCCGCCAGGCACTGGGCCAACCGGCCCTCGAACCACGGCGCGGCCAGCAGACCGATGTTATAGACAAGGCCCGAAAGGGTCACAAGGAGCAGCGAGAGCCACTCCACCCTGAAATAGGAGAGGACCCGGTCCGGGCGGAACGATTTATCTTTTTTCATGGGGCATTCTACCTCCTGCGGGTATTCCATTCAGTATACCACGCTTTCGTTCCGCAGAAAAGCGTCGCAAAATGCATCTTGACAGCTTTGTTCAGAAAAAAGCCATGACAGCAGGAACAAAATGCAAGATCATTGCAATGGTCACCGCTGTCATGGCGATCGGTTTTCTTTGTATGAAAAATGCTCCCATCGGCAGGATCTGCATTGCAGTGGTGTGGGTCTGCCATCTTCTGTATTTCACCTTGCGGGTCAAGACCATCAAGCCCACAGAGCAGACTCAGGAAAGTGCAGAATAGATTCCCCCGGGATACCATCAGATTGCAGGCATCCATGGCCCGCAGGGATACAGTTGCGTTCTTATCGGTTCACGAAATTCAGCGCCAGCACCAGCAGCAGCATGTGTACCGGGTAAAAGGCGTAGCAGGCATACTGGAACGGTTTGCTGTGGCAGCCCTGCCGCCCGCGATACAGCCAGATGGGCACCAGCGCCAGCAGCGCAAGCCCCTGCTGACACAGCTCAAACTCCATGCCGAACAGCCGGATGGGGTACATCAGCCCGCCCAGAAGCACCACGTTGATCCAGTACAGGGTCAGCACCTGTCCCAGCAGGCACCACCATTTCCGGCCCCGGAAAATGTAAAAAGCGAACACGGTCAGCACACCGGCACCGTAGTAATCTGTCATGCCCAGCGTTCCCAGCAGCGCCCCTGCTGCTGCCACTGCGGCGCACACCGGCAGCGAGACCCAGAGCTTTTGCTTTTTGCGCACCGTTTCCATCAGATGCACTCCCAGAAGCCCCAATAGCAGCGTCCAGATCACGTTCTGGTGCACCGGGTAGAACCATGTCCCGCCATACATCAGATCAAAGGGCACTTCCGAAAGCAGTGCAAACAACAGCAGCCGCAGGACATAACGCTTCAGATTCCGGGTATGAAAGTAGCCTTCCACTGTCATAAATGCAAAGATAGGGAACGCCAGCCGCCCGGCACAGGTCAGCCAGTCCTGCGCCGGCAGAAGGGTCGCCCACAGGTGATCCATCAGCATCAGCGCCATGGCAATGAGATGAAGTGCTGCTGCACTCAGGTCAATGCAATTTGCGGCAGCGGGACGAATCGGTTTGGTTGACATGATCATACCTCGTCTTTGTCTAAATTCAGTTGCTTTGTCTGGAATACGAACGACTCCCTCCAAGAATTGCAGCCCCGGCAGTTTTTTACCGCCGGGGCTGCAGCACTTCATCGCTTATCCCTCCGGTTTTGCACCGGCCATTTTGGATACGGCAAGCATCCAGGGCAGCTTCTGCCATTTGCTCTGCCTGCAAAATGGGGGATGCAGTGCACCCGCCCCGCAGGCGGAAAAATGCTCCCGCAGCAGTCTGCGGGGCAAATTCAGAAAGGGTGGCTTGCCTGCCTGCCCATGGAGACGTAAGCACGGTAGCAGGAACGCGGGAAAGAGCAAGGGACGGTTTCGGCGAAGAAACGTCTGGCGGTGGCGGAAAAGCCGAACGCAAGATTTTTTCAATTATGCTGGCTCGTAAGGTGAACCGGACCGAAACTTCCTTGCGGAACTGTGCAGCGTTATCGTTCATCTGCACCTGAACCGGCAGCCGCGTCCCCGGCGCTTGCCGCACCCAAAATGGCCGGTTGGCGGCGTGTCACCCTTTGGCGTTTTCCAGATAGGTCTCAAATGCTTCGGCAAAGCTGGCGTTCACATCAAAGGGAACAGTGTAGTCCACCTTGGAGGTCACAAGGCAGAGATCCAGCCGGTTGGAGGTCTCGTCTGCCTGCCGGTTCAGCTTGCTCAGCGCGGCGTGGATGACCTTGCGGTCGTAGTTGATGGTGGTCACCCGCTTTACATCGCAGCAATAGGAGATCTGGTTGCCCTCAGCGTTAAAGCGGTAGCCGGTGCCCCCGCCGGAGAGCAGCTGCTCGGAGCTGCGCAGGTCATTCATTCGCTTGAAGGTGCGGGCGACGCTCTGGCGTGCGGCGTTCAGACTGACCTCGCTGTCCATATCCATGTCCAGCGCATCCTTTGCCTTGCGGATGGCGGCAAACAGGCGGCCCTTTTCCTCCAGCAGGTAGAGCATGAACCGGGCAATGTCGGTGATCTGCTCGGCGTATTCGGTCTGTGCCACGTCCATAATGGTCTCGTCCTCAGCCTCTGCCATGACCTTGTGGCGCAGGTAGGTGTTTGCCACCTTGGTAACGTTGGCGTCGCAATCCAGAATGCCCTGGGCCTCGTCCAAAAGGGCCTGCAGCTTGTTCTGATAGCGGAATGCTTCTTTCAGATTCATTGTGTCCACCTCGTTTTGTCTTGGTCGCTGTGCGTTCCCGTCTGTTTTCCTCTATTGAACCATATTTTCCGGCAAAGCACAAGCCGCCCGCCAAAAGTACATCAAAATGCAAAGCGCCCCAACATGTTCTTTACTACACGTTGGAGCGCTATTTTTTGGAGCAGGATACGGGACTCGAACCCGGCCAAGGGCTGCCGGGAGAGGATACGCCGTAGCATTTTTGACGAAAATGCGCCGTTTTGGAAAACCGATATTCACCGGTGGCGTTTGATACTCACGCTTTACCAGAAAAAGTGGGTTACTAAAGTGGGTTACCGCAATATTTTCTGAAGCACTGATTCCAGCGCGGCAGTGGTCTCCTTTTCCTCGCCCTCGATCAGATGGGCGTAGATACCGTAGGTGTCCATTTGGCGGGAGTGACCGACCAAAGGCTTTACAGCACCTTCCGGTAGCGTCTTGGCCATGCTCACAAAGGTATGCCGCAGATTATACGGCGGAACGTAGGAAAGTCCGTTGACCTCACAGTAGCGCTTCCAGCGGTGTCGGAAGGTGTTCTCTGAGTTGATGCCGAACACTGAGTCTGACCCACCTGTCAGCAGACGCTGCGCGGCCAGAATCTCCTCCGCCGTCGGAGTCAACTGTACCGCACGAAGGGCGTTGTCATTTTTGCCCCGGGTCACTTCCCCTCTGGAATTGATGGCCCGGTGAATCTGGATCACAGAGCCTTTTATGTCCCTCCAACGCAGGCCGATCATCTCCCCCGGGCGCATCCCGGTGACCGCGCTGAACCGGTATGCATTGATATAAGGATCTGGTACGGCCACCCCGCGCCATAGGGTGGTATCAATGGCAAAGAGCTTTCTCAGATCTTCTGGTTGCAAGATGGTCTTTTCTCTCGATCTGGCCCCCTTCGGCACGTGTAGCGATTCCGGGTATAGCGTGGACATTTTGCCCAGCCTCATCCACTTGCAGAACGCCCGGAGATCAGCGCACATGGAACGGAGATATTTTCGACTCAAGCCACCCGCATAACCACGGTTCACCGCAGTCTGCATCTGCGCCTCGGTCAGATCTTCAACCCGGCGGCGACCGATTACCGGTTTAACCCAAACTTTCCAGCGGCTTTCTACCGGTTCCCAGTTCGAGCGGCTGGTCGTCAGCTTCAGTTCTCCGATCCATTGCACGTAAACATTCTCCACCAGCACCCGCGTATTTGCGATGCCGTCATCCAGCCAGGCATCGGCTTTGCGATTTGCCTCACGTTGTCCCGTCCTGCCTGGTGTAGCTGACGTGAACGCTCTCCGCTCCCCGTTCTTCTGCACTTTGATCTGCCAGCGCTGCTGCTTTTCCATCCAGACAGCCGTATTTGTTCTTTTTCCCATATAAACACCTCCGAAAGACAGGTACACTTTGACAAGCCCAGCCGGAGGTGCTACAATACAGATGTCTGGTCTGTGTATCACCTTCCGGGTGAGCCTGATCTATCCAAACGCTCTCGGTGCGCCAACACCGGGGGCGTTTTTGCATTTTCAGGCACGAGCAGCAGGTCGCCACCCACGCAACAAAATTCTAGTCGTTTGCAACAATAAGTAGCATACAAACCTTGTAGTCACGAAAAAGTGAGTGTTCATGCGGGTTTTCAGGCCAAAACATACAATGTCTACTCAAACTCTTATCCTGACCCTGAATAGAAGAAAAGAAGAATATCCGCGCGTGAGAACGCGTTTGATGCCCGCCCGCGTAGGGTTTATAGGAATTTCTGTATGCTTTGTTTCAGGTTGCCGCACCCCGGGAGGGAGGTCAGTAGACCTTCCGGCACTCGATTACCCGACCCAGCACCCGCACCGGCGTTTTCTTCAGGTCATACACCTGCGGCTGGTGCACCGGGTTGGAGCTGCGGGGTGTCAGGATCACAAGGTTCCCCTCCTGCCGAAAGGTCTTGACCGTGGCCTCGTCGCCATTCACCAGCACCACCGCGATCTCGCCATTCTCCACTTCAGGCTGCTCACGCACCAGAATCTGGTCGCCATCGTTCATCCCCGCGGCGTTCATGCTATCGCCCCGGATGTTCAGCCAAAAATATTTTGCACCGTCGGTCTGCCGGATCGGAATATAACCCTCAATGTTCTCCTCGGCATACATGGGCAGTCCCGCCCGGACTGTCCCCAGCAGCGGCGCTACCTGTGCCACGTTGCACGGTGTAGCTCCCACTCTCTGCTTCCAGTCAGCGCTCTCGTGGCTTTTCGCCACGGGGGCGTTTTTGTTTTCATCGAGCAACTGGTCAACCGTAATATGGAAATAATCCGCCACTTTTTGTAGCTGCGCCACCTGCGGGGTTCGCCCCAGGTTCTTCCAGGTTGACACCGTGCCCTTACTGATACCCAGCTCTATGGCCACGGCAGAGGGGCTTTTTCCCACGGACTTGCAAAGCTGGCGATACTTGTCATAAAACATAGTTTACCTCCATAGACTTTGTGCAAATCGTAAAAGTTCAATAAAATGCACTTTTAGGGCTTGAAAAGTCTACTTGGATGAACTATACTGTGCACAGCGGTTCACGAAAATAGACTTTAAGCTCAACTTCACAACCTGAGTATACCATAATGGTTTATTTTTGTAAACACTTTTTTGCAAAGAAAGGAGTACATTTACATGAACCTATCCTGGCAAGCTGAGGTTTTCGCGATGATGAAGGACAACAACATCAGCCGCAGCGACCTCGCCGAAGCCGCAGGTGTCACCCCAGAGTACGTCAGTATGGTGCTGAACAAGCGGCGTAACCCCGCAGGAGCGGAGAACACCTTCAGAGCAGCCATCCAGAAGCTGCTGACCGAAAAGGAGTGACCACCATGGCACCGAGCACGCCACTGGGCAGCTTTCACCAGAGCCCCTTCTGGCGGCTGCGGGCAAGATTCCGGGACTACGGGCTGTTCGATTCCGAGCTTGCACAGGCCACCGGGATTGCCCAGTCAACTCTCAGCCGCCGGATGCGGGGCACGATGCCCTGGACATCCGACGAGATCAAGACCATCTGCCGGGTGCTGAACATCCCGCAGGAGCAGGTCGGGGCTTACTTCTTCCCCGACATCGAAAAGGAGGAATCACAGTGAAAAAGATCACGATCACCGGCAGCATTGCACTGCTCGCTCTCATCGGGGCAGTCAAAGTGGCGCAGGGAGCCTGCACGGTCGCCGCACATGCCCTGACCCAGTGGGGCAGCTGGAGCTCGACAGAAGCTGCCCAAGCGGCTCCGTTCCTGGTGTTTGCCCTGGCTGCAGGCTTGGCCTTATCACTACACAGCCTGCTGACCGACAACGAGCGGTACAAGCGCCAGAGCTACGGCAAGGTAGACTGCACAGCCTACCGGCAGAACCGCGAACAGGAGGACTGAGCATGTTTTCTGACAAGAGACGCGGAGACATCTGGTGGATGGTCGACACCCACCGCAAACCGGCAGACACCTGCCTGATCCGGGGTGACCGACCGGTGATCGTGGTCAGCAGCGACAGCGCCAACCAGACCGGTAGCACGGTGACGGTGATTCCCATGACCTCCAGCCCCGCAAGGCTGGCCCGGGGCGACGGATTCTGCGACAACGTCCTTCTTCTGGGCTACGGTGAGCCGAGCATGGCCCTGCCAAGGCAGGTACACGGCGCAGACCGAGCTGATCTGCAGCAGTACCTCGGCCACCTGACCGACGCGGACACGCGCCGCCTCGATGCAGCGCTCCGGAGCGCGCTCGGATTATGACCTGGTACACGGTATACGAGGCTTCGACCGAGGAGGTCATCGCCAGCGGTACCGGCCCGCAAGTTGCCAAAGCCCTGGGTATGACAATGGGGGTCTTTTACAGCACAGTCAGCCATGCCCGGGCAGGCATTAACAGCAAGTACACATTCTACGTTGAAAAGCTGAAAAAGGAGGATTTTTCAGAATGAAAACGATCAAAGTCAAGTTGACCTTCACCGAGCCGCTGCTCGGCACCTGGCCTGCCAACCCGAACGTGGCCCGCGAGTACATCGCATCCAAGGGCCCCGACGCTTCCACCATCGAGGATGAGGTGGCCGCCCTGGGCGCAGATGCCGCAGCCGATAGGGCAATGACAGTATTCCCCCGCAACGAGGCAGGGCAGCCGATCCTATATGATTACCAGCTCAAGGGGTTCTTTAAGGACTCCTGCGGTATGCTGGGGCGCATCGGCGGCAAAGACGAGAAGGGCAAGAAGAAAGCCGTGAACGAATCCGGCAAGCTGACAGCCTACAAGAAGATCATCGACGGCCTGATTTTTGTCGGGCCCCGCCAGATCCCCCTGACCCTCAGCGGAGAGATGACCGAGTGCCAGCGCCCCCTGCGGGCCCAGACAGCCCAGGGCGAGCGCGTGAGCCTTGCCAACAGCGAGCAGATTCCAGCTGGTTCGACCTGCGAGTTCGAGATCACCTGCATGGACGATGCCCACGAAAAAGCGGTGATGGAGTGGCTGGATTACGGCAAGCTCCGGGGCCTGGGCCAGTGGCGCAACTCTGGTAAAGGCCGCTTCACCTACGAGATTCTCGGCTGACTGCAAAGGCATTGGGCTGCCGTGCGACGCAACGGCAAGGAAATGCCCGGCCCGGCATGGCAACGGCAACGGATGGCATTGCCCAGATATGCGACGGCAAAGCACTGCTGTGGAAGCATAGCAACGGCAAGGCATGGCGAAGCTTCGTATTGCAAAGGCAAGGCATGACTTTGTATGGCAAAGGCATTGCGACGGGATGCTTCGCTCTGCAAAGGCTCGGCATAACATGGCTTGGCGACGGCATGGCAATGTGGCGTAGAGTAGCGCAAAGGAGATGCTTGGCTTCGTGGTGCGACGCGGTGGCAAAGGCTTGGCTCTGCGCTGAACAGCAATGGCATAGCATCGCGACGCGAAGATTGGCTTAGCAAAGGCATGGCAGCACGACGATGGCGAGGCGTGGCAATGGCAAAGATACAGCTCCGAACTGCAAAGCGTAGATTCAACAGAATCTTTTTATAAAAGGAGCATGACTATGAACTTCACACTGACCATCAACGGCGAAACTCCAGCCGAACTGCTGGACACCCTGACCCAGCTGGGCGGCATGACCATCAACGTCAACACCTCACCCAACGGCGGGGTCGAGACCCACACCATGACCGCAGCCGAGCTTCCCCGGCACACCTCTCCGCTGCCCCAGAGCGAGCCTGTGCAGCAGCCGGACAAGCCCAAGGCGCAGACCACCGCCAAAGCCAAAAAGCCCACACGGGAGCCCGCAGCCGCCCCTGCGGAGGAGCCTGCAAACCCTACGAGTGCACCTGCCCAGAATGCGGGTGCTGCTGCGACTACGACCGCCCCTGCTGCCCCCTCTGCACCTCCGGCAACAGCGACCACCCCGGCGGTTGCAAACGGCTCCGTCACTGACCCCGCCATGCTGAACAAGATCCGTGATCTGGCCCGCAGCCTGATCGTGGCTGGCAAGCGGGCAGGGGTTCAGGCGGCCATCAAAGCCACCGGTGCTGCATCCATCTCTAAGCTGCCGCCTGACAGCTACACCAGCGTCTGGGAGGAGCTGCTCAAGCTGAAAGACGAGGTGGACGCAAATGCCTCCAATTAAACACGCCCTGCTGGGTGCCTCCAGCGCGGCCCGGTGGATCGCCTGCACCCCCAGCGCCCGGGCCACCGAGCACCTGCCCGGGGAGACCAGCAAGTACGCCGAAGAGGGCACCAGAGCCCATGAGGTGTGCGAAGTTGCCCTTCGGCGCAATCTGAAAAACTGGGAGCAGGGCAAAGCCCTTATGGAGGTCGTCCCCGGCGGTGCACTGGGCAAGGATGAAAAATCCAGCGAGATAATAAGAGCCGCGAACCAGTACATCGACTTTGTGTACCTCCAGTGGGGGCTTTACCTCCACCAGCCCAGCGTGTTCATCGAGCAGGAGGTGGACGTGAGCCAGTGGGTGCCCGGCGGCTTCGGCACCTGCGACTGCCTGCTGATCGGCGACGGCATCCTGCACATCATCGACTTCAAGTACGGGCAGGGCGTGCCGGTGAACCCGGAGCGCAACCCGCAGCTCATGTACTACGCCCTCGGTGCCTACGCCCTGTTTGAGGGCATCGAAGAGGTCAACACAGTGCGCCTGAGCATCGTACAGCCCCGGATGCAGGAGGAGCCCCAGACCTGGGAGATTTCCCTGGCCGACCTTCTCACCTGGGCGCAGGAGGTGCTGCAGCCTGCCGCCGAGATGGCATGGGAGGGCAAGGGCGAGTTCTGCACCGGCCCCCACTGCCGCTTCTGCAAGGCACACCCCGCCTGCCGGGCATGGCAGGACAAGTACGGCCCGCTGACCGGATTTGAGCCCTACCCGGAACCCGCTACACTCTCTGACGAGGAGCTGGGCGAGTGGCTGCAGAAGCTGGAAGGTCTGGCCGCCTACGCCAGGGATCTGGAAGAGTACGCCCAGCAGGCGCTGATGGAGGGCCGCACCCTACCCGGATGGAAGCTGGTACAGGGCCGCAGCACCCGCAAGTGGACAGACCAAGATGCCGCCTTCCGGCAGATGCAGGCAGACGGCATCGACGAGGCCATGCTGTACACACGCACACCCATCACGCTGACCGTGGCCGAGAAGATGATCGGCAAAAAGAGGTTTGCCGAAACCATGTCGGCCTTTATCACCAGGGCCCCGGGGGCCCCCAAGCTGGCGCAGACCAGTGACCCCCGCCCCGCTTACGACCGTTTAGAGGGCTTCAAGCCCGAGGAGGACTAACCATGAACACCAACGAAGTTATCATTCCCTGCCGTCTGTCTTACGCCAACATCTGGGAGCCCAAGCAGGTGAACGGCACCGGCGACCCCAAGTACAGCTGCTGCCTGCTCATCAAGAAGAGCGACACCAACGCCCTGGCCGCCATCCGCAAGGCCATCGAAGCCATCAAGGCCGACCCCGCATCCCTGGCAAAGTGGGGCGGCAAGCTGCCGCCCAAGCTGAAAGAGCCCCTGCGTGACGGTGACGAGGAAAAGGACGACGAGAACTACGAGGGCTGCTACTTTCTGAACGCCAACGCCAACGCAGACCGCCGCCCCCGGATCATCGACCGGGCCTGCAACGAAGTGCTGGATCAGGACGAGGTGTACAGCGGCTGCTACGCCAAGGTCAAGGTAGGCTTCTTCTCCTACAGCGCCAGCGGCAACCGGGGCATCGGCGCAGGGCTGGAAGTCATCCAGAAGATCCGCGACGGCGAGCGCCTGAGCGGAGGCAACAACCTGGACGGCTTCGAGGTGCTGACCGACGAGGACGACGATTTTCTGAACTGAGTATCACCCACCGGAGGCTCCGCACAACGGGCCTCCGGCCTTTTTGAAAGGAGGCAGCCGTGAAGAAACCGATCATCACGGTGGATATAGAAACCTACTCGCCGCAGGACATCGCCAAGGTCGGTGCCTACCGATACGCACAAGACCCAGACTTTCAGATTCTGCTGTTTGGTTTTGCCATAGGCGATGAAGATGCATCGGAGGTAATAGATCTGACAGATCTGCCAGATCCAGGCGCTGTGCTTCGGATGCAGCCGTGGCTGCTGGACGACAGGTACACCAAGCGGGCGCACAACGCCGCCTTTGAGTGGTGGTGCTTGTCGGAGGTCATGGGCCTGAGCTGGGAACAGCGGGTGCTCTGGCTGCAGCAGTGGGAATGCAGCATGATCCACGCCCTCTACTGCGGCCTGCCCGCCCAGCTGGGTGCGCTGGGTCAGGTACTGCAGCAGCCGGAGGATGCCCTCAAGATGAAAGAGGGCAAGGCGCTGATCACCTACTTCTGCAAGCCCTGCAAGCCCACAAAGCGCAACGGCCTGCGCCGCCGCAACTTGCCTCAGCACGACCCCGACAAGTGGCGGCTGTTCCGCAAGTACAACGGCCAGGACGTGATCGCAGAGCGGGCCAACGACCAGAAGCTGGCCCCCTGGCCGGTTCCCGAGAGCATCATGCAGCAGTGGCGGGAGGATGTGGAGATGAACGCCCGGGGCGTGGCCGTGGATATGGCCCTGGTAAAGGGGGCCCTCGCCTGTTCCGCGCTGATCACGGAGGAGCAGACCGCCGAGAGCAAGACGCTGACCGGGCTGGCCAACCCCGGCAGCCGTGCCCAGCTCCTCGGCTGGCTCCACAACCGGGGCATAGAGCTGCCGGGGCTGACAAAAGAGGATGTGACCCACGCGCTGGCCGGAGAGCTGCCCAGCGACGTGCGCAGGGTGCTGGAGCTCCGGCAGCAGCTGGGCAAGACCAGCAACACCAAGTACGAGACCATCGCAGCCAGCGCGGGCCCTGACCACCGGGTACGAGGAACCCTGCAATTCTACGGAGCCAGCCGAACAGGGCGCTGGGCCGGGCGATTGCTTCAGGTGCAGAACCTGCCCCGCACTTACCTCGACCATCAAGCTGAGTGGCGAGATATCGTCAAGCTACACGACCCTGAAGCGCTGGCGCTGCTGACCGACAATGTATCGGACACCCTGAGCCAGCTGATCCGCACGGCGCTGGTACCGGGCAAAGGGTGCACCTTCGTAGATGCCGACTTCTCGGCCATCGAGGCCCGGCTGATTGCATGGCTGGCCGGTGAGGAGTGGGTGCTGGACGTTTTCCGCACCACCGGCAAGATCTACGAGGCCACCGCAGCCCGCATCTTCGGCGTGCCCTTCGACAGCATCGTCAAGGGCAACCCCAACTACAAGTACCGCCAGCGCGGCAAGGTTGCAACGCTGGCCCTGGGCTACCAGGGCGGTGTCGGGGCTATGAAACGGATGGGCGGCGATCAGCTGGGCCTGGACGACGACGGCCTGATGGACATCGTCCGGCGCTGGCGCAGGCAGAACCCCAGCATCTGCAAGCTCTGGGATACGATGCAGAAAGCCGCCGTGCACACCATCCGCACCGGCAGGACTACCGTACCCCGAGTAGGGGTGACGCTCCGCAAGGAGCTGGCCCTCGGGTTCCCCTTCCCGTTTCTGACGATGCAGCTGCCCAGCGGGCGCAAGCTCTTCTACGCCGACCCCGGCACCACGCCAGATGACCGCATTACCTATAAAGAGTGGGACACGGGCAGCTGGCGGGAAGCCGAGACCTACGGCGGCAAGTTGACCGAGAACCTCACCCAAGCTGTGGGCCGGGATTGCCTGGCTTTCGCGCTGGACAACCTCCGACGGGCTGGGTACCAGGTGGTGTTCCATGTCCACGACGAGGTCATCATCGAGCTGCCGACCACGCAGGACGCAGAGGCCGCGTTGGACAACGTGGTACGCATTATGAGCATTGTGCCGCCCTGGGCCGAGGGGCTGCCCCTGAACGCGGCAGGCTGGTACGGTGATTTCTTTACAAAGGACTGATGACGATGCGAAACGCAATGACACTGGAAAAGGCGGCGGTCTACGCCGTGTCCCAGGACACGGCACTGACCCGGCTGCATCTGGAGTACATGGCGCTGCTCAACGCCAAGCGCTACGGGGAGGCGCAGGGCGTGCGGCGGGCCATGAACATAGTGAGGCACCTGGACACACGGATCATCCCGAAAACGGAGTGGGAGGAGCGCAGACGATGAGAAAGACTTACCCGCCTGACAACTCAGATGTGCGCCCCTGCACCTGCGGGGCCCTGCCCCACGGTGTCGGGGTGAGGACTGACGGGACGGTCGGGCTGACCAGGTACCGCAAGAGCAGCAGGTACGCCAGCGACGGCGGCTGGTCGGTGGTCTGCACCCGCTGCGGCAGGGTCGGCGAGCGCGGCAGCACGCAGATCGAAGCAAAGGCCAGATGGAACGCAAAGCGGTACAAGTACGGCCCGCTGAAGGAGGAGGACAAATGAGCGCTACACCAATTGAGATCAGCGTGGGCAGCAGCCGATGGGCATCCAGCTGGGCGCAGGATCTTATGACCTGGGAGGACTTCACCGAAAGCCTGTCGGCCCGGATGTACAACAACGCCGGCACTGAGACCCACGCCGAGTACATGGCCCTGCCCAAAGCCGAGCAGGACAAGCGGAAAGACGTGGGCGGCTTTGTGGGCGGCAGCCTGCGGGACGGCCTGCGCCGCCGCGGCTGCTGCACCGGGCGCAGCCTGATCACGCTGGACATGGACAGCTGCGCCCCCGGCAGCACACAGCAGTGGGTGGCCGCCATCAAGGCCCTGGGCACAGCAGCGGTCTATTCCACCCGGAAGCACGACCCGGAGCACCCACGGCTGCGGGCCATCTTCCCCACCGACCGCGTGATGCAGCCAGAGGAGTACCAGCCCTGCGCCCGAATGGTGGCCCAGATGCTCGACCCCACCATGCAGGTGTTCGACAAAACCACCTTTGAAGCCGAGCGCCTGATGTACTGGCCCAGCCGCAGCAGCGACAGCCAGTGGGTCTGCGAGGCCACCGAGGACGGTGACCGGATCAGCGTGGACGACACCCTCTGGCTTTACGAGGACTGGCACGACGTGCGCCAATGGCCCGCCTGCTCCGCTGAGACGGTCAAGCTGCCCGGCGGCAAGCAGGCCGATCCCACCGCCAAGCAGGGCGTGGTGGGCGCTTTCTGCCGGACTTACGACGTGCCCGCAGCGATTGAGAAGTTTCTCCCCGGTGTGTACGTGGATGCAGGCGCAGGCCGCCTGACCTACGCCGCAGGCAGCACCACGGCGGGCGCGGTGCTTTACGACAAAGGCAACTTCATCTACAGCCACCACAGCACCGACCCCGCAGGCGGCAAGCTGCTGAATGCCTGGGATTTGGTGCGAATCCACCTCTTCGGTCAGCTGGATGCCGATGCCGCGCCGGGCACACCCGCAGCGTCCCTCCCCAGCTGGCAACAGATGCGGGCCCTGGCCGAGAACGACGGCCCCACGGCGGCCCTGCTGCGGCAGGAGACCGTAGACCACGCGATGGAGGGCTTCGAGCCGCTGCCCGAGGAGGACACTGACCCGGACAAGTGGCAGGAAAAGCTCGACCGCACCCAGAAGGGCGCGATTGCCTGCACCATCCAGAACGCGTGGCTCATCCTCGAGCATGACCCGGTGCTCAAAGGCCGGATCTGGTCGGATACCTTCTCGGAGCGGCTGCGGTGCAAGGGCCCCTTCCCCTGGAGCGACAAGACCCAGGAGCGGGACTGGAGCGACGAGGACGACGCTGGCGTGCGCTGGTATCTGGAGACAGCCTACCACTTCAGCGGGGTCAATAAAGCCGCCGACGCGGTGGCGCTGACCGGAGGCCGCCACGCCAAAGACCCGGTGCGGGAGTACCTGAGCGGGCTTACATGGGATGGCACCGAGCGATTGGACACTCTGTTCATCGACTACTTAGGCGCGGAGGACAGCAGCTACACTCGCGCGGTCACCAGGAAGATGTTCGTTGCTGCGGTGGCCCGGTGCTTCCGTCCAGGCTGCAAGTTCGACCAGATCTGCATCCTCAGCGGCAAGCAGGGCATCGGCAAGAGCCTGCTCCTCAGCCGGATGGGCAAGGAGTGGTTCAACGACAGTATCACCAGCTTCGACGGCAAGGAGGCCCGGGAGAACCTGCGGGGTGTCTGGATCGTAGAGCTGGGCGAAATGACGGCTTTCAGCAGGATCGGATCCGAGGCGGCCAAGCAGTTCCTGAGCCAGACGGAGGACAGATACCGGGCCGCTTATGGCCGGAGAACGGTGCAGTACCCCCGCAGGTGCGTGTTCTTCGGTACCTCCAACAGCTCCGATTTTCTCCGCGATGCCACCGGCAACCGCCGATACTGGCCCATAGATTGCAGCTACGAGCGGCGCACACGGGTCGTGCACGATGATCTGACCCCCGCAGAAGTGGATCAGCTGTGGGCCGAAGCGGTGGCCCGATTCAACGCGGGAGAGGAGCTGATCCTCCGGGATGAGCTGCATAAGGCCGCTCTGGCAGAGCAGCAGGCGCACACCGAGCGCGACCCCTGGGAGGGCAGCATTCTCGATTTTCTGGACAACCCCCTCCCTCTGGACTGGGCCAAGCGCACCATCGACGAGCGGGTCTGCTGGTGGGAGAACGGCCCTGCAGACCCCGCCACTGCCACCCAGCAGCGCACCTCGATCTGCGTCAACGAGGTCTGGCGAGAGGTGCTCGACAGCACCGGGAAGGCCCCCGACCGGCAGCAGTCCAAGCGCATCGCAGCCGTGCTGAACAGCCTCCCGGGATGGGCTCCGGGCAAGTACCCCCAGCGCTGCGGGCCCTACGGAATGCAGCGTATCTGGCGCAGAAAATCGGAGTAATTACCCGCCCAAAAACGAGCATACAGAACCTGCCGAAACCGCTTTGAGAAACATACAGAGCATACAGAGCAGGTCGGCGAAACCGAGCATACAGAGAACTTGGCAAACATTAAGAGAACCGAAGAAAACAAGAGCCGCAGCAGCGGTCAAAACATACACAACATACAGCCAACATACAAAGGCCAAAAAGTTTGTATGCACGAAAAAGTGAGCATCCATGCGGGTTTTCAGGCCAAAACATACTCAACATACACACTTTTTCTCCTTAAAGGGAAAAATCAAAGGAAATAAGAGCGCATGCGCATACACGTGAGAGCTTTATATTCTTCGCGTGAGGGTTTTATAGGATTTGAGTATGTTTTTGTATGTTTGTATGTTCAGCCCAAGCACGAAAGGAGAAACTAAAATGCCGACAAATAAGCCCCTCGAGAAGAGCATCGAAAACGTCCTGCGCAAAGCCGTGGAGGACGAGGGCGGGGTGTGCCTGAAATGGGTGTGCCCCGGACACAGAGGTGTGCCCGACCGGATGATCCTCTTCCCTGGCGGCATCATCGCCTTTGTGGAACTCAAGCGACCCGGGGCAAAGGTCAAGGCGGGAGGATTGCAGGAGTGGTGGCGGGAGAAGATCCAGAGCTTCGGCTTCCCCTGCTACGAGATCAGCACAGCAGAAGAAGCTAGAGATGCCGCAGCAAACCTGAGCCAAGAAAGCTTCATGGCGCAGATGGCGAACGCCGACGACGCAGAGAGCGACTGGTCAGACGATAATGGCTGGCCTTATGAGAGCGACGACTGACGCGCTGCCCTAAAAGAAACGGAGGTCAAAGCAATGCAGCAGTTTCACCCGCACCCATATCAGCATGCGGGCATCGAAGCGATTCTCGAGAAGCCCGGGGTGGCGCTCTGGATGGAGATGGGCCTGGGCAAGACGGTGGTCACGTTGACCGCCATCGACCAGCTGATCTACGACCGGCTGGAGATCAGCAGAGCGCTCATCATCGCCCCGAAGAAGGTCGCAGAGGCGACGTGGCAGGATGAGGCAGAGAAATGGGAGCACCTGCAGCACCTGCGCATTTCCACCGTGCTGGGCACAGAGAAGCAGCGCAAAGCCGCACTGGAAGCCCCAGCGGATATTTACATCATCAACCGCGAGAACGTCCCCTGGCTGGTTCACACACTGGGCCGGGGCTGGAACTTTGACATGGTGGTTCTGGACGAGGCATCCAGCTTCAAGAATCACGCCGCCCAGCGGTTCAAAGCCCTCAAGGCGGTGCGCCCCCGCATCCACAAAGTGGTCGAGTTGACCGGCACGCCAAGGCCCAACAGCCTGCTCGACCTCTGGGCCCAGATCTACCTGCTCGACCAGGGGGAGCGGCTGGGGCGGTACATCACCCACTACCGCAAGAACTACTTCTGGCCCACCGAGTACAGCTACGAGCCCCGGGACGGTGCCGCTGAAGCGGTGGAGAGCCGCATCAAGGACATCGTCCTGAGCTTCAAAGCCGCCGACCACCTGACCCTGCCGGAAAAGATCATCGACGACATCCCGGTGGTGCTGGACAAGCCCGCCAAGGCGGCCTACAAGAAGCTGGAGAAGAACTACCTGCTGGAGGTGGACGGCGAGACCATCACCGCCCAGCAGGCGGCCGCCCTGACCGGCAAGCTGCTCCAGCTGTGCAACGGCAGCCTGTACGACGAGGACGGCACGGTGCACCAGATCCACCGGTGCAAGCTGGATGCTTTCGATGAGCTCATCGACGCGCTGGACGGCCAGAAAGCCCTCGTGTTTTACGGTTTCCGCTTCGACGAGGAGCAGCTCATCGAGACCCTGAAGGCCCGCCACAAGAGCCTCAGATTCGCCGTGCTGCGCTCCGGGCAGGATGCCGCAGACTGGAACGCAGGAAAGCTGGACGTTCTGCTGGCCCAGCCCGCCAGCTGCGCCTACGGACTGAACCTGCAGCAGGGCGGTCACCACCTGATCTGGTACAGCCTGCCCTGGAGCCTGGAGCTCTACGCCCAGGGCGAAGCACGGCTCTACCGCCAGGGCCAGACCCAGAGTGTCATTGTTCACCGGCTGATCGTCAAGGGCGGTGCCGACGAGATGGTGGTCAAGGCACTGAACCGCAAGGACACCGACCAGAACAGCCTGATGCAGGCAGTAAAGACCCACATCAAGGCGGCGCAGAGAGGAGACAGCAAGTGAGTATTCGGGCATTCCGCAGACTTCCCCGCACCCAGCGGCGGGGCTTCATTGACACGATCACCGACCCACTGACCCGCCGGGCCTTCGAGATCGTTTTTCTCGGGCCGGGCAAGGTCAGCTGGCAGAAAGCCGCCCTGCTCTACGGTGGCGGCATCTCCCCGGAGACTCTGCGGGTCTGGGCCTGGAAGGAGCTGCAGCGCCTCTGAGAGCCGCGCAGCACCCAAGGCGGCAAACTTCCCGCAACGCACTCAAGAGCCCCGCACAGAAGCCCGCAGGGGCCGCTGTGCGCAAGTCATAACGTTTTCACAGCAAAACCCATGCTATGCTCTTCTGGATAACACACAGGAGGACAGAGCATGGGTTTTTCTAACGAGAGGATGAGGACAGGGCAGCTGGTGAACTGGTTCCTGCTGGACGGCCTCGAGCTGACCCCGGCGGGATACCCTGTCACCCAGGCACTGTCCCTGCCCTTCGGGGTTGACCACCTGATCGGCTTCAACGAGCTTCTGACCTGCAAGCACCCGGAGAACGCAGGCGTGCACTTCTTCCTCGACGACTACCAGTTCGAGCGATTCTGGAGGATGCCGGAGCGGTACCTCTACACCCTGGAGAAGTGCCCGCTGGTCATCGGCCCGGACTTCTCGCTTTACACCGACTTCCCCGCGCCCATCCAGCACTGGAACCACTACCGGAACCAGCTGCTGACCGCATGGCTTCAGCACAACGGTGTCTGCGCCATTCCCACCGCGAGCTGGTCGGACGAGGACAGCTTCCGCTGGTGCTTCGACGGCATCAGCAAGGGCGGCGCAGTGGCTGTGAGCACGGTGGGATGCCTGGTGCACAAGGACGCACTGCAAGGGCTCCTGCGCGGCGTGGCGGAGCTGATCCGGCAGACCGAGCCGGAGGAGCTGCTGGTCTACGGCAAAGTGCCGCAGGAGATGGCAGCGATGCTCCGGGAACACAACGTAGCCTGGCAGGCATTCCCGCACAGCATGGCGGCCCGCGTCAGGGCCAGAGAGGAGGCGCAGTAATGGGCGGCAGAGGCAGCAGCATGAAAGGTTCCCAGGGCATGGGAGGCGGCGCAGGAGCGCCCGCAGCAGCCGCACAGGCAATGCCCACGATTCAGGCGGCACCTGCTGTTCAGGCAGCACCGGCAGTTCAAGCAGCGCCCCAGCAGGCAGGCCCGCCCACCGGTGCAAACGGCTTCGGCCACCTGACACCGCAGCAGGTCTCCGCGATGGAGAGCGCCGCACAGCGGCAGATGATGCGTGACCCGGCACTGGCAGCAGGCGTGACCGACTACATCAACCCGGTCATGCAGAGCAACGGCAAGGCGTTGAGCCAGAACGCCAACTGGGCAGCAGCCAACGGGCTGCCCCTGACCAAGCGGCAGCAGGCCATGATGGACGCAGTGGACAAGCTGGCAAAGCCCATCGGGCAGGAAACCACCCTGTACCGCGCCGATCACGACGATTTCCTGAAGCGCCTGAAGATCAACAACTACCAGAGCATGAGCGACAGCCAGCTGCGCAAGGCGCTGGTGGGCAAGACATGGACGAACGACTGTCTGGAGTCCACGGCCTACGACAGCCGGGACAACCCCTTCTGGCCGCAACCTGGCGGCAGGCGAAGCACTGGCAAGCATGGTCAGGGCGGCTCCGTTTCCGGCAACCGTGAGGTGCTGATCCGGTATCACACCGCCAAGAGCACCCGGGCGGCGTTCATCCAGCCCAGCCAGTCGGAAGCCGTTCTGGCCGTTGGCACACACCACAAAATCACCGGTGTCCGGTCTACCCGCACCGGGCCCTCGCACACCCTCGGCTCCGGCAAGCGCGTGATTGAACTGGAAATCGAAGTGTGGTAAAATTAAATTGGAGGTATTTCACTATGGCGAAAATTTCCGCACAGAAGTTGAAAGAGATCGAAGCCGCAGAGCAGAAGTTCCGGCCTCTTGACACCCCGAAAACGAGCCGCCCCTTCCCCAATCTGGGCATGGAGAAGCCCGCAGCCAAGAAGAAAGCCACCAAGGCGAAACCCAAGAAAAAGTAAGTCATAACGTTTTGCCCCCGCTTTTCATGTTACTCTTGACCGAGAAATTCACGGCCAAGGGAGGATTCACATGGGAGGCAGAGGCGGAAGCATGGGCGGCAGCCACGGCATGGGCGGAGGCGGCAGCGCAGGCGGTGCAGCGAAAGCAGCAGCACCGGCGCAAGCTGCGCCCCAGACCCGCCAGCAGCAGCTGCTGGCACAGATCAAGGGCAACCCGGCGGCCCTGATGCAGATGAGTGATCAGGATGCGCTGGAAACGGTCAAGGCGATTGCTGTGCAGCCCATCGCAACGGATGGCACCCAGAATGACACCTTCTGTCAACGATGGTTGAATGCCACCGGACTGGCAAACGAGATGCCCGAGGTTCTGGATGATGTGGCTTTCGGCAAGGCCCGCCGCAAAGCAGGCGCAAACAAACTGTACCACAGCGATGCCCCCTATGACGGCAAGGCGACAACGGCAGTAAAAACCCTGCAGCAGCTTCAAACAGGCAAAACCGCATTTGCTTCTTTCGGCACCCACGGGAGCGGCACCTACCTCGACTATGACGCTGTTGGTAACGCCACTGTGTATGCAGGCACGCACGGCTCTCAGGTAAAGATGTTCCTGAATAGCCATGCGCGCATAGCCAAAGCCGCTGATCTAAAACAAGCCAGAATCAATTTCGAGACAAAGCACCCCAAGACGTACCAATACCTAATCAGCAGCCATACAAATACGCAGTGGGGTAAAAGCGAATTGAAAACTATATGGCTGACAAGCTCCGGCTACAATGCGTACGACAACGGAGACTGGGGATACAAAGTCGCATACAGTCGAAAAGCCCTGACCATCTGTTCCACGATCAAGAGCAGACAACAGGTCGAGCGAAAGGGCACCAACTGGTGAGAACAAGGAGGACGACCATGGCAAATTACACCAACAACCAAGTAGAGGCATTCATCTCTACCCGAGAAGCAGAACTCCGGAAAAAGGCCAAGACCCCCGGTGAACTCCGGGACTGCCGCTCTGTTGCAGCCATGGAATGGGACGCTCACACCGGACGCATTGAAAAAAGTGATCTCCCCAAGGGCTGGAAAGACCCCTACGCCAAGCTGGACAAGGCCGCAAAGGCCAAGACCAAGACCACCAAGGCGAAAGCCAAAAAGTAAGTCATAACGTTTTTACCCTAGGCTCTCTGGTACAATGGCCAGAGAGCCTATTTTTATTTGTCCGGAGGGATTGCATGGAGAGCGTGAAGCACCAAATCGAGTACAAACGGCTGGACGAAATCCGCCCCTATGACAATAACCCCCGGCGCAATGACGAGGCCGCAAAAGCCGTCGCCAACAGCATCAAAGAGTTTGGCTTCCAGTCCCCCATCATCGTGGACAGGGACGGCGTGATCATCGCAGGGCACACCCGGTACAAGGCCGCCCGGAGGCTCAAGTTGCAGGAAGTGCCGGTCATTGTTGCGGCAGAGCTCGACCCGGAAAAGGTCAAGGCTCTGCGCATTGCAGACAACTCCACCGGCGAGGTCGCCGAGTGGGACTTGCAGCTTCTGGTGCAGGAGCTGACCGGCATCGACTACGACATGGCCGACTTTGGCCTGAACCTCCAGATCAAGATCGATGAGGAGGTCAAAGAGGACGACTTCACCGCAGAGCCCCCAGAGCAGCCGGTCACCCAGCGGGGAGACATCTGGCTGCTTGGCGACCACCGGGTCATGTGCGGCGACAGCACCAGCCAGCAGGACGTGGAGCAGCTCATGGACGGCCAGCTGGCCGACCTGCTGCTCACCGACCCGCCCTACAACGTGAACTATCAGGGCTCGAACGGCAAGAAGATCGAGAACGACAACATGGCAGAAAGCCAGTTCCGGCAGTTCCTGCTTCAGGCATATAGTCGGGCCTTTGAGGCCTGCCGCACCGGTGCCAGCGCGTACATATTCCACGCGGACACGGAGGGCGAGGCCTTCCGGGCCATGTTCCGGGAGGCAGGCTGGGGCCTGCACGGATGTCTGGTCTGGGTCAAGAACAGCCTCGTTCTCGGCCACAGCGACTACCAGTGGCAGCACGAGCCCTGCCTGTATGGCTGGAAGCCCGGCGCAAACCACTACTTTGTCAACGACCGCAGCCAGACCACTGTCATCGACGACGCAAAGCCGGACGACCTGCGGCACATGAAGAAAGACCAGCTGCTGGAGTGGGCCATCAAAGCCCAGGAGCTGCTGACCCAGAAGCCCAGCAGCGTCATCCGCTGCGACAAGCCGCCCCGCAATGCAGAGCACCCCACCATGAAGCCGGTGGTGCTCTGCGGCAGGTTGATCAAAAACAGTTCCCTGCCTGGGCAGACCGTGCTCGATCTGTTCGGCGGCAGCGGTTCTACGCTGATCGCTTGTGAGCAGCTGAGCCGGAAGTGCTACACCATGGAGTACGACCCGCGCTATGTAGACGTGATCGTCCAGCGCTGGGAGGACTTCACCGGTGAAAAGGCCGTCCGTCTGAAATAACCATTCCCCTGCCGAGGCCGGTTTTCTACTCCTTTCCTGCCCCGGCATTTTTCACAGCCAAAACGGTGCACACTCGGGTCATCCTCCGCCCGCAGGGTTCCTCCAGAGTGGAACCAGTGTGCGCCGTTTTCTCATACGGAGGTGAAACCTTGGCACGAGAATCCCAAATCGGAAAATGGAACAGCCCCAGCGGGCTGCTGCGCCTGCAGCGGCTGGCAATGCACGGCCTGACGCAGGCGGAGATCTGCGAGCAGATCGGCGTGCCGGTGCGCACTTTCCGGCGTTGGTGCACGCAAGACCCGCGCATCAAGCAGGCAATCAGCGTAGGCGCAGAGGCAGCGCTGGCCAGCGTGGAGAACGCCCTGTTCAAGAAAGCCCAGAGTGGAGACCTGGGCGCAATGTGCTTCTTTTTGAAAAACCGTGACCCCGAGCACTGGAGCGAGCACCCAGAGCTGCGCGGCTACGATGGAAAGGTGGTGTTCGTGGATGACATACCAAAGACGGCAGCCCCCAAACCTGCTCAAGCAGCAGCTGAAACTCAGCAGCCTGATCATCCCTGAATACTACGCCGCCCACACCGCCATCTGGTCAGGTGAGTATAACGAGTATCTGGGCGATGGTGGGCGCGGCAGCTTGAAGTCCACCTTTGCAGCCACCGAAGTGGTGCTGCTCGTCATGCGGGTGCCGAACATCCACGCGGTCGTCCTGCGCAAGGTCGGCAACACCATTGCCACCAGCGTCTGGCCGGAGTACAACCGCGTGATTGACCGGATGGGCATCCGGCATCTCTGGAAGCAGACCAAGAAGCCATACACTCTGACCTATGTTCCCACCGGGCAGACCATCCAGTTCTACGGTCTGGACGACCCCGGCAAGTTGAAATCCATCGCTGTTCCGTTTGGCTATTTCGGTGTGATGCATTTTGAGGAGTTCGACCAATACGATGGGCCCGAAGAGATACGAAACGTAGAGCAGTCGGTGTTCCGTGGTGGCCCCTTCAGCTTTTCTTTCAAGACCTTCAACTCCCCCGCCATGGCGCGGCATTGGGTCAACCGGTACAAGCGGGAGGCAAAGCCGAAGCAGTTCCGGCATCACACAACCTACCTGACCACCCCGCCCGAGTGGCTGGGCCCCCGCTTCTACGATGACGCAGAGACCCTGAAGCAGCGCGACCCGGTGGCCTACGCCCACGAGTATCTGGGCGAGGTCGTGGGCTGCGGCACTGCCGTGTTTGAGAATCTGGAGCTGCGGCCCATCACCAGTGAGGAGATCGCAGGCTTCGACCGCCGCTACTACGGCCTGGACTTCGGCTGGTATCCCGACCCGAACCACTTCGGCGGCATGGCCTATCAGCACGCCCAGCAGACCCTGTACATCTTCGAGGAGCACAGGGCGCAGAAGGAGACCGATGCTCAGCTGGCCGAGGCACTGCGCCGACACCTGCACGACGAGATCATCGGCGATAGTGCGGCCAATCGCTCAATCGCTACACTGCGCGATCTGGGCTTTGACCGGCTGCGGGGCTGCCGGAAGTACGCAGCACACGGCGGCACGTCCGTCACCGACGGCATGAAGTGGCTGCAAAGCCGCGCAAAGATCGTCATTGACCCCCAGCGCTGTCCGTGGACGGCCCGGGAGTTTTCCGAGTATGAGTATGCCATCGACAAAAAGACCGGCGACGTGATGCCGGGGTATGTTGATGCAGCGAACCACAGCATCGATATGACACGCTACGCCATGGAGCCCGTCTGGCAAAAGAGAGGTGTTCAAAACGCATGATAAACCACGCAGATATTGAGAATATCATCGGTTGCAAGACCCTTGTCACTGACCGGATGCAGCGGGCTATCGAGGATTGGTACGATGCAGCCATCAACGGCCTGCCGCTGGACAAGAACCCGGAGACCCTGACCCTCGACCTGCCCGCACTGATCTGCGCCGAGCTGGCCCGGCTGACGACACTCGAGCTGGAAGCCACAGTGGAGGGCAGTGACCGCGCGGATTGGATCAACACCCGGCTGCAGCGGGTGCTCACGCCCCGCAAACGGCGCATTTTTACGGTGGCGCTGGCCCTGGGCAGCGGCATCTGGAAACCCTACCAGAGCGGCAACAAGCTGGGCATCTCTTTTGCAAACGCAACCCGGTACTTCCCGGTCGCCCACGATGTCGAGGGCAGTTTGACCGAGGGCGTGTTCATCGACACCATCCAGGAGGACGACAGCTACTACCACCGTTTGGAGTGGATGCACGTTCTGGAGCGCCGACAGGATCTGCGAGATGCCGAGCTGGCGCAACTGGAGGACTATGACCTCGCAGCACCTACACAGTTTCCCTGCATCAAGGTGGTAAACCTTGCCTTCCGCAGTGCGACCCAGGACAGCCTCGGCAGCCCGGAGGATCTGAGCATCCGCCCGGAGTGGGACGAGATCGAGCCGGTAGCCTATCTGACCGGGCAGGAGACGCTGCCCGTGGGCTATTTCGTGACCCCTATCGTCAACAGCGTTGACCCCGACAGTGAGCTGGGGGCTGCCATGTTCGAGCCCGCCCGCAGGCAGATCATTGATGCCGACGAACAGTACACCCGGCTGGACTGGGAGTACGAGGGCGGCGAGCTGGCCGTGGACACCGACGAGAAGTTCCTCAAGCCCAGCGCCACCGGGCAGCAGCTCTCCAAGGCGCAGGCGCTGAAGGAATACGGCGTACCGCCGGAAGCCATTGACCACACTGCCCCGCACCACAGAGAGCGGCTGTTCCACGGCATCAACGTCAACACCGGCATCACCGACAGCACCCCTTTCTATCAGGTGTTCTCCCCCGCCCTGCGGGACGGAAGCTACCTGACTGGTCTGAACCAGTATCTGCGCAACGTGGAAAGCCATGCGGGCCTGAGCTTTGGTGTGATCTCGCAGGTAGCGGACGTAGAAAAGACCGCCACCGAGATCGTCAACAGCAAGCAGAAACTGTACGCCACGGTGTCCGACCTGCAGGCAGCACTGGAGGACGCGCTGCGAGGGCTGATCAGTGCCTTAGACTATTGGGCCGACCACATCCCCGGAGCGCCGGGCAAGGGCAAGCTGAACATTGCCTTCAAGTGGGATGACAGCATCATCCTCGACCGGCTCACCGAGATGGCCCAGTGGCAGCAGGAGGTCAGCATGGGCCTCCGCAGCAAGGCAGAGTACCGGATGCACTTCTTTGGTGAAGATGAGGAGACCGCTACACAGGCAGTGCAGGCCATTCAGCAGGAGGCCGGGGCTGCGGATATCTTGAAGGGAGTGCTGGACAATGGCGACGGCTAAAACCAATAGGGCCCTGCAGGCCGAGCGGATGGCGCAGGCAGCTGACCGGCTGGATTTTCTGGCAGCCAACGCCCGCATTTTGCGAGACCCCGCTGTGTGGGGCCAGTATCACGAGGCAGTACACACCGCCGAGCTTCTGGGCTTCACGGTGACCCAGACAGGCGGCAAGCATGAGGTGCACCCATGCTGACACCGGACGAGGTCAACGGCTATGCCGGGCTCATGGCAGCACCGTGGGACGAGCTGAGCGAGCGCATCCTGCGTGACATGGCGCGCCGGATCGTCAAGACCGGCAGCGTTACGGCAACCGCACAATGGCAAAGCTACCGCGCCCAGGCGCTGGGGGCCAGCCGTGCATACCTCCTCCAGCAGATGCAGACCATCGTACAGCAGCTGGGGCCCCAGGAGGCCGCTGTGTTTGCCCAGGCAATGAAACAGGCCTACGGCATCGACGTGCAGGATGCAGCCGCAGCGGGCCGCTCTCTGGCCCCTCTTGGCGAGAGCGAAGAGGCACAGCAGATCATCCAGAGCGGCTATCGGCGCACCATGAACACCCTGTACAATCTGACCCAGACCCGGGCCGTGATGGGCAACCAGAACATGGTGGAGACCACCCAGCGGCAGCTGGCGTATTACCTCGACATGGCCCACGCCGATGCCGTCAGCGGAGCGTTCAGCTCGGACGATTCTGCCAGGCGGGCGCTCAACGAGCTGGCGGCCAAGGGCGTGGGGGCCATCACCTATCCCAGCGGCCACGTGGACAGTCTGGACGTGGTGGTTCTTCGGGCCACCCGCACCGGCATCAACCAGACCGCCGGTGAGATCACGCGCTTTAACGCGGATCAGTTGGAGTGCGACCTGATGGAGCTGGATGCCCATGTCGGTGCGCGCACCGGGGACGGCGGGCAGAACCTGACAAACCACAGCTGGTGGCAGGGCCAGATTGTCAGCCGGAGCGGCAAGCACGGCTACCTCTCACTGGACGACATCGGCTACGGAGACGTGCGCGGCTTTATGGGGGCCAACTGCGCTCACAACTGGAGCATGTACTGGGAGGGCGCAAGTGTGCGAAGCTACACGCCCGAGAGGCTGGCCGCAATCAATGCAGCTACTGTAATCTACAACGGCAAGGAGATCGGACGGTACAAAGCAACCCAGATGCAGCGTGCCCAGGAACGTCAGATCAGGGCCGACAAGCGAGCCTTTCTCGTAGCCAAGGAAAGTGGTCAGAAGGACGCAGAAAAGGCCGCAGCGGCAAAGCTGGCGGCCTCCCGAGGCAAGCTGAAGGACTTCCTCCAGCAGACCGGGCTCAAGCAGTACTAACTGCGAGAAAGCGTGCCCGGCTTTGGCCGCAGCGAGGCCTCCAGCGCAGCAGCCCAGGCGAGAAAATGAGCCGTGCTGGACTTTCTGAAAAGGCCGTGTTATACTTCAGGCCAGAATAAAGGAGGTATCACCCTATGAAAATCAAGAACCGTATCCGGGCAGGCATCGTCCTGCTCGCGCTGGCCGTCAGTTTGACCGCCTGTGGCAGCAGCGCTTCCAGCACTGCAAGCAGCGTGGCATCCAGCGCCCCGGCCAGTTCCGTGGCCGAGAGCACCGCACCAGAGGCAGAACCCGCCAGCACAGAATCCTCGCCGCTGGATGGCATCAGCTTTAGAGCGGATAAAGTCCGGAATGATACCACCGGGAACTGGCGCATTTCGCTGATCGCAGAGAACATCGACATGAGCGAGTATGCCCTGGACTATTACAAGCAATATTTCACGGACGACAGCGAGATTCACTTCATCGTCAACTTCAACTACAACACGACCACCAAAATCATGGTGATGGGCGGCGACCTGGACGTAACCGTACAGGAGTACGTTGCCAAAGAAGAGCACGACGCAAAGATGCTGGGCAGCGGAAACGTGCTGGCCGAATATTTCGTGAACATCGAGACCGGCGAGATCGAGAAAGTCCGATAAATAAACAGCGAAAACGCCCTGAAGGAATGCACCTTCAGGGCGTTTCTCTTTGGGGTAATTCACTTGAAGTGATCCAGCAGCTCATCCACGAAGTCCATCGCCTCCCTCATAGTCCACCACATAACCGTTATACACGAAGTGCTCTGCCGCCATGGCAGCGTCCAGAATCCGGTCTGCATACTCGGCAGCCTCCTCCGGGCTCTTGGTTCCGAGGGAGGCCCACTGGACACCCATCTTCACCGGGGTACCCTGCCGAGCAAAGTTGCAGTTGTGGATCTGGATGCCGTCCTCCGCAGAGAACTGCGCCTGAAGTGCATCCAGCGCTTCGCCGTACACCTTCCAGTTGACCTTCTTCATAGATCAGCCCTCCTCAATTTGCCTTAATCAGAATGCCGTTGTCCAATGCGAACCACACACCATCGTCCTTCTGCACGGTCTTGCAACCCTGTGCCAGGAGCAGCCCCCGCATCTTCGACAGCTGGTGCTCGGTGCACTGCATCCAGAAGAATCCGGCGAAGTTGAACCACTCGCTGCTCTGGATATTGACGTGCTGGGCTTCCGCATAAATGCGGTTGAATGCGCTTGTTTTCATAGATCAGCCCTCCTTTACCAGTTCATAGTGTTTGATGCTGCCGTCCACGAATCTCCGGCCCTGCAGGATCTCCACGCTCTGGAGCAGGAACTCGAGGTGGGCCATATCGATGGCCCCGCAGGAGCCGGGGTCACGGAGCAGCTGCTCGGCCAGCGCGTCCTGCATCTTGACGGTGTAGCAGGTCTCCCCGACGATCTTCTCACCGTTCTCGATCTCTGCGGTGTCGTAAGTGATGTTCAGCTTCTTCATAATTAGTCCTCCTTTAAACGTCGATGCTCACAGAGTGATACGCGAACCAGTGACCCTGACGACGAAACAGCTTAAACCAGTTTGTGAACTTCTGGCCGGAGCAGTCGTAAGGTGTCGGGAGCGACTCTAGGTAGCAGTTCGCACGGAACCAGTCAGCAGCGACCACTTTATGCACTTCGTCCAGATCTTCCGGCAGTTGAACCAGCTCCACGTAGCCGTCGATGCCATCGTCTCTCACGATGTGGCTGTGCGATGCCGCCCGGTGGGTGAACTCCCGAATTTCGCGCTTGACATCTGCAATGTGCTTGTCCCGACGAACCACGTTCTCCACCGGAACGGTGACTTCCCTTAGGGTACGAACGAAACTGTAGGCTGCCCGCAGGCTTGCCATATCGTTGATGTTGAACACGATCACCATTCTCCTTTCACAGCTGCCTGGGCGATTGCCCGTTCTTCCTTCTCTTCGTCGAATGCCGCAGCGAACATCTGCAGCGCCTGGGTCTTGGTGATGGGCCCGAACTCCTTCACGAAGTAGGTGAAGGTGCGGTCATCCCAGCACTCGACGTAGCCATCGCCGCCCTTGGTATAGTTTGCCTTGGCCAGTGCGATGAACTCCTCGTAGGTCAATGCACGCTCTTTCATGGTTCAGTCCTCCTTGCTGTTGTACTCGTCGGTGTCCCGGCTGGATTCGCCCATCAGGAACACCCGATGCTTGTTGTTGTCATCCCGCAGCCAGTCACCGCCCAGAGCAGTGATGGTGAAGAGCATCCCCTGATACTGCCCAGCGGCAGCCACCCGAGTGCTGTCGTCCAAGTCCTGCCGGTGCATGAGGCCCCACTGAGTATCCAGCCCGAGGGTTACGGTGCCCAGGTGGCGGCGCAGTTCATCTTTCTTCATGGTTCAATCCTCCTTCTCATCCATCCTGCGGAGATCCTCGCAGATTGCGTCTGCCTCTTCTTCGGAGAGGTCGTACTCCGCTACAAGCTCGTCCCGGTCTTTCGCCCGCCAGCCGCCGTCATACAGCGCCGCTGCGGATGCCCAATCATCACATCTCATTTTTTCGTTTTCCTCCGTTATTTTTTTACTCTGGAACCCTTCCGGTGGCTGCATGTTACCTCTGCGCAAGCACAAAGTCAAGTTGTTTTTGATTTATTTTTTAATTTCTTTTTGTTGTTGACTTTTGCCCCGGCAAGTCATATCCTTGTGGCAGAAAGGAGTGATCCAAGATGACCACATCAAGCCGAGTAAAGGCTCTTCTGGAGCTGACCGAGACCGATCAAAACACCTTCGCCGCCGCTTTCGGGATGACCACCCCGCAGGCCATGAGCAACAAGCTGAGACGGGACAGCTGGTCGGCCAAAGACCTCGCCAAGGTCGCCGCCCTCTGCGGCGCAAAGCTGGCGTTCATCCTCCCGGACGGCTCCCAGCTTATCCTCGCACCGGACGAGGAATAACCGCTACACCACAAAATGCCCCGCACTGAAGAGGACAAACCTCCCGGCGCGGGGCATTTTACTTGCATACGGTTGCAACAAAATTCTAGTTGGTTGCAACATTCAGTGCAATACAAACTTTGTAGTCACGAAAAAGTGAGTGTTCATGCGGGTTTTCAGGCCAAAACATACAATGTCTACTCAAGCCCTATATAAAGACCCTTATCAGAAGAAAATAAGAATATGTACACGCGAGGGCACGCTTGATGCCCGCCCGCGTAGGGTTTATAGGGATTTTTGTATGCTTTGTTTCAGGTATGCAGCGCTCAAGTCGTAACGTTTTAGGCCCCTGGTTTGTGATACGATAACACCAGATTACACCACGCGCCCGGTGTACAAGCGGCGCAGAGGGCACCGCGACCGGCAGCGCGAAACATCTGCTGTATGCCCTCCGGGAGGTAACACCATGAAACGTGAGGATTTGAGAGCCATCGAGGGTCTGACCGAGGAGCAGATCAACGAGATCATGCGCCTGCACGGGCAGGACGCAGCCACCTACCAGGCCACTGTACAGGGCCTGCAGGCGCAGCTGGCCACCGCCCAGCAGGGACTGGCCGCCTTTGAGGGCGTGGATGTCAACGACCTGCGCAGTCAGATCACCAACCTGACGAACCAGCTGAACACCCAGGCCGCCGAGTACGCATTCAACAACGTGCTGCGCAGCGCTGCCCGGGAGGCAGGCGCTCTGGATGAGGCGGACGTGATCCAGCTGCTGCCGGACAGAGCTACACTGCGTGAGAGCAAGAATCAGGCGGAGGATGTCAAGCAGGCATTCGCTGATCTCAAATCCCGCAAGCCGTACCTCTTCCAGCAGGGCTCCCCCGCCCCGCAGGATGGCGGCTCCGAACCGCAGCCGGGCAACGGGCCCCAGGGCAACCCGATCATCGTCCCGAAGCCCCGCAGCCAGGGTGGCAGTGCACAGCCCACCCTGCAGGAGTTTCTCCAGATGACCGGTGCCGAGCGCATGGCCCTGCGCACCCGCAACCCGGCACTTTTCCAGCAGCTCTCCACACTGGTGAGGGCTGCACGACACTAACGAGGTAATGAGATATGCCTATCACCGGCACTTTCGGCGGCTTCCCGTTTGACCCCGAGGTCTATCAGGGCTTCGTAGATCAGGAGGCCACCTTCTCCGATTCCATCCTTGCATCCGGCATCCTGGCCAACGACCAGAGCATGGCCTCCGCCCTGGACAACGGCGGCGTGCAGGGCACCATCCGCTTTTACAACCCCCTCGACCCCGATCAGGACGCTCCTCTGGTGCGCGACGGCGTGGCCGACAACGTGCCCACCGAGATCTCCGGCGGCAAGCAGAGCTGGATTCGTATCGACCGCATGAAGGCCTGGAAAGCCACCGAGCTGACCCGTGAGCTGACCGCGGCTGATCCTATGGCCGCTGTGGCCCGCAACACTGGCCGCTACTGGCGCATGTACAAGCAGGGCCTGCTGGTCAAGCTGGTCAACGCCGCCCTGGGCGTTACCGGCCTGGAGAACCACTCTCTGACCGTCAAGACCGGCGGCGTGACCGCAAACCAGCTGATCGACGTGCAGCAGAGCGCCCTGGGCGATTTCTCCGGCAAGTTCGGCCTGCTGGTGGTGCACTCCAAGATCATGGCCGAGTATAAGAAGCTGGGCCTGCTGAACTACAACAAGTACACCATCACCAATGTGCTCCAGAAGGAAGTCAGCCTGCCCACCATCAACGGCCTGGTCGTCATCGAGAACGACCGTGGCACCGATGACGGCACCAACTACAACACTTTCCTGCTGGGTCAGGGCTCCGTTCTGACCGCAAACCCCAAGGTCATCTCCCCGGACACCACCGAGTACGATGCAGCCAAGGCAGGCGGTACGGACATCCTGTACAACAACCGCGCCTTCATCCTGCACCCCAACGGTCTGAGCTTCGACGCGGATAAGATTGCTAAGGAGACCCCCACCGACGCAGAGTTCACCACTTCCACCAACTGGAAGTTGAAGTTTGATCACAAGAACGTCCGCATGGGTAAGATCACCATTCCCAAGGCGAACTTTGCCGAGGCGTAACCTATGGACAGCTGGCTGACCTACTCCGATTTCAAGGAGAAGTACCCAGACAGCAGTCTGACTGAGCCGCAGTTCACGCCAATGGCCGTCGACGCGGCGCTCTTCATCGAGAACGCTACACGTTGGTGCGCCAGCATCGCAGCTGAGCCGGAGCAGACAGAGCTTCTGGCCCTGTGCCAAGCCCGGCTGGTGGCCCTCTCGGAAGAGGTCAGCGCCAGCTGGGACGGCGTGACCAGCGTCAGCAACCACGGGTACACTGAGAGCTATGCATCCGGGATGGATATGCAATCCTACCTCGGCACACGGCAGCAGCAGATCGTGGAGCAGACCCTGAGCGCCCCGGTCACTCGCTGGATGCTGTACCAGGGCGGCGTGTACCACCCGCCCCGCAGACGCTGAAGGGAGGCCGACCGATGCGAAAACCTCTCGGCGCAGACCAGACTGTCACCATCACTCACATCATCTGCAAGGGCACTGCGAGCGAGAGCTACACCACAGTACTGTCCGGTGTCAGCTGTCGTGAAGTCAGCAGCGCTCACATAGAGACCCCCGGCTTTGCCCGGCAGGAGCAGACTTCGTTCTGCATCTTCCCCGGCCACACCACAGCAGCCCCGAAGGGGGCTGCTGAGAGCCCCGATCCGGCTGGCAGCACGTTCCTCACCCCCGAGGCATTCAAGGCCGCAGAGGCCGCGCTCCGGGGCCGTCAGTGGACAGTAGCGCTGGAGGACAAGGTGCTTCTGCCAAGCGGGCGCACCGGGACGGTAACGTGCGTCCAGGACAACCGTAGCGGACGCTGCCCTCACTGGTATGTGGAGGTGAGCTGATGGCCAACCCTCTGCTGAAGATCAACCAGCCCGCAGATGTCAAGCTGGGGCAGAAGGGCAACCTGAACCTCGGCATCTGCTGGAAAGCAGACCTCGCCGGGCGGTACACGGAAGCCTTTGAACGCATCCAGAAAGAGGCCGATGGCGAGTTTGTCCGGCTGGTAAAACCGTACATCCCCCTGCGCACCGGCGCTCTGGCAGGCAGCACGAACGATCATACCGTTCTCGGCAGTGGGCAGATCGTGCAGGCCACGCCCTACGCCGCCGCCCAGTACTACCGGCTGCCCTGTGGCCGGGGCGTGCGGGAGGACGGACGAGGCCCCCACTGGGGCGAACGTTGTGTCAATGACCACGGGCAGGAGTTCATCTCCTTTGTCAAGGCCAGAGCGCAGAAGGAGCTGAAATGAACGAAACCAAGACCCCTGACATTCAGGCCATGCTGGAATGGCTGGCCTCCTGCCCGCTTGCCGCTTCTCTGAACGACGGCGATGTGGCGTTCTCCATCGACTATCTGGGCGCAGAGCCCTGTCAGTTCTCCCTGGAGAGCACCCCGACCGCGCCGATTCTGGAGCAATACATCAGGGGCAGCTTGAGGGCCAAGAACTACGTCTTGGCTTCTCGGATGAGCTACACCCAGAACGTGGTGGAGCAGGCCGCGAACAGCTCCTTCTGGGACGACTTCGCCGACTGGGTGGAGACGCAGACCTCCGCGCAGAATCTGCCCAAGCTGGCAGGTGATAAAAAGGCAGAGGCTGTGGTGTGCCTTTCCCCGGGGTACATCCTGAACCAGGATGCCAACACCTGCCGATTCCAAATTCAGCTTCAACTTCAATACTATCAGGAAGGGAGATAACCCTATGACTGTTTCCGAAACCCTGACCGCGCTCAAGACCAAGAAGGGCATCGTGCCCAGCGCGGACTACTCCGGCACCGAAAAGGCCGATGATTTCATCTTTGCAATCCAGACCGATGCCTCCACCCAGACCAAGGAGAGCGACTGGGTCGTGTTTGCAGAGCGTGTCAAGGAGCACTCCGGTGCCCTGAATGCTTCCACCGAGGACGTGGCCTATATCCGCGCAGGTACTGTCACCGAGAAGGGCGAGACCCAGCGCACCTTCTCCCTGAACGGCAACCGCTGCGTGGGCGATCCTGCGCAGGATTTCCTGCTCTCCCACAAGGTCAAGTTCGGCTCCGGCACTGAGGTGGTTTTCCCCTACATCTACTTCAGCGCAAAGACCGGCAAGGGCGAGAAGGGCGAAGCCGCCTTCATCGTCACTGCCGATTCCAGCGGCTCCGCCAGCAACTCCGCAGGTTTTGCCTGCGACGTGAAGGGTGTTGGCGTTCCGGCTGAGTTCGACTACCTGACCGTAGCCGCAGCAGGCTGACCCCCGATTTTCAATGATTCATACAGCCCTCGTTCCCGGTGAACGGGGGCCCTTTTTGTAACAGGAGGACTTCTATGATCATCAACGGCATTGAATTTGATTTTTCCACCCTGAACGCCAACGACGTGGATCGGATGCTGGCTGCACAGACCCGGCAGCAGGAACGTGCTCGGACGGAGGGCAGCCGCTACACTCCCGAGAGCGATTACCCTGCCTGGCTGCGCTTCCAGTGCCGCATCTTTATGGACTACCTGGACGAAGTTCTGGGCGAGGGTGCTTCTGAGAAACTGGGGTTGGACGGCAGCAACTTCAACGCCTGCCTGACGGTCAGCAAGGCCTTTGCCAAGGCCATGGCCGCAGAAAAGGCCAGTGCCAGCGCGCTGATCCACCCCGCCGAGGAGCGGGCACAGGTTTCGGCAGTACAGGCCATCCCTGCCCCCATGAACCGTGAGCAGCGCCGGGCCGTAGCCAAGGCACATCCCGCCGTGGTGGATTTCCGGGCACAGGAAGAGGCAAAGGCCGCCCGCCGTGCCCAGCTGAAGGCAGAGCTTGAGGCACTGGACAATGCATGACCTGCTGACGGACACCCTGCCCACCGAGTGGGAGGGCCGCGCCATCGACCCTGACTTCCGGCCCATGATCTGGCTGCTGATCCGCACCCGCCGCGCCAAAACCGACGAGGACAGCGCCCGGCTGATTGCATCGGCCATTCCACTCTTCTTTGTGGAGCCAATCCCGGTGGCGCAATACCCGGAAGCCTTTGAATCTCTGGTGCGTTTCTGCCAGGGCGGTGGCCCCGAGGACGAGGAGCGCACCGGGACTGGCAGCAGCAACGACCTACAGGACGAGCCTGTGCTGGACTACCGGTGCGATGCCGACTACATCGTGGGGGCCTTTCAGCAGGCCTACGGCATCGACCTGACCGCTGACAAGGTGCACTGGTGGCGCTTCAAAGCGCTGCTGCACGCCTTGCCGCCGGAAACTCCGCTGGGCAAGATCGTGGAGATCCGGGGCAAGGACACCTCCGGCATGGACAGAGCCGACCGGGACTACTACGAGACCCTGAAAGAGCGTTTTGCCCTGCCGGATGGGCTGAAGGGGGTGAAGCGGCGCGAAACCCTGCAAGAGCACGAGGACGCTTTCCTCGACCGCTTCGGTTGATTCCCGCGCCCCGGTGCCCTGCCCCTTCTGCGGCAGAGCGCTGCCCGTGTGGGCGGCTCCCGAAGCCTGCGCCCACGGTTTGTGGGTGAAATGTAAGAACCCCGCATGTAAGCGGGAGGTAGAAATCAAGTTATAGCAGCCTGTGCCCCTGTGCCCGCGCTCCGAATGAGAGGTGGACACAGTGGCAGATTACAGTATTACCGGCGATACCCGGCTGGACGCAAGCGGCTTCAATAAGGGCCTGAGCGCGATGTCGGTAGCCGCAGGCAATTTGATCTCCGGGCTGACGCAAGCTGCCACCGGAAAGCTGACAGCGCTGGCAAAGACCTCTGTCGGTGTCGGCATGAGCTTCCAGTCCTCCATGTCCCAGGTGGCCGCCACCATGGGCGTGGGCGTGGATCAGATCCAAAGCCTGACGGACAAGGCCAAGGAGATGGGCAGCACTACGGCGTTCACTGCTACACAGGCAGCGGACGCTCTGAACTATCTGGCGCTTGCTGGCTACGATGCCAACAAGGCTGCTGAGGTGCTGCCCAGCGTCCTGAACCTGGCCGCAGCGGGCGGCATGGATCTGGCCTATGCGTCCGATCTGGTCACCGATGCTATGGCCTCGCTGAACCTCGAGGCCAGCAAGGCGAATGTGGACGAGTTCGGCAATAAGCTGGCTAAGGCGGCCAGCAAAGCCAACGCCAACGTCAGCCAGCTGGGTGAAGCCATCCTGACGGTGGGTGGCACTGCCGCGAACCTGAAGGGTGGCACCACGGAGCTCACCACCGCCCTCGGTCTGCTGGCAAACGTCGGCATCAAGGGCGCAGAGGGCGGCACGCACCTGCGCAACATCATCCTGTCCCTGCAGTCCCCCACTAAGGATGCCCGGGAGGTCATGGAGCAGCTAGGGCTGGAAGTCTACGACGCTCAAGGCAACATGCGTCAGCTGGACGACATTCTCACCGATCTGAACACGGTTATGTCCGGCATGGCGCAGGGCGACAAGGACAGCATCATCAACGCGCTGTTCAACAAGACCGACCTCGCAGCCGTCAACGGCTTGTTGGCGGCGCAGGGTGAGCAGTGGGAGTCACTGGCCCAGCAGATCGACGCAGCGGGCGAGGCAGCCGGTGACTCCGGCGCTATGGCCCAGATGGCAGAGACACAGCTGGATAACCTGCAGGGCTCCGTCACCATCATGCAGAGCGCCCTGGAGGGCCTGCAGCTGGGTATTTACGACTATCTGGAGCCCAGCCTGAACGAGGCAGCCAAGTGGGGCTCCGAATGCTTCTCTACCCTGACCAAGGCCCTGTCTGAGGGCGGCCCCGAGGCGATGCTTCAGGCAGCGGGCCAGATCATCTCCGATCTGGCCGCCAGCGTTACCGCACAGCTGCCGGGGCTGGTAACCTCCGGTACCGAGATCATCGTTCAGCTTGCAGAGGATATCGTAGCAGCTACACCGCAGCTGCTCTCGTCCGGCGCTGAGATCATCGGCGCTCTGGTGCAGGCGCTGGGCGTTGCCCTGCCCCAGCTGGTGAGCACCGGCATCCAGATGATCTCTCAGCTGAGCGCGGGCCTGGCCTCCGGTATCCCCGAGTTTCTGGCCAAGGCGCTCCCCCTTGTCGCTGATTTTGCCAGCGGCCTGCGGGAGAATATCGGCCAGATCATAGACGCAGGCATCGAGCTCATTCTGAGCCTGATGCAGGGCCTGATGGATGGGCTGCCTACCCTGATCGAGTATCTGCCCGGTATCGTTTCGGATATCGCGGGCATCATCAATGACAACACCCCGAAGATTCTCGAGGCCGGTATCCAGCTGATCCTCATGCTGGGCAAGGGGCTGCTTCAGGCAGTGCCTACCCTCGTGGCTAATATCCCCCAGATCTGCAAGGCCATCTTTGACGTGTTCACCGCCTTCCGGTGGCTGGACATCGGCTCACAGATCGTAGAGGGCCTGTGGAAGGGCTTGACTGGCGGCTGGGCGACCCTGGTGAAGAAAGTCGGTGGTCTGGCCCAGCAGCTGCCCGACATTGTCAAGCGGGTTCTGGGCATCCACTCCCCCTCCAAGGTTTTTGACGAGATCGGCGTGAACACCTGCAAAGGTCTGGCTCAGGGCCTGAGCAAGGGCACCGCCCAGGTAAAGAACGCAGCCAAGACTGTGGTTGCTTCCGTCACAGACACCGCTACACAGATTGTGGACGGTGTAACCACCGTGACCGAGACCGTCACCGAAACCATGGCAAACGGTTCCACCCAGCAGAAACAGACTATCACGGAGACCTCGCAGCAGATCATCGATGGCGTGGCCAAGACCGTAAAAACGGTCACGGAACGCGCCGCCGATGGCTCTGAATCTGTCAAGCGCAGCATCGAAGCCGTCCGTGATGTGGTTTCCACGGTCACCGCGACCCAGACCGCCCTCGTGGACGGGGCCAAGGTCACCACCCAGACCACCACCGAGACGCTGGCAGACGGCAGCGAGCAGGTCAAGCGGGTCATCACCAGCACCGGCACTGAGGTCATCGAGGGCGTGCAGCACACGGTCAAGACCGTGACCACCATCGCCGCCGACGGCACACAGACTGTGGCAAAAACCATCGAGGATGCCGGGCCCCAGTACGGCAGCGTGGGTGAGCTGCTGACCACCCAGTTCCGCACCAAGCTGGACGAGGGGTGGGCGCAGATCCAGTCCGACATCCAGACGGATGCGCTGGGGGCCATCGAGACGCTGGCAACGGCCCTCAAGGATGGCGACCTCGAGAGCCTGGGCCTGTGGGCCGCTTCCTACTTCTGGCAGGCCTGCACCAAGGAGCAGCAGACCCAGATCAACAGCATCGCTCTGGGGGCCCTGAACCAGCTGGGCAGCGCCCTTTCCGGCGTGTTCGGGAGCCTGAGCCAACTGGCCATGGGCCTGGTGGCGCAGTTCGTGCCCGCCGCAGCCAGCGCAACCACGGGCCAGATTGCCCTGAACACCGCCATGGACGCAAACCCCATCCTCTTTGTCATCTCCCTCATCGGGATGCTGGTGGGTGCCCTGTTGAACTTCTCCGGCAAAAACAAGGACGTGGCCAACGCTTTCCAGAATGTCTGGGCGGGCGTTGAGGACTTTATGAGCTACATCTTCGAGGGCCTGATGCGCATCGTGGCGGCGGGCATCGAGGGCTTTGTCATCCTCATCAACGGCCTCATTGGCATGTATAACTCCGTGGCGTGGCACTGGGGCGGCCATATGGATTACATCAGCAATCCAGCCTGGAACTTTGCCAACCAAATCGCCGCTGACCGCAAGGCCCGGCAGGAGGCGCGGAAAAAGCAGCAGGAAGCTGCCAACAACCCCAGCAGCTCCGGCACCTCCGCCAGCTCTCAGAAGGTCATCGAGAGCATGACCGACACCAGCAAGACCACCAATGCCGACGGCAGCACCGTGACCACCAAAGTGCTCACCGAGAAGCTGCAGGATGAGACCGGCAAGATCACCCAGCGGGTGACCAAGACCGTCACCGAGGCGGGTACCAAGCTGGTGGACGGCGTGGAGCGCTCCTACAAGACCGTGACCACCTATGTGGACGGGGTTCAGACAAAGTTGGAGCGCAGTTTGGATGACATCGCCAAGACTACCACAGGCACAAAACCCGGCTCCACCACGCCGACGGCCCCCACCCCGGACAAAGACCTGACCGACGCTGTGGAGGCCAACACCGAGGCCCTGCTGGCCGCAAACAGCAAGCTGGCCGAGATTGTGCGGCAGGCCAACAGCCTTGTCCTCAGTGACAACATGGCCATCAGCCGGTCTGTGGCCGCATCCGGCACGGCACAGGTGGCCGCAGCCGCCAACAACTACCACCGGGAGGGTGACACCAACATCATCCAAAATATCTACTCCAAGGCCCAGACGGCGGCTGACCTCCAGCGGGAAGCACGCTGGGAAGCCGACCGGGCCAAGGCCCAGAAACGATGAAAGGAGGGCTCCACAATGCCATTCAGAAAAGACCATTTGCAGCTGGTCACGGATGCCGGGGCCACTCTCGACATCGGGTGGGCTTACGGCACGCCCTACTCCCTCGACCCCATCAATGGCGTAGACGTGGACGTGCAGACCGCACAGGGCGTGAACCAGGTGGGCGTGAGCGTGGAGCGCCAGAGCGTGGCCGGGGTGAGCCGTGAGCTCATCATCCACTGCCACAGCTCCCACGGCGATGCGGATGCGGAATTACTGCTGGAAAAGCTGCCCTATTTCACCAGCGGCACAATGTATCTTGTGGATAAATTCTTCTGCCGTTTTGTGCTTTCCAAGACCCCCTACACAAAGAGCATCCACCCCTACCCGGTGCTGGATTTCATGCTCTTCTGCCCGAAACCCTTCTGGTACGACTTGACTGCCCAGAGCTTCTGCATCAACGGCTTTGTGCCATCGTTCAGGCTGCCGGTGAATTACTCCAAGCCCCACCGTTTCGGCGTGCGCACCTCCGTCGGCTGGCTGAACGCGGTCAACCCCGGGGCACTGGCAGTGCCCTTCACGGCCACCCTCAAGAGCGACGGCGCTGTGATCAACCCCACCGTGCTGAACATCGTCACCGGCCAGAGCATCCGCATCCTGACCACCCTGACCCCCGGGCAGGTCATCGAGATCTACCGCACCACCACCGACAAGCTGGCAGTCAAGCGGACAGAGGACGGCACGGAGGAGAACATCTTCGCCCTGCTGGATGAGGACAGCGACCTGCTGGAGCTGGCCCCGGGAGACAACCTGCTCAAGGCCACCGCCGACAGCGGCGAGACCAGCCTGCAGGTGACAGTGCGCTTCTATCCCATGGTGAGCGGTATTCTGCCGGAGGTGATCTCGTGACGCTGGACGTTTTGGATGAACTGACCCTCGCCAGGCTGGGCCGTATTGAGGTGTGGGTGAGCCTTTACTGGGACGAGCCCTACAACACCGAGGGCGAGTTCACGCTGGAAGTCAGACCCACCGAGGAGAACCTTTCCCTGCTTCGGGAGGGCCGCTGGCTGCGCCGCAGTGACAGCGATGTGCCCATGCGCATCTGCCACCGAAGCAACGAGAATCAGGACAGCAACTTAGTGGTCACCGGCTTCCCGGGGACGTGGATCTTCACCAAGCGGGCCTGTACCAGCATCGTGAAGAACGAGAACGCCGAAGCCGCCATGCGCAGACTGGTCAGTGCAATGCAGCCGTGGCCCAAGCTGGAGCTGGGTGCTGCTGTGGGCTTCGACACCACCTACACCGCCCAGACCTCCGGCGGCAGCATCATGGACTACCTGATGACCATCGGCGCGGCTTGTGATCTGGGCTTCCGGGTGCGGCTCAGTGGTAAAAACGACCAGAAAAAACTACTGTTCGAGGTCTACCGGCCCACCGCTGATCCAAACAACCGTTTTTCCACCAAGTGGGGCAACTTGCAGCAGGCCGCGTGGGCCTTCGGGGATTCCGACTACGCCAACGTTGCCGTGGTGCAGGGCGCAGGCGAGGGCGAGGCCCGGGCCACCGTCACCGTGGGCCTGACGGATGCCACCGGAGCTGACCGGCGGGAGCTGTATGTGGATGCCCGGGATGTGCAGCCGGACGAGGAAAAGGGCGAGACCACCAAAAGCCAAGCCTACCTCGAACGGCTCATGGCCCGGGGCACCAACAAGCTGCTGGAACAGCTCCGCACCGGCTCCATTGAGCTGACCATCGATGCCGAAGGGCTCTCCCCCGGGGATGTGGCCCACTGCACCATCCCGGAGCTGGGCTACAAGGCCACCGTCCGGGTGGCCGATGTCATCACCCAAAGCCAGAGCGACAGCACCACCCGCACCGTGCGGCTGGGCACACCGGTCTGGCGCAAGCTGTAAGGAGATGATCTTTTGAGCAAAATCGTTTTATATCCCGCCAACGGGTTCGACTTCGATGCCGCAGACGTGGCGGCCTACCTTGCGGGCCGCACCAGCGGCGTGTTCAGCTCCGCTGAGGACTTCCCGGTGACAGCCGCAGGCGGGCTGACGGTCACCGTAGGCGCGGGCCGTGGCTGGGTGCACCCCAGCCGTTTCACCGGCTACTCCATCACCAAGCGGGAGGCCGACACCCTGGCCCTGCCGCTGGCCGACCCGTCTCTCCCCCGCATCGATCGAATCGTCATGCGCTATGATGCCGGTGCCAGAGCCGCCAGCCTGCAGGTGCTGCAGGGCACGGCATCCAGCACACCCACGGCCCCGGCCATCTCCCGCACCGAGCTGATCTACGACCTCTGCCTTGCCGAGATCACCCGCCCGGCAGGCTCCACCGCCGTCACCACCGGCCAGATCACCGACACCCGGCTGGACGAGGCGCTCTGCGGCATCGTGCGGGACGGTGTGACCGGCATCCCCACCGACGAGCTGCTGGCCGCTGCCCGGGAGCGCATCGCCGCGCTGGAGGAGAACGCCAGCAACAGTGCTGCCGCCGCCAAGGACAGCGCGGAGGCAGCCAAAAGCAGCGAGACCAAGTCCGCCGCCAGCGAGAAGAACGCCAAGGACAGCGAGACCAACGCCCAGCGGGCCCTGCAGGACACGGAGACGGAGCACACCGCCGCCTTGCAGGACATCGCACGGGCCCGCACCACGGCCCTGAACGATGTGGCCACCTCCACCAGGACAGCCACCACCGCGGCAGAAACCGCCACCCAGCAGGCCACCGCCGCTGCGGGGAGCGCTTCCACCGCCGTCACCAAGGCCGGTGAGGCATCCACCAGTGCGGGGGCGGCAAAGAACGATGCTGACCGGGCAGAGAAAGCCAGTACCAACGCGGCCAATGCGGCCACCGATGCCGTGAAGCAGGCCAAGGAAGCCGGAACCTTTGATGGTCAGTCGGCCTATGCACTGGCTGTTCAGCTGGGGTTCACCGGCAGCGAAGAGGACTGGATCGCCAGCCTGAAAGGCGCAAAGGGCGACAAAGGAGATACCGGTGCGCAGGGCCCCGAGGGTGCCACCGGAGCCACCGGCCCGCAGGGGCGGCAAGGGCCCACCGGGGCAACAGGCGCTACCGGCCCACGGGGGCCGCAAGGGCCGCAAGGCCCGGCGGGTGCTTCAGCGGTAGCGGCCAGCGGCAGTAATTGGGTAAGATTTTCAGATGGTACGCAGATATGCTGGGGAACCAATTACAGTGGGAGGGTGAGTTTTCCTGTGTCTTTTGCTAATACAGATTATACACCTGTTGGGTCACTGGATGTTCAGTATCCTAATAACTATAATTTTGGTTTGGAAGACGTTAGTACAACCGGCATGCGTATTAACACCTCTGGTGGAAAGGTAAAAGTCCATTGGATTGCATTTGGTCGTTGGATGTGAGGTGAACGCAAATGGAGATCAAACCCGGAGCAAAAATCCCGAAGCCGGTTATCACGCAGGAAGAATGTGATGCCTATTCTGCCGTTGTGGATGCCATCAACGCCCACAATGCAGCGGCTGCCGTTGGCGAGGCTCTGTGGAGCATGGACGACCAGCCGGAGGCTTACGTTGTGGTGGAGGCAAGCACGCAGCCAGACCCTGCCGATGCACCGAAGCCGACCCCTACACTGGAGGAGCGACTTGCTACGGTGGAGAGCGCCCAAGCAGATGCCGATGCGCTGAACGTTGACCAGGCCTACCGGCTGACCCTGCTGGAGCTGGGGATCACTGAGTGAAACCCTCTACCAAGAGGATGATAACATTTTAAGATGGGGCAGCGCCCCGGAAAGGACAAACCTATGTTGTACCGTACCTGTAAACGCATGATCGAACGCGGCAATCTGGAGGGCATGAGCACCAAGCTGGACGTTTTCTATGCCGCAAGCAAGTTGACTGATGACGAGTACAAGGAGCTGACCGAGCTGCTGGCCGAGAAGGAGGCGCAGAATGCCCAGAACAATACTTGACGTTTCCCGCTGGCAGGGACGCATTGACTGGGACAAGGTCAGGACAAGCGGCCTTGTCTCCGGCGTGATGATCCGGGCCATGGGCAACAGCAAAGAGGGCAAACCCAGTAAGCCCTACATCGACCCCTACTTTGCCCGCAACTATGCCGAGTGCACCCGCGTAGGGCTGCCGGTGGGCGTGTACGGCTACTTCAAGGCCACCACCAAGGCGCAGGCAGACAGGGAGCTGGCCCTGTTCAAGCAGGCGCTGGGCGGCAAGACGTTCCAGCTTCCGGTTGCCGTGGACATTGAGGACAAGCTGCAGGAAGCCCTGAGCAAGGCCGCCCTGACCGACATCGTGGCCCACTGCCTGAGCGTGGTGGAGAGCTGGGGCGTGTACGCCATGCTGTACACCGGCCTGAACTTCGGGCAGACCAACCTTTACATGGGTGGCGCGGCCCTCAAGCCCTACGACGTATGGCTGGCGGCCTACCGCACCAAGAAGCCCGCTCCCGGCTGGCCCTTCGGCATGTGGCAGTACACCAGCAGCGGCAAGATTCCCGGCATTGCCAAAGGCGCAGACCTGAGCGTGGCCTACAAGGACTACGCGGGCATCATCCAGCGGGCCGGGCTGGGGCAGGTCAGGGGGTGAGACCGATGGCAAGTTATCTGATTTCAGATGCACCATACGCACCCTGGCTCTCAGAGGTTCTAGCTACACTGGAAGAGCACAAGATCGACCGCATCACCGTAGCAGCGC